>FTKM01010840.1_pt1 | contig 356678 bp, 326 predicted proteins | sample 1658051 | NCBI WGS metagenome assembly FTKM01 (sample SAMEA3914794, study PRJEB12502) | metagenome | biome: forest; material: soil | place: Canada | collected 2011-07-05 | depth 0.1 m | reverse complement strand
AACCACCCAGGACTCCTGGCGCAGGTCAAAACCCATATCCAGGCAGCCAACAAGCCTGATACCGCTTCAACAATCACACACGCTCATGACCGGCACGAGATACGCACCGCCGTCGTCGTGCCGGTAACCGATATCCACTTCCCTGGTCTCAAGGCCGTCGCCAGTGTTGAAAGCGTACGGCGTGAGGCGGCGGGGACTGAAACCCGACATATCCGGCATGTCCTGTTATCGACAGCCATGTCGCCTGGCCGCCTACTTGAAGTCGTGCGAGCTCACTGGACCATCGAAAATCAACTTCATTGGGTGCTCGACGTCATCCTCAATGAAGATGCCGCGAGAACGCGCAAGGACAACGGACCACAAAACCTTGCAACCCTTAGGAAGATCGCCCTCAACATCCTAAGGACACATCCCGACAAGGCATCAATAAGACGCAAAATCAAAAAGGCCGGATGGGACGATGCCTTCCTAACTTCGCTTCTAAGCCATATGCGATAGCCCTGCCTGCGCAGCGGGGGAGGTGGCACGGGCGCGAGTGCGCAGCGCGAAGCCCCGTGACGGAGGGGGCCTTGAAGCGCACGAAAGCCCCCTCCGTCGCAAGGCTTCGCTACCGCTCGCACTTGCGCCACGCCACGGGGCGCCCACCTCCCCCGCTATAGAGCGCAGGGGAGGAGAGGCATAAGAGCGGATTAGAACCCCTTGACGTCCAGGCTGTAGAGGCTGTGGTGGGTCAGGATGAACAGGGTTTGCCCGCTTAACACCAGTTGCAAGGGACGTTCCGGCACATCGACGCGGCCGAGCGGCGCACCTGAGGCGTCGTAGACGAAGATCTGGCCGTTGGCGACGAAGAGCCGGCCCTTGGCGTCTACCGCGACGCTTTCACCGCCACGATCGGTCAGGGGCTTCAGATCGGTGACCGCCCCGCCCTCGCCGACGGTGCCGCTATAGATGCGCGCTTCCGAGCCATTGCTGATCGTGACGCGATCGCCCGACTTGGCGGTGACGAAGCCAAAGGCATCGAGCGTGTCGGAGAAGCGCCAGCCCTGGAAGTTGACCGGGCCCTGGTTGTAGACGCGGAAAGCCGGAAGCACCAGGCTGCCGTCGGGCGAGACATATTCCTTCGGCTTGGCGACGGCCATGTCGCGGGCGAACATCTGGGCGAGCGTCGTGAAGGTATAGGTCTTCGGATCGAGTTGGTCCTTGAACTCGCCATTGTTCCAGACATTGCCGGGAAGCGCCGTGACCGCGCCCGGATGCGAGGTTGCGGGCGTGGCGGCGATGAGGGTGATCTGTGGCGTCGGCACCCAGGGGTCGAGGCTGTAGACCGTACCGTCGATACCGTCCGACGACAGCACCATCAGGTGGCCGGACTTGTCGACCGCAACATTGACCGGATCGAGCGCCGCGTCGCTGACGATCTCCAGACCCCGCGGCTGCGACCAGCGATAGATGCGCTGGAAGTGATGATCGACGAAGTAGAGGTTGCCCTTGGCATCGGCCGCGGCGCCGGAGATCGAATAGAAGCCGTCTTCCAGCTTTTCGACCTTGGCGGTTTCCAGGCCTGCGGGCCGCTGCGCAGCCGGCGGGGTGGCGGGGTTGGCCGACACATCGAGCACGGCAAATTCGCGCTCGCGCTCTTCGAGCTTGTGCGTGAAGTCGGTGATGGAATTGTCGTAGGGGAACTTGCTGGCGCGCAGATAGGTGCCGCAGCCCTTGGTGTCGCAGGTGGCGATGCCGCTCTCGGCATTGGTCGTCAGGTTGCGGAAACGGATATCGTCAACATTGAACAGCTTGACCGCCGTCGGCGCCGGCTTGAGGCTGCGCGTGACGCGATAGGTGTGGTAGTTGGCGAACAGGATGTGTTTGGAATTGCGGATCTCGAGCGAGGTCGATTCCAGGCCGTCGATGACCTCCTGTTCGGTCTGGGGCGCCAGGAATTCCCAGTTCTCGACGCCGTCCAGCACGATCTCGTGGCGGTTATGGTGCTCGGCCGACAGTTCGTAGACGTGCCCCGGCGTCTTGGTGTCGCTGACGTAGAAGCCGGAATCCGCCATGGTGTTGGGCGTCCAGTTGGCGATAAAGGTGCCGCCGCCGCCATCGGTCACCCAGATGCCCGGATGCTGGCCGTCCATGCGGAACTGGGCGCCGGAATAGTCGACGCGCTGGCCGTTGGGCCCGACCGTGCCGTGGCCGCCGTGGATGCGCACGTCTTCGACCAGAGAGCCCTCGCCGGCCTTCCAGATCAGGGCCGTGGCGCGCGGATTGATGCCGCCGGTCGCCAGGCCGATACCGTCGATGATGGCATTGCCGCCCTTGGCGCTTTCGACCAGGGCCTTGGCATTGCCGACGCCCTGGTAGGCCGGGGTTTCCTCGGCCAGGTCGATCTGGGTGGCGGACGGGTGCATGCCGAGCAGCACGGTATCTTCGCGCAGGTGCAGGGTGTCGGTGACCATGTAATGGCCCATCGGCAGGTAGACGACGCGATGCGTGTCGATGGCCTTTTGCAGGGCGGCGGTGTCGTCGGTCGTGCCATCGCCCTTGGCGCCGAGATCCATCGCATTGGCCCACTGATCGACGCCCGGCAGGACCGGAATGACGCGCCCGCGCGGCGGCAGGCTGGACACCGCCTGCATCTGGGAATTGACGGCGAAGTGGCCCATCTGACCCAAACCGTTGAGCGTCAGTCCATAGTTGAAAGCGGTAACGTGATAGGCGGCGCCCGGTCCGGCCATCGTGCTTCCCGACTCGCGAAAGCGCGCAAAGACCGGAACGTCCGAGGCGGTCGCATTCTCGAAGCCGATCTGGGTAAAGGGGCTTTTTTCCTTGCTGATGACCACGGCGGCCTTCGAGACGTGCTCGAAGCGGACGTCCTTGCCCCACAGGCTGTCGCTATAGCCTTCGTCGATGTCGATGCCGATGGGGGTGTGGCTGATCTGTGCGTTGACCAGGGTCAGGTCGACCTCGTGCTCGCGGATGGCGGCCTCGCGCTGGCCGTCGAAGGTCGAGTCGATCAGGGTGAACTGCCAGGCCGGAGACGTCTTCTCCGAGACGATGCCGTAGCGGCCGCCGTAGAAGTGCAGGTCCTCGGCTTCGTTGCCGGCCTGGTAGATGCCGGCAAAGCCCGAGCCCAGGTGGAAATCGATATGGCTCAGGAAGGCGTGCTGGGCGACGCGGAAGCGCACGCCGGCCGCCGCCGGGTTGCCCTGGCCCATCTCGAAATCGATATTGGACATGGCCGAATAGAAGGTGGCGGAATTGGCGTCGCGCACCTTGTCGGAATAGGGCAAGACCGAGGGGACAGGCACCGGCACGGGCCCGACGGCATATTGATCGCCGCCGGTGAAGACGACCATGGTGATGACGCCCTTGTCGAAGCCCGGCGTATGGTCGGCCAGCAGCAGGACCGGCCGCGTGGCGCCGACGCCGTAAAGCCGCACGGCCAGCGGGATCAACAGGCTGTGGCTGATGCGGTAGCGTCCGGACGGCAGCCAGACGATGCCGCCGGCGGCCGACTTGCCGGCCTGGTCCAGCGCCGACTGGATGGCGGCGGTGTCGTCGGCCTTGCCGTCGCCTATGGCCTTGACGGTGATGGCGGCTTTATCGGCCGGCGCGGTGGTGAAGGCGGACGGGCCGGCATGGGCCAGCGAAGCGCTCAGCGCCAAAGCCGCGACGCAAGCGGTCGCCATTAAGGATTTGAAGCCCATCCCGTTCCTCCCATATGCCCGGCCAGACATCATGGCGGGTCGCGATGTTTGCGCTAACATACACAGGGCCGACAAGCCGCGCCACAAGGATATGGCGTGAAATCAGAGGAATTGTGCGCGACGAAGCCCCCTCCGTCACGGGGCTTCGTGCTGCGCACTCGCTCCCGCACCACCTCCCCCGCTGCGCAGGGGAGGAGAGGTTTTTTAGGCCCGTCTACGCCGTGGCGCTGACGGTCCAGGTGGCGCTTTCGATGAATTCCGAGGTGGCCAGGGCGTCGCAGACCGCGTCGAGTTCCTTGGCGTCGGCGGTGCTCGGGATCAGCTCGGCGGCCAGTTCGGTCGTCTCCTCGCCTTCCGACAGCACCTCGACCTCGCGGATCGGGTAGTTGGCTTTTTCCAGCTCGGAATCGAGCAGGTCGCGCGCCTCGGTGATGTTCTCGGCGGCGCAGACGACGTGGACGCGATAGGTCGCTTCGGTCGTCGCCGCGTCGATCGGGCGGCGGTTGATATAGTTGACGACCGGGCGCAGCAGGGTATTGCCGGCCAAAACCACGACGGTCACGGCGAAGGCCTCGGCCATCAGGCCGCTGCCGGCAAAGGCGCCGACGGCCGCCGATGACCACAGCGTCGCTGCCGTGTTCAGCCCCCTCACCTGCGCGCCTTCCTTCATGATGACGCCGGCGCCCAAAAAGCCGATGCCGGAAACGACATAGGCGATGATGCGCACGGATCCCTCACCGCCGAACAGACGGCCGCCGAGATAGACGAAGGCGGCCGCGCCCACCGAGACCAGCACCATGGTGCGCAGGCCGGCATTACGCTGGCGGAACTGCCGCTCGATGCCGATCAGGCCGCCGCAGAGAAAAGCGACGCCCAGGACGGCCAGCATCCTGAGGAAGTCCAGGCCTTCCTTGGTCAGCCCCGAGGGCACCACCGGCGCCGCGATCATTCCGGGTTTTCCAGGCTGAACTGGTCGGCGGTGTCATCATAGGCGAAGACCTCGCCGTAGCGGCCCCACTGGATGATCGTCTTCAGGGTCTGCTCGGCATATTCCTCGGACATCAGGTCCTCGAGCTCGTCGCGGAAGCGGCGCGCCGGCGCGGACTTGCCCGGCCGGTCGTCGAGGACGCGGCGGACGTGGGCGGCCAGCGGCACGTAGGTCAGCAGGTGCTGGGCGAACATGCGCTTGCGCCCATCGGTATCGGCGTCGACGAAGCGCTTGGCGTCGGCGGACAGGGTCAGGTTGCCGCCTTCCAGTTCGGCGAAGCGGAACAGTTGCAGCACTTCGGCGACGGGGAACAGTTCGTCGGCCTCGTATTGCGTCTCGTGGGCCAGGCCCGCGAGATCCGCCTTGCCGTCATAGGGCTGGCCGGCGACGGCTTCCATCAGGCCGGCCAGGGTATTGGTCGAGACCTGCGGCAGGGCCATGCCCATACCCATGCCGGGGAACAGGCCGTCCTTGGGCTCGTCGCCCGACTTCTTTTGTGTCATGCGCTTGTAGATATCGTCGACCATGGCGCGGAAGGCCGGGGCCTGGCGGTTGCGCGGCTGGGTCATGTCGACCTTGATCTCGGCGACGATGCGGCCGGGATTGGACGAGAAGACCAGGATGCGGTCGCACATCAGCACCGCTTCCTCGATATTGTGGGTGACGATCAGGATCGACTTGATCGGCATGCGGCCTTCGTACCAGAGATCGAGCAGATCGGTGCGCAGGGTCTCCGCCGTCAGCACGTCGAGCGCCGAGAACGGCTCGTCCATCAGCAAGAGCGACGGATCGACGACCAGGGCGCGGGCCAGGCCGACACGCTGGCGCATGCCGCCGGACAGTTCCTTCGGATAGGCGTTTTCGAAGCCGTCCAGGCCGATCAGGTCGATGGCGGCCAGCGCCTTCTTGCGGCGCAGCTCCTTGTCGACCTTTTGCGCTTCCAGCCCGACCTCGACGTTTTCCAGCACGGTCAGCCAGGGGAACAGGGCAAACGTCTGGAAGACCATCGACACGGAGGCCGCCTTGTTGGCGTCGTCGGGCGGAAAGGCGACCTTGCCTTCAGTCGGCTTGATCAGGCCGGCGATCGAGCGCAGCAGGGTCGACTTGCCCGAGCCCGAACGGCCGAGCAGGCCGACGATCTCGTTTTCACGCAGGGTCAGGTTGACGTCGTCGAGCACCAGCAGCTCCTTGCCGCTGGACTTGCCGTAGACGTGGCGGACCTGCTGGACGTCGACCAGGGTGCGCGGCGGAATGATATCGAGGGGCATGATGAACTCCCTTGTTTAGAACGCCTCATGTTTATCCAAAAAGTGCACGGGCAAATTCAGGCACTTTTTGGCATGAGGCGCCTTGACTAATTGATACGCAGGCGGCGCTCGGCATAGCCGTAGAGCGGCCGCCAGACCGTGCGGTTGAAACAGATGACCATGATGCTCATGATGACGATGCCCAGCGCCACACGGCGATAGTCGCCGGCCGCCGTCTCGCGGGTGATGTAGTCGCCAAGGCCGAAGGCTTCCAAGTGTGTGTGCCCCCAGTTGACGTACTCGGCCACGATCGCGGCGTTCCACGAGCCCCCCGACGCCGTGAGCGCGCCGGTGACATAGTAGGGAAAAACCGCCGGCAGCGCGACCTGGCGCCACCATTGCCAGCCCTTGATGCCGAACATGCCGGAGACTTCCTTCATGTCGCCCGGGATGACGCTGGCCCCGGCGATGACGTTGAACAGGATGTACCACTGGGTGCCGAGGATCATCAGCGGCGACAACCAGATATTGGGATCGAGCCGAAACAGGACGACGGTGCTCGCCACGAAGGGAAACAGCACGTTGGCGGGAAAGGCGGCCAGGAATTGGGCGATCGGCTGCAGTCTTTGCGTCCATTTGGGGCGCAGACCGATCCATACGCCGATCGGGACCCAGATGACGCTGGCGATCGCAATCAGCACGGCGACGCGCACAAGGGTGACCAGGCCCATGCCGAAAACCAGACCGAGGTCGCTCCAGTTCAAGGTCTTGGCGATGTAGGTCACCAGTTCCCACAGGCTGAAGGCGCAAGCCACGACGACCAGGACGATCCAGGCGATGTCGATCACTCGGTTGGTCTGGGCGGAGATCTTTACCTCCGGCGCCGGCGGCAGCTTCGACCACTTGATCGCCGCCATCTTGCGGACCGGCCAGCCCACCAGGCTGAAGGCCTGGCGCAGGAAGCGCGTGCGATGGATGATGTCGTAGAGCCAGGATTTCGGCGCCTCCTGCGAGGCCGTCTGCTCGAAGCGGAACTTGTCGGCCCAGGCGACGATCGGGCGGAAGAACAGCTGGTCGTAGAGCAGGATGACGACGGCCATGGCGATGACGCCCCAGGTGACCGCGCCAATGTCCGAATGCTGGATGGCGACGGCCAGCCACGACCCGATGCCCGGCAGGGCAATGGAGGTATTGCCGACGGTGATGGCTTCGGACGCCACGACGAAGAACCAGGCGCCCGACATCGACATCATCATGTTCCACACCAGGCCCGGTATGGCGAAAGGCAGTTCCAGGCGGACAAAGCGGCGCCACGGCGAGAAGCCGAAATTGCGCGTCACCTCATCCAGGTCGGTCGGCAGGGTGCGCAGCGACTGGTAGAAACTGAACGCCATGTTCCACGCCTGGCTGGTGAAGATGGCGAAGATCGCCGCGCACTCGGCGCCCAGCTGATTACCCGGAAACAGGTTCAGGAACATGGTCACGGTGAAGGTCAAAAAGCCCAGCACCGGGATGGATTGCAGGATGTCGAGGGCCGGGACGATGATCATCTCGGCCTTCTTCGAGCGCGCCGCCGCCGTGGCGATGACGAAGGTGAAGATCAGCGAGGCGCCCAGGGCGGCGAACATGCGCAAGGTCGTGCGCAAGGCGTATTCCGGCAGATGGATCGGGTCGAGCGTCACCGGCGAGACCTGCAATTGCGACAGGGGCCGGTCCATCTGTTCGATGCCGTGAAAAGCCAGCACGGCCAAGCCGGCCAGCAGCAGGAACGCCGCGAAATCCGCCCAGGCGATCTTGAGGCTGCGCGGCGTGAAGCGCGCAAGCGGTCGCGCGCCTTTGGCATCTTCGAAAAAGAAGACCATGGTTCACCTTGTTATGTGGCAGCCGTAACAGCTGCCGCGGCGAACCCGGTCTGGAGCGCAATCCGAAAAGTGTCAGCACTTTTCGGTTAAATTGCGCGACCAAAACAAGGGACGAAACGCGCGAGCCGCTACGGCAGTCTTATACGACTACTGTCGCTTGGCATGGGTTAGGGTCCTTGAAAGACTCCCGCGGCCGCAATCGCACCCTCGGAATTGAGGGCTCCATAGGTCGGGGGGAAAATCGTGTCAAGCGATGATCGCCCGTTGGCGGAAACGGGCAGCGGCGGGCAACGGGCGAAAAGGTGATCCGGCCGCGCAGGAAATATGAGGGTGTGTATAAATTTTAGGGCTGGAAACTCCGGATAGTACGTCTCGAAAATGATGTGGAACTGAAAATTGTGTCAAAAATGGTAAATTTTTTGCGGCGCAAAATTACGACAAATTTCAATGATGCCAATATGTTACACAAAAAATACACTTCATAAAAGCTTCAAACTTTTGTCACCGCACTGTCATCTGCCATGCCCATAGGCGCTCCAACGGCGGGTTAAAGAAATATGAAGGCCCGTCAGTATGGCTTCACTCTTGGGGTTTTCACATGACTGTCCGCGGCCGCAATACCCGCCTATTCCTTCTGTCCACCACCCTGCTTCTGGGAGCCACGGCGAGCCACGCCGCCTTTGCCCAGGACAGCAACAAGACCGCCGCCGCCGGCGACGGCTCCGAAGGCGCTGAACTGACGACGGTCATCGTCACCGCCGAATCCAAGAAGGCCGCGGCCAACGCGCCGTCGAAGGCGCCGCTGACCGAAACCCAGCCGCAATCGGTCATCTCGAGCCACTTCATCGACGAATCGACGCCGGCCACCGGCAACTGGTCGACGGTCGTGCTGATCGCCCCGTCGGTCGCCGGCATCACCACCAACGGCGGCGGTATCGGTGAATACAACAAGTCGACCATCCGTGGCTTCCAGGACGGTCAGTTCAACATGACCTACGACGGCGTCGCGTTCGGCGACACCAACGATCCGACCCACCACTCGGGCTCGTACTTCCCGTCCTCGACCATCGGCGCGGCCGTGGTCGATCGCGGCCCGGGCGTGGCCGGTGACCTGGGCCAGGCCAATTACGGCGGCGCCCTGCACTTCTTCTCGCCGGCCGTTTCCGACCACTATTCGTTCACCGGCAAGGCGACGATCGGCTCGTTCCACACCACCGACTATGTCGGCTCGCTGCAAACCGGCGAACTGCCGCAACTGGGCGGCATCAAGGCTTGGATCAGCGTCGAAGAGCACCGGTCCAACGGCGAACTGAGCAATTCGGGCGGTAACGCCGAGAACGAAACGATCAAGATCGTCAAGGATTTCAGCGACTCGCTCAGCCTGACCGTCTTCTCGTCGCACGAATTCACCAAGTTCAACCTGGCCGACGGTGGCCCGGCCGAAACCTGGCAGCAAGAACAAGTGATGGGCAAGGACTTCGCCCTCAACACCAACCCGAAGACCGAATGGTGCGCCTGCTTCAACTATGAAAAGAAGCAGACCGACTTCGACTACATCCTGCTGAAGGACAAGCTTTCGAGCACCATGACCTTCGAGGACCAGGCCTATACCTACTACTATTCGAACAAGACCCTGGCCGCCTCCGCCATCGACGACATCATCAACCCGGACGGCACGATGGCGTCCAACGTCCAGGACGCGATCAACTACAAGAACGACGTCTCCGTGCTGGGCGCCACGACGGCCGCGGCCGAAGGCTACGGCGCCAACGACCTCAGCGGCTACCACAAGGGCAACAAGTACCGCGTGTTCGGCGACATCGTCCGCTTCAACAAGGATTGGTCGTTCGGCACCCTGCGCCTGGGCGGTGAAGTCGAAACCTCGGCGACGACGCGCTGGAACGAACTGTACGACCTGACCAACGGCCAGATCGACTACAAGTACACCGCCTATGCCGCCAACGCCGCGCAACAGGCCCCGGGCATCGTGACCAGCTATCCGGCGACCAACGACAAGACCTTCGAAGGCTCCGACTGGGCGCAATACCAGCTGTTCGGCGACTTCGTGTGGCGCCCGACCAGCAACCTGACGATCACCCCGGGCATCAAGTATTATGACTTCACCCGCAAGATCAAGGCGCTGTGGGACTCGATCGACGGCTACTCCAAGCCGTACAACCACGGCTCGTTCGAAGGCTCGTCGAAGTACACCAAGGCGCTGAAGTTCCTGACCGCCAACTACCGCATCACGTCCGACTGGTCGACCTATGCGCAATACGGCGAAAGCTTCCTGACGCCGTCGCTGTCGACCCTGCAGACGCCGGATCCGTCGGCCAATTCGGGCAAGCCCTCGTTCGCCGTCAGCCAACAGCTGGGCACGGTATATGCGCGCAGCAACATCACCGCCGACTTCGACGTCTATCGCGTCAACATCTCGAACCTCTATGTGCCCTCGACCACGGTCATCGACGGCAACCCGGCCGGCTCGATCTACATCAATGCCGGCAGCGTCCACTACAGCGGCTTCGAAGGCCAGGCGGCCTACAGCTTCGACTTCGGCCTGAACCTGTTCGCCAACGGCTCGATCAATGACGCCAAGACGGTCGGCGGCAGCGAACTGGCCCAGGCGCCGAAGTGGACTGACGCGCTGGGCGGCAGCTACAAGCACGGACCGTGGGAAACGACACTGACCTTCAAGGAAGTCGGCCGCCAGGTCGCCTATGTCGTCACCGCCCCGACCGTGACCCCGGACGGCGTCTCGCTGGCCGGCGGCCAGGCCCGCGAGTTGAAGGCCTACAGCCTGCTCAACCTGACGACCGCCTACGCCTTCAGCCCCAATGTCCGCCTGAAGCTGTCGGGCTTCAACCTCGGCGACCACCGCTCGATCATCGGCATCAGCGGCTCGGGCTCGGCGACCGACCTCTACAGCTTCCAAGCCGGCCGCGAAGTCCAGGCCACGCTTGAAGTGAAGTTCTAAACCTGATTGCGACTGCCGGCCGCTGATCCCCACCGGCCGGCAAACGGGGCTCCAGACCGCAAGGTTTGGAGCCCTTTTTTATTGGGTATTGCCACGCCTCCCCCGCTTCGCAAGGGAGGAGAGGCAAAAGCCAAATAAGCCGGCCTAAACCACCCGCGCAACCACCAGCCAAAGCATGGTGGCGAGAATGCCGACCATGGCCGCCAGGGCCAGGACGGGGACGAAGGTGGCGGGGCGGCGCCTGTGCATGGAAAACCTCGATGGTTGCAGGTAAGACACCGTGCGCGCCACCCGCCCTCAATCCAAGGCTGCAGGAAACTGTGGATCGCCCACCGTCATCAACCGGTCACGGTCGCGGCGTAGACGTCGCAATCGCAACAAACGCGCTTGCCTCTTGATTTTTGCCGCACGGCAGCATTATGATTGCAATTGAGACGTGTTTGCCGCGAAATGGCCTCAGGGGCGCGCGGCAGGCGGAAGACCGGGGCCTTATTCACGGCTATTTCCGGGTTTGCGGTATTTTCCTTTTGAAATCCGTCGCCACCGGCGCTAAAGCCGGAGCTCCTACGTTCACGCCCAGTTAACATTTCTTTCAGCCATGTGAGCAGGTGCAGCGAAATGCGGCTTGCATTCTGGCGCAATGCAAACATGTTACGGCGTTGAACGGTCTCGTCTTTATGGATTGCTCAATGAAAAAAATCGAAGCTGTCATAAAGCCCTTCAAGCTGGACGAAGTGAAGGAAGCCCTTCAGGAAATCGGCGTGCAGGGGATGACCGTGCTGGAGGCCAAGGGATATGGCCGCCAGAAAGGCCATTCCGAACTCTATCGAGGTGCGGAATATGTCGTTGATTTTCTTCCGAAAATCAAAATAGAGCTGGTCGTGGCCGACGACCTGGCGCCCACCGCCCTGGAAGCTATCCAGACCGCGGCGCGCACAGGCAAGATCGGTGACGGCAAGATCTTCGTGAGCGACGTTACCGACGTCGTGCGCATTCGAACCGGAGAGTCCGGACCCGCCGCGGTCTAGACCTTCCTCTCCTCCTCAAAAACGGCTCATGGGGCGTCAAAAAATGACATCTGCAGACATTCTCAAGCTCATCAAGGAAAAGGACGTCAAGTATGTCGACGTTCGCTTCTCCGACGTGCGCGGCAAGTTGCAACACGTAACCTTCGACATCGACCTGGTCGACGACGAGTTCCTCAATGACGGCACGATGTTCGACGGTTCGTCGATTGCCGGCTGGAAGGCGATCAACGAGTCGGACATGAAGCTGCGTCCGGACCTGAAGACGGCCTATATCGACCCGTTCTATCAGCAGACGACCCTGTTCCTGTTCTGCGATGTCGTGAACCCCGACACCAACGAGCCCTATAACCGCGACCCCCGCTCGATCTCGAAGAAGGCCCTGGCCTACGTCAATTCGTCGGGCGTCGGCGACACCGCCTATTTCGGCCCGGAAGCCGAATTCTTCATCTTCGACGACGTCCGCTGGTCGATCGCTTCGGACAACACCGGCTACGCCTTCGATTCGACGGAACTGCCGCAGAACTCCGCCAAGGTCTACGCCGAAGGCAATATGGGCCATCGCCCTGGCCCGAAGGGCGGCTATTTCCCGGTCAACCCGGTCGACTCGGCCCAGGACCTGCGCGGCGAAATGCTGGCGGTCATGGGTGAGCTGGGCCTGGAGCCCGAAAAGCACCACCACGAAGTGGCGCCGGCGCAGCACGAGCTGGGCCTGAAGTTCTCCGACCTGCTGACCATGGCCGACCGCCTGCAGCTCTACAAGTACGTCATCCACAACGTCGCCCACGCCTACGGCAAGACGGCCACCTTCATGGCCAAGCCGATGTATGGCGACAACGGTTCGGGCATGCACGTGCACCAGTCGATCTGGAAGGACGGCAAGCCCCTGTTCGCCGGCGACAAGTATGCCGGCCTGTCGGACGCCTGCCTGTGGTACATCGGCGGCATCATCAAGCACGCCAAGGCCATCAACGCCTTCTCCAACTCGACGACCAACAGCTACAAGCGCCTGGTCCCGGGTTACGAAGCCCCGGTCAAGCTGGCCTATTCGGCCCGCAACCGCTCCGCCTCGATCCGTATCCCGTGGGTGTCGTCGCCGAAGGCCAAGCGCCTGGAAGCCCGCTTCCCGGACCCGATGGGCAACCCGTACCTGACCTTCACCGCCCTGCTGATGGCCGGCCTCGACGGTATCGAAAACCGTATCGATCCGGGCGCGCCCGCGGACAAGAACCTGTACGACCTGCCGCCCCAGGAGCAAAAGAACATCCCGGAAGTCTGCGGCTCGCTGCGCGAAGCCCTGGAAAACCTGGACAAGGACCGCGCCTTCCTGAAAAAGGGCGGCGTCATGGACGACGACTTCATCGACAGCTACATCGAGCTGAAGATGGAAGAAGTCATGAACCTGGAACTGCGTCCGCACCCGGTCGAGTTCGACATGTACTACAAGTGCTAAATTGATCCGTGGGACGGCGGCCGGATTTTCCCGGTTGCCAGCCCCATGACCAATCTGCTATCAGCCGCCCGTCCCCGCGACGGGCGGCTTTTTCGTGCCGCCGTCTCGTCGGCCGGAGCGCCCTTTTCCGGCGCCGTTTGCCTCGAAAAATCCCCAAAATTCTCAATTGAATGAGCGGCATAGTTTCAAGGGCAACCAAAATAGTTTCCTTTGATACCTTTGCGGAATCGATCCATTTGCCCCTTTGCGGAGGCATTTTGACACATAAATGACGCAAACCTCCCCCTCCCCCGCCGACCGGCCATTAAGGTCTTTGCGCCCCCCGAAAGTCACGTCAGTGTGAGCAGGTGCAATATCCGCTAACCAAGGGGGATAACTTGAAAACGTGGATCAAACTAACGAGAGTTGCGGCCGCGGCCGCTGCTCTCATGCTGACGGCACCCGCCGCCGGCACAGCTCTGGCCCAGTCGGCCGCCGCACCCGCGGCGACGTCGTCTGTGGCTTCCGAAGCCGCGATGGCCTCGGACTCAGCCTCCGATTCGGCTTCCGCCACGGCCTCTACGGCCGCGCCGGCCCTGCTGAAGTCGCAGGTTCTCCTGGTCACCAAGGACGTAACGGATGCCAAAGGCAACGTGACGACCAAGGCGACCCTTGACGGTTCGGGCACGGCCTGGCTGATCGTCGCCACCGCTTTGGTGCTGATGATGACCGTTCCGGGCCTGGCCCTGTTCTACGGCGGCATGGTGCGTCGCAAGAACCTGATCGCCACGGTGACGCAATCGGTCGCCGTGACCTCGATCGTCATGGTCGTGTGGTACCTGGTCGAATATTCGATCTCGTTCGGTGTCGCGTCAGGCAAGGTTGGACCTTTCAACCTCAATGACTACATCGGCGGCTTCGACCTGGCCTTCCTGAACCACGTGACCAACACGACGGCCTACTCGGCGACGCCGGGCATTCCGGAAATGTGCTGGGTGGCCTATCAGGCGACCTTCGCCATCATCACGCCTGCCCTGATCACCGGCGCCTTCGCCGAACGGGTCAAGTTCTCGGGCCTGATCCTGTTCATGGTCCTGTGGTCGATCTTCGTCTACGGCCCGATCTGCCACATGGTGTGGGGCGGCGGCATCCTGGCGCAAAAGGGTGTCATCGACTTCGCCGGCGGCTCGGTCGTTCACTGCAACTCGGGCGTCGCGGGTCTGGTTTCGGCCCTGTTCCTCGGCCGCCGCAAGGGCTATGGCACCGAATCGATGCCGGCCAACAACCCGATCTTCGTCATGATCGGCGCTTCGCTGCTGTTCGTCGGCTGGATCGGCTTCAACGCCGGTTCGGAATGGGCAGCGGACTCGATCGCTTCGGCCGCTCTGCTGAACACCATGATCGCCACCTGCGCCGCCGGCCTGTCCTGGAAGGTCGTCGAGTGGATCTTCCGCGGCAAGCCGTCCCTCATCGGCATCCTGTCGGGTTGGGTCGCCGGCCTGGTCGTCATCACCCCGGCCTGCGGCTTCGTTACGCCGGCTGGTGCGATCATCATCGGCCTGATCGGCGGCGCCTTCTGCTACTTCTCGGCCACCTGGGTCAAGAAGCTGCTGGGCTACGACGACTCCCTGGACGCCTTCGGCGTTCACGGCGCGGGCGGCTTCATCGGCGCCCTGCTCACCGGCTGGTTCGCCGATCCGAGCATCAACCCGGCCGGCCACGGCTCGATCGCCCAAGTCATGACCCAGCTGATGGGTCTGGGCGTGGTCATCGTGTGGTCGGGTATCGGTACCTTGATCATCCTGATCATCTGCAAGTTCACGACCGGCCTGCGTGTGTCGGAAGCGGACGAACTGGCGGGTCTGGACTCGTCGCAACACGACGAAGTCATGGATCACTAAGACCTGCGGTCGATGGATCCTCAAGGTCCCGCGACACGCGAAAAGTGCGGGGCGTCTTGGTCACAGGGCGCCCCGTTTTCACGACCGGATTTTGGCGAGATCGATTCGCCGGAAACCACTTCGCGAACCGGTTCGGATGTTTCTTTCGCACCCGCAGCACGCCTCAAGAGGCCTAACGGCGCTCTGTGAATTTCAATAAACCCTTAATATATCGTGGTAAATTTGCATCTAATGACGTGTAAATGACACTTCCACGACAATCTCCTACTTCGCGCCGCGCGAAAACTTGCTAAAAAGGCGCAGGTCATAAGCCGCGCGGCCACACTTCGCTTCCACCGGGAATCCGGTCGCTCGGTTATCATAAATTGGCACACCAACCTGGGATTAAAGTAACATGAAAAAGACCCTCCTCGTCGCCGCCGTCGCCCTGTCCGCCCTGTTCGCGGGTTCGGCCGCGATGGCCGGTGACTTCACCTACAACCTCGGCGTCGCCTCCGATTACGTCTGGCGCGGCGTTTCGCAAGACAACGACCAAGCCGCGGTTCAAGGCGGTATCGACTACAAGCACTCGATGTTCTACGCCGGCACCTGGCTGTCGAACGTCAACTTCGCGGCCGCCAACAACACCACCGCCAAGACCGAGTGGGACCTGTACGCCGGTATCGACCCGTCGGTCGGCAACTGGAGCTTCAACTTCGGTGTCTACTACTACACCTACCCGAGCGCCGATAACGCGACCTTCGGCGAAATCCAGACCGACGTCTCGCACACCTGGGGCAAGGGCACGATCGGCATCAACATGTTCACGCCGATCCAGTCGCTGGAACGTCCGTACGTCGAAATCGCCGCCTCCTATCCGCTGACCGACAAGCTGTCGATCTCGGGCGCCCTGGGTTCGTGCGGTGGCGACTCGACCAGCCAGACGACCTCGCACTGCAACGGCGTCGCCCAAGGTTACCAAACCTGGAACGGTGGCATCACCTACCAACTGACCTCGATCGTCAGCATCGACCTGCGCTATTCGGAAACCAGCCTGAACGCCCGTGAAACCAACGGCACGCTGGCCGCGCCGAAGGTGTACGCCACGCTGAAGGCTTCGTTCTAAGCTCAAGGCGATACGCCTGATCCGACAGGGCCGCAAACCTCCACAGGTTTGCGGCCTTTTTCTTGTTTTCTCCTTGCAATTCGCCTGGTCCTGGCGTTTTCACTGATTGGGAACAAATCGCGAATCAAGCCACAGTCCATTCATGAGTACCACCCCCCTCTCCCTATTCGATGACGGCGAAGAGCCGCAGCGTCCGCAAGCCAAGCCGGAAGCCCCGAAGGCTGACCCAAAGGCGGCCCCAAACGCGGCCCCAAACGTGGCGAAGGCGGTAACGCCTCCGGCCAAGCCCGTGCCCGTGGTCCCGACCCATGACGGGGACTACAGCGCCAGCAGCATCGAGGTTCTGGAGGGACTGGAGCCGGTGCGCAAGCGGCCGGGCATGTATATCGGCGGCACCGACGAAAAGGCGCTGCACCACCTGTTCGCCGAAGCGCTCGACAATGCCATGGACGAGGCCGTGGCTGGCCACGCCAAGGCGATCTGGGTCGAACTCGACGGCGACGGCTATATCAGCGTGCGCGACGACGGCCGCGGCATTCCGGTCGATCCGCACCCGAAATACCCCGGCAAGTCGGCGCTGGAAGTCATCATGACCGTGCTGCACTCGGGCGGCAAGTTCTCGGGCAAGGCCTATGCCACGTCGGGCGGCCTGCACGGCGTCGGCGCCTCGGTGATCAACGCCCTGTCCGAACGGCTGGAAGTGACGGCCTGGAAGGACGGCTTCGAGTGGCAACAGAATTTCGCGCGCGGCATCGTCCAGGGCCCGATCGAACAGGTCCAGCCGTCGAAGAAGAAGGGCACGCGCGTGCGCTTCAAGCCGGACGAGGAAATTTTCGGTCCGAACATCGGCTTCAAGCCGGCGCGGCTGTACCGCATGGCCAAGGCCAAGGCCTATCTGTTCCGCGGCGTGCAAATCTTCTGGAAGTGCGCAGCGTCCCTGATCCACGATACGACCCCGGCCGAGGACAAGTTCTATTTCCCCAACGGCCTGGCCGACTACCTGGCCGAGCGCGTCAAGGACACGGAAACCCTGACCGAGATCTTCGCCGGCCGGGTCGACCGGGCCAGCGATGCCGGCGCCGTCGAATGGGCGGTCGTCTGGTCGGCCGCCGGTTTCGGCGAGCACGACGGCTTCGTACAATCCTATTGTAACACCATCCCGACGCCCGACGGCGGCACGCACGAGGCCGGCCTGCGCGCCGCGCTGACACGGTCGCTGAAGGCCTATGCCGAAATGACCGGCGACAAGCGCGGCGGCCTGATCACCGCGGAAGACGTCGCCGCCTATGCCGGCATCGTCATATCGGTTTTCGTGCGCAACCCGGAATTCCAGGGCCAGACCAAGGACCGCCTGTCTTCGCCCGACGCGGCGCGTCTGGTCGAAAAAGCCCTGGCCGACCCGTTCGACCACTGGCTGACCGGCCAGCCCAAGCAGGCGGCGGCGTTGTTGCAGTTCATCGTCGAGCGCGCCGAGGAACGGTTGAAGCGCCGCAAGGACAAGGAAGTTCAGCGGGCCTCGGCGACGCGCAAGCTGCGCTTGCCGGGCAAGCTGGCCGACTGTTCCAAGCAGGACGGCCTGGGCACCGAGCTGTTCATCGTCGAAGGCGACTCGGCCGGCGGCTCCGCGAAACAGGGGCGCAATCGCGCCACGCAGGCCATCCTGCCGTTGCGCGGCAAGATCCTCAACGTCGCCTCGGCGACCGGCGACAAGCTGCGCGGCAATGCCGAGCTGTCGGATCTCGGCCTGGCGCTGGGCGTGCAGCCGGGGGCCAAGTTCAAGGAAGAGGATCTGCGCTACGAGCGGATCATCATCATGACCGACGCCGACGTCGACGGCGCCCACATCGCTTCGCTGCTGATCACCTTCTTCTATCGCCAGATGCCGGGCATGGTGCGCAACGGCAACCTGTTCCTGGCCATGCCGCCGCTGTACAAGCTGAGCCTGGGCAAGGAAGTGCACTATGCGCGCGACGACGCCCACCGCGCCGAGCTGACGGCCAAGTATTTCAAGGGCAAGAAGCCGGATATCGGCCGCTTCAAGGGCCTGGGCGAGATGATGCCGGCGCAGCTGCGCGAAACGACCATGGACCCGAAGACGCGGACCCTGGCGCGGGTGACCCTGCCGCACGACGAGGAAGACATTGCCAACCTGGTCGAGACGCTGATGGGGCGCAAGCCTGAGCTGCGGTTCCGGTTTATCCAGGACCATGCGGAGTTCGCGGCGGAGGACCTGGACGTGTAGAAGAGGAAGGCCAGGGGCCGCAGGCCCCTGGACCCCGATACCGGACAGCGTTTACTTTTATAACACTCAAAAATCCGGGACGCTTGGTCCCGGATTTTTGAGTGTTTTAAAAATGAGCTCCGCCCCGGTTCCGGGATCCAAGGGCCCATGGCCCTTGGCCTTTTCCTATGCTACCGTCGCGCCACCTGCCCTGGAGACCTTCATGCTTCGTCTGCTCCCCTGCCTGCTGGCGCCCCTTCTTGTCGGTCAGGCCCTGATCGCGCCCGCCGCCCTCGCCCAGACCCGCACCTACGAAATCCAGCCGTCGTCCATCGATGCCAACGTCCATAATTTCGACACGCCCAACGTCGTCATTCCCAATGCGACCGTGGCCCGCGCGCCGATGGTGCTGTTCCTCGCGGCCGCCGGGAGCAAGCCGACCAGTTCGACCGAGTTCCTCAAATTCCTCGCCGCCCAGGGCTACCAGGTCATCGGCCTGACCTACGACGACACCCCCGCCGTCGATCAGTCGTGCGCCACCAGCCCCGACCAGGACTGCGCGGAAGCCTTCCGCCGCAACCGCGTCGAAGGCGAGATCGACGACGGCCACGGCAAGTCCCCGGTCGCCACGCCGTTCAATGAAACGATCGCCATTCGCCTGAACGTGCTGTTGCATAACCTGACGCTCGACAAGCCCGAGGAAGGCTGGGACTACTATCTCGACGGCGACCGCATCCGCTGGGAACGCATCATCGTCTCGGGCGTCGGGCAAGGCGCCGGCATGGCCGCCTATATCGCCAAGAAGCACAACGTCAATCGCGTCGTATTGTTTTCGCCGCCCGTCGACACGACCGGCCCGGACAATCACCTGGTGCAATGGCTGGCCGACCCGTCGGCAACGCCAGCCGACCACTGGTACGCCGAATATCACGCAAACGAACCGACCGCCGCCCTGCTCAAGAGCGCCTATGCGACGATGCAGATTCCGGCCGATCATATCCATATCTTCAGCCAGACCCTGCCGTCGAACGTCCACGGCACGAACCCGTTCCAAATCACCACGATCCGCGACGCGCGCTACTCGGCCGATTGGCAAGCCATGTTCGGCCAGGCCGCTTCGAACGGCACGGTGAAGTAGTCCTGCCTAGTGACCCGACGTTTGAATGGCCGGCGCGCCGCCAAACACCGGTCCGCCGGTGACACCGGCCGGCAAGCCCGACGGTTGCGGAGGCAAGGTCTGGGCCGTCGGTAGGGCCGTGCGGTCAACGGTATTCAAGGACGCCGAGGCTGACGACGCGCGGCTTGAGGGGGTTGGCTTGGTGGCAGACGACGGCGCTATCACGGGCTTCGGTGCAGCCTGGATGGCCGGCGCCGGAACACTGGACGGGGGTGTCGCGGGGTCGGGCGCCTTGATCTGCGGGCTTGACGCCGTGGCCGGCAGGGCCTGGGACGGGGCGACCGGCGTTGTCGGCACGACGATGGTCTGGCTACCGATCAGGGCGGCAATGACTAGGGTAATCATGACGAACCTCGCAATATCCCCGGTGGGGTATTATGCGCGCCGGCAGCCGTTTCTTTTCAATTATTAATGCACGCAGGCGCCACGCGGGCTCGTCGCATCCGATGAGACAAGCTCATCTCAGTTGCGTGAAAGCTTCTGCATCAGACTGGGCCGGCCGGCGTGCAGGGTAAACACCACCCGGGTGTCGCCAAAGGTCTGGGTCCAGGTATCGCCGGCCTTGTGCGCCGGCAAGGCCATACAGAAAGCGGTCTTCGCCACGCCCGGTTGCGGATCGGGCAGGACACAGAACTGTTTGTCCTTGTCGAACCACCATTGGCCAGGGGCCTGCTTGATCTTCATGCCGTACATGACGTAACGGCGGTCGCGATTGATGAGCATACGATCCTTTTCGCCGTTCTGGTCGATCTCCAGCGTGCCGTTGTAATAGGCCGTCATGTCGATCGGCGGCGGCGTCATGGTTGGCGGCACAGCGATCTCTTGAAGCATCAAGGCGAGAACCAGCATGATCATCTCCTGAATTAAACGCGCTCAGGTAGCATTTAGGCACATTTTCGCTGGCTTCACATCGAAAACTTAGGCCAATGTCGTCAAAAGGCGCCGCGAAAGCCACATGAACACAAGGGACTCGCGGCGAATCAAAGCTTTTGCTTTACTTGTGGCTTCTTAGGTTGCACATGTCCGCCATGACGAAGTTTACCGATTTGGGCCTCAGCCCCGGCGTGCTCCAGGCCGTCACCGAATCCGGCTACGATACGCCGACCGCCATTCAAGAACAGGCCATCCCCGTGGCGATGACCGGTCTCGACGTGCTGGGCATCGCCCAAACCGGCACCGGCAAGACCGCCGCCTTCACCCTGCCGATGATCGAAAAGCTGGCCGCCGGCCGCTCGCGCGCGCGGATGCCGCGCGCCATCGTGCTGGAACCGACCCGCGAACTGGCTGACCAGGTATCGGAAGCGTTTGAAAAATATGCCAAATACCACAAGCTGAACTGGGTTCTGCTGATCGGCGGCGTGTCGATGGCCGACCAGGTGGCCAAGCTCGACAAGGGTGTCGACGTGCTGATCGCCACGCCGGGCCGCCTGCTCGACCTGTTCGAACGCTCCAAGGTCATGCTCAACGGCGTGCAGATGATGGTGGTCGACGAAGCCGACCGCATGCTGGACATGGGCTTTATCCCGGACATCGAGCGTATCTTCAAGCTGACGCCGCCGAACCGCCAGACCCTGTTCTTCTCGGCGACCATGCCGCCGGAAATCACCCGGCTAACCGAACAGTTCCTGCGCAATCCCGTGCGCATCGAAGTGTCGCGCCCGGCCTCGACCAATGAGAGCATCACCCAGTACGTGCTGCGCGTACCGCACAAGGATCCGCGCGCCAAGCGGATTGCGCTGCGCGCCCTGCTCAAGACGCTGACGATCAAGAACGGCATCGTCTTCTGCAACCGCAAGGCCGAAGTCGATATCGTCGCCAAGTCGCTGGCCAAGTACGGCTTTGACGCGGCGCCGATTCACGGCGACCTCGACCAGTCGCTGCGCATGAAGACGCTCGACTCGTTCCGCAAGGGCGACCTGACCTTGCTGGTGGCGTCGGACGTCGCGGCGCGCGGGCTGGACATCCCCGATGTCGGCCACGTCTTCAACTTCGACGTGCCGCACCATGCCGACGACTATGTCCACCGCATCGGCCGTACCGGCCGCGCCGGCCGATCGGGCGAGGCCTATCTGCTGTTGTCGCCGGCCGACGAAAAGAACTACGACAAGGTCATCAAGCTGATCAAAAAAGATCCAGCCGTGCTCGATCTCGACGTCGACTATAGCGACCTGTCCGACAACCCCGGTGATTCGGGCGACCGCTCGCGCGGGCGCCGCTCGGGTGGCCGCGGCGAGGAACGCGGCAAAGGACGTGAAGATCGGGGACGTGAAGAGCGCGGCCGCGGCCGGCGCAGCGAATCAGCTGAAAAGCCGGCGGCGCGCACGCGCGAGGCGAGCAAGTCTCAGCCTAGGGACGATGTTACCGCAACCCCGGAAACGGTGGAAATCCCCGTCGCGGCGCCCGTTCCCCAGCCCGCCGCGAGACCTGCGCGAAATGACCGCAACGCACCCAAAAACGAAGAAAAATCAAATCGTAAGCGGGACAATGACGGCGCTTTCGGCGACCATATGCCGGCCTTCATGATGCGCGGACCGGCGGTAAAATAATAAATTCGCAATTATTGCCTGCCGTTAACCGCCTGTCAGAGAAGTTGCGATAGTGTGCGCACGTCACCGGGTATTCAGGGACGGCCGGAAGTCATAATGAGCAACGACATCGAAGTCAGCGTCAGAAGCCCCTCCGCCTACGCACTTGCGGGCGAGGCTCTGCGTCTGATGCAGGAACACGGCGTATGGCCGACGCCGCTCAACTATGAGCTCTGGCTCTATGTTGCCGGCGATCCGGAATGCGCCCTTGCCCAGGAAATCTCGCGCCTGATCGACGCCGGCGAAAAGATTACCGAGGACGTCTCGGAAAGCCTGGCCTCGAAATTCATTCCGCGCATGAAGCTGAACGACGAAGTCCGCGACGCCGGCTTGAAGCTGACGCGCGAACTGGCGTCGATTACCGAAATCATCACCGAGGCGCAGAAGACGCAAAAGACCTATTCGCTGACGCTGGAAAGCGCGCGCGACTCGATGGGCGCGGTCGAAGCCGGCGCGATCGAAGGCTTGGTCCGCACCCTCACCGAAGCCACCAACATGGTCCTGACCCAGCATTCGCTGCTGGAGGGCCGCCTGACGGACTCGTCGCGCGAAGTCAATCGCCTGCGCAAGCACCTCGACCAGGTGCGCATGGAAGCGATGACCGACGCCCTGACCAACCTGGCCAACCGCAAGTCGTTTGACGAAGCACTGGACGGCCATTGCGACGGCAATGCCGACAAGGCCCTGACGCTGGCCGTCATCGACATCGACCACTTCAAGCGCTTCAACGACACCTGGGGCCATCAGACCGGTGACCAGGTCCTGCGCTACGTCGCCTCGGTCCTGGCCCGCATCGGCCGCCCGCCGCGCCTGGCGGCGCGCTACGGCGGTGAAGAATTCGGCCTGCTGTTCCCCGGGGAATCGGCGGCCGCCGTCGAACGCATCCTCAACGAAGCCCGCCAGGAAATCGCCTCGCGCGTCCTGAAGCGCCGCTCGACCAATGAAGACCTGGGCGCGGTGACCATCTCGGCCGGTGTCGCCCAGCGCGAATACGGCGAAGACGCGTTCGACCTGGTCGACCGCGCCGACAAGGCGCTGTACGAATCGAAGAACAATGGCCGCAACAAGGTCACCGTCGCCGGCGCCATCCAGTCGGCCACCAACGCGGCCTGAGATCGTTCAATCGGACACAATTTTGAGAGCGGCGCTTCGGTGCCGCTCTTTTCGTTTGCCTCCTCCCCTGCGCCCTATAGCGGGGGAGGTGGCACGGGACCGAGCCGTAAGGCGAAGCCCCGTGACGGAGGGGGCCCGGGGCCGCACAAAGTTTTCCGAAATTTCCCTTGCCAAATATTTTGAACAATGTTCAAATGATATGTCACGGGGGATTTCCATGCGCAGCCTTATGTTCAATGTCGCCTACTGGGTCTTGTCGATCGGCTATGCCCTGATGGCCCTGGCGGCCAGCCTTCTGCCGGGGCGCAAGGCCGTCGGCTGGGTCATTGCCCGCTATACAAGGCGCATGGTGTGGGCGATGCGCGTCTTCGCCGGCATCAAGCTGGACATCCGCGGCCGCGAAAACCTGCCGGACCGCCCCGTCATCTATGCCTGCAAGCACCAGTCGTGGGGCGACGGCTTCTGCATCTATTCGCAGATCCCCGACCTCGCCTTCGTGACCGGCGACCATCTGGAGAAATTCCCGATGATGAGCACCCTGCTCACCAAGCTGGGCGCCATCGTCGTCAATAGCTGCGGCGGCATCGAAGCCCGGCGGGACCTGGCCAATCGCTCGTCCGAAGCCGCCAAGGACGGGCGCAGCATCCTGATCTATCCGGAAGGCCATCTCAATGCGCCGGGCACCTATCATCGCTATCGCTCGGGCGTGTGGCACATGATGAACAATTTCGACATGCCGGTGGTGCCGGTGGCGACCAATCTCGGCTGCTTCTGGCAGGAGGAGCGCTTCGAAAAGCGATCGGGCACGGCGGTGCTGGAATTCCTGCCGGCGCTGTATCCGCCGATGGCCAAGGCGCCGTTCATGGAACAGCTGCGCTCGGCTATCGAGACGCACAGCCAGGCCCTGATCGCCGAAGCCACGGGCGAGCCGGTGATCGAAAGCGTGCTGGTGGTGGAGTAAGGATTTTTGCGACGAAAAGCACGAAAAGTCGAAAAATACGAAAACTCAAGGTTCCTCTAATGACAGCGCGAAGCGCCATACATCGATATGGCGCTTCGCTCCGACGTTTCTACTCCTCGAATTTTTCGTGTTTTTCGACTTTTCGTGCTTTTCGTCGCAAAATTCTTCCTTACGCCGTCACGGGCTCGACGGGATCCGGGTCTTCGCCGCCGACGTCCTCGGGCTCGGCTTGTTCGTCGATCGGGCGGACGAAGCGGTAGACCTGCACGATCGGGCCGAAGGTGAACAGCAGGAACAGGATGAAGATCACCGAAATGGCCACCAGGTTGAAGAACCATTGGGCGTTCATCTCACCGTCGAAGACCATCGAATACCGGATCAGGTAGACCTTCTCGAACAGGAATTCATAGGCCAGCACGAAGGCGCCATAGACCAGGCCGCAGGCCAGGGCGGCCCACAGGACGGCCAGGGCCTCGATCTTGGCGATCGTCCAGAACCAGCCCGACGTCGCCCGCCACGAATAGAGCACGCCCAAGCGGTTTTCCTCGGCGCTGTAAGGCAACGACAGCGAGCTTCGGACATAGGTGAAGAAGAACAACGGAATGGCGACGACCGTGCTGCACCAGCCGAACGCGGTATGCAGCCAGTCCGGTGATTGGCCGGACGCCGTCGTGCCGTTGGCCGCCACCGTTTGCGCCGCTGCCCCCATATGCGCGCCCAGGAAATCGGCCATGACGTGGAGAACGACGTGCAGCGACAGCAGGAACAGGCCCACCGGAACGTAAGCGATCAGGGTATTGATCGCGACGATCAGCTCGGTCTGGCCGAAGCCGATATGCGCCGTGGCGTCACCGCCCTTGATCAGCCGCGACCGCACCACCGCGATCGGGATGACGGTGAAATAGGCGAGGACGATCGGCAGACCCAGTTCGGCGATATCCTTGATCTGCAGGATATAGTCGAGGCTGTTCGCGTCGGACAGGTTTTGGAACTGGAATTTCACGTAATGCCCGACATTGATCAGGATCTGGCCGGCATGATAGTTGGCCACCATGTTGAAAAACACGGTGTAGACCACGGAAATGATTATAAAAACGACCACCCACACCGGGATGTACAGGATCGCGTCGCGCAGGGCCGCAAGCCCCGACAGCGAGTAGGCAAGTACCGGCATCCGCCGAGCCGTTTTGGGCATTGACCCCTCCCTGAACCGGCTAATGGTTAACGCTTTTCGCGCCCCGGGTCAATCGCGGCGCGGTTTCCGCGGCGTTAACCCAAAATCAGACAATTCTGCGTCTACTTGGTGAAATTGGGAGCGTTACCATGGCCGAGCCGACCTTCACGTACGACGTCGATGCCGGCACCCGGCTGATCACCCTGCGTCTGATCGGGCGCGAGTCCAGCGCCTACTACGCCACCCAGGTCATCAACGTCTATCGCAGCGTGCCGGAGGTCTGGCGCTATAACCGTTTGATCGACCACCGCAAGTTCCGCGGCATGATCGTCGTCGACGACCTCAAGCAGATGGCCGCGGTCTGGGAGGATCTCACGAAGGGACATGACGGCCGCCCGCGGGTCGCCTTCCTGACGCGCAATCCGCACACCCAGGCGCGGGTCACGGCGCACAGCCCCCTCTTCCCCAGCCAGACCCGCCGCTCCTTCACCAGCGTCGCCGAAGCGATGGCGTGGGTGTCGGTGCATGAGACGGTGGGCTAAAGATTTTTGACCACGAACCACACGAACACCACGAACAGACAAAGCGACACTTCGTATTGCGCGAAGCGCTCCTATACCAAAGCGCTTCGCGCAAAAGCCGGCTGAGCCCTGAAGTTCGTGGTGTTCGTGTGGTTCGTGGTCAAAAATTCTAAGCTTCGGCGGGTTTGATCGTTACGCTTTCGCCGCAGCCCCCATCTTTGCGAAGGTTTTGCGGCTGCGGACGTCAGGCTTCGGCGGGTTTGATCGTTACGCTTTCGCCGCAGCCGCAGGCATCCGTTTCGTTCGGATTGATAAACACGAACTTCGACGCCAGGGCCGTCGTTTCATAGTCGATGACCGTACCGATCAGGTACAGCACCGCCTTGGGTTCGATCAGGATGGTCACGCCCTTGTCGGTGACGACCTCGTCGATCGGGCCGGCTTCTTCGGCATAGCTCAGCACATATTCCTGGCCGGCGCAGCCGCCCTGCTTCACGCCGACGCGCAGACCGGCATAGGGCTTATCGGCACGGGCCATGATGGCTTTCACCTGCTCAGCGGCGGCCTCGGTCAGCGAAACGACGGCGGGGCGCGGGCGGCGGGGACGCGGCGCAATGTTGGGTTGGATATCCATCAGAACATATTCAACTGAAGCTTGGCTTCGTCGCTCATCCGCGACGATTCCCAAGGCGGATCGAAGACCAGGTTGACGTCGCAGGACTTGACGCCCTCGACCTTGAGCACGGCGTCATTGACCCAGCCCGGCATCTCGCCGGCCACCGGACAGCCCGGCGCGGTCAGGGTCATCTCGACCATCACATCGCGGTCATCGGAGACATCGACCTTGTAGATCAGGCCCAGCTCGTAGATGTCGACCGGGATTTCGGGGTCGTACACCGTCTTGAAGGCCTCGATCAGCGCGTCGGTCAGCCGGTCGAGCTCGGCTTGCTCGAGCGCCGCCGGCTGGGCCGAGCCCATGTCGTCGAGGCTGAACAGGGAGTGCTGGGTATCGGGTGTGGTGTCTGCGGGTGCGGTCATGCTTGCTACTCGAAGAAAGACTGGGCTTTGGCGACGGCCTCGGCCAACAGATCGATCTCATCCTCGGTGTTATATAGGGCGATGGAGGCGCGAACGGTAGAGGTGACGCCAAGCCTTGTCATCAAAGGCTCGGCGCAATGCGTACCGGCGCGCACGGCGATGTTGTAGCGGTCGAGAATCTGGGCGACGTCGTGGGCATGGGCCTGGCCTAAGGAGAAGGTCAGGATCGAGCCCTTGCCGGCCGCGGTGCCGTGGACGCGCAGGCTATTGATGCGCGTCAGCTGGTCATAGGCGCGTTGATAGAGGGCATGCTCATGAGCCAGGACCTCGTCGCGATCGAATTGGCCCAGCCAGTCAATGGCCGCCTTCAGCCCGATGACTTCGAGGATCGCCGGGGTGCCGGCTTCGAAGCGGTGCGGAGCCTCGTTCCAGGTGATCAGGTCCTTGGACACGCGGGCGATCATCTCGCCGCCGCCCTGGTAGGGCGGCATGTAGGCCAGCAGTTCGGCGCGGCCGTAAAGCACACCGAGACCGGTCGGACCATAGAGCTTATGGCTGGAGAAGACGTAGAAATCGGCGTCCAGCGCCTTCACATCGACCGGCAGGTGGACGACGCCTTGCGCGCCATCGACGACGACTTTCGCGCCGACGGCGTGGGCCTTGGCGGCAATGGCCTTGATGTCGTTGAGCGTGCCGAGCACGTTCGACATCTGCGTCACGGCGACGACCTTGACCTTGGGCGACAGCATGGCGTCCAGGGCCAGAAGATCGAGCGAACCGTCGTCGAGAATGGGGATATAGCGCAGCACGCAGCCCTTGCGTTGGCACAGCATGTACCACGGGACGATATTGGCGTGGTGCTCCATCTCGGTGGTCAGGATCTCGTCACCGGCTTGCAGGCGCTCGCCCCACGAGGTGGCGACCAGGTTGACGGCTTCGGTGGCCGACTTGGTAAAGATGATCTCGTTGACGTCGGCGTTGATGAAACGCGCCACGGTCTCGCGGCCGGCCTCGTAGGCGTCGGTGGTCTCATTGGCCAGGCGATGCAGGCCGCGGTGCACATTGGCGTAGGAATGGCGCATGGCGTGCGACATCGCCTCGATCACCGCTTCGGGCTTTTGCGCCGAGGCGCCGGAGTCGAGATAGACCAGCGGCTTGCCGTTGATTTCGCGCGACAGGATCGGGAAGTCGGCGCGGGCGCGCAGAACGTCAAAGGCCATGAAAAGCCTCCGTGTGGTCATTGAGGAAGGCCGTGACCTTTTCGCGGATGGTCTCGTCCTCGACCAGGTCGGCGACCGGCATGACAAAGGCCTGGGTCAGCATGGCGCGGGCGGCGTCCTCGGGGATGCCGCGGCTCATGGCGAAGAACAGGGCCTCTTCGTCAAGCGCACCGATGGTGTTGCCGTGGGCGCACTGCACGTCGTCGGCGTAGATCTCAAGCTCGGGCTTGGCGCGGATATGGGCGCCGTCATTGAGGATCAACGCCTGATGCCGCATGCGGGCGTCGGTGCCGTCGGCGCCGCGCTCAACGAGTATGCGGCCCTGGAAGACGGCGGTCGCCGTATCGCGGACAAGTCCCTTGATCAGTTGGTTGGTGACGCCGTCGATCTCGGCGTGGGTGACGCGCGTGGTCAGGTCGAAATGGCGCTTGTCCTTCAGGAGGTAGGCGCCGTTCAGCTCGACTTCCGCGCCATGACCGGCGTGGGTGACGTGGGTCTCGAAGCGCTGGAATTTCGCGCCGGTCGAGAAGACGTATTGCTTGAAGCGGCTGTTCGGCGCGGTCTGCACGGTCGAACGGCGAATGGAGACCGCGTCCTCAGGCTCGTCGAGGATGACGATACGGGTCAGCGACGCGCCCTCACCCAGCGTGATGCGGGTCGTGCCATTGGTGACGTAACCCCCGGCGCCTTCATAGACCTCCAGTACGACCTTATGCGCGTTGGCGGCGACCGTGAGCTCACGCGCGTGCTGGTCGCCAACCATGATCCGCGCATGGCCCTGGTTCGAATAGCGCGCTTCGGTCCAGCCATCGTGCTCGATCAGCGACATTCCGGACGCCGGCAGGATGAGATCCTCCGGCACTTCACGCAAGACGCGGCTAAGGTCGGAATATTTCCAGTCCTCGTCGCGGCGCGTCGGGTAGGACGTCGGATCGAATATGTCGATAGGAGCCAGCATCAGGCGGCGGGCTCCAGATATTCGTCATAGCCACGCGCTTCCAGTTCCAGCGCCAGTTCCGGGCCGCCCGAACGGACGATCTTGCCGGCGACCAGGACGTGCACTTGGTCCGGCTTGATATGGTCGAGCAGGCGTTGATAGTGGGTGATAACCAGCATGCCGCGATCGGCTGCCCGCAAGGCGTTGACGCCGTCGGAGACGACCTTGAGCGCATCGATGTCGAGGCCCGAATCGGTCTCGTCGAGGATCAGGAACTTCGGTTGCAGCAGGGCCATCTGCAGCACTTCCATGCGCTTCTTTTCGCCGCCCGAGAAGCCGACATTGAGCGGACGCTTCAGCATGTCCATGTCGATCTTGAGCGTCTTGGCGACTTCGCGCGTCTTCTTGAGGAAGTCCGGCGCCGAGACCTCGGCCTCGCCGCGCAGCTTGTGCTGGGCGTTCAGCGCCGTACGCAGGAAGGTCAGGGCCGGCACGCCCGGGATTTCCAGCGGATACTGGAACGACAGGTAAAGCCCGGCCGCGGCGCGCTCGTGGACATCCTTGTCGAGCAGGTCCTCGCCGTTGAAGGTCACGGTCCCGGCTGTGACCTGATAGTTCGGCCGGCCGGCCAGGGCGTAACCCAGCGTCGACTTGCCGGCGCCGTTCGGCCCCATGACAGCGTGCACTTCGCCGGCGGGGACATCGAGCGTCAGGCCCTTGAGAATCGTCTTGGTGTCGACGGCGACGGAGAGGTTATTGATTGAAAGCATTGTTTTATCCAAAGTACCGCGAGCCCGAGGCCCGCTCCCTCCTCCCCATTTTGAAAAAATGGGGAGGTGTCGGCGCGACGCGCGCAGCGCTAGTCGACGACGGAGGGGTCACTTTACCGACGGCAAGTGACCCCTCCGTCGCGGACGTCGTGCTTCGCACTTGCCGCCCACGCGTCGGGGCGTCCCGCTCCCCATTTTTCCAAAATGGGGAGGAGAAATGATGTTGCGCCGTCATCCGACAGAGCCTTCCAAACTGATGGCCACCAGCTTCTGGGCTTCGACGGCGAATTCCATCGGCAGTTCCTGCAGCACATCGCGGACGAAGCCGTTGACCAGCAGGGCCACGGCCTCTTCCTGCGACAGCCCGCGCTGCATGGCGTAGAACAACTGGTCTTCCGACAGGCGCGTCGTCGTCGCCTCGTGCTCGAACTGCGCCTTCGCGGTGTCGCTCTCGACATAGGGCACGGTGTGGGCGGCGCAGGTCTTGCCGATCAGCAGGCTGTCGCACTGGGTGAAGTTGCGCGCGCCGGAGGCCTTGGCGTGGGCCGAGACCAGGCCGCGATAGGTGTTCGACGACTTGCCCGCCGACACGCCCTTGGAGATGATGCGCGAGCGGGTGTTCTTGCCGAGATGGATCATCTTGGTGCCGGTATCGGCCTGCTGCGCGCCATTGGTCACGGCGATCGAATAGAATTCGCCGACGCTGTCGTCGCCGCGCAGGATGCACGACGGATATTTCCAGGTGACGGCCGAGCCGGTCTCGACCTGGGTCCACGACACTTTCGACCGCGCGCCGCGGCAATCGGCGCGCTTGGTGACGAAGTTGTAGATGCCGCCCTTGCCCTCGGCGTCGCCGGGGTACCAGTTCTGCACCGTCGAATATTTGATCGAGGCGTCTTCCAGGGCGACCAGCTCGACGACGGCGGCATGCAGCTGGTTTTCGTCGCGTTGCGGCGCCGTGCAGCCTTCCAGGTACGAGACGTAGGCGCCCTTGTCGGCGATGATCAGGGTGCGCTCGAACTGGCCGGTGTTTTCGGCATTGATGCGGAAATAGGTCGACAGCTCCATCGGGCAGCGCACGCCCGGCGGCACATAGACGAAGGAGCCGTCGGAAAAGACAGCGGCATTCAAGGCGGCGAAATAGTTGTCGGAGACCGGCACGACCGAACCCAGATACTGCCGCACCAGCTCGGGGTATTCGCGCAGGGCCTCGGAGATGGCGCAGAAAATCACACCCGATTTCTTCAGCTCTTCCTTGAAGGTGGTGACCACCGAGACGCTGTCGAAGACGGCGTCGACCGCGTATTTCGGTGCGCCTTCGACCCCGGCCAGCACCATCTGTTCCTTCAGCGGAATGCCGAGCTTTTCGTAGGTCTTGAGGATTTCCGGATCGATCTCGTCGAGCGATTTCGGCCCCGTCTTCTTTTTCGGCGCGGCGTAGTAGTAGAGATCCTGGTAGTCGACCTTCTTGTAGTTGACCTTGGCCCAGTCGGGCTCGTCCATGGTCAGCCAGCGCTCATACGCCTTCAGGCGCATGTCCAGCATCCATTCCGGCTCGTTCTTCTTGGCCGAGATGAAGCGCACGATGTCGGCGTTCAACCCCTTGGGGGCGAACTCCATCTCGATATCGGTGACGAAGCCGTGCTCGTACGTCTCGAGCCCAGCCACCGTATCGATGGTTTCCTTGACCGCCGCCATTTACGCTTTTTCCTTCACCGGCTCGCCGCGGCTCGCCATAATGTAACCCACACGCCAAACGTCCCAGAATGCCAGCCAATCCCCAGGCTGGGTCGTCCAGCCAGCCGAAAGCCGAAGCACCTTGTCGGCCAAATCAGGCCGGCCCATCGCCGTGACGACACGCGACGCCTTGACCTTGCCCGACGAGCAGGCCGAGCCCGCGCTTGTGGCAATACCGGCCATGTCGAGGTGGATCAGCTGCAGCATCGAGGTCCAGTGCGGCTGCGCCAGGCAGAGAATGCCCGGCACACGCGGCGCGCCCTCGCCCATGATCTCGATACCGTGGTCGCGCAAGCGGGATTCGATGTCGGCCTGGGCGGCCTGTACAGCCTTGTCCAGGCCGTGGCAAGCGTCTACCGCAGCCGCGAAGGCCGCGATGCCCGGCACATTTTCGGTGCCGGCGCGCAGGCCGCGCTCCTGGCCGCCGCCGATCAGCAGCGGTTCGAGAAAGCGGCCGCGTTCATGGACCAGGGCGCCGACGCCTTGCGGGCCGCCGACCTTGTGCGCGCTGAGGCTCAGGCTATCGGCGCCCAAAGCCTCAAAATCGATGGCGATCTTGCCCAGCGCCTGGACGGCATCGACGTGCAGCCAGCCATTGTGCGCATGGACGATCTGCGCCGCCCGGGCAATATCGTTGATGACGCCGGTTTCGTTATTGGCCAGCATGAGGGCGACAAAGGCGTAGCCCGGCCGGTCAAGAATCGCAGGGAGCGCGTCCAGGTCGGCTTGGCCGTCCCTTGTCAGGGGCAGCTTGACGACCGGCTTTCCCGCCGACAGGCCGGTCTCGCGCCAGGTCTCCTCGGCGGTAATATAGACGCTGTCGTGCTCGCCCTCGGAGATCACGATATAGTCGTAGATATCGCCATGATGCAGGGCCAGGGCATTGGCCTCGGTGCCGCCGGAAGTGAAGACCAGGTCGGCGGCGCCGATAGCGTTCAGGCGCTCCAGGATCGTCGTGCGCGCATCTTCCATCAGCACCTTGGCCTTGCGGCCCGGGCCGTGGATCGACGAGGCATTGGCGCCGATCTCGCAGGCGCGCAAAAATGCGTCGCGCGCCTGCGGGCGCAGGGGCGAGGTCGCCGCGTGATCGAGGTAGAGGGTCAAGCCTCCGCCCCCACGGGGATTTCGGCCAGGGCATCGGGGGGCGTCGAGATCGACACGGTCTTGCGCGTGCGCTTGTTGATGACGTCGTCCAGCGACACCTGGGACAGGTAGTCGTGGATGGCGGCGCCCAGATCTTCCCAGAGGTTGTGGGTCAGGCAGCGCTGGCCGCCCGGCATGCAGCCGACCCCGGCGGCGTCCTCGGCGCCGGCGTCCTCGGCGCTGAGGCGCTTGTTGGCGCCCAACTTGTTGGAGGTCATCTCGCAGCGCGTCGCCTTGATCGGCTCGTCGACCGCCAGGACGATGTCCGAGACGAAGATCTGCGCCGCCGAGCGGGCCAGGACATAGCCGCCGCCGGGGCCGCGCGCGCTCTTGACCAGGCCGGCCTTGCGCAGGCGGGCGAACAACTGCTCCAGGTAGGACAGTGAAATCTGCTGCCGCTCCGAGATTTCGGCCAGCGAGATCGGCTTGGCCGTGGGCGTGACCGTCGTCGATTGGGCGCCCCCGGATTGGGCCCCCAAGGCGAGGTCGGCCATGGCCATTACCGCATATCGGCCCTTGGTGGATAAACGCATGGAATACCTGACTTAATCGGTTGAAACCCGGAAGGGGGAGCGGGATTCGTGTCCACGTCGCAAAAACCTGCGCAAAGCGAATTCTTTGTGCTAAGAGCGCAATTTGCGGTGACCGCGGACGGTATGGATGGAATTTAGATATTCCGACTAATACAGTCAAGAATTACGGCCGCCACAAACGCTTATTTGTCCAGAACCCTGTTCTGCATCTACAAGGTGAATGAATGCCTGAAGTCATCCTGGCCGGAGCCGCCGGACGCATCGAGGCGCGTTACAGCGCCGGCAAGACCGAGAATGCGCCGATCGCCCTCGTGCTGCACCCGCATCCCAAGGCGGGCGGTCATATGAACAACCCGGTGACGGTTCAGCTTTTCCACCTGTTCATGACGCGCGGTTTTTCGGTGCTGCGCTTCAACTTCCGCGGCGTCGGCAAGAGCCAGGGCGAGTTCGATTCGGGCGTCGGCGAACTGGCCGATGCGGCGACCGCCCTCGACTGGCTGCAGTCCAAGAACCCGACGGCGGCGCAGTTCTGGGTCGCCGGCTACGACTTCGGCGCCTATATCGGCATGCAATTGCTGATGCGCCGGCCGGAAACCGACGGCTTCATCTCGGTGTCGCCGCCGACCAATGCCTATGATTTCAGCTTCCTGGCGCCCTGCCCGGCATCCGGCATGTTCCTGCACGGCGGCAACGACTCGATCGTGCCGACCGCCGAGGTCGACCGTGTCGTCGCCAAGCTGCGCACGCAAAAGGGCATCAGCATCGCCCACGAGGTCGTGCCGGAAGCCAATCACTTCTGGGCGGAGCAGCTGCCCGAGGTCGAACGCCGTGTCGGTACCTATCTCGACGAACGCCTGGCCGGGAAACTGCCCGTCTAACGCCAACGGCGTTAATCTTGACGCCTTTCGCAAAATCAAAATCCGCCGCGCTTGTCCGCCGGCGGATTTTTTACGTTTGTGACAAAACGCCCGGTTTAGCGGCTTTGGCGCGTCCTTTAACCATTTGATTCCCCAATAAACTGAAAGGAACTGACCAAATCGACGGCGTGAGCCATGTTACTTCATGTTTGTTCAAAGTGTGGCAAATGGGTTATATGCAGCGCACAATGCGTCGGCTATAACCGAAACGTGATTATTAGAACGGTTAGCGGGGCAAGCCTGCGGCCAATTATAAAAAAGGGTGTATCATGAAGCTTATTTTGCTGACGGGTTCCGCCGTCGCCGCCCTGGCCATGGCCGCCTCAGGTGCGATGGCCGAGCAGCCAACAGGGTTCTATATCGCCGGTGATCTCGGCATCAACTACAAGTCGGACCAGAAGCTGAAGTCGGACAACGACATCGCGACCGGCTTCGGACCTTATCAATACAACCTGTCGACCCACGATGCCAACTTCGGCGTGCTGGGCCGCCTGGGCTATCGCTTCAACGAGCATTGGCGCGTTGAAGGCGAACTGGGCTACCGCCCGGGCGAAATCGACCGCATGGTCGGCCCGCGTACCTATTTCCCCGGTGACGACAAGACCGTCCGCGCGCCGGACAGCGCCATCTGCGGCGTGGTCACCACCACGAGCTGCACCGGCCCGCACGGCCACATGGACCAGGCCTCGGCCTTCGCCAACGTCATCCGCGACTTCGCGCCCGACTACCGCTTCCACCCGTTCCTGGGCCTGGGCATCGGCATGGTGTCGGCCAATACCTCGGTCCACGGCATCATGTCGCGTACCGGCCAGTCGATCACCATCAGCGGCAACAAGCTGCAACCCGCCGTCCAGGGCATTGCCGGCTTCGCCTATGCGCTGAACCCGCGCACCAGCCTGGAAGTCACCTATCGCCTGATGGGTGTCAACAAGATGAAGTACAACTCGTCGGTCAGCGCCCTGCCGAGCGGCGCGAGCGGCCCGAACGTCAGCGCCGAAGACACCGCCGCGCGCGCCCGCGTCGAGGCCGCCGCCTTCACCAGCGCGACCATCAACAACCCGGGCAACTTCACGGGCGACTTCACCAACCAGACGGTGACGATCGGCCTGCGCTACACCTTCGGCACGCCGGTTGCGCCCCCGCCCCCGCCGGCCCCGATGATGGCGCCCCCGCCGCCGCCGGCTCCGGTCATGGCGCCGCCGCCCCCGCCGCCGGTGACGACCGCGCCGGTCGCCGCCGCGCCGTCGAACGAAAAGGTCTTCACGGTCTATTTCCGCTTCGACCGCTCGAACCTGACCAAGGACGCCGAAGCCGTCGTCAAGGCTGCCGCCGACTATACCCGCACCGGTCCGGTGTCGCGCGTCATGGTCACCGGCTACACCGACACCTCGGGCTCCGCCGCCTACAACATGAAGCTGTCGGAACGCCGCGCCAAGTCGACCGCCAAGGCCCTGGCCGCGGACGGTGTCGACAAGTCGAAGCTGTCGCTGGCCTGGAAGGGCAAGACCGACCTGGCCGTGCCGACCGCCGACCACGTCAAGGAACCGGCCAACCGCCGTTCGACCATCGACATCCAGTTTTAAGGACTGGCAGTTCTAAAAGTCGATCCGAAACTGAAACTGAAAACCCGGCAGGTCATCCTGCCGGGTTTTTGTTTGGCCTGGCTCAAGAATTTTAAACCACGAACCACACGAAAAACACGGACTTCAGGCTTCGGCATGCTTTTGCGCGAAAGCGCCCTCCAACGTAGGGCGCTCTGCGCCGCCATGAGCCAAATCCAAGAGTTCGTGTTTTTCGTGTGGTTCGTGGTTTAAAATTCTTGAGCCTGACTGTCAGGCCGTCTTCAGACCAGGGCGAGCATTGTGGCGATGTTTTCCCGCACGATGTCGGCCAGGCGCGCCACGGCAGCCGACGGCCGCGATTCAGCGCGATAAAGCATCAGTTCCAGGGGCGCCAAAGGCGGCAGGCCTTTGGCGATGACGGCCAGGCTGCCCGGCAGGTTGATCGGTGTGCGCACGGTCACCCCCAGGCCCGCGCCGGCCGCCGACCACAGGCCTTGCAGGCTGGTGCTGGTAAAGGCGATGCGCCAAGGCAGGCCCGCATGGTCAAGGGCATCGATCCCCCGGCTGCGCAGCACGCAGGGCGGCTCAAACACAGCCAGCGGCAGGATGCCCTCGTTGATATCGGCACGGCCCGCCGCCCCGATCCATACGGTCTGCACCTCACCCAGGCTTTCTGCGTAGATCGCCTGGCTTCCGGTGTTCCAAGCCACGGCCAGGTCGACCTGGCCGGCGTTGACGAGGCTGAGCAGTTCGGCATTGCGCGTGATCCTGGCCTCGACCTGGACGCGGGGATGGGCGCGCGCGAAAGCGCCCAGAACGCGCGTCAGCAGGTGCTCGCCGAAATCCTCCTGCACGCCGATACGCACGCGCCCTTCGACGTCGGCGCCACGAATGGCCAGGACAGCCTCGTCGTTCACGTCGAGCAGGCGGCGGGCATAGGCCATGACCGCCTCGCCCACCGGCGTCAGCACCAGGCCGCGCCCCTGTTTACGCAAGACCGGCTGGCCGACCTGGTCCTCGAGCTTTTTAAGCTGGGCGCTGACGGCCGAGGTCGACCGCCCCAGGCGTTCGGACGCCTGGGCGAAAGTCCCCGCCTCCACCCCGGTGACGAAGGTGCGCAGAACATCGAGGTCGAAGGTGAGCGGCATGAGTATGGTCCATATTTTCAGGATTATAAGTACAAAAAATCCTGATTTTAAAAACGATCATGCCGCGCTACATCGTCGCCGTCAAGTCACGGAGACACGCATGAGCCTCTCGCCATCCCCGAATAGCCTGGCCCGATTGGGCGATACCGCCCCCAAGCTGGCGCAACTGAGTACCGACGTCTTGTTCGGCGATGTCTGGGAGCGCCCGGAGCTGTCGAAGCGCGACCGCAGCCTGGTCACGGTGGCCGCCCTCGTCGCGCTCTATCGCTTGGAGCAGTTGCCGTTTCATCTCCATCGCGCCGTCGAAAACGGCGTCAGCCGCGCCGAACTGATCGAGGCCGTCACCCATCTCGCCTTCTACGCCGGCTGGCCGGCGGCGGCCTCGGCGATCGAACTGGTTTCAACCCATCTCACGGAGGCCTGAGCCATGCCCATGTCGAGACTTTCCCTGCTGCGCGGCAAGTCCGCCGACTATCTCCAGGCGGTGCAGGCCGGCCTGCACCGCGCCCTGGTCGAGGCGTTCGAGGTGCCCGAGGCCGATCGCTTCCAGGTCCTGGAACAGTTGGACCCCGGCGCGTTCGTCTTCGACCGCGACTATCTCGGCGGCCCACGCAGCGACGACTTCATCCTGATCACGGTCACGGCGGGCCGGCCGCGCTCGACGCAGACCAAGCAGCGCTTTTTCCGCCAGGTCGTCGACAATCTGAGCGACAACCCGGGCGTCCGCCCGCAAGACGTCATGATCGTCATCACCACGACCGGAACCGATGACTGGTCGTTCTCCGACGGCATCGGGCAGATCATGCCCGGCGTCGCAAGGTAGGTGCCAGGGCATGAGCGAAATCCCCGACGCCTGCGCCGGACACCCCCGGCGCTGGCTGGCCTTGCCGGTCCTGCTGATGGGCGCCTTCCTGCCGATCCTCGATTTCAACATCGTCAACCTGGCCCTGCCGGCGATCCGTCACGACCTTCGCGCCTCGTCCAGCGACGCCCAATTCGTCATTTCGGCCTACGCCGCCGCCTATGCGGTCTTCCTGATCACCGGCGGCCGCCTCGGCGACCGGTTCGGCCGCCGGCGGATATTCATCCTGGGCGTGACGGGATTTACCCTGGCCTCGGTGCTGTGCGGCCTGGCGCCCTCGCCCGGGCTGTTGATCCTGGGGCGGGTCCTGCAAGGCCTGACGGCGACGCTGATGACGCCGCAGGTGCTGGCGTCCATCCGCGTCCTGTTTCCGGCCGGCGAACAGGGCCGTGCGCTTGCGCTCTACGGCGCGACTTTCGGGCTGGCCAATATCTGCGGGCAGATCCTGGGCGGCCTGCTGGTCAGCGGTCATCCCTTCGGATGGACATGGCAGGCCATCTTCTGGGTCAACGTGCCGTTGGGCGTCCTGGCCCTGGCCGGCTCGGTCTTTTTCCTGGCCGACTCGCGCGCCGAGCATCGCCAGGCCTTCGATTTCGCCGGGGTCGTCTGGCTGTCCCTGACCCTGGTCTGTCTCGTTTTCCCGCTGATCGAGGGCCGCGAAACCGGCTGGCCGCTGTGGATACTCGGCATGCTGGCCTTGTCACCCGTCTGCCTGGCGGTCTTCGTACGCCATGAAGCCGCGGTGACGAAGCGCGGCGGCGGTGCCCTGGTCGAATTCGTACTGTTTCGCCAGGGCGGGTTCGTCGTCGGCATGATGATGGCGTTTGCCTTCTACATGCTGGCGTCTTTTTACCTGACCTTTTCCGAGTATCTGCAAAACGGCCTGCATATGGGGGCCTGGGAGGCCGGCCTGGCGACCCTGCCCTTCGCCGGCGGCTTTTTTATAACCTCGCTGGCCTCGGCGCCGATCATGCAGCGCCTCGGTCCCAAGGCCCTGACGCTCGGCTTTACCCTGCTGGCCATAGGCCTCGGCCTGCTATGCCTGGTCGTCACCGGCGCCGTCGCCCTGCCCCGCGCCCCGGCCCTGGTCTGCGCCGGCATCGGTTTCGGCATCGTCATGCCTTCGGTGATCAAGGCGGTCATCGGAAACGTCGACGCCCGCCACGCCGGCCTGGCGTCAGGCATCGTGGTGTCGACGCTGCAGGTCTCCGCCTCGGTGGGCGTTGCGGTGATCGGCGGCGTCTTTTACGGGACGCTGAAGGAGAGCGGCGACTATGGCCATGCCTTCGGGGCCGCCCTGGCCTGCTGTGTCGGCGCGATGGTCGTCGGCGGCCTTCTCTCGTTTTGTCTGCCGAGCCCGGTTGATAAAGGCGTTTAGGCGGTCTTCAGCCCGCCGTCGCGCGCATAAATCTTGCCGCCGGTCAGCGGCGTCTTGACGCCCGTCGTGCCCGGGAAGGAGATCGGCAGGCCGCGCAAGGACCGCGCCGCCATATAGGCGAAGGCCTCGGCCTCGATCGCCCCGCCGCGCCAGCCCAGGTCTTCGGCCAGCACCACACGGGCTGGGGCCAGGGCAGCGGTGATTTGCGCCACCAGGAAGGCGTTGTGACGCCCGCCCCCGGCCAGCACGACCGTCTTGGGTTCTGCGCCCGTCAAGCGGATGCCGGCCAGCAGGCTGGCCAAGGTAAAGGCCGACAAGGTCGCCAGGCCGTCCTCGAACGACAGGGCCTCCACCGTCGCCAGCGTGAAGTCATAGCGGTCGAGCGACTTGGGCGCGCTGGCCGCGAAATAGGGATGGCCCATATAGGTCGTAAGCGCGGCCTGGTCGACTTGGCCGGCAGCGGCAAAGCGGCCTTCGTGGTCGTAGTCGCCGCGGTCGTGCCGGCGCATCCACTGGTCCATCAGGCCGTTGGCCGGCCCGGTGTCGAGCGCGGTCAGGCCGCCGTCCGCATCGATCACCGTGATATTGGCGACGCCGCCCAGGTTGATCACCACCACCGGCGCGTCCAGCCCGGCCGATTGCACCAAGGCGCGATGATAGACGGGCGCCAAGGGCGCGGCCTCGCCACCGGCCATGATGTCAGCCTGGCGGAAGTCGCAGACCACGGTTGCGCCGGTCGCCTCGGCAAAGCGTTGACCGTCGAACAGTTGCACCGTGCGGCCGGGGACACCCGCTTTAGGGCGCTCATGCAGCACGGTCTGGCCATGCACGCCGATTGCGTCGAAATCGTTCAAGCTCAGGCCATTGTCGCGCAGGAATTCATCTGTTGCCTGAAGATGCAGATCGACGATGACGCGGCGCGCCTCTTCGAAAATCGCCGGTTCTTCCGTACCGCGCGGCCAGTTGAGCGCCGCCTTGACGGTGTCTTCGAGCACCGTGCGGGTCGCTTTCGGCATCGGCTTTTCCGCCCAGGGGCCGAAGGCCAGTTGCGCCTCGCCATCGGTGTCGAGCACGGCCATGTCGATGCCGTCGAGCGACGTCCCGGTCATAAAACCCAACACTTTCATGATTTCACCGCTCCTGCTATTGACGCGTGGTCTCTTATAAGGCCAGACAGCGCTTCCCAGACCTCTGATATTGCACCCAAATCATGACCGAGCAAAGCTTCAAATCCGATTTCCTGCGCACCCTGTCGGAGCGCGGCTTCATCCACCAGTGCACCGATATGGAGGCCCTGGACACCCTGGCGAAGTCGGGCATGATCACCGCCTATATCGGCTTCGATGCGACCGCACCGTCGCTGCACGCCGGCTCGCTGGTGCAGATCATGATGCTGCGCTGGCTGCAGAAGACCGGTCACAAGCCGATCGTCCTGATGGGCGGCGGCACGACCAAGGTCGGCGATCCGTCGGGCAAGGACACGTCGCGGCAGTTGCTGGACGACGCCAAGATCGACGAGAACCTCAACGGCATCAAGCAGGTCTTCTCGAAGTTCGTCGACTTCGGGGATGCCGGCAATCAAGCCATCATGGTCAACAATGACGATTGGCTGTCGCAATACGGCTATATCGAGTTCCTGCGCCTGTTCGGCACGCACTTTACCATCAACCGCATGATGACGTTCGACTCGGTCAAGACGCGGCTGGAACGCGAGCAGCCCCTGACCTTCCTCGAATTCAACTACATGCTGATGCAGGCGGTCGACTTCCGCGAGCTGAACACCCGCCACGACTGCGTGCTGCAGATGGGCGGCTCCGACCAGTGGGGCAATATCGTCAACGGCGTCGAGCTGACGCGGCGCATGAGCAGCAAGGCGGCGTTCGGCCTGACCACGCCGCTGCTGGCCACCGCCTCGGGCGCCAAGATGGGCAAGACCGCGTCGGGTGCCGTGTGGCTGAACGCCGACATGCTGAGCCCCTACGACTATTGGCAATACTGGCGCAATGCCGAGGACAAGGACGTCGGCCGCTTCCTGCGCCTGTTCACCGAGCTGCCGCTCGACGAGATCGCGCGCCTGGAAGCGCTGGAAGGCTCGGAGATCAACGACGCCAAGAAGGTCCTGGCCGACGAAGCGACCAAGATGCTGCATGGCGCCGACGCGGCCGCCACCGCCCGCGACACGGCGCAGAAGGCCTTCGAGCAAGGCGTGCTGTCGGCCGACCTGCCGACGGTCGAAATCCCGGCGACTGAGCTGGCCGAGGGCATCATGCTGGCGGCCCTGGCGACCAGGATCGGCCTGACGGCGTCGAACGGTGAAGCGCGCCGTCTGGCCCAGGGCGGCGGCTTGCGCGTCAACGATGAACAGATTGCCGACGGCAACCAGTTGATCGGCACGGCGGACCTCAACAGCGACGGCGTCATCAAGGTCGCCCAGGGCAAGAAGAAGATCGTCCTGGTCAAGCCGGTTTAGCTATTGGCTGACGACATGGCCGGGAGTTTGAGCTCCCGGAAGCAAGAAACCCCTCCACCACCCTTCGCTAAAGCTTCGGGCGGCAAGCCACTCGCGCGGCCCGCCGCCCGAAGCTTTAGCGAAGAGCGGTCCCCCTCCCCAGCAAAGCTGGGGAGGACCGAAAGCGCAAGACTAGTCTTGCGCTTTCTCGGCCTGGCGCAACTGCGCCAGTTGCTGCTCGGCCTTGGGCAGGTTGAGGGCGGCGATCGGGTCTTTGCCGCGGCTTTCCTTGTTTTGCCACACCTTCATGAAGCCCGGCAGGACGATCGATAGCGGATTGACCTCGGCGCGGGGCGCCGCGTAGGTGCCGGCCAGTTCGTACTTGATGCCGACCAGGCCCAGCCCCTTGGACGGCAGGGCGCCGAACAGGGAATTGACGCTATAGGCGGGGATCAGGGTGCCGTTGAGGTCGAGCGTCTTGGCGTCGACGTCGGTCGTGCCCCAGATGTCCATGCCCAGCCCCTTGCCCTTGACCCAGGCATTGTGGATGAACAGGGTCTGGCCGCGGAAGCGGACCGGCAGGTTGAAGTCGGTAAAGGCGATGCCGTCGCCGGCCAGGGTGTCGTTCAGCCCGGTCAGGGTGGCCACCGTCAACAGTTGCGCCATGGCCGGGACCTGCTTGACGCGAACGGCCTTGCCGGTCAAGTCGGCGTCGACCTGGCCGTCCATGTAGGCGCCGGCCAGCTCGGCGTGGCCGCCGACCAGGTTGGGCACGCCCGTCGCCGTGCGCACCACGTCGCCCAAATCATCGGTCTTGACGCGAAAGACGCTGTAGCCGCCCTCCGAGCGCACCAGCAGGGACACGGGCGCGCCCGACAGGGTATGGGCATTGCCCTGGCCGTCAAAGCCGTTGCGGCCGTCCCAGGCGACGTCGAGCTTGAGATTGGTGAAGGCGCCCTCGCCCGAGGTCTGCACCTGGCCGAGATCGACGACGACGTGGGTCGATTCCGGCAGAGGGGCTGCGGCGCCATTGGCTGCCGGGGCGGCATTGTTGCCGGCACGGGCGACGTCGGCCGGCTTGGCCTGCAGCCACGGGCGCAGGTCAAGCTGCTGGCCGGACACGGCGAAGACACGGCGGTCCTGGTCGGGCAGGTCGTAGTACTTCACCGAAACATCGATGAAGTTTTTCAGGTAAATCTTTGAAAAATCGGCGAATTGCAGGTCGCCGTTCTGGGAGAACGAGGCCCGACCGTCGATCTGGACGTGATCGCCCAGGCCGACGATGTGCGACAGGTTGACCCCGCGCGCCGAATTCTGGCTCGTGCCCTGGTCGTCGAAGGAGACGGCGAATTGCGCCGCCTCGCCGGCCGGCTTGGTCCAGTCGGTCGCCTGCACGCCCAACTTGGTCTGCGTGGCGTCAATATTGAGCAGGCCCGCCGGCTGGCCCGGCACGCCGTTGTAAAGCCGCAGCATCATCGGCGTCGAGCCGGCGATGCGTACCGGCGCCTGGGTATAGCCGAGCGCCTTTAGCATGGTGTCGTCGAGCGTGCCCGTCACCTTGAGGTAATAGCCGTCGATGCCGCTTTTCGGCGTCATGCCTCTTTTGATGAAGGGCATCTCAAAGGCGATGTCCTGGCCGGCGACCAGGGCATGGCCGCTGAGCTGCGTTTCCGTCTGCGACCACTGCGCCGTGACTTCCATCGGCGCCTTGGGCCGGAAGAAGCTCTTGGGCAGGCCCAGGGTCGCCCAGTCGTCGGGCACCAGTTCCGTCTTCAGCCGGCGTTTCACCTGGTCGGTGCCGGGGACCTCGGACCAGCCGAGCGTGGCGTCGATCTGGTCCAGCTTGATGTCGGCCTCGTGCGACTGGTTGTCGAGCGCGATGTCGACGGTCAGGTGGCGCGGCGCGGCGAACATCGGCAGGCCGCCGTAGCCGAGCTGGCGCGCCTCGTCCGGCGTGATTTCGGCGGTGTAGACCAGGCGCGGCCGCTCACCCTCGATATAGGCGATGTCGCCCGACAGGGGCTGGGCGTCGAGCTCGCCGGCCCAGATCTCGCCCGAGCGCAACAGGGTCAGCTTGGTCGGCAGTTCGCGGTCGAGGTGGTCGAAGATCGGCAGGCCCTGGTCTTCCATGCCGTCGCTGAGCGTCACGCCGGTGATATTGACCTGGGTCGGACGGGCTTCGACGCCGGACCAGTCAACATTGCCGCGGAAGATGGCGGCGTCGATCGTGCCCGAGCCCTTGGTGCCGACGACGGTGAACTGGCCCTTGATCGGCACCGGCACGCGCGGGCTGCCGCCGAACTGGGCGGCGTTGAAGCTGCCGTTGATCGTGATGACCTGGGTGCGCGGCTGCATCTGGGTCGCGTAGTCGATGTCGCCGGTATAGGGGCCCAGCTTGCCGGGACCGCGCAGTTCCAGGCGGTTGGCGCGCAGGTCGCCACTGATCGCCACCTCGCCCTGGCTCAAGTCCCAGCCGAGTGCGGCCTGCCTGAAGCCGGCGCCGTGGATGTGGCCAGTAAAGGCGACGTTCAGGTTGCCTTCGATCTTCTTGTAGGTCGGAAAGGTGATCTCGACACGGCCTTCGGCGTTGCCGGACAGGCGCGCACGATTGAGGCCGTGCGTCGCCAGCTGGCCGTTGGTGACCGGATCGACCGCTTCGATGACCGACGGCACGTCGGCGTGGGCGTCGACCCAGATCTTCACCTTCTGCTCGCGGTCGTGGAAGTTGGGCACCGACAGGCCGCCCTTGTCCAGCGCCACATTGACCAACCGGCCGCTATTGACGTCCATCGCGAAGCTGGCCCCCTCCAGGCGGCCGTGGCCGCGCAGCTGAGTGGCGTCGGCCATGCGCTTTTCGATACCGATCGTCGCGTTCTGGAAATCGAAGTCGAGGCGCAAGTCGTCATTGGTCAGGTGGCCGAAATCGCCCGGCTTGACCTTCATGACGTAGTTGGCATTGGCGAAGTCGCCGCTCTTGATGCGCGTGATCAGGTCGGTGCGCAGCGGGTGGGCCAGGTCCTGCGGCCAGAAGGCGAAGACCTCGTCCTTGGTGAAACGGCCCTTGATATGGGCGGTCAGGTCGGCGCCCAGCCGTCCCTGAACGTCGGTAAAGACCACGCCTTGGGCGTCGAGCGGCGCGCCGTTGATTTTGCCGGTCGCCGAGGCGAAATGCAAGGCGCGCTGCGCCGGGATATAGCTGCCGCGATAATGGGCGTCGGTCAGGGTCTGGGGCGCGAAGTCGTCGGCCAACATGCCGGTGACGCGCGGGCCGTAGACGTCGAAATCGAGGCTCATATCCTTGTGGATCTTGACGTCTTCCGGCGAGATACGCACCGCGCCCTTCAGATCCGCGTCGATCAGGTGGGCTTTGACCAGCAGCCGGCTAAAGGCAATGGTCCGCGTCCTGGCGTCATAGGTCGCCATCAGCTTGGCGCCGTCGAAGACCTGGGCATTGTGGCCGAGGCCGGCGTGGCCCGCGCCGACGTCCAGGTCGATGGCGCCGCCGTCGAAGCCGGCCGCCGTGCTGTAATCGACGCGCGCCATGCCGTTGACCTCGGCGTCAACCGTTGACAGGGCTTGCGTCGGCCCGATCGACGGGAAGACGTGCGCCGGGTTGACATGCTGGATATTGGCGGTGACCTCGGCCTGGCTCAGGCCGACCTTGCCCTGGGCGTTGGCCAGGAGATGGGCGTGCGAGCCGCCGGCGTCGACGCCCAGGTCGATGCGCGACTTGAGCTGGCCGTGCAGTTTCGAGAAATCGATGGTGGCGACGCGCGCCGTCCAATTCAGGCCGCCGCCTTCCTGCACCAACCGTAAGGTGCCGTTGGTCAGGCGGATCTGGCGGGTAAAGCTGAGCGGCCGGTCGAGTTTTTCCGGACCGGTGAAATCGTTGACGAAGGCGTCCAGGCTGATATTGGCCGCGCCGGCCACGCCATGGGCGTCATAGCCCAGGTCGTAGCGTCCGCCTTTCGACACCGAGGCGGCCACGAAGAAGTCCTGGGCCACCACGCGCGCCGGCATGAAGTGCAAAAGGAACAGGCTGTCGGCGGCCAGGGCCACTTCGACGCGCGAGGCTTGGGCGATCGGGCGGTTGGCGTGGTCGCGGACCTCGACGTCCTGCAGGCGGAAACCCAGGGCCTTGGGGGCGCTGAACCACATGAAGTCGACGTGCGCGATCCGGGCGTGGGTATCGGGCAGCTCGGCCTCGATGCGCGAGGCCAGGATGGTGCGTATCCAGTCGATACGGACCGGCCCCTCGTGCAGGCGCACGCCGATCGCCACGGCCATCACCAGGATCAAGCCGAGTATAAAAAGCCTGAGGCGCTTGCGTATGGTCTCGAAAACGGGCTTCAAATCACTTCGGGCTTGCGATCCCCCGGCACGCGCCGCTTCGGGGGGATGGAGAATGACAAAAAAGACCGGACCCAAATGAAGTCGAGGGATGGGCCCGGACAAAAACAGCCGTAGCGCCCGCACAAGACTTGCGCGGGCGACCGGCTTGGGTCGTTATACGGGCTCGCTGACAAAACGACGTTAAAAAAACGCCCTTAACCGACATTTTTCTATTCCACCATCCAAGCAAGGCATTGTCATGGCCGTTTCTTCTTCAAAGACGGAGACCAAACCCGTCTTCACGCCCTGGCCGTGTCCGGCTTTCGACCTGCCTTCAAGTGCCGGCGGACACGTGTCGAAGGACAGCCTGACGGGGCAATGGTTCGTCGTGTTTCTCTACCCGACCGACAATACGCCGACTTGCACCCAGGAAAATTGCGAGTTCTCCGCCGCCTTGCCTGAGTTTGAGGCACTTGGGGTGAAGCTGTTCGGCCTGTCGAAGGACAGCCTTGGCGATCATGCCAAATTTATCCACAAATACGGCCTGAAAATGCCGTTATTATCTGATGAATTGACCGTCTCGATCGATGCGTTCGGATCGTGGGGCGAGAAAAGCCTGTACGGACGCAAATACATGGGCACGGATCGTTCGACCTTTGTGGTGGATGATACCGGCCTGGTCCGGGCGGAATGGCGCAAGGTCCGCATCAAGGGCCACGTCGAAGCGGTGCTTAAAACTTTGCACACGCTCAAGGCGTGAAACAAAAGCGTCAATAAACTTCCTTAATGGGCAAGACGGGTGGTCCGCGCGGCGGCATGTGAAGCGGCACCGATCTTGAAAAGGTTTCGGGCAAAACGATCAAAATGAGACAGGTCTCTTTTCGGACCGGTCGCATCCGGTCGCTCCGCCCGGCGTCTTACGAAGCGAATCATCACGCGGTGAGCACGCTTCCGTAAGAAGTCGATATAGAACTTGCGCGTTTTCGGACGCAAAGGCATACTTAATTAAAGGTTAAGGTATTGGCGGTGATGCGTAGAACCACGTCGGATCGCACGGGCAGCTGGATTGAGTCGATCTTTCCGGAACGACACCTGTACCTGCGTACCCGCGGGGAAACGCAGGGCGTCGTCCTGACGTCGGGCCAGCAAGCATCGATCGTCTTTTTCCTGGGCCTGCTGGTCTTCTGGCTGGCCGTCTCGACCGGTTTCACCATCCTGTTCACCCTGACCTCCGGCTCGACCGCCGAATCCGAAGTGCGGATGATGAAGGCCCAGTCGGAACGCTGGATCGCCGACCGCCAGGCGCGCCTCGACATCGCCACCCAGCACATGACCGAAAGCAGCGGCTCGCTGGAAGACCTGGCCAAGACGGTCGAGAGCCGCCACGCCGCCCTGGCCAGCATCCTCAAGGATTTCAAGGGTGTGCCGGGCGCGTCCGCCGCCCTGTCGCCGCAGCCGATCGACGAGAACCTGCCGCCGATGGACCGCATCTTCTCGGTCCGCGCCGAGCAGGAGCGCATGGTCGCCGAGGCCGAGGTCCTGGCCAAGTCGCGCGCCGAACGCCTGCGCCTGGCCTTCCGCCTGGCTGGCCTCAACCCCGCCGCCTTCTCCGGCAACGGCGACGGCAGCCCGCTGACCCAGGCCAAGGATACCAAGACCCTGGCCACCATGCTGGGCGTCGACGAAGATTTCGCCGAGCGTATCCATAATGCGGCGTCCGATCTTTCCGACATGCGCGGCTTGCAGGAAAGCGAAGAGCGCGTTCCGTTCGGCCGCCCGACCAGCGGCACGCGTGAGACGTCCGGTTTCGGCGTGCGCATCGACCCGATCAATCATTCGATCAAGTTCCACGAAGGCCAGGACTTCGCCGGTCCGTACCTGACGCCGGTCTATTCGACCGCGCCCGGCATCGTCTCCTACGTCGGCATCCGCACCGGCTACGGCAATGTCGTGGAAATCGACCATGGTAACGGTTTCAAGACCCGTTACGCCCACCTGGCGTCCTATATCGTCCACGCCGGCCAGCACGTGGCCCTGGACCAGCGGATCGCCTCCATGGGCAACACCGGACGTTCGACCGGCACCCACCTTCACTACGAAGTGTGGATCAACGGTCGCCCGCAAAACCCCGCACGCTTTTTAAAGGCAGGAGACTATGTTCAACAAAACTAGCAAGCCGACGACCACGCCCGAAACCCGGACGCCCCCCGTCGTCACCCCGCCCGCCGACGTCTCGCCGGCGCTCAACCTCAACAAGGTCACGCCGACGACGGCTTCGCCGATGCGCAGCCCCGCCGCCAAGGGCCTGTCCAGCTTCGGCGCCGGCCTGATCATCGAAGGCAATATCAACGGCGCCGGCGACCTGGTGCTGGAAGGTACCGTGCACGGCGACGTCAAGGTGTCGCACCTGACTGTCGGCGAGTCCGGCAATATCGAAGGCAAGGTCGAGGCCGACACGGTCGAAGTCCGCGGCCGCGTCGTCGGTTCGATCAAGGGCCAGCAAGTCAAGCTGCAGGCCACCGCCTATGTCGAAGGCGACATCACCCATGAACAACTGGCGATCGACGTCGGCGCCTATTTCCAGGGCCGCTGCCTGCAGACGCGCCCGGCCCCGGCTTCGGTCTCGCCGGTCAATGCGTCGCCGGCCGCAAGCGTCACGCCCGCGCCGGCGCCCGCCGCCACCGGCGGTCCGTCGCTGGGCAGCTACGACGTCAACGCCCTGGCTGATCTCAAGTAAAAAATCAGACGCGAACACAGTCTCTACGAAAAGCCGGCGGCAGGGTTTCCGCCGGCTTTTTTCTTTAAGATTTCCCAAATCGGCTAATGACGCGAAAGCGAATTGCAATTTCCATGGAACGCGGGTCAGCATCAACCGGCATGCCGCACGCCCTCAGCCAGATCCTGCGCCGATTTCCCCAAATCCTGCGCTATCGAAAGAGCGGCCGTCCGCCGCTGACCTGGGCCCTGCTGTGGACCATCCTCAAGGACACCGTCCGCGACGCCAGCGCCGACAAGGTGCCGATGCTGGGGGCAGCGCTGGCCTTCTATTCCATGCTGTCGGTCGGGCCGCTGATGCTGATCGTCATTGCCCTGGCCGGCGTCGCCTTCGGCCACGACATGGTCTCCAGCTACATCATGGCCGAGATCCGCCGCCTGGTCGGGCCCGCCGGCGCCGGCGCCGTGCAGATCGTCGTCACCTCGACGCCCAGCCTCAAGGGCAGCATCATCTTCACCCTGGTCGGCCTCGTCACCCTGATCATCTCCTCGACCGGCTTTTTCGCCCAGCTCCAGGACGCGCTGAACACGATCTGGAACGTGTCGGGCAAGCCGCACGACAATGTCGAGGGCTTCGTCAAGAAGCGGCTCCTGTCCTTCGCCATGATCGTCGGCGTCGGCTTCCTGCTGCTACTGGCCCTGGTCCTTTCGGCGGTGCTGTCCACGCTCGGCAGCCTGTTCGGAGGCATCTTCACAAGCGTGGTCCTGCACCTGCTGAACCGGGTCGCCACCTTCGCCGTGGTCACGCTTCTGTTCGGCATGCTGTTCAAAATATTGCCCGACGTCTTCGTCCGGTGGCGCGACGTGTGGATCGGCGCCGGCATGACGGCGATCCTGTTCACCGTCGGCAAGTTCCTGATCGGCCTCTATCTCGGCCGCAGCGTGCTGGGCTCGACCTATGGCGCGGCGGGATCGATCATCGTCTTCATGGTGTGGATCTATTATTCGACGCAGATCTTCCTGCTGGGCGCCGAATTCACCCAGGTCTATGCCCGCTACATGGGCGCCGACACCCCGCTGAAAAAAGGTCGGCGCAAGACAGCGTAGAGCGGCGGCCGCGTTAACTTTGCCGTATATCGGGACGACTACGCCGGACCTCGATCACGCATCCGTTCTGCGCGACGGGCCTTAAGATAGGCGGCAAGGTCGGCAGCCGAGGCGAATTCGGTGAACCGCCCCCGGGCGATATCGTCGATCCCGACGTCGACCGCCGCGCGCAGAGCATCAAGCTTTGCAGCTTCCCCCGCGCCGCGGCTTTCCATTACCCCTCCGCCCCATCGCGGGTGACGCCGACGCGCTGGGCCAGGGACGCCGCCATAAACGGGTCGAGGTCGCCATCGAGCACGCCTTGGCTGTCGGAGGTTTCGACGTCGGTGCGCAGGTCCTTGACCATCTGGTAGGGCTGCAGGACGTAGGAACGGATCTGGTGCCCCCAGCCGATATCGGTCTTGTTGTCCTCCAGCGCTTGCTGGGCGGCTTCGCGTCTTTGCAGTTCGGCCTCGTAGAGCCGCGCGCGCAGCATCTTCCAGGCTTCGTCGCGGTTGGCGTGCTGCGAACGGCCGGCCTGGCAGGCAACAGCGATACCGGTCGGCAAGTGGGTCAGGCGCACCGCCGAGTCGGTCTTGTTGATGTGCTGGCCGCCGGCGCCCGAGGCGCGGTAGGTGTCGGTGCGCACGTCGGACGGGTTGATGTCGATGACGATGGTGTCATCGACCACCGGATAGACCCAGACCGAGGCGAACGAGGTGTGGCGGCGGGCGTTGGAATCGAACGGCGAGATGCGTACCAGGCGGTGCACGCCGGCCTCGGTCTTCAGCCAGCCATAGGCGTTTTCGCCGGAGATCTTGAGTGTGATCGACTTGATGCCGGCCTGTTCGCCCGGCGTTTCTTCCTCGACGTCGACGGTCATGTTGTGGGCGGTGGCCCAGCGCGTATACATGCGCAGCAGGATGCCGGCCCAGTCGTTGGACTCGGTGCCGCCGGCGCCGGAATTGATTTCCATATAGGCGTCGTTGCCGTCGGCTTCGCCGGACAGCAGGGCTTCGAGTTCGGCGCGGCCGGCGCGGGCCTTCAGGCCCTTCAGCATGTCGCGCGCCTCGTCGATCAGGCCCTCGTCACCTTCCATGTCGCCAAGCTCGGCGAATTCGATGACGTCCTTGAGGTCCTTTTCCATCGAGCGGACCGCTTCGATCGAGGCCGACAGCTTGGAACGCTCGCGGTTGATGCCCTGGGCTTTTTCAGGATTGTCCCACAGCGTCGGATCCTCGACGCGGGCATTGAGTTCGTCGAGACGTCTTAGTGCGACATCCCAGTCAAAGACGCCTCCTGAGCAGACCTATGGACTGCTCGATCTCGGAAGCGCCGCTTTCGATATCCAAACGCATGGGAGGAATTCCTGAAAAATAACGGACCGCCGATGTAGTCGTCTGACGGCGCGAAGGCAAGCCTATTGCGCACCGCAAGCAAGAAACCCCTCCCCCCCCCTTCGCTACGCTACGGGCGGTCCCCCTGCCTCGCCGGCCCGCGCCCGGCATAGCCGGGGAGGACCAATAGGCCGTTGGCCTATTGGGGCTGTTGCGGCACGTAGGGGTGCAGGGGCGCTTGTTGATCTTGCGAGGTCTGGCCTTCCTGCTCCTCGCCATTGTCCTTCCAGGTCGAGAGGTAGGGCTTGGCGGTGTCGGTCGCGTCGGGGGTGGCGACGTCGGGCACCACGGGCGCGGTGCCGGGCTTGAAGGCTTCGACAATGCCGTGGACGGAAGCGTAGACGGCGTCCTTGGGCTTGGTGAAGTCGCGCGTCGGACGGCCCTTGTAGGCGTTCTGCATGAACTGGATCCACACCGGGAGCGCCGCCACGGCGCCGGTTTCGTGATCCCCTAAGCTGCGGTTATCGTCGAAGCCGATGAAGACGCCGACGACGAGGTCGGGCGTGAAGCCCATGAACCAGGCCGAGCGGAACTCGTTGGTCGTGCCGGTCTTGCCGCCGATCGGGAAGCCCAGCACACGCGCCGACGCGCCGGTGCCACGAATGGTCACGCCCTGCAGGAAGGTGTTCATCTGGTAGGCGACGATCGGATCCATGGCCTGCTCGCCCTGCTGCGGCAGGCGCGGGCTTTCGGAGCCGTCGAAGGGGGCCCCGCAGATGCTGCCGCAATTGCGGTCGTCGGCCTTGTATTTCACGGTACCGTCGCGGTCGAGGACCTCTTCGATCAGGTGCGGCTTGACCTTGCGGCCGCCGTTGACGAACATCGAATAGCCGGTGGCCAGGCGATAGGGCGCGACTTCGCCGGCGCCCAGCACCATCGACATTTCAGGCGCCAGGTTGTCGGCGATGCCCCAGTCCATGATGCTTTGCACGATCGGCTTGATGCCGACCTTTTCGGCCAGGTGCACGGTCATGGTGTTGCGCGACAGCTCGATGCCGCGGCGGATCGGCTGCGGCCCCAGGTAATCGTGCTCGTAGTTTTCCGGGTTCCAGGTCTGGCCGTTAGCGCCGACCATCGACACGGGCGAATCGTCGACGATCGAGGCCGGCGTGAAGTCACGCGACAGCGCCACCGAATAGACGAACGGCTTGATCGACGACCCGGGCTGGCGATAGGCCTGGGTGGCGCGGTTGAACTTCGACAAAGAATAGGAATAGCCGCCGACCATGGCCTCGATGCGGCCGGTATAGGGATCGACCGCGACCAGCGCGCCATTGACCGCCGGGATCTGGCGCAGGCGATAGCCGCCGGCGTTTTCCGGCTCGACGAAGATCAGGTCGCCTTCCTTCAGCCCCTTGCCGGCGAAGGCCCAGGCGACGTCGACGGCGTTGAGATGTCCGGTCTGGCCGGCCAGGGTCTGGATGGCGACGGAGCCCTTGCCGGCGTCGGTGACGATGGCCTGGGTCCAGTTCGGACGCTCCGACGGCGGCTCGTGCTGGGCGGCGGAAGCGCTCCAGTCGGCATTGACGTCGGCATGGTCGAAGCCGCCGCGCCAGCCGTGGCGGCGGTCATAGCTTTCCAGCCCGTCCATCAGCGCCTCGCGGCCGATGGTCTGCAGGCGCGGATCCAGCGTCGTCTTGATATAGAAGCCCTGGGTGTAGATGGCGTCGTGGTCGGTGAACAGGTTCTTGGCGCGGCGCTCGACTTCCGACACGAAGAAGTCGGCGTCGTGATAGTGGGCGCGGTCCGGCGTCGCCTGGATGACCAGGTCTTCCTTCATGGCGGCTTCGGCTTCGTCGCGCGGCACCCAGCCGGCCTTGACCATTTCGCCCAGCACCCAGTTGCGGCGGGTGATGGCCATTTGCTTGTGGTTCGACGGACGGTAGTTTTCCGGCCCCTTGGGCAGGGCGCCGAGATAGGCCATCTCGGCCAGCGACAACTCGTCGACCGACTTGCCGAAATAGTTGTAGGCGGCCGCGCCCACGCCGTAGGAGTGATAGCCGAGATAGATGTCGTTCAGGTACAGTTCGAGGATCTGTTCCTTGCTGAGCGAGTTTTCCAGGCGCCGCGCCAGGATCATTTCCTTCAGCTTGCGCCCGACGGTGCGCGAATTGTTGAGCAGCAGGTTCTTGGCGACCTGTTGCGTGATGGTCGAGCCGCCTTCGAAGCGGCGTCCCATGAAGAAGTTGATGGCGTTCTTGCCCATGGCCCGGCTCATGCCCGACAGGTCGACGCCGTTATGGTGGAAGAAGTCGCGGTCCTCGGCGGCCATGAAGGCTTCTGCCAGGCGCGGCGGAATGCGGTTATAGGGGACGTAGACGCGGCGTTCCTGGCCGTACTGGCCGATCAGGGTGCCGTCCCAGGCGAAGACGCGCGCCGAGGTCACCGGGTGGAAGTCGGCCAGCTCCGAGCCATTGGGCATGTCGTGGAAAAGCCAGGCGGCATAGATGGCGACGGCGAATCCCGCGACCGCGACGATGGTCATGAGCGCCATACCGGCCATGGCAAACCAACGCTCAGATGACTTCACCATAATCCGCTCATAGTCCTGTTTGTCCAACCCTTTACCAAAGGGCGGGCGCGACGCAAAGCGATTGCTCGCAAATTCTGATCTGCCGGGCAAGTGTGGCGTAATTCGCGCACTAAGCAATGCCTGTGACGCAAATTTTCACCCGCCGGGGGGAGAAGAATTTTTGAACCACGAACCACACGAACATCACGGACAGGACAAAGTGGCACGACCATCCGCGCGAAGCGCCATTCAGTGAAGGCGCTTCGCGCGGATGCGAGCCAAGCCCCAGAGTTCGTGCTTTTCGTGTGGTTCGTGGTCAAAACAAAAACGCACGCCTCGAACCGAGGCGTGCGTCATGGGTCTAAGTGTCAGACCGGCCCTAGGGCAGGCCGGCCATTGAGGCGTAGCGGGTCGAATTGGCGAAATACTGGTCGATCGCGTCGGTGATCTGGCCCGCCATGGCCTCGCGGTGGTGCGGGTCGTTCAACATACGCTCGTCGTGCTCGTTATTGACGTAGCCCATTTCCAGCAACACCGCCGGCACGTCGGGCGCCAGCAGCACCACGAACCCGGCCTGGCGCAGATTGGCCTTCAACAGCGGCGTCGAGTCGCCGATATGGTCCATGACCAGCTGGGCGAAGGTCGCCGAGCGGTTCTTGGTGGCGCGCTGGGTCAAATCGACCAGGATGCGCTGGACCGTCTGGTCCGGCGAGGTCACGTCGGCCAAAGACCAGTCACCCTTGACCATGGCCTTCTTGGCGGCGCGTTCGGTGCCGCTGTCGGACAGGGTGTAGATCGAGGCGCCCGAGGTCTCGCCCGAACCGCCGGAATCGGAGTGCAGAGAGATGAACAGGTCGGCATTGGCGGTGCGCGCGATGCGCACGCGGCCCGGCAGGTCGACGAAGCTGTCGGTGTCGCGCGTCATGATGACCTTGTAGCGGCCGGTCCGTTCCAGCGCGTCGCGCAGGGCCTTGGCCTCGGCGAGGTTGCAGTCCTTTTCCAGCGAAAAGGCGCCGTGCGCGCCGGGGTCCTTGCCGCCGTGGCCGGCGTCGATGACGATGATCTTCTTGGCGTGGACGTGTTCGGCGGCCGTTTCGACGGCGGCCGTATTGGCGTCTTGCGACTGGGCCTGGGCGCTGATCGAGGCCAGCAGGTCGGACGCCGCGTCGGGCGCCGGGCCCGTCGCCGGCACCACGTCGATGACATAGCGGTAGTTGCTGACGCCATCGGCCGGCGGCAGCAGGAAGCGGCGATAGACCTTGGCCGCGCCATTATAGCTGATGTGCAGGCGCACGCTGCCGGCCAGGCTGTCGAGCTTCCAGCCGGAGACCAGCCCCTGCCCCGCCCCGCTCAGCGACTTGTCGAGACCGACGTCGGACAGGGCCAGGACAGCGGACTTGGTGTCGCCATCGGCTGTGACCAGTTGACCGGCAGTGGACTTATCGAGTTCGACAACGATGCGGGTCTGGTTGGCGTCGCCGCCCAGGCGCACGCGCATGACATCGCCCGATGGCTTGTCGGTCGCGGCAAACGCCGGCTGACCGGCCAGGGCCACACCCATCAAACTCGCGGCAAAACCTACGCGCCACACGGTCTTACTCACCCCTGACACAGCGAAAAGCTGTCGGATCATTAGTCGCTCCACACACCACGCGTCTTATGTTTTTGATCGACGCTTTGTAAAGGCCACTATGCATGCGTGCCGTGGATTTAGGATTAAGCGGCGTGGTCAATTTGGTTTTAACGATCAGGGTTAGCAAAAGCTTAAATGGAATCCGTCGGTAAGAACACATATTCGTAATCAAGAGCTTAACGGCCGGTTTAGGGCGCCAGCCCGGCGCGCCGCAACCCTTTAAACCCTGCGGGAACTGTCGGCGGTCGTAGAAGGCGTGTTCGGCCGCCGCACCCACAGACCGCAGGTCATCACACCCGCCGACCGCAGGTCATCACAGCTTTGTATTCAGCGGAAAATTTCGATTGACGCGCCCGGCGATTTACCGACAAGTGCGAAATGGTAGCCAAAGCTTCCGACAGGCATGGGCGCAGTCCCAGCCAAGGCCGGAATTCCCTGGCGCACCTTGTGGCACGGCCCCGCCGCTCCTATTTCGTCAACGTCTTATGACGCCGGCGTTTTTCAGGAAACAGCTCCGCGCCACGACAGTTATCCTTCGCGCTTCTTGTTGGCGCGAACCGAGTTTGGACCAATCATGGGCTGTGCAGCCGCCATCCGTACCGGATCAATCGCGACACCGAGCGTAGCAAACGCCGCTCGATCGCCAGGCGCACGCCTTTCCTCACCCTATAAGCGCCACGCCCTTGCCGCCCGCAGCCTTAGTCTGCGGCGCCGCGCGTCCGAGCGCTCCGGAGATACTTTTAATGTCAAAAACCATGTTGATCGATGCGACGCACGCGGAAGAGACCCGTGTCGTCGTCATGAACGGGAACCGCGTTGAAGAATTCGATTTCGAAAGCCTAAGCCGCAAACAGCTCCGTGGGAACATCTACCTTGCCAAGGTAACCCGCGTCGAGCCGTCCCTGCAGGCCGCCTTCGTCGAATATGGCGGCAATCGCCATGGCTTCCTGGCCTTCAACGAAATCCACCCCGACTACTACCAGATTCCGGTCGCCGACCGCGAAAAGCTGATGGCCGAACTGGCCCAGCAGGCGCAGAAGCATAACGACCATCACGACGGCGACGACGAGGACGAAGAGCACGCCCACGACGACGACGGCGACGACCTGCCCGACGAAGAGCGCCGCCTGCGCCAACACCTGATCCGCCGCTACAAGATCCAGGAAGTCATCAAGCGCCGGCAGATCCTGCTGGTCCAGGTCGTCAAGGAAGAGCGCGGCAACAAGGGCGCGGCCCTGACCACCTACATGTCGCTGGCCGGCCGTTACTGCGTGCTGATGCCGAACACGGCGCGTGGCGGCGGTATTTCGCGCAAGATCACCAATGCCACCGACCGCAAGCGCCTGAAGACCATGGTGCAGTCGCTCGACGTGCCGCACGGCATGGGCCTGATCGTGCGCACCGCCGGCGCCAAGCGCACCAAGATCGAGATCAAGCGCGACTATGACTACCTGCTGCGCGTGTGGGAGACCATCCGCGAGACGACGCTGAAGTCCAATGCGCCGGCGCTGATCTACGAGGAAGAGGACCTGGTCAAGCGGGCCATCCGCGACCTGTTCGACAAGGATTTCGACACGGTCCTGGTCGAGGGCGAGGACGGATACCGCTCGGCGCGCGACTTCATGCGCATGATCATGCCGGCCCAGGCCAAGAAGATCCAGCACTACAAGGCCAATGCGCCCCTGTTCGCGCGCAATGGCGTCGAGGACCTGATCTCCAAGATCTATTCGCCGAACGTGCCGCTGAAGTCCGGCGGCTACCTGGTCATCAACCAGACGGAAGCCCTGGTCGCCATCGACGTCAACTCCGGCAAGTCGACCAAGGAACGCAATATCGAGGCGACCGCGCTGAAGACCAACCTGGAAGCCGCCGAGGAAGCGGCGCGCCAGATGCGCCTGCGCGACCTGGCCGGCCTGGTGGTCATCGACTTCATCGACATGGATGAGGCCAAGAACAACCGCGCCGTCGAAAAGAAGCTCAAGGACGCGCTCGCCGAAGACCGCGCCCGCATCCAGATGGGCAAGATTTCGGGCTTCGGCCTGATGGAAATCTCGCGCCAGCGCCGCCGTACCGGCGTGCTGGAAGGCACCACCGTCGTCTGTCCGCACTGCGAAGGCATGGGGCGCGTCCGTTCGGTCGATTCGGCCGCCCTGTCGGCCATGCGCACCATCGACATGGAAGCGATGAGCAACGGCGCCGGCGCCATAACGGTCAAGCTGCCGATGGCGGTCGCGCTCTATATCCTCAACGAAAAGCAGGCGCACCTGGCGCGGCTGCGCACCGAATGGGGCTTGAAGGTCAATATCGAGATCGATGCCGACCTGGTCCATACCGACGTCGTCATCACCCGCACGGTTCATGCCGATGAGGTCGACTTCACGCCGCCGGTGCGTCCGGAACCGGTGTTCGAGGCCCTGCCCGACATCGTCGAGGACGAGGAAGAGTTCGACGAAGAAGCGATCGAGCGCGAGGACACCGACGACGACGAAGCCTCCGAACGCGTCGAAGCGCGCGGCGGCGAAGGGCATGGTAGTGAAGGTCGGGGCGATCGCGAAGGTGGCCGTGGCAAGCGCCGCCGGCGCCGGCGGGGTGGCCGAGACGGCCGCGACCGTCCGGAAACCGAAGAGACCGCACAGGCCGCCGATACCGAAATCGAAGGTGACGAAGACGCCGAGGAGGATGAGGGCGAGGACGATCGTGGCGATCGCCGTGGCGGCCGTCGCCGCCGGGGCCGCCGGGGTGGCCGCCGCGCCGGTTTCGACCAGCGTCCGCGCGAAACCTATGGCTGGGTCCGTGCTCGCACGCCGTCGCTGGAAGCGCCCTATGTGTGGATCGATCCGTTCGAGGAACAGGCCAAGCGCCAGGACGCACGTCCGGAGCCGCGTTCGGACACGCGCCCTCAAGCCGTGGCTGCCGATACCGCTCCCGTCGAACTGACGACCTCTCCGGTCGCCGGGGTCCTGGGCGCCGAAAGCACCGCGCCCACCTCGCTGGTGCCTGAAGAACTGCGTGACCGTCCCGCCCCCAAGCGCGCCCGTCCGCCCCGCAAGGGCAGCAAGGCGGCGGCCGCCGCCGAGGCCGCGGCTGAAGCCGAGGTTACGGCCCCGATGCCGCTGTCCCCCGACGTGATTGCCGACCCGGAAGCGGCTTTGCCGCAAAGCGATACGCCTGAGCCGGAAGCCGAGGCGGCGCCTGTGCGCAAGACGCGCTCGCGCAAGAAGAAGACCGACGAGGTCGCGGTGGCCGCCGAAGCCGCAGCGCCCGAACCGGCGGTCATGGAAACGGCGCTCGAACCGGTCGCTCCCGAACCTGCGGCGCCTGAGCCCGAGAAGGTGCTGGAACCGGCCGTTGCCGAGGTCGATCCGCATGAGATCGCCGCTCCCCCTGAAAAGCCCAAGCGCGGCTGGTGGCGCAAATAAGATCGAAGGCCGGGGTTCGCCCCGGCCTTTTTGTTTTTGCGACGAAAAACACGAAAAGGCGAAAAACACGAAATTTCGGATCTGCTTGCCGGGCTTCCGCAGACCGATGAAGCGCTACGCGCTGTTTTCCTTTTCGCCCTTTTCGTCTTTTCGTGTTTTTCGTCGCCAAAAATTCTTCTCTCTGCGCCTTGCGGTAACCCTTGGTTCCGTGTTTCAAACCGGCCATAGATTTGTCACGCTTGGCCTCTAACCCTTTCCTGCCCCCAAGCTGGTAGTGCCCCGCGCCCATGAGCCTGAAATCATCCCGCAAATCTCTCTTGCGCAGCGGCGCGGCCTGGATGGCCGCGGCGATGATGCTGGCCGCGCCAGTGGCCGCGCATGCCCAGGAGAGTGATTCCAACTCCCAGGCCGTCATCCGCGACACCGAGGTCGAGACCTTCCTCAAGGCCAATACCCGCCCCGTCCTGGCCGGCGCCGGGCTCGATCCGGACAAGGTGCACTATCTGCTGATCGCGTCGGACGACCTGAACGCGTTTTCGACCTTCCGCCTGGTCATCGGCCTGAACACCGGCCTGATCATGGCCGCCGACAATCCTAACCAGTTGTTCGGCGTCATTTCACACGAAACCGGCCACTTGAGCGGTGGCCACATGATGCGCACCGACGAGATCGAGCGCGCCGGCCGCGCCCCCATGGCCATCTCGCTGGGCCTGGGCGTCATCGCCCTGCTGGCGCACGCGCCTGAAGCCGGCGCCGGGCTGATCGCCTCGTCGCCGGGCTTCGGCGAGCTCAACGAACTGCACTACATGCAGACCGAGGAATCGGCGGCGGACGTCGCCGGCGTCAAGGCGCTGGAGCGGGCCGGCATGTCGGGCAAGGGTCTGGTCGACTTCTTCTACAAGTTCCGCGATGTCGAGACCTTCAGCCACGCCGAACGCTACGAGTTCTTCTCGACCCACCCGCTGTCGCGCGAGCGCATCGAGGCGCTGAACGACTTCGCCCGCAAGCAGCCGCACTACAACACGCCTGACGATCCCAAGGTCATCGACCAGTTCGAGATCATCAAGGCCAAGCTGGTCGGCTTCATGGACGATCCGCTGAAGACCTACCAGCTGTATCCGGAAACCGACACGTCGTACCCCGCGCGTTACGCCCGCGCCATCGCCACCTACAAATCCGGGCAATGGGACCAGGCGCTGTCGCAGCTCGACGACCTGATCAAGGAACAGCCGGACAATCCTTATCTCTGGGAATTGAAGGGCCAAATCTATTTCGAGACCGGCCGGCCGAAGCTCGCCAAGCCGGCGCACGAAAAGTCCGTCGAGTTGATGCCGCAGGCCGCGTTGTTGCAGCTGAACCTCGGCCAGACCCTGATCGCCATCGGCGACAAGGATGATATCCGCGACGCCGTCGTCCATCTGGAAAAATCGGTCGACGAAGAAGAGGACGACAGCTTCGCCTGGGAGCAACTGGCCCAGGCCTATGACGCGCTCGGCGACGCCGGCAATGCCCGCCTGGCCACGGCAGAGGCACAGTTCTTCGACGATGACCTCGAAGCGGCGCGGACCTCGGCCGTCTGGTCGCAAAAATTCTTCAAGCCGGATTCCCCTGAATTCCGCCGCGCCCGCGACATCGTCATGGCGACGTCGTCCGACCTCGGCGTCGCCCCGGTCGAGGGTGAAACCGTCGGCCGGAATCCGAAATCCAAGTACTAGGGTGACCGAGCAAGACCTGTCGCCCCGTTTTTAGCCAGATACCAACCTCCGGACCTTCTTTTGACCGATCCCGACACCCCGACGACCGAGCGGCCCACGCCTCCCGTTGCGAAATCTCCATCCTGGCTGAGCCAGGCCAATATCACCACAGGCCTGGCCCTGGTCGCCGTGATCCTGGCGGCGGCGCCCTATGTCGTGCCGCAGGTTCAGGCCTGGCAGGTTCGCCACGGCCTGCTGGCCCACCCGGCGGTGCTACAGGAGACATTCGACGCGCTGCAGACCCAGAAGGCCCAGCAGGCGACGTTGACCTCGGCCGAGGCAATCAAGGCGCATCGCGACAAGATCTTCAACGACCCCGCCGACCCGGTGATCGGCAATCCTCGCGGCAAGATCAAGGTCGTCGAGTTCCTCGACTACCTGTGCGCCTATTGCCGCGCCGGCAGCCCGCAAGTGAAAACCTTCCTGGAGGCCAATCCGGACGTTCAGTTGATCGTCAAGGAATATCCGGTCGTCCATCCGCCGGCGTCCGTCGAACTGGCCAATATCGGCATGGCCGTCGCCAAGAGCGGGCACTATGAGGAAATCCACTACGCCCTGCTCGACAACGGCTTGAAAAGCGAAAGCGATATCGATGTGGTCCTGAAGCAGCAGGGGCTGGACCCGGCCGCCGTGCGCACCGCCGCCAAGGCCGGCGCCATCGAAGCCCACGTCGCCCAGACGACGGACCTGGGCTCGACCCTGGGCATCAACGGCACCCCGACCTTTATCGTCGGTGATCGGATGGTCAACGGCGCCGACATGACCGCGCTACAGGCGGCCGTGGTCGCGGCGCGCAAGGCCGGCTAAAAAATCGACGCTCGCGTCAATTTGAAGACCGATCCTCTTGGGAAGAGCGCTTTTCGGTGGTACGCTCATGTTTTGGCGTTCCCTCCGCGAGGTGCTCGCAATGAAAACGATCGTCTTTGTCGGCTGTCTGGTGCTTGCCGCCGCGGCCACGGTGCTTGCCAACCATGTGCTGGCCGTCCTGCTGGCCGGTTATACGCCCGATCCGCGCTGGATCGTCCTGGCTGTCGTCGTTGTTCCTCCGGTCTATTTCCTGCCGGCGGTCCTGGCTGCCAGCAAGACGCACGCGCACGGGCTGGAACTGTTCCTGGTCAATCTGCTGCTGGGCTGGACACTGGTTGGCTGGTTTGCCTGCCTGGTCTGGGCCGCGTCCGCGCCCGGCGAGGTCAAGCCCTATACGCCGCTGATCCGTCCGGTCCGGCGCAAGGCAGAACCTGTGCCGGAGGTCACCGTCGACACCGCCGCCAAGGCCTTCGAAGACCTGGTGGCGCAACGCTACAAGGGCCAGATCACCGAGGCCGAATATCTTAGCGGCCGCAAATTCATCCTGGAACACTGGCCGCAGGCGCCGATGGCGGCGGGGTGAGCGCACCCGTTGCGTTCAGGCGGATTCGGGGTAAACTCAAGGTATGAAAGTCCTGAGCCGCGAAGACATCAACCAAATGAGCGACGCCGAAAAGCTGGAGCTTATCGACGAGCTTTGGGAGAGCCTTGAGGATAAGGACTTTCCACTAACGTCCGAGCAGATGGCCGAGCTCGACCGCCGCATGGAGACGTTCGACGAGGATATCAAGCACGCGATCACATGGGATGAGTTCGAGGCCAGGCACTTCGAACGCAAAGCGGCCGGCAAATAGCTTCGCCCGTCTTCTCGCCGCGCAGCGGCAAGCATCGTAAAGTTTATCCACAGATTGCACAGATTACACAGATTTTAAGGCAATCCGCGCGCTAGCGTGTCTCGATTTTGAAGCGCTGCGCGCGTTTCAGGATCGGCCGGAACATCTGTGCAATCTGTGTAATCTGTGGAAACCCTTCCTTTTCTCTCGCCGCAATAAAGGCCGCTAGATCAACCCGGCCAGCGGTGACGACGGGTCGGCGTAGAGCTTGCGCGGCATGCGGCCGGCCAGATAAGCGTCGCGGCCGGCGATGACGGCGTGCTTCATCGCATTGGCCATGCGAATCGGATCCTTGGCCTCGGCGATCGCCGAATTCATCAGCACCGCGTCGCAGCCAAGCTCCATTGCCTCGGCGGCTTCCGACGCCGTGCCGACGCCGGCGTCGACGATGACCGGCACCTTGGCGTTCTCGATGATGATGCGCAGCGTCACCGGGTTCTGGATGCCCAAGCCCGAGCCGATCGGCGCGGCCAGCGGCATGATGGCCGCCGCCCCCGCCTCTTCCAGCTTGCGCGCATAGACCGGGTCGTCGGAGCAATAGACCATGACCGAAAAGCCCTCCTTGACCAGGAGCTTGAGCGAGCGCAGCGTCTCTTCCATGTCGGGATAGAGGGTCTTGGGGTCCGACAGCACTTCCAGCTTGACCAGGTCCCAGCCGCCGGCTTCGCGCGCCAACCGCAAGGTCCGGACAGCATCCTCACCGGTAAAACAGCCGGCGGTATTGGGCAGGTAGGTGAAGCGGTCCGGCCGGACATAGTCCATCAGCAAAGGCTGCTTGGGGTCGGTCAGGTTGACGCGGCGCACGGCAACGGTGACGATCTCGGCGCCCGAGGCCTCGGCGGCGGCGGCGTTCTGGGCATAGTCCTTGTACTTGCCGGTGCCGACGATCAGCCGCGAGGTGAAGGTGCGCCCCGCGACAGTCCAGGTCTCAGTACTAAAGGTTTTCGCGTCGTCCATCATCCGCCTCCTACAAAGGTTACAATCTCGAGTTGGTCGCCATCGACCAGTTGCGTCCCAAGATAGGCCGAGCGTGGCACGATCTCGTAATTGCGCTCGATCGCCAGCTTGCGTCCGTCCAGCCCGATCTCGTCGATCAGGGCCAGGCAATTGCCCGCCGTAACCTCGCGTTCTTCGCCGTTCAACCGGATTTTGACCATTTTCATGCCGAAAAATGTGCAAATACGCCCCTTTTCAGGCGCTTTTGCTTGTGAGCCCTATTGCGACGCGATACAAGACGCGCCTCCGTACAGCCGCCCATTTCGGTCACATGTCGAAACCCATATATGTCCTGAACGGTCCCAACCTCAACCTCCTTGGGGTGCGGGAACCGGAAATTTATGGATCCGATACCCTGGCCGATATCGAAGCGCGCTGCCGGGTCTTGCTCGATGCGCGCGGTTACGCGCTGGTCTTTCGCCAGACCAACCACGAAGGCGAACTGATCGACTGGGTTCAGGAGGCGCGGACCGAAGCGGACGCGCTGATTCTCAACCCCGCCGGCTATGGCCATACCTCGGTTGCCTTGCTCGATGCCCTGAAGGCGCTGAGCATTCCGGTGGTCGAATGTCACCTGTCCAACCCCCAGCAACGCGAGGCTTTCCGCCATCACTCTTATGTGTCGCTGGCGGCCAAAGGGATAGTTGCAGGTTTCGGCGCATATGGTTATGAACTGGCACTTTCTGCGGCGCTGTCCGTGGTCGAGTCAAAGACCCGATAAGATTCAACCTGTTCCCTTAAGAAGGGCTCACCGCAAGGTTTATCAATGACAACACAAAAAGGCGCCACCGATCCGATCGATCCCAAGCTTGTGCGCAAGCTCGCCGACATCCTGCGCGAGACCGAGCTCAGCGAGATCGAGATCGAACAAGGCGATCTGAAGATTCGCGTGGCGCGTCAGCTGACCGCGGCCCCGGCCGTCTCCTACGTCGCCGCGCCGGCGGCCGCCTCGCCCCTGTCCGTCCCAGCGCCGTCGCCGACGTCCGAAGCGCCCGCGGCAGCCGCCGCTGCCGCCACGCCGGCCAAGGACGCCATCAAGTCGCCGATGGTCGGCACCGTCTACATGGCGCCGCAACCGGGCGCCGCTGCCTTCATCAAGGTCGGCGACAAGGTCAAGCAAGGCCAGACCCTGCTGATCATCGAAGCCATGAAGACCATGAACCCGATCCCCAGCCCGCGCGAAGGCGTGGTGGCGCAGATCCTGGTCAACGATTCTCAGCCGGTGGAATTCGGCGAACCGCTCGTCGTATTCGAGTAAGCCAGCGAATGAAGACCTTTGAAAAAATCCTGGTGGCGAATCGCGGGGAAATTGCCCTTCGCGTCATTCGCGCCTGCAAGGAGATGGGCATCGCCACGGTCGCCGTGCATTCCGAGGCCGATGCCTCGGCGATGCACGTCCACCTGGCCGACGAATCGGTGTGCATCGGCCCCGCCGCTGCCTCCAAGTCCTATCTCAACATCCCCTCGATCATCGCCGCCGCGGAAATCACCGGCGCCCAGGCGATCCATCCGGGTTACGGCTTCCTGTCTGAAAACGCCCGTTTCGCCGAGATCGTCGGCGCGCACGGCATGACCTTCATCGGGCCCAAGCCCGAGCACATCCGCATGATGGGCGACAAGATCACGGCCAAGCAAGCCGCCAAGGACAGCGGTATCCCGGTCGTGCCGGGCTCGGACGGCGGCGTGTCGACCGTCGAAGAGGCCATGGCCGCGGCCGAAGGCATCGGCTTCCCCGTGCTGATCAAGGCCGCCGCCGGCGGCGGCGGACGCGGCATGAAGGTCGCCAAGGACAAGGACGCCCTGGCTGAAGCGGTGATGAGCGCGCAGACCGAGGCGGCCGCCGCCTTCGGCGACGGCACCGTCTATATGGAGCGCTATCTCCAACGGCCGCGCCACATCGAGATCCAGGTCATCGCCGACAGCCACGGCAATGTCTGCCACCTGGGTGAACGCGACTGCTCGCTGCAGCGCCGTCACCAGAAGGTGCTGGAAGAAGCGCCGTCGCCGGTGATCGACGCCGCCGCGCGTGACAAGATCGGCATGATCGTCGTCAACGCCATCAAGACTATCGGCTATCTCGGCGTCGGCACGATCGAATTCCTCTACGAGGACGGCGAGTTCTTCTTCATCGAGATGAACACCCGCCTGCAGGTCGAACACCCGGTCACCGAATACGTCACCGATATCGACCTGGTCCGCGAACAGATCCGCATCGCCGAAGGCCATCCGCTATCGTTTACCCAGGACGATATCCGCATGAAGGGCCACGCCATCGAGGTCCGCATCAATGCCGAGAACGCGCGCACCTTCGTGCCGTCGCCCGGTACGGTCAGCGACTTCCATGCCCCCGGCGGCCTAGGCGTGCGGCTCGATTCGGCGATCTACAACGGCTATGCCATTCCGCCCTATTACGACAGCCTGGTCGGCAAGCTGATCGTGCACGGCCGCGACCGTCCGGAAGCTTTGGCCCGCCTCAAGCGCGCGCTCGGCGAAACCGTGGTCGCCGGCATCGACACCACCGTGCCTTTGTTTCTCGATCTCCTGAACGAAAAGGATATCCAGAGCGGCGACTATAACATCCACTGGCTGGAAAACTGGATCAAGGCCCAGGAACCGGTCGCCTGATCCGGTCTGCGTCTTGATCACCCGAAAAAGCCTTGCCGTCGCGCAGGGCTTTTTTTGTTGGCCCAATCTCCGCCGCGTGGCGGCCACCTAGGTAAAGGGTCTCCACAGATTACACAGATGGCACAGATTTTTAAGCGCGCCTGCGAATAGGCGCCGCCCTCGAGAATGAAGCGCTTCGCGCGCCCAGTGAGGTCGAAATAATCTGTGTAATCTGTGGAGACTCCTTGCGAAAACATCGAAGGATTTACATGACCACCGCCCTGATCATCATCGACGTTCAGAACGCCATATTGGACGGCCTGGCGTCGCCCGAGCGCCAGCCGGTGGTCGATGCGGCGCTGCATGACGTCGTCGCCCGCCTGGCCGTGGTCAAGGCCCAGGCGCGCGCCGCCGGCGTGCCGGTCATCCTGGTCCAGCATGACGGTGACGGCAATCATCGCCTGCGTACAGGCAGCGACGGCTGGCGCCTGCGCGCCGAGATCGCGCCCATGCCGGGCGACGTCGTCGTGAACAAGACCGCCTGCGACAGCTTTTACGAAACCGACCTGCACGCGCGCCTGGAAGCGCTTGGCGCGACGCATCTGGTTGTCGGCGGTTGCATGACGCCCTACTGCATCGACACGACGGTGCGCCGGGCCGTGTCGCTCGGCTACGACGTCACCTTGCTCGCCGACGGCCATATGACGACGGACGGCAAGGGCCTCACTTTCGACCGGATCATTGACCATCACAACACCGTGCTCGACGGTTTCGATGCCGGCGCGCATGCGGTCCGCTTGCAAGCCTCTGCCGCTATTGCATTTTAGTCGCACACCGCGCACATTGGTGACATGAGTTTCAAGGCCCTGCCCTTCGCGATCCTTCTCACGCTGGCGGCCATGCCGGTCTTGGCGTCGCATGCCTGGGCCGCCGATCCCTCGGTCTGGACCCTGCCGTCGCGCACGCCCGCCAAGGCGCCGGCGCTGAAGGACACGGCCCTGCCGGCGATGCGCGCGTCGAAGCTGACCCTCAAGGACGTCATTGTCGCCCGCTATGCCGAGGAGCCCACGGGCGCCGGCATGTTCCATATCTTCCGCAAGATGACCGTGGTCGATCGCCAACTGGCCGACCGCGATCTCTATATTCCCTGGCTGAGCCGCGACGAGGCCCTGCCCAAGGTCGGCGCCCATTGCGATATCCGTTACCATATGGGCGCGGTCGGCGGATCGAACGACGGCCTGCTCAAGCCCGATACCGCCGAGGCGACGGGCGACTCCCGCATCATGGACGATTTCGTCTGCAAACCGGTTGGTAAAACTTGATCCGATGGGCTAAACCGCCCATCCGACCGGACATAGTGCCTTGGCTGATTTCACCCTCGACGACCTTATCGCCTGCTATCGCACCGGCATCTTCCCGATGTCGGACGCGCGCGATGACGAGTATCTGTTCCTGGTCGATCCGCCTTTGCGGGGCGTGCTGCCGCTCGACGGGTTTCATATCCCGTCGCGGCTGGCGCGCACGGTGCGCAAGGACGATTATACGATCCGTGTCGATACCGCCTTCCCCCAGATCATCGAGCTGTGCGCGGAAGCCGCTTCCGATCGCGCCTCGACCTGGATCTCGCATTCGATCCAGGCGCTATACCAGGCCCTGTTCGCCCGCGGCCTGGCCCACAGTATCGAGGTCTGGCGCGACGATCACATCATCGGCGGGCTTTACGGGGTATCGATCGGCGGCGCCTTCTTCGGCGAGAGCATGGTGTCGCGGGCGACGGACGCCTCCAAGATCGCCCTGGTGCATCTTGTGGCGCGGCTGAAGGCCGGCGGCTACGCCCTGCTCGACTGCCAGTTCCAGACGGACCATCTGCGTCAGTTCGGCGTGGTCGAAATCCCGCGCGACGCCTACCGGCGGCAGCTGAAAAAGGCGATCGACCTGAAATGCGATTTCTACGAACTGCCGGGGCACACCTCCGGCGTAACGGCGCTCGAGGTCATTGAGGGTTCGAAGGTTTTTTGAACCACGAACCACACGAAAAGCACAAACTTCATGATAACCGGAAACGCTACGCGAAGCTCACAAAACCGCGGGGCACGCGGCCTCGTTCGAGTTTTTCGTGTGGTTCGTGGTTAAATCCTAACCCGGTAGCGGGTTGCGGCAGGCGACCACCCAGGCGTCGTAGACGGGGTGCTGCAGCGGGTTCAGGCCGGGGCTCGACGCGAACATCCAGCCCTGGAAAATCTGCTTCGAGGGGACGGGGCTTGGCCCATCGGTCGGCGTGGTGCGGACTTGCATATAGACGGCGACGTCGGGCGCCTGTTCGTCCGGCGCGGTCGTCTCGCAGGCCTTGACCAGGTAGATCAGGCCCTTGTAGCGGATCGACTTGCCCAGCGGCGCGTCGAAACGGACGTTTTCCGCCGTTACCTTGTCAACCGCCTCGATAATGGCGTCGCCATAGCGCTGGCGCTTTGTCGGCGAGACGGGCGTCGCAGGGGGGGCCGCCTGGGCGTGGACCACCGGCGCCACGGCGGCGTGGTCGACGGAACTGGCACCGGACGTGCTTGACGAGTCGGTGGCCACCTGGGTCGAATGGCTGGCCGTGTCATGCGACACGCTGGACGACGAGGCCACCTGGGCCTTGGTCGGCACGTAGGGATGCAGTTCGGGCGACCCGGCATTGGGATCGTCCTGGACGTAGGCCGCGGGCTTGCCCTTGACGGCCTCGGCCTTTTTCTTGTCGGCCTTGGCGGGCTTGTACTGTACGCCGTCGACATAGTAGGGCTGCGGATCGTAGTCGGCGCTGTCGACATAGTGCGGCACTTGCCGTCCGCCGGCGGTGCGGTCGTCCTGCGACGGCGGCGCCACCTGAGCGATCGCCAGCCCGGCGGTCACCAAGCCCGCGGTGGCCGCGATCACACCCATGACGACGCGCTTTTTCATATGTCTACGGCTTCCAGGCTTCGTAGTCGCCCGAGGCCGACGGCGAACGCTGCGCCTCGGCGGCCAGCGAACCCGGCGGCACCTTGGCATAGGGCGTGCCCGTCATGTTCGCTTCGTGCGGCTTTTCCCACGACTTGCGCTTCAGCGGCGTCTGCGACGGCACGTCGTCGTAGATGTAATGCATCCAGCCATGCCAATCGGGCGGAATCTTCGACGCCTCGGCGTAGCCCTTGTACAACACCCAGCGGCGCTTGCGGCCGTCATAGCTGTCCTTCGCGGTCTTCGCCTCGTAATAGCGGTTGCCGAACTCGTCGGTGCCGACCTGGCGGCCGCGCGAGCCGACGGTGAGCAGCGTGCCGACGGTCGGGCCGTTCCACCACGTAAAGATGGGGCTGAGGAAAGAGAGAATCGGGTTAGCCAAGGGGGTATCCTCTACGCGACAATTCGCCGGGGACTATAGAGAGCCGCCAAGGGCAGGTAAAGCCGCGGTTCGGAAAAAATCCTTGAATTTTCCCGCGGTGCACACACCGCGGACGGCGGCCGCGCATCAACATATTGTGGATGCTTGCAACACCCACCACAAGATTTATTGACAGCCCTCCCCGAAACGCTACAGCTTAACCGTTTCTCGTGGGCGCGTGCCCCGTCTTGTGGATGTCCCAGTCATGACTTTCATGTCCCGCGCCCTGCAGCGGCTCAGCGTCGTCGGCGACCTGGAATCGCGCGTCATCGAGCGCGCCGGGACCTTTACCGAGGTCATTTGCCCGCGCGACATGACGTCGGCGCGCTGCGAAGCCTGGCTCGACTGGGGTGATTCGCGGGCCAACCTGCTGTCGGGCGGCCTGCCGTCGGGCACCTGGATGCGCGACGGCGACGCCGACAGCGACGCCTTCGGCGGGGCCATCGCCGACTATGCGCATCGCCTGTCGCAATGGGGCCTGCGCCTGGGTCATTTCACCACGCCGGCCGATGCTTCCAGTTTTTCGGAAGCCTTGGAAGCGACCATGCTGTCCGGCCTCGCCGCGCCCGCCCTGGCCCTGTCGTCCGGCGCGCGCGTCCACCCGACCGCCGGCGACGTCGTGCCCGCCGTGCCCGAGACCGCGCCGCTCTATCTCGACGACCATAGCGGCCGCCAGGCCCTGACGCGCCTCCTGCTCGACGCCCGTGCCCGCCTGTTGAGCGACACCGCCCAACGCCAGCTGGCCTCTGCGCTCACCGAGATCGACAGCGCCATTCACCGCGCCGAGGGCGATTATCGCGCAAGCCTGCGCCACAATGCAGCCCTGGCCCGTGCCGCCGCGCGCGCCCGGCGGTTGGGCGCTTCGGACGCCATGATCGCCCGGCAGATCCAGTTGTCGGACGGCGACAACCTGGCCGACTGGTCGGCCAATCTGTCGCCGGAACCGCAGATCGTGCGCCCGCGCGCCGTCATCGCCGAGCGCGACCGCGTCGCCGCCGGCGATCCCTTCCTCGTCCTGGCCGCCGAAGCGACGCTGGAAGCCGGCGCCGTGCACCTGGTGTTCAATCCCAACGACGCCGAGGCGGTCGAGGCCCAAGGGTTCGCCGCTCGCGCCGCCCTCAATGCCGAGGCCTTTTTCACGACCAATGGCTTCGACGTCGAAGGCTTTGTCGACTGCGTAACGCTATGGGCGTGCGCCATGGACATCGAGGCCGCCATCGGCTTTTCAGCCAATGGCGAGGACGCCTTGCGCCGCACGGCCCTACGCCCCGTTGCCCTGACGCTGGGCGGGGTCGCCGAGGCCCTGATGGCCGGCGGCATCGGGCTTAACGATGCGGCCGCCGCCGACTATGCGGCACACCTGTTCGCCTTGATGGAAGCCGCCGCGGTCAATGCCTCGGCGCAACTGGCCGGGCGGTTGGGCGCCTATGACGCCACGAGCGTCGAGGCCACGGGCTTCGACCGCGCGCAAGCCGTCGACCGGCTAAGCGGGCGCCTCTACCAGATCACCGCGCTGAAGGGGCACACGGAACTCAAGGGCCAGGCGCTGGAGCTGATCCAGAATGCGCTCAAGCTGGCCAAGAAGACTGGCCTGCGCAATGCCCAGTCGACCGCCCTGTTCGAGGATGCGGAACTGTCGCTGCGCCTGGGTGTCACGGTCGGCGATCGCTATATGGCGCAGCTGCGCGCCTTTATCGAAAGCGACGACGGCGTCCTGGTGCCGACGCTCAAGGGCAGCGTCATCAAGGGCCTGCAGGCGGTCAGCGCCGACTGGGGCTTCGTGCGGACCTACCTGCTGGGCCATCGCGAACTGACGCATAGTCCGCACCTCAACATCGCCAGTCTCAAGTCCAAGGGCCTGACCGATTTCGAACTGCACCGGCTGGAGGAAAACCTGCCGTTCGCGCAGTCCCTGCGCGATGTCGTGTCGCGCCAGACGCTGGACGTCAATTTCATCCGCGACATCTGGGGCCTGGACGAGGCCGAACTGGCGGCGCCCGAGCTCGACCTGTTGACGGTCATGGGCTTCACGGCTGAACAGATCGCCGAGGCCGAGGCCTATATCTTCGGCCATGGCTCGCTCGAGGCGCTGCAGGCGATCGATCCGGCGGCCTGGGCGCTGCTGTCGCCGCCGTCGCTGAAGGCGCAACTGGTGATGCGCCAGGCGGTCGAGGCCTTTATCGACGCACCGGCGACCGCGCCCTTCGCCATCGCCTGGGACCAGGGCGTGACCGAGGCGGTCAAGCTGATGTCGCTGGCCGCCGGCGCCGGCTTGCGCGCCGTATCGATCACGCGGCCGGAACCGCCCGTGGGCTTCGCGCTGGATATCCCCGAACTCGATGAGGCGCCCCGGCGCCCTGAACCGGCCCCTGCCCCCGTCCAGGCGCGCGAGGCCGTCAGCGGTCCGCGCATTATTGAAAAGGTCATCGAGCGCGACCGCGTGCGCACCAAGCTGCCCGACCGCCGCAAGGGCTATATCCAAAAAGCCGGCGTCGGCGGCCACAAGGTCTATATCCACACCGGCGAGTATGAGGATGGCAGTCTCGGCGAGATTTTCATCGACATGCACAAGGAAGGCGCGGCCTTCCGCTCGTTGATGAACAACTTCGCCATCGCCATCTCGATCGGCCTGCAATATGGCGTGCCGCTGGACGAGTTCGTCGACGCCTATGTGTTTACGCGCTTCGAGCCGGCCGGTCCGGTGACCGGCAATGACCGCGTCAAGTCGGCGACCTCGATCCTCGACTACATCTTCCGCGAGCTGGCGATCTCGTACCTGGAACGCGGCGATCTTTCCAATGCCGATCCCGATGCGCTCAATGCCGACGGCCTGGGCGCCGGCGACAGCGCGCCGCCCGAGGCCATGCCGGCCTCGCAGCTGATCTCCAAGGGCTTTACCCGCGGCACCTCGACCAACAACCTGGTGGTGGTGCCGTTTGCCCCGCGCCGGCGGAGCGAGGTTGTGGGTGGCAGCATGGACGAAGACGAGTGAAGAGACTGTCGGCCTTCTCGTGATCCCGATTCCAATGGCAATCGTAATGCATTTGCATTACATATAATTGCCTGTTGGAAGGAAGCTCTATGACCACCGTTCCTGTGCAAACCAGAGTCGACGCCTCGGTCAAGGCCCGCGCCAGCGTCGTTCTCGAACGAATGGGGCTGACCGTCTCCGACGCCGTGCGCATCCTGCTGACGCGTATCGCCACCGAAGGCGCACTGCCGGCAGGCCTGACTGTCGACAGTCAGGCTTACGATGAGTGGTTTCGCGCCAAGGTGCAGGAAGCGCTTGACGATCCGAGACCGTCTCTCTCGCACGAAGAGGTCGAAGCGCATTTTGCCGCCCGGCGGGCAGCGGCACTCAGCAAGGTTCGAGACTGAACGTGCGCATTGAGTGGTCGGTTCATGCGCGCATCGATCGCGATGAGATATTTGATTACATCGAAGCCGATAGTCCCAAGGCGGCCATCGACGTCGATGATGCCATACGCCATCACGTGTTCCAGCTTATCGACCATCCTTTAAGCGGCCGTCCCGGCCGGGCGCCGGATACGCGCGAGCTGGTGGTTACAGGGCTGCCCTACATTGTCGCTTACCGTGTCTTCAAAGAATCGGTGCTTATTCTGCGCGTGTTGCACGCTGCGCGGCAGTGGCCGGACGATTTACCGACACGCACCCCGGGCAAACCGTCGCGTGCAAGGAAGAAGCAATGAGATGGCCCGGCCCTTGCTGGATCGGCTTGAAATTCAACGAAGGTGTCCGGATATGAAACGCATCCTTTTGGCGGCTATGGTTTTGGCGCTCGGCGCCACCGGCGCCCACGCGCAAAACGCCGAACAGGTCGAACGCTCGCAGAATGGGGCCTCATGTCCGCGCTGCAACCTGTTCCAGGCCGACTTCAACAATCGCCAGCTCAAAGGCAAGAACTTCGCCGGCGCCCGGTTGCGTCAATCGGACATGGGGCTGGGTGAGTTCAACGGCTCGACCTTTGCCGGCGGCGACCTGCGCGACATCAACGGCTCGGCGGCCCTGTTCGGCCACGTCAATTTTGCCGGCGCCAACCTGACCAACGCCAATTTCGTCGGCGCCTATCTGGAGCATGCCGATTTCCGCGGCGCGATCCTGGACGGGGTCAACTTTTCGGGCGCGGAAATGTCGACGGCGACAGGCCTGACCCAGCGCCAGATGGACCGCACCTGCGGCGACCGCTCGACGCAGCTGCCGCACGGCTTGCGCATTCCGGTCTGCGAGCAAAAGTAAGCGCTGTCGAGTTTCGGGGCGTGGGGTCCTTGGACCCCACAAACCTTGTTTCTTAAAGAAAAAGCCTCCCCTTTCAGGGAGGCTTTTTCTTTAAGAATAAAGACTTGGGGTCCAAGGACCCCAAACCCCGAAACGGGACAGCGCTATACCTTGATCGGCAGCGCCGTCCGGATATGCAGCTCCTTCAGCTGCTTATCCAAGGCATCCGACGGCGCGCTCATCATCACGTCCTGGCCCTGCTGGTTCAGCGGGAAGGCGATGACCTCGCGAATGGCGATCTGGCCGGCCAGCAGCATCACGATGCGGTCGATGCCCGGCGCCAAGCCGCCGTGCGGCGGCGCGCCATAACGGAAAGCGTTCAACATGCCGCCGAACTGCGATTCGACCACCGAGGCGTCATAGCCGGCCGTTTCGAAGGCCTTCAGCATGATGTCCTGCTTGTGGTTCCGGATCGCCCCCGAACACAGCTCATAGCCGTTGCAGACGATGTCGTACTGATAGGCCAGGATTTCCAGCGGATCCTTGGTCATCAGCGCTTCCATCTCGCCCTGCGGCATCGAGAACGGATTGTGCGAGAAATCGACCTTCTTCTCATCCTCGTTCCACTCGAACATCGGGAAGTCGACGATCCAGCAGAACTTGAACTGGTCCTCGTCGACCAGGTGCAGATCGGTGCCGACCTTGGTGCGCGCCAGACCGGCGAACTTGTAGAAGACCTTGGGATCGCCGGCGACGAAGAAGGCCGCGTCGCCCTGCCCCAGGCCCAGCGCCGTCATCAAGGCGGTCGTCGGCTCTTGCCCCAGGTTCTTGGCGATCGGTCCGCCCCACGCGCCCTGGTCCTCCGACCAGAAAATATAGCCCAGGCCCGGCTGGCCCTCGCCCTGCGCCCACGAATTCATGCGGTCGCAGAAGGCGCGCGAACCGCCCTTCGGCGCCGGCACAGCCCAGACCGCGTTCGAAGCCGTGTCCAGGATCTTGGCGAACAGGCCGAAACCCCCGCCGCGGAAATGCTCGGAGACGTCCTGCATCTCGATCGGGTTGCGCAGGTCGGGCTTGTCCGAGCCGTACTTGGCAATCGACTCCTTGTAGGGAATGCGCACGAACGGATAGGCCGACACGCGTTTGCCCTCGCCGAACTCGGTGAACAGGCCATGCATCAAAGGCTCGATCGCCGCGAACACGTCTTCCTGCGTCACAAAGCTCATCTCGACGTCGAGCTGGTAGAATTCCAGCGAGCGGTCGGCGCGCAGGTCCTCGTCGCGGAAGCACGGCGCGATCTGGAAATACCGGTCGAAGCCCGACACCATCAGCAACTGCTTGAACTGCTGCGGCGCCTGCGGCAAGGCGTAGAACTTGCCCGGATGCATGCGCGACGGCACCAGGAAGTCGCGCGCCCCTTCCGGCGACGACGCCGTCAGGATCGGCGTCTGATATTCCAGGAAGCCCTGGGCGACCATGCGCGTGCGGATCGACTGGATGACCTTGGAGCGCAGCACGATGTTCTTGTGCAGGGTCTCGCGGCGCAGGTCGAGGAAACGGTTCTTCAAGCGGATTTCTTCGGGATAGTCCGGCTCACCGAACACCGGCAGGGGCAGTTCGGCGGCTTCGGACAACACCTCGACATCGGCGACGACAACTTCGATCTCGCCGGTCGGCAGCGTCGCATTGATGACGTCGGCGTCGCGCTTGACGACATTGCCATCGATGCAGATAACGCTTTCGGCGCGCAGGCGCTCGACCTTGGCGAAGCCCGGGCTCGACGGATTGAACACCAGCTGCGTCAGGCCGTAATGGTCGCGCAGGTCGATGAACAGAAGGCCCCCGTGATCGCGCTTGCGATGGATCCAGCCCGACAGGCGAACGTCCTGGCCGGCGTCGCTGGCGCGCAACTGGCCGCAGGTGTGGGAGCGGTAAACATGCATGGGAGTAGCCCGGAATCTAAAAGCGCAATCCGAAAAGTGGTCGCCACTTTTCGGCTAAATTGCGCGACCAAAGAGAATATGAAAGAGGGAGCATTTCGATAGAAATGCGATCCTCTTTCATGTCAAATAAGCGGGCGTAGGGCGCATGTTGCGCCCGTATTGTCAAGGATTTTTGGCCAGCGCGGCGCCCCCCCTTTTTCTCCTCCCCATTTTGTTAAAATGGGGAGGTGGCATCGCAAGCCCGAAGGGCGCGTCGATGACGGAGGGGTCACTTGCCGACGGTGGGGTAAGCTCAGGCGCCTGTAAGTGACCCCTCCGTCGCGGACCGCTCGGGCGGCCCCGTTCGCCTTCGGCGAGCGCCGCGCCACGCCACGGGGCGCCCCGCTCCCCATTTGTCCCAAATGGGGAGGAGAAGAAGGGGCAGCTTCCTTCCATCCACACTCACGTTTCGTGCTTGCCGTTGTCTTCTCCTGCAAGGCGACCTAGACTCTCGCCATGACTCGGCAACTGCCCCTCGATCTCGATGCTTCCGACCGCTGGTCGCGCGACCATTTCGTCGCCGACGCGGCGCTGACGGCTGTGCTCGACATCGTGCTGTCGCCGCAAACCTGGATCGCGCCGCACCTGGTCGTGCTGGGCCCAGAAGGCTCAGGCAAGACCCATATCGGCCACATGTTCGCCGATATCCACGACGCCATTTTCCTGACGGCCACCCGCACCACCACGCTGGACATCGGCGCGCTTCAGGACCGGGCCTATGTCGTCGACGACGCCGAGAGTGCGTCGCAAGCCAACCTGTTTCATCTCAACAACCATACCCTGGCGACGTCGAAGCCCCTGTTGCTGCTGACCCGCACGCAACCCAGGGCGTGGCCCATCACCGTGCCCGACCTGGCCTCGCGGCTCTACGCCATGCGCGTGATCACCGTGCCCGAGCCCGACGACGCCTTGCTGCGCGACATCCTGATGCACCTGTTCGCGCGGCGCGCCATCTCGCCCTCGCCCGACGCCGTCGACTTTATCATGAAGCGCATCGACCGCAGTGTCGGCGCGGTTCAGAAAACCGTCACAGAGCTTGAATACTATGCCGGCGGACGGCCCTTCAACCGGGCCCTGGCGCGCGACTATTTCGAGCAAGACCCTGATTTACCGTTTGCCAAACCCGGCCAACAGGATTTTGATACTCCTGAAAATTCCGGAGATTGACCCGGAAGCGAGACACATATGACCTCCGACACCAGCCTGGCGCTTAACGCCTCTCCCGCCGACGAAACCGCGGCTCCGGTCACGACCGAAGTGCCGGAAGGCGACACCCAGGTCGCCCTGGCCGTCGCCCACGCGGAGATGACGGAACAGGCGCCGCAGCCCGAGGCCGTGGTCATCGACCTGAACAGTGACGCACCGCTGGGCGGGGCGCTTTACATCAACCGCGAACTGTCGTGGCTGGCCTTCAACCAGCGCGTCATCGAGGAAGCCGAGAACCCGCGCCATCCCCTGCTGGAGCGGCTGCGCTTCCTGTCGATCTCGGCTAACAACCTGGACGAATTCTACACCGTTCGCGTCGCCGGCCTGAAGGGTCAGGTCGCCGAGGGCGTGCGCGTGCTCAGCCAGGACGGCCACACCCCGGCCGAACAGCTGGACGCCGTCAATCGCGTCGCCAGCCAGCTGACGACCAAGCAACAGGCGATCTGGTCCAAGCTGCACGACGAGCTTGAAGACGCCGGCATCAACCTGACCGACCTCAAAAGCCTGACCAAGACCGACCGGGCGTGGCTCGAGGAACAGTTCGACAACCAGCTGTTCCCCGTCCTGACGCCGCTGGCCATCGACCCGGCCCACCCCTTCCCCTTCCTGCCGAACATGGGCTTTTCCATCGCGCTGAAGCTGCTGCGGCGCAAGGACAACAAGACCATGCACGCCCTGGTGCCGATCCCGACCGGCGTGCAGCGCTTCTGGGAGATCCAGTCGCCGGTGCGTCGTTCGACGACGCCGGGCGCGGTGCCCAAGCGCAAGTTCATCAGCCTGGAAAATTTCGTCTCGCTGTGCCTGCACCGCCTGTTCCCGGGCTTCGAGATCGTCTCCCAGGGCTTGTTCCGCATCTTGCGCGACTCGGACATCGAAATCGAGGAAGAGGCCGAAGACCTGGTCCGCGAGTTCGAGGCGGCGATCAAGCAGCGCCGTCTAGGCTCGGTCATCCGCATCGAGATCGACGCCGCCATGCCGGCGGACCTGTCGGCCTTCATCCAGGAACAGCTGCACGCCAAGCCCGAAGACGCCCAGGTGATCAGCGGCATCCTCGGCATGGCCGCCCTGTCGCAACTGATCCCGTCCAACCGCAACGACCTGAAGTTCAAGCCGTTCGAGCCGCGCTTCCCGGAACGCGTGCGCGACAATGGCGGCGACATGTTCACCGCCATCCGCGAAAAGGACTTCCTGGTCCAGCACCCGTTCGAAAGCTTCGACGTCGTCGTGCAGTTCCTGCGCCAGGCGGCGCGCGATCCCAACGTCATCGCCATCAAGCAGACCCTGTACCGCACCTCCAAGGACAGCCCGATCGTCGCCGCCCTGATCGAAGCGGCCGAAAACGGCAAGAACGTCACCGCCCTGGTCGAGATCAAGGCGCGCTTCGACGAGGAAGCCAACCTGAAGTGGGCGCGCGCCATGGAACGCGTCGGCGTCCACGTCGTCTACGGCTTCGTCGAGTACAAGACGCACGCCAAGCTCAGCGTCGTCGTCCGCCGCGAAGGCGAGACCCTGCGCACCTATTGCCACTTCGGCACCGGCAACTACCACCCGATCACCGCCAAGATCTATACCGACCTGTCGCTGTTCACGGCGACGCCGGAGCTGGGCCGCGACGCCATGCGCGTCTTCAACTTCATCACCGGCTATGCCCGTCCGGACATGATGGAAAAGCTCTACTTCTCGCCGGTGACCCTAAAGCGCGGCCTTTTGCACCTGATCGACCAGGAAATCCTCAACGCCCAGGCGGGCAAGCCGGCGCAGATCTGGGCCAAGCTCAACGCCCTGGTCGATCCGATGGTGATTAAAAAGCTGTACCTGGCCTCGCAGGCCGGGGTGCAGATCGACCTGGTCATCCGCGGCATCTGCTGCCTGCGCCCGGGCGTGCCCGGCGTCTCCGACAATATCCGCGTCAAGTCGATCGTCGGCCGCTTCCTCGAGCACGCCCGCATCGTCTGCTTCGCCAACGGCCACGCCATGCCGTCGGAACACGCGCGGGTGTTCATCTCGTCGGCCGACTGGATGGAGCGCAATCTCGATCGTCGCGTCGAGACCCTGATCCCGGTCGAGAACCCCACCGTGCACCGTCAGGTGCTGGACCAGATCATGGTCGCCAACCTCAATGACGAGGCGCAAAGCTGGCTGTTGGGCACCGACGGCACCTATACCCGGCTGGATACGTCGAAGCTCGACAAGCCGTTCTCGACGCATGATTATTTCATGACCAACCCCTCCCTGTCCGGCCGCGGCCGCGGCGTCAAGGACCTGCCCAGGGCGTTCGATCATATCGGCCCGCGCAAGGCGGGCAACTGAGCCGGATTCTCTCCGACCTCTCCTCCCCTGCGAAGCGGGGGAGGTGGCGCAAGTGCGAGCGATAGCGAAGCCTTGTGACGGAGGGGGCCTTGCAGCCCACGAAACCCAGGCTACTTTGGGCTATGGTGAACCGCGGCCCCCTCCGTCACGGGGCTTCGCGCTTCGCACTCGCTCCCGTGCCACCTCCCCCGCTTCGCAAGGGAGGAGAGGCATTAAGTAAGGCGCTCCCGAAAGCAAGAAACCCCTCCACCACGCCCTTCGGGCGCGGTCCCCCTCCCCAGCAAGCTGGGGAGGATCGATTCGATCGGGGCACGCCCCGACCGAATCGAGTTGCGCAAGTGGTCATGGCCGCTTATGTGGGGCTGAGCCGCCGGAGTACCGACGTTGAATAGCACCACCGCCGTCATCGATATCGGTTCGAACTCCGTCCGCCTGGTCATCTACGCCATTGAAGGGCGGTCGATCTGGCCGGTGTTCAATGAAAAAGTCCTGGCGGGCCTCGGCCGCGACCTGAAGACCACCGGCGTGCTGCACAAGGGCGGCTGGCGCGAAACCCTCGTCGCCTTGCGCCGCTTCAAGGCCATCCTTGAATCCTACAACCTCGACCGCGACCACGTCGTCGCCACGGCCGCCGTGCGCGAAGCCCAGGACGGGCCGGCCTTCGTCGACGAGGTGCGCCGCCAGACCGGCTTTGTCGTGCGCACCCTGACCGGCGCCGAGGAAGCCTTCTATTCGGCCCAGGGCGTACGCTGCGGCCATCTCGATGCCGTGGGCGTGGTCGGTGACCTGGGCGGATCCAGCCTAGAGCTGTTCGATTTGGCCAAGGGGTCCGGCATCACCCTGCCGCTGGGTCCCTTTGCCCTGGGCGCGCCGAAGCCGCTGGAGCCCGAACGCGTCTCCGAAATCATCCGCCGCGAGCTGGAGCCCCACAAGGGCCGCTTTTCCAACAAGTCCTTCCATGCCGTGGGCGGCGCCTGGCGCAACCTGGCCCTGATCTGGATGCAGAAGCAGTTCTATCCGCTGGAGGTCATCCAGCAGTTTGAAATGCCGGCACGCGACGCCCTGGGCATTGCCCGCTTCGTCGCCTCGCAATCGCTGTCGTCGCTGGAAAAGGTGCCGGGCGTGACCAAGCGCCGCCTGGAAAACATCTCCTATGCCGCCCTGGTGCTGCAGGGCCTGATCGAAACCCTGCAGTTCGAGACCCTGTGCTTCTCGGCCTTCGGCCTGCGCGAAGGCCTGTTGTTCGAGGGCCTGGACGAGGCGCTCAAGCTGGAGGATCCGCTGATCGCCGGCTGCGCCGCGCTGGGCATCCGCATGGGCATCAATAACGAGCATCTCGGCCCGGCCCTGGCCAACTGGGCGATGAACTTCTACCGCGCCTCGAACGGCGACCGGCCGGAGGAGCGGCTGGTCCGCGCCGCCGCCAAGCTGTCGGACATCGGCGCCCGCCTGCATCCGGACCATCGCGCCGACCTGGCCTGCGACCAGGTCCTGCGCGCGCCGATTCCCGGCCAGAACCACCGCGAGCGCGTCTTCCTGGCGGCCGCCACCTATACCCGCTATTCCGGCGACGCCTATGCCAAGGAGCCGGTGCTGATCAACCGCATCCTGGGCGATGAGCAGCTGCAGATGGCGACGCGGCTGGGCCTGCTGTTGCGGCTGGGCTGCGACCTGTCGGCCAAGTCGTCGACCCTGCTCAGCCACGCCCATGTCCACCAGGACGGGCACCAGCTGACGCTGGGCGCCAATACCGGCTGGGAAGACCTGCTGCTGGGCGAACAGACCCGCCGGCGCGCCCGCGCCCTGGCCAACCATATGAAGCTGCAGTTGAATATCGTGGTGGATTGAGCAAGTTCGTCACGCCGCCGCGTAGCGGCAAGCATCGTTAGATTTATCCACAGATGCACACAGATGAACACAGATTTTGTGGCAATCCCAAACCATTGTACGCTTGGCGGATTTAAAGCGCTGCGCGCGGCTCAGGACGAGCACAAAATCTGTGTTCATCTGTGTGCATCTGTGGATCAAATCTTAAGGCTATAAGCCGCGCCAACGCCGATTAGCGACTACAGCTTTGCCTTGAACAGCTGTGCCGGGATAAAGCCCAGGCCCATGAAGAACACCGAATAGACGATCAGGATCGCCATACCCAGCACCAGGGTGATCGGGTTGGCGATCATGGCGCCGGACAGGCCGAAGCCGAGCGCCATCGCCGCGACCGTATAAAGCGCTGCCCCGCCCCACATCACCGCCGCCTGGCCGCCGGTCTCGACACGCGAATAGACCCACCAGCCGACCAGCGGCGAGATTACCGTCAGCAGGGCATAGGCCAGGGGCGCCAGGGACGCCTGCAGGAGCTGTGATTCCAGCGCCATGGCCGCATCGACATGGGCGGCCTGAAGCAGGCCGTTCAATTGCGGCACCGAAAACAGGCCGAAGAAGAAGACGTAGACGACACTGGCGACCTGGGTCAGCACGAACATGACGGCGGCGACCTTGACGATCGGTCCCCAGACCGGGACGCCGGCCTTGCGCAGTTGAACGACTTCGCCCATCGATTCCCCCTCTCACCTGAAAATCTTTGCAAAGAAGGTTAACAGAGCAAGGTTATGCTGGATAGGGGATTTTCGTGCCCCACCCGATTTACCGATGGAGGAAGACCGGCAAAATACCGAACATAATCCCCATGGTGCCGGCAAAAGCCGTGACCGCGACAGCAAGCCCCTGCCCCACCAGCGTCAACAGATTGACAAGCACAGTCGGCCGGCGGTCGTCGCGGTTGCGCCAAAGCAGGGTCGCGACAGGCGACAGCGCCAGTGCAGCCAGGGACACATACGGACTAAAGGTGATATCAAGTCCGATGACCACGTTTGTCAGGACGTCCATCGTCACCAGGGTCGCAACGATGGCAAAGCCGACCCACGGCAGTACGGTCGAACGCCTGGACTCACCCGTCGTCGCCATTGGTCTCCCCAGCGCGATTGCTCTAATCCAGCTCGACCACTTCAACGCGCGTTCCATTCAGAACAAGCGCCAGTTCGCCCTTTTTCAAACGGATGGCGTCGTCGCCGAACATCTTGCGGCGCCAGCCCTGCAGGGCCGGCACATTGGCGTTGTCGTCCAGCGCGATCTTTTCCAGGTCGGCCACCGTGGCCAGAAGCTTGGGCGCGACGCCCTCTTCTTCGCAGCGGATGCGCAGCAGGACTTTCAGCAGTTCGACCACCGAGGCCGGCACCTGGACCACCGGGGCCGGGCGTTCCAGCTTGGGGGCATGCTGTTCGGGGTTTTTCAGCACTTCGCGAATGATCTCGGACAGCTCCTGGCCGAACTTCGACGAGCCGAAGCCCTTCGAAGTGGAACGAAGTTGGTCGAAGGCGCTCGCATCCGTCGGCGTCTGGGTGGCGATCTCGTCGATGCCCTCGTCCTTCAGGATGCGGCCGCGCGGCATGTCGCGTTCCTGGGCCGTGCGTTCGCGCCATTCGGCGACGGCGGCGAAGACGGCCATGTACTTGGCCGAGGTCTTGCGTGGCTTCAGGCGGCGCCAGGCGTCCTCGGGCACGGTGGAGTACATGGCAGGGTCCGTCAGCAGGATCATTTCGTGGGCGACCCATTCCAGGCGCCCCTGCTTGGCCAGGCGGTCGTGCAGCTTGATATAGACGCGGGCCAGGTGGGTGACGTCGCCGAGCGCGTAGTGCAGTTGCTGTTCCGACAGGGGGCGTCGCGCCCAGTCGGTGAAGCGCGAGCCCTTGTCGATATCGATCTTCAGCTTTTGCCGCACCAGGGCGTCATAGGCGACCTGGTCGCCGAAGCCGGCGGCCATGGCGGCGACCTGGGTGTCGAACACCGGCGTCGGCATGCAGCCGAGATTGACGAAAATCTCCATGTCCTGGCGGCAGGCATGGAAGACCTTGAGGATCTTCTCGTCGGCCAGCAAATCGAGAAACGGCTTGAGGTCGAGGTCCTTGGCCAGCGGATCGATGATCGCCGCATGGTCGATGGTCGCCGCCTGGATCAGGCACAGCTTGGGCCAATAGGTGGTCTCGCGCATGAACTCGGTGTCGACGGTCATGAACGGTGCGGACTTGATTTGATCGACAAAAGCGATCAGGTCGGCCGTCTTGGTAATAGGCGTCATTGCTCTCAATCACAAACGAAGCGGACACGGAACGCGGGGCGCCGTGTTGCGGTTTCAACTTCGTCCGGCGAGCTGTCGAGCTTATTTCCCTTAAGCTCGACAGCTCGCCGGACGCAAATAATGCCGCCAGGTCTTTTGCCGGCGGCGGTTTATAGCTATAGCAGGCCCGCGCAAAGCGCCAAACCTCAAAAATAACGGATTCGTCTTTTCATGTCGCAAGCGAAAAATGGCCTCACCTACGCCCAGTCGGGCGTCGATATCGACGCCGGCGAAGCCCTGGTTGACGCCATCAAGCCGCTGGCCAAGTCGACGCGCCGCCCGGGCGCGGAGGCAAGCCTCGGCGGTTTCGGCGCCCTGTTCGACCTGAAGGCCGCCGGCTTCGACGATCCGTTGATCGTCACCACCACCGACGGCGTCGGCACCAAGCTGAAGATCGCCATCGAAACCCACCGCCACGACACGGTCGGCATCGACCTGGTTGCCATGTGCGTCAACGACCTGTTGGCCCAGGGCGCGGAACCCTTGATGTTCCTCGACTATTACGCCACGTCGAAGCTGGACGTCGATACGGCCCGCCGCGTCGTTGCCGGCATCGCCGAGGGCTGCCGCCGCGCCGGCTGCGCCCTGGTCGGTGGCGAAACCGCCGAAATGCCCGGCATGTACGGCAACGACGACTACGACCTGGCCGGCTTTTCGGTCGGCGCCGTCGATCGCAACAAGGTCCTGCCGCGCCTGGAAGACCAGCGCGAAGGCGATGTCATCATCGGCCTGGCCTCGTCGGGCCCGCACTCCAACGGCTATAGCCTGATCCGCAAGGTGATCGAGGTCGCGGGCCTGACTTGGTCGTCGGATGCGCCGTTCGCCAAGGACCAATCCCTGGCCCAGGCCCTGCTGGAGCCGACCAAGATCTATATCAAGACCGTCCTGCCCCTGATGAAATCCGGCCTGATCAAGGGCGCGGCGCACATCACCGGTGGCGGGCTGATCGAAAACCCCGACCGCGCCGTGCGCGACGGTCTGACGGCGACATTCGACTTCGACGCCTGGCCCTTCCCGCCGGTGTTCGAATGGCTGATGCAAGCCGGCGGCATCGAAAAGCACGAAATGCTGCGCACCTTCAACTGCGGCATCGGCTTTGTGCTGTACGTCGCGCCGCGCGACGTCGACGCCGTGCTGGCGGCGCTGCTCAACGCCGGCGAAGACGCCTTCGTTTGCGGCCAGTTGGCGGCCGTGGAAGGCTAAGACTTCTCCTCCCCATTTTGTTAAAATGGGGAGCGGGGCGCCCCGTGGCGTGCCACCGCAAGCCCGCAGGGCGCGTCGATGACGGAGGGGTCACTTACAAGCGACTCAATCGCTCGAACGCCGGCAAGTGACCCCTCCGTCGCGGACTTCGCCTTCGGCGAGCGCCGCGCCACCTCCCCATTTTTCCAAAATGGGGAGGAGAAAGAAAAAGCTCTATGCTTACCAAAACCCGCACCGCCATCTTCATCTCCGGCCGCGGCTCCAACATGATGGCCCTGGTCGAAGCGGCCAAGGCTCAGGATTTCCCGGCCGAGTTCGTGCTGGTCGTGTCGAACGACCCCGATGCCGCTGGCCTAGCCTGGGCGGCCGAGCGCGGCATCAAGACCATCGCCGTCGACCACAAGCCGTTCGGCAAGGACCGCGAGGCGCACGAGCGCGCTATCGACGCCGCCCTTGAGGCCGAGGGCGTCGAGTTCATCTGCCTGGCCGGCTATCTGCGCGTGCTGACGCCCTTCCTGGTCGACAAGTGGGCCGGGAAGATGATCAACATCCACCCCGCCCTGCTCCCCGAATTCAAAGGCCTTCACACCCACGAACGCGCCATCGAAGCCGGCGCCACGGAGCACGGCGCCACCGTGCATTGGGTCTCCAGCGGGGTCGACGAAGGCGAGATCATCGCCCAGGCCCGCGTCCAGGTTCTGCCCGGCGACACGGCCGACGCCTTGGCCGCCCGCGTGCTCGCCGAGGAGCACAAGCTCTATCCGGCCGCCGTGCGCCAGGTGTTGGGCGCTTAGGTGCTGGGGAACGAAGGCACGAACCCATGGGCAGGCGCGGCAAGAAGAAGATCGACTGGTTCGATGACTGGCCGGAGTGGTTTGGCCCCAAAGCATACGGTACGGGTTTGACGGTCAAAAGCTGGAAAGGCTTGGTCGCGATCGCCTTGGTGATTGCCCTTATCGTGCTGATCACTATGGGCGTTGCCAAACTCCTGGCCTAGCCTTCCGTCCTATTGCCACTTGTAGGTGAATTTCTTGCGCGCGCCCGCCGGAATGCCGCCCGGCACCGAGGCCGGATCGACGTGGGTGTATTTGACGAAGACATCGCTGACCAGGCGGCCGGGCTTGGTCGCGTCCATGTCGCATTCGGTCAGATGGCCGTCACGGCCGACGGCGCAATCGAGTTCGACCTGGCCCGGACCGAAGCCCTTCACCACCGACTGGACCGCCTCGGTGGTGGGATAGGTCCATGTGCCCTCGATATAGACTGCGGGCGCGGCCGGCGCCGACTTGCCCGCCGCCATTTGCTGCCGGTCCCAGGTCATTTCCCGCTTGGCGGCGTCGCTGTCCGGCTCGTACTTTAGCGACTCCTGGTAGGCGGCCAGGGCTTCGTCGTAACGGCCGAGGTCGCCCAGGGCATAGCCTCTGCGGCGGAGCATGAGCGCATGCGCATGATCTTCCAGATCGCCATTGACGGCGAGGAACTGGTCGGTGAAAGCCAGGGCGTCGGCCGAGCGGCCCAGTTGCGACAGGGTATTGGCGTATTCCGACGCCAACATGGCGTGGTGCGGATCGTTCTTCAGCCCGCGCTCATACCAGCCGAGCGCGACGTCGCGCTTGTCCGCCTCGAAATAGAGCCAGCCGATGATGAAATCCAGGCGGGCATAGGGCAATGGATCGTGGGCCTCCACCGTGACGTGACTGCCGGTCTGTTTCTGGAGGGCGCCGGCCGCCAAGAGTACGTCCAGCATATTGGCGCTGTAGACGATCAGCTTGTCACCGCATTTTTCCGGAAGCGGCGGTTTATCAGGCGCATGGCCAGCGGCGACTTCCAACTGCGGCTGCATCGTCCGCAAGGTGGCGATGTCGTGCGTGTTGAGCAGGTTCCAGGCTGTCTGCGTCAGCGCGGTATCGGCTTTTTCACGCGCTTCGTCGTGGGGCTGACAATCGACGATCTGTTTCGGCATATGCGACAGAATGGTCTGCGCCTTGGCATCGGACGACGGCGCCGATTGCGCCGAGGCGACCGCAGGCACCAGCAGACACGCCGCGACAGCGGCCAGTAACGATTTACGGAACATGGCTTCCCCCTGGGATGTTGCCTTCAGAATGACCGCACCTTGCCGGTCCGGCAAGCTCAAATAGCAAAACCCCGCAAGGTTACACGCTGCGGTGAGCTTGCACGCGCCCTGAAAATAGTTACGGTCACGCCAAAGCCATAATTGGGAGGCCGGCCATGCGACCATTGATCACCCTACTCGCGTGGATCTGCGCCCTTTTCCTGGCCGCCGTGCCGGCTCACGCCGACGAAGGCATGTGGACCTTCGACAACTTCCCCCTCGCCCGCGTCAATCACGAATACGGCCCGCATCTCGATCAGGCCTGGCTGGACCATCTGCAGCACGCCTCGGTGCGCCTTAGCGTCGGCTGCTCGGCCTCGCTGGTCTCGGGCGATGGCCTGGTCTTCAGCAACCATCACTGCGTCGTCCCCTGCGAGCAGGCCCTGACCACGGCCGAGCATGACCTGGTGGCGACGGGCTTCATGGCGGCGACGCGTCCGGACGAAAAGCCCTGTCCGGGCCTGAGCGCCGACATCCTGACCGACATCATTGATGTGACCCCGCAAGTCAAAACCCCTTTAACCGGTTTAACAGGTTCAGCGTTTTTGCGGACGTTGAATGCCAAAGAGGCCGATCTGGAAAAATCGGCCTGCGGCGACGACCCGAAATGGCATTGCGAGGTGGTGTCGCTGTATCAGGGCGGCCAGTACAAGCTCTACAAGTACCGCCGCTATAGCGACGTGCGCCTGGTCTTCGCGCCGGAGTTCCAGGCGGCCTTCTTCGGTGGCGACCCGGACAATTTCAACTTCCCGCGCTATGCGCTCGATTGCTCGTTCCTGCGCCTCTATGACGACGGCCGGCCGGTCACCACGCCCGAGCACCTGACCTGGAACCCGGCGGCGCCGGTGGCCGGCGAGCCCACCTTCGTCGCCGGCAATCCCGGCACGACCCAGCGCCTGTTGACCGCGTCGCAGCTACAAACCCTGCACGATCTCGTCTTGCCGTTTCGCCTGGTCACCCTGTCGGAGCTGCGCGGCCGCACGATCCGCTTCGCCGAGGAAAGCGAAGCCAATCGCCGCGACAGCCAGGACTTCCTGTTCGGCCTGGAAAACGGCTTCAAGGTCTATAGTGGCCAGCAACTGGCCCTGACTGAACCCGGCCTGATCCCTGGCAAGGCGCGCGACGAGGCGCGACTGAAGGCCCGACTGCCCCGGTCGCTGCGCAAAACCATAGGCGATCCATGGGCGGATTTGACGCGTATCCAGGCCGATTATCGCCGGCTCTACACTCCCTACTATTTCGCCGAAACGGCGCTCAATGCGTCCGACCTGTTCGAGGTCGCCCGTGAAATCGTGCGTGCGGCTGAAGACCGACCCAAGCCGTCCGCCGAGCGGTTGCCGGAATATGCCGACTCGCGCCTGGCCGCCTTGAAGCACGACCTCGACGCCACGCCACCGATCGACAAGGCGATGGATCAGATGATCCTGGAGCAGCGTCTGTCCAAGGCGCGCGAATATCTGACGGTGGATTCTCCGCTGACAAAGCTGATGCTCGGTAAGGAAAGCCCCGCGGCCTTGTCAGCGCGGCTGGTCACGGGCACGCATCTCGACGACGCCAAGGTGCGCCAGGCGCTATGGGATGGCGGTTTGCCGGCGGTGATGGCTTCGGACGATCCGATGATCCAGTATGCCTTGAAGATCGATCCGGAGGCACGGCGGTTGCGCACCGAGTTCGAGGCCAAGGTCACCGGCCCGACGCGCATTGCTTCGGCCAAGATCGCCCAGGCGCAGTTCGCCGTCTACGGAACGGCGATCTATCCCGACGCGACCTTCACGCTACGCCTGTCCTATGGCAAGGTCGCCGGCTGGAGCGAGAATGGCACGGCGGTCGCGCCCTTCACCTATATGAAGGGCCTCTACGACCGCGCCACGGGCCAGGCGCCATTCGACCTGGCGCCACACCTGGCGGCGGCGCAGGGCAAGTACGACGAGGACACGGTCTTCGACTATGTCACCACGAACGACATCACCGGCGGCAATTCGGGTTCCCCTGTCGTTAATGCCAAGGGCGAAGTCATCGGCGCGGCGTTTGACGGCAATATCCACTCGATCGGCGGGGCGTTCGCCTATAACGGCGCGACCAACCGCACGGTTGTGGTGTCGACCGCGGCGATCACCGTGGCGCTCGACAAGGTCTATGGCGATCCGACGTTGATCAAGGAATTGCTTGAGCGCTAGGTTTTAGCCAGCCCATGGCGACGGCTTCGGCGAAGACGCTTTGCGCCGCCGCCCACAATGCTGGTGCGCCGTCGTCGATGCGGCGGGTGACGGCGCGCTCCCGATTAAGATCGACATTGTAGTCGACCCAGGTCCCGCCCTTGGCCAAATGGTTGAGCAGGATCGGCTGGAAGCGATCGAGCGCCTTGGCGAACTTGGCGTCGGGGGTTTCGGCGGCTTCGAATTCTTGCCAGAGTGCATGCAGGCGCTCACCCTGGTCTTGCGGCAACCGGCCGAAGACGACGATGGCGGCTTGTTCCTCGCGCTCGGCTTGCAGGGCGACATTGACCGTGTCGAACAGGGGCGTGTCGCCGCACTCGATTTCGACCAGGTCGTGGATCAGCAGCATCTCGATGACCCGGCCGATCTCGACGGGGCCGGTGGCATATTCGGCCAGGATCACGCCGAACAGGGCCAGGTGCCAGGAGTGCTCGGCGGTGTTTTCGCGCCGCGAGCCATCGGCGATGCGATTGGCGCGGACGACGCTTTTCAAACGGTCGGCTTCGATAAGGAAGCGCAGTTGCGCGTCCAGGCGGGGATCAAGCGTGTCTAGCCAGGTCATGGGGGCAGTTTAGCTCCGTAAGTAGGCCCATGCCACGCATAAGATATGCGCCAATAAACCTCTCCTCTCCTCCCCTGCGCAGCGGGGGAGGTGGCACGGGAGCGAGTGCATAGCACGAAGCCCCGTGACGGAGGGGGCCTTGAAGCGCACGAAAGCCTAGTGACAAGAGGTACGCTGCACCGCGGCCCCCTCCGTCATACGAGGCGTAAACGCCTCGTCTGCCACCTCCCCCGCTATAGGGCGCAGGGGAGGAGAGGCATTTTTATTACGCGCTCAACGACGTACACAACCGTCCGGGCGTGCCGTCGCTGAGCCACACCCGCTCCCAGACCATGGCGCCGGCGACGACGCGGATGTCTTCGCCCTCCCCGGCTTCGGTCACCACCTGTACCGCGTCGGGCGCTGCCAGCGCCCACCAGCCGCGGCTATCCAGCTCGGCTTCCGCGGCCATGATCGCCGAGGTGGCGTAGCGCCACAATGGCCGGCCGATATGCGCCGACGCCGCCCCGCGCCACTGGCGATCACGCGTTGGCGAAGCCGCGATCAGCCGGTGGTCGATGTCGTTGATCAAATGCGTCGGCAGAGGCGATGCCTCGATCAACCGGCGCAAGGCGGCATCCCCGGACGGCGCGCCCTGCAACAGCTGAAGCACACGCGCCAGGTCTTCCGGCGACAGCTTCCACGCGCCCGATTCCCACCGCGACACCGTCGTCTGGGCGACACCAAGACGCTCGGCGAGATGGCTTTGCTTCATGCCGCGCAACTGGCGCAGGCGGCGAATGCGCGATCCGGGCGATGGCAGAGCAGTTTGGGTCATACCGTCTTATCGCATAGCCGCCGCAGGCGGAAAAGCCGGACAGGTCTGGAGGCGGGGCGTTACCAAGAAATCAGTGTTCATCTGTGTGCATCTGTGGATCGCCCTGACGAGAGCAGGTTTATCCACAGATGCACACAGATGAAAACTGATTTCAGGATTACGCCGAACAACCCAGCTTTGTTTCCAGCGCTTCGCGCTTTTGCGATCCGAAACAAAAAAGCCCCGTCCAGACGGACGGGGCTTTTTCAGAATCGATAGCCGAAGCTTACCCGACGATCTGGTCTTCCGTGAAGAACTGGGCGATTTCGAGCGCCGCGTTTTCATCCGAGTCCGAACCGTGGACCGAGTTTTCGCCGATGTTCAGCGCGAACAGCTTGCGGATCGTGCCTTCGGCGGCTTGTTCCGGGTTGGTGGCGCCCATGACTTCGCGGTACTTCGGCACGGCGTTGTCGGCTTCCAGGACCTGGACGACGACCGGCTCGGCGGTCATTTGCGCGACCAACTCGCCGAAGAAGGGGCGTTCCTTGTGAACGCCGTAGAATTGTTCGGCTTGTTCCTTGGACATCTTGATGCGGCGCTGGGCGACGACGCGCAGGCCCGCTTCTTCGATGACGGCGTTGATCTTGCCGGTCAGGTTGCGACGCGTGGCGTCCGGCTTGATGATGGAAAAGGTGCGCGACATTTGCGGTCCTTATTGTATTGCGTTGCGTTGAAGCTTGCCGCCGCCGTGAAAACGGCGGTCGCTGGCTTGAGGATTCCGTACTGGAAATCGAAAGGTCGCGACTTTTTTTCGGCTCGCGCCCTTTCGATTTCCAGTACGGCGGCTTATAGCGGCGTCCGGCAATTTCGCAACCCCGCATTTTGTAAAGTTTTTCACCGTGCTTCAGATCACCAACCTCGTCTACGACGCCTATGGCCGTCGCTTCTTCAACGAGGCCAACCTGACCCTGACGCCGGGCACCAAGGCGGGCCTGGTCGGGCTCAACGGCGTCGGCAAGTCGACCCTGTTCAAGCTAATCCTCGGCCACGCCCAACCGGGCGGCGGTGAAATCACCACGCCCAAGTCGTGGCGCGTCGCGAGCGTCGACCAGGAAATCGCCGCCTCGCCCCAGCACCTGATCGACGCCGTCCTGGCGCTCGACACCCGCCGCGCCAACCTGTTGAAGGCCCTGGAAACCGCCGACCCGTTGCACCAGGCGGAAATCCACCACGACCTCTACGCCATCGGCGCCGACCGCGCCCCGTCCAAGGCCGCGGAAATCCTTAGCGGTCTTGGGTTCTCGACCGGCGACCTGACACGGCCGATCTCGGACTTCTCCGGCGGTTGGCGCATGCGGGCGGCGCTCGCCGGCGCCTTGCTGGCCGAACCCGACCTGCTGCTGCTCGACGAACCGACCAACTATCTCGACCTGGAAGGCGCGCTGTGGCTCGAAGCGCGGCTGAAGCGCTATCCCAATGCCGCCCTGATGATCAGCCACGACCGCGACCTGTTGAACGAATCCGTCGACGCCATCGTCCACGTCGCCGGGCAAAAGCTCGACCAGTACACCGGCAATTACGACAATTTCGAACGCATGCGCGCCGAAAAGGCCCGCCTGAACGCCGCCAATAGCGCCAAGCAGGAGGCCGAACGCGCCCACCTGCAGGCCTTCGTCGACCGCTTCCGCGCCAAGGCCTCCAAGGCCGCCCAGGCGCAATCGCGCATGAAGCGGCTGGAAAAGCTGCCGCCCGTCTCGGCGACGATCACCGACCGCGTCGCCCCCTTCATGATCCCGTCGCCGGAAAAGGAGCTGTCGCCGCCGATCCTGCGCCTGGACGATGTCAGCGTCGGCTATGGCGACACCATCATCCTGCGCCACATCACCGCGCGGCTGGATCCCGACGACCGCATCGGCGTCCTGGGCGTCAACGGCGCCGGCAAGTCGACCTTCGCCAAGCTGCTGGCCGGCGCGCTGAAGGAAAGCCACGGCGACCATTGGCGCGACCGGCGCATGACGGTGGCCTGGTTTCACCAGCACCAAATCGAGGCCATGGATCCGGAAGACACGCCGCTGGAGATGATCCGCCGCGCCCGTCCCGACGAGACCGAAGCCCGGCGCCGCTCACGCCTGGGCAGCTTCGGCATGACCGCGGAAAAGGTCGAGACCAAGGTCAAGGACCTGTCGGGCGGCGAACGCGCGCGCCTGCTGCTCAACATCGTCTCGATGGACGGGCCGCACCTTTTGATCCTCGACGAACCGACCAACCACCTGGATATCGACAGCCGCCGGGCTTTGCTGGATGCGCTGAACGATTACCAGGGCGCGGTGCTGATGATCACCCACGACCGCTCGCTGATCGAAATGGTCGCCGACAAGCTGTGGCTGGTCAATGATGGCACGGTGAAGACCTATACCGGCTCGATGGACGACTATGCCAAGCTGGTCATCGAGCGGGCAAAAACAGCGACGCGCGGCGACGACGAGCCAGGTGAGAAAAAGGGCGGCGGCAACGTCAACTCCAAAGAGGCCCGCAAGGCGGCCGCGGCGGCGCGCAACGCCATCGCCCCCTTGAAGAAAAAGGCCGACGATTTGGAGCGCCAGATCGAGACGGCGACCAACCAGATCAAGCTGCTCGACCTGAAACTGGCCGACCCGGACATCTATGTGAAAGAGCCGGCCAAGGCCGTCAGCCTCGGCAAGGACAAGGCCAAGCTTGAGGAGAGCATCGTCAAGCTGGAAGCGGATTGGATGATCGCGGCGGAGGCGTATGAAACCGCCAGAGTTGAAGCCGGGGTTTAGGCCATTTGGCTACTTAAGCTCAAGCCTTCACGCCGAGTGCCTTCAAAGTCGCTGCCACCGTTTCTGGAGATTCCCTACCTGAAATCGCTGCCTCAAGATCTTCGTGCGCACCGGAGCTCAATTCGGGGTGCTTCAAGAGTTTCTGCGGATCACGCCAGTCAGCGAACCACGGTTCTCCGACCTCATCTACGTAGAGGTCAAGTTCCTCCAAGCACCTGTCATATGTACTCCACGTCTTCGCATTGAAACGATGATGATAACCGTAGCCAGTCTGCCGTCGAGCTGCGTCGCTGACAATCCCTATGCCTCCATGGGAAGGCTGAGCATTAAGGACACCTATAGCCAGCATTACGCGAATTTTGACTGATGGCGTTCTAGGCGTACCGTAGGAACTGCCAGATCGATAAAAATACACAGACTCTGCCGTGAGCGGATTGAGACGAACCCACAGCCTGCTTTTTGTGCGTGTAAACCCACGGTCCACAAGGGCCTGCGAAGAGTCGTCGCAGACCTTTTTCATCCCGTTCGTGACGACAGTCGAAAAGCTTTCCATAGTAACCTAATAAAACGTCTTCGCCCCATTCACCGCCAGCATCACGCTGTAGACACTCGTCGTCGCGGTGATGAACAGTCGATTGCGCTTGGCGCCTCCGAAGCAGACGTTCGATACCGTCTCGCCGATATCGATCGAGCCCAACAGCGTGCCGTCCGGCTCATAGCAATGGACGGCGTCGGTGGCGCTGGTCCATATCCGGCCCTCTTCGTCGAGACGCAGGCCGTCGTAATTGCCGTTGTCGGCGAAGACATCTCCACCCGACAAAGCACCGTCCGCCGCCACATCGAATACCCGGATATGGCGCGGGCCGTTTGGCACATGGGTGCGGCCGCTGTCGACCACATACAAACGCTTTTCATCCGGCGAAAAGGCCAGGCCGTTGGGCTTGATGAAGTCGGTCAGCACCCGCGTCACCGAACCATCCGGCGCGACGCGATAGACATGGCTGCCGTCCTGCTCGGCCGGCGCCTTGTGGCCTTCATAGTCGGTGTCGATGCCGTAGGTCGGGTCCGAGAACCAGATCGAGCCGTCCGACTTTACCACCACGTCGTTGGGGCTATTGTAGCGCTTACCCTCGAAGCGGTCGCTGATCACGGTGATCGCGCCGTCGGGCTCGGTCCGCGTGACGCGGCGGCCGCCATGCTCGCAACTGACCAGCCGCCCCTGGCGATCGACCGTATTGCCGTTCGAATAGTTCGACGGCTGGCGGAAGACGCTGACGCGGCCGTCGGTCTCGTCCCAACGCAGCATGCGGTCATTGGGGATATCGCTCCACACCAGATAGCGATGCGCCGGGAAATAAGCCGGCCCCTCGGCCCAGCGACAGCCGTCGAACAGCCGCTCGATCCGCGCGCTTTTGCGGATGCAATCGTTGAAACGCGAATGGATGGTGGTATAGCCGGGTGTCATCTCGCCCTCCCCTTTTTTATCCTCATACGATCATGTCCACCCATACCGCAACCGTCACCTGGACGCGCGACGGCGCGATCTTCATCGACCGCAAATATGGCCGCGCCCATAGCTGGGCCTTCGACGGCGGCGCTGTGGTGCCTGCCGCCGCCTCGCCGGCCAATGTCCGCGTGCCGTTGACAGATCCGGCCGGTGTCGATCCGGAGGAGGCTTTCACCGCGGCGCTATCGAGCTGCCATATGCTGTGGTTTCTCGACTTCGCGGCGCGGGGCGGCTTCACGGTCGACAGCTATACGGATGTCGCCGAATGCCACTGCGCCAAGACACCGGCGGGCCATGACTGGGTCGATCGGGTGACGCTGCGGCCGGAGGTGGTGTTCTCAGGCAAGGAAGCCTCTGATGTCGAGGTCGCGCACCTGCACCATCAGGCGCACGAAGCCTGTCACCTGGCCAATTCGGTCAAGTCCGAGATTGTCACCACCGGCACCTGGCGGATGGCTTGATTTTCTTGCGACGAAAAGCACAAAAAGTACGAAAAGACGAAAATTCAGGGTGCGGCAAAGTTCCGCGCGAAGCGCATTTCATAGAAGGCGCTTTGCGCGGAGGAGAACGCCCCTAATTTTCGCATTTTTCGTCTTTTGGCTTCGCCGAATTCGGCCTGACTTCGTCAGCCCTCATTTCGTGCTTTTCGTCGCTAAAAACCCTTACTTCTCCGCCGTAGACGCCGGCACCACCGGCAGCAGGACCGCCGAGGCGCCCACAGCCCCGTACTCGATCGAGATCGTTTCCTTCTGATAGTCAGACGGCTTGGCGAAGAAGATGTTCGGCACGAAGGTCTGCGGATTGCGGTCGTACAGCGGGAACAGCGACGACTGGATCTGCACCATGATGCGGTGGCCGGGCTTGAAGACGTAGTTCATCGTCGGCAGGCGGAACTTGTATTCCTGGACCTGGCCGGCCGGCACCGCTTCCGGCTTGTCCAAACCGTTGCGATAGCGGCCGCGGAAGATATCCAGGCTGACCGGCAACTGATAGCCGCCCATTTCCGGCTGTTCGGCGACCGTCGACGGATAGACGTCGATGATCTTGACCACAAAGTCGCCGTCCGTGCCGCTCATCTTGGCAAAGATGTCGGCGAACGGCGCGCCCTCGACACGCACGGCCTTGGTCAGGACCGGCGTCTCATAGGAGACCACGTCGGTGCGGTTCGAGACGAAGCGCTGGTCCTGGACCAGCCAGCTGGCCCAGCGCGCATGGACGTTGAAGGCCACCGGCGTCGGCAGGAAGGGCACGGGCTTGGCCGGATCGGAGACGTAGCTGTCCTCGCCCGCCGCGCCCTGCTGGAAGCTCAGGCCGTTTTCGGACTGGAGATACAGCGGGGTCAATTGCGCTTCAGTCACGCCCGGCCAGTCGGCGAACTTGTCCCAATGGTTCTCGGCCGGATTGTAGATCAGCACGGGCGGCGTCGGTTCGGCCGGCTTTTCGTCCTTGAGATAGGTGTCGAAGAACGGGACCAGCACGTCGCGGCGGAAGTCGGCGGCGGTGTCGCCCTTCCACTTCAGCGGACCCAGGTTCTCGGCGGCGCCATTGACCTGGCTGTGGTACCACGGCCCCATGACCAGGTGGTTGTTGCCGGCCATGCCCTTGGCCTTCAGCGCTTCCCAGGTGTGGACGGCGCCGTACATGTCTTCCTGGTCCCACAGGCCCTGCAGCCACATGGTCGGCACGGTGGACGGATGCGCCGCCACGGCCTTGTCCAGCGCCTGGCCCTGCCAGAAGGCGTCATAGGCCGGGTGCGACGACAGGTGCTTCCAGAAGCCCAGCTGGTCGAAGCCGTTCTTTTGCGCCCAGTTGCCGGCCGAGCCGGCGTCGAGGAAGTTCTGGTAGTCGTCCGGGCTGAGGCGCGGTACCGATTCACCGCCGCCGGTCTTGCTGGTCTGGTCGGTGAAATAGTCGAGGTTGACCTGGCGAAAGGCGCCGTAATGGAACCAGTCGTCGCCGATCCAGCCGTCGATCATCGGGCTTTGCGGGGCGGCGACCTTCAGCGCCGGGTGCGGATTGAGCAGCGCCATGGTGACGGTCCAACCGTCATAGGACGAGCCGATCATGCCGACCTTCTGGTTCGATTCCGGCACGTTCTTGGTCAACCACTCGATCGTGTCGTAGGCGTCGGTGGTGTCGTCGGTCTTGGTCGGGTTCAGCGGGCCCATCGGCGGCCGCGTCATGATGTAGTCGCCCTGCGAGCCGTACTTGCCGCGGATGTCCTGGTAGACGAAGATATAACCGTCATCGACCCATTCGCGGTTGGCCGTCCACACGGCGTCGCGCAGGTGCGGCTGCTTGTCCGAGACGAAGCTCGACGCGTCGTAGGGCGTGCGCTCCATCAACATGGGCAGGCCCTTGGCGCCCTTCGGCATGACGATGACAGTGTGCAGCTTCACACCGTCGCGCATCGGGATCATCACCTCGCGCTTGACGTAGTCATAGTCCGCATCCGGCTTGACCCAGGTCTTGGGAATATCGCTGCCCGTCGGCGCGACATCCGCTTGCGCCAGGGCCAGGGCGGGTAAAGCGGCGCCGATGACGCAGGCGATCAGGCCCGCGGTGAGAAGCCGGCTACGTGTGCGCATGATTTTCCTCATGGATTTCAAACTGTGGGAATCAGATGTACGAACCCGGACCCGCCGGCCGGAAACGTCTGTCGCCATGTTTTCGACCAGATTTGTCGCGTCGGCAACCGATTTGTTTTATCCGTAACGATTGGCGCAGAAGAATTGTTTTGAACCACGAACCCCACGAACAACACGAAGTTTAGGATTGAACGAACATATACGCGAAGCGCGTGTCTTCCGGATTTAAGGGGCTTCGCGCTGACCTCGCCCCCACCCTGGAGTTCGTGTTGTTCGTGGGGTTCGTGGTTCAAAATCTTGCTTAAGGTTCGTCCAAATCGCGAGATAAGTAGCGGGCCGCCAACATCCGTGTTTCCGTAACGCATGGCTAACCAAGTTGACGTCAACGGTAACATTTTCGCGACCGATGATTGGATTCATTGGAATAAGTCCCGGCCATCCTCATATAATGGGGGTCGACACCCGGACTCCTGCACGAGCCAGCCTCGCGCCCGCCCTGTCGAATTCATACCTGTCACCGCCGCAGCAGGGGGCTCGCGGTCCGTGACCCAAGAAGCCTGGGGGGCTTTATGACATCTACCTATCCTTTGTTGATCGCGCTCGCTGTGAGCGTGGTGATTTTGCTTGTCCTGTTCCTGCTCTCGGGCATGGTCCGCTATGTCGGCAACAACCACGCCGCCGTGGTCGAAAAGCTATGGTCCGGCAAGGGCTCGATCAAGGGCGGCCTGATCGCCATGAAAGGCGAAGCGGGCTTCCAGCCCGGCGTCCTGCGCGGCGGCTTCCACTTCTTCGTGCCGTTCCAGTACAAGCTGCACGTCCAGCCCTTGGTGACCATTCCCCAGGGCCAGGTCGGCTATGTCTTCGCGCGCGACGGCACGCCACTGCAACCGACCCAGACCCTGGCGCATAACGACAAAGCCACCGACTTCGAAGACACCCGCGTCTTTTTGGAAAGCGGTGGCCAAAAGGGCCCGCAGCGCAAGATCCTGCGTGAAGGCACCTATGCGCTGAACCTGGCCCAGTTCGTCATCATCGCCCACGACCGCATTTACGGCATCAAGCTCGACGCCACCGATACGGCCCTGTTCGAGGAGATGTCGACGATCATCACGCAACGCGACGGCTTTGCCGCGGTGGTCATCAAGGACGCCGAGGACACGATCGGCGTCGTCACCGTGCACGACGGCCCGTCCCTGCCCGCCGACCAGATCATCGCGCCGACCGTCGGCGCCGATCCGGCGCGGCCCGACATCTTTCACAACAACTTCCAGGATCCGGAAGCCTTTCTCGCCGCCGGCGGCCGCCGTGGCCGCCAGTTGCAGGTCCTGGTCGAAGGCTCGTACTTCATCAACCGCCTGTTCGCCACGGTCGAAAAGGTCGCCAAGACCATCGTCGAGGTCGGCCATGTCGGCGTCGTCGTGTCGTACACCGGCGAACTGGGCACCGACACCTCGGGCGAAGACTATCGCCACGGCGAACTGGTCGCCCGCGGCACGCGCGGTGTGTGGGCCGATCCTCTGCTGCCCGGCAAGTACGCCTTCAATCCGTACGCCGGCAAGATCCTGATGGTGCCGACGACCAACTTCATCCTGAAGTGGGATACGGGCAGTGTCGGGCCGCACAAGCTGGACGAAAACCTGTCCGAAGTTTCCTTGATCACCAAGGATGCCTTCGAGCCGATCCTGCCCCTGTCGGTCGTGGTCCACATCGACTACCGCAAGGCGCCTCTGGTCGTGCAGCGCTTCGGCGACATCAAGAAGCTGGTCGAACAGACGCTGGATCCCATGGTCTCGGCCTACTTCAAGAACATCGCCCAGACGCGCACCTTGATCGAGCTGCTGCAAGGCCGTTCGGAGATCCAGCAATCGTCGGCGGTCGACATGAAGGGCAAGTTCGCCAACTATTCGCTGGAACTGCAAGAAGTGCTGATCGGTACGCCGCGCGCCGCCGCCGGCAATGACCAGATCGAGCAGATCCTCAACCAGTTGCGCCAACGCCAGCTGGCCGACGAAAAGGTCGGCACCTATGAGCGCCAAGTCGTCGCGGCGCAAAAGGAGCGGACGCTGCGCGAAGCCGAGGCCCAGGCCAAGCAACAGACGGCGATCACCGAATCGGTGCTGTCGATCGAGGTCCAGCAAAACCTCGGCCGCGCCAACCTGGCTCGCTCGGAGCAGGAAGCCAACCAGACGCGGACTCTCGCCAAGGCCGACGCCGACCGCATCAAGCTGTTGGGTGAAGGTGAAGCCGGCAAGGTCGTGGCGCTGGCTTCCGCCGAAGCGGAACGCGTCACCAAGGTCGGCCTGGCCCAGGCCGAAGCCATCGCCAAGCAGGCGGAAGCCTCGGGCGGCGCCAAGTACCAGTTGGCCCGCCAGATCGCCGAACGCTTCGCCCAGGCGCTGGAAACCTCGGGCGTCGATATCGTGCCGAAGATCGCCATTGGCGGGGGTTCGGCACCGTTGGAAGGCGCGGGTTCCAGCCCGTTGCTGCAGGCCCTGATGGCCATGCTGGTGGCGGAAAAGTCGGGACTTGAGACGGGGCTTGAGAAGGCGCCGACCACGGAGAAGCCGGAAGCGTAGCGCGGCTTGTCGGTCCTCCCCAGCTTTGCTGGGGAGGGGGACCGCGCCCGAAGGGCGTGGTGGAGGGGTTTCTTGCTTGCGGTGCACCCTAGCCCAGTTAAAAGGGCGTCCCACGTGAGTGGGACGCCCGTTCAGCGCACCGCGAGCAAGAAACCCCTCCACCACGCGCCTGAAGAAGGCGCGCGGTCCCCCTCCCCGGTCAAGCCGGGGAGGACCGGTCTGACCTTGGATCAGACCGCCGGCGGATTTTTCGCCAGGCTGAAGTAAACCGCCACGCCGCCGGCATCCGACGGTTCCAGTTCGATATTGCCGCCGTGCTGCACGACGATCTTGCGCGCCAGGGTCAGGCCCATGCCGACGCCGGAATAGGCCTCGTCGGTGTGCAGCTTGCGCAGCGGGCGGAAGACGTCGTCATAGAACATCGGATCGATGCCGATGCCGTTGTCGGCGATGCAGAAATCCCACTGGTCCGGGCTTTCCTCGAAATAAACGCGGATATCGGGCGGCACGCCGTCGCGGCGGAACTTCAGCGCATTGTCCAGCAGCGTATAGAACAGGGTATAGAGCCGGGACGGATCGCCCTTGATCTCGGGCATCTTGGGATAGGTCAGCTGGCCCTTGGAATTGTCGAGCCGCATCTGCAGCGCCATGTGGCACTTGGCCATGATCATTTCCAGATCGACCGTCTCGACCGGCCGCGACACGGTATTCAGCCGCGAAAAGGCCAGCAGGCCCTGGATCATGTCGTTCAGGCGCTCGCCGCTTTCGATGACCAGGTCGAGGTGCAACCGGTCTTCCTCGTTGTCGAGCTTGTCGGCCTGTTCAGCGAGGATCTGCGAGAAGCCGACGATCGAGCGGACCGGCCCGGCCAGGTCGTGCGACACGATATAGGCAAAATCGCGGAACTCGTCGTTGACGTCGATCACCGCCGGCGCAAGCAATTCACGGGCACCCTGCATAGCTTTCCTCCGTTTCACGCGTCACCCGCCTGCGCAGCCAGGGGCAGCGCGGCGGGCGCATGGGGCAGACTGGCCAACCTGAAAAAGAACTTCTCGATCAAGGCGATGGCCTCGCGGTACGCTTCGATATTGATCGGCTTGACGATATAGGCGCTGGCATAAAGATTATATGCGCGCAAAACATTGGGCGGAGCGCCCGAATTGGACATGACGAGGACCGGTACGGCCTTCAGACGCTCATCGCCCTTGATCGCCGCCAGCACATCGGTGCCGCTGAGCTTGGGCAACCCCATGTCGAGCAGGATCAGGTCGGGTGGTCGGGCGCCCGGCGCTTTCAGGATATCCAGCGCCGCCTCGCCGGTGCGGGCCACCGTCAGCCGTGTTTCGAACTCGGCGTCGCGAAAGGCCCGGTCGGCCAGCAAGGCGTCGCCGCGGCTGTCGTCGATCAGCAAGACCTCGGCAGCGCGGATATCGCTTATCAGCCTTTTTGCCATGGGACAGAATCTCACGCCGATGTACAGAAAACGAATCAACTAAGAGTATAATATACCCCAGGTGGTGCTAACAAACCTTTGCACTCGGAAATTATCCACAGGTGACCGATTTGATCAGTCCACTGTCGCTATCGAAGACGATGGTCTGGCGGTCGGCACGGTAGTCTCTGGTAATAACGCAGGTCGAGCACACGACCCGTCGCGTCGACGGTTGCAACGGCACGGGAATCTCGGTGCGCGGCCGGCCGACCAGGTATTGCAGGGCCTGGGCATTGCACTGGTCGTTGGGATTGCGATAGGCCGGCGACTGCATCGCTTGGGATTGGGCCTGGGATTGACCCGGGGCCTGGGCCGGGGCTTGCGGGACCGGCGCGGGGACCGGATACACCGGAGGAGGCGCGGGCCGGTAGGCCGGCGCCGCCGGGGCTGGCGCCGGGACCTGCGGCCAGCGTTCGTTGTCGTGGTTGCCACTGGCGCAACCGGCCACCACGGTCAGAGCGGCCAGGGCCAGGCCCGTCCTAAGGGCTTTAATTGTCGTCATTGTACTTTTTCCCATCGGCCTTCGTCCGTCTGTTTCCAGTAGGCCAGCGCGTGGCCCTCGGTCTTGAGTTGTTTCCATAGTCCTCGCGCCCAGCCGACATGGTCGTCGTCGATGCCCTCGAAGACGATCAGGCAGCGCGCCAAGGCCGAAATATCCGGCAAGTCGACCGGCGCCACCGACATATAGACCTCCGCGCCATTGACCAGCTTGCCGCTCGATCCGAGCAGCACCGGCTGGCGGTCCGGAAACGCGCCGTCCTCGACCCCGTGCGCCAGGAACGATGTCGGCTCATAGGCCCACAGGTGCGAATTCAGCGACGCGATCGTGTCATCCTCATGGCTCGCATGAACATAGGCCCTCCACCCGCGGCCCACGACCTTTTCCAGCAGGTCGGGCACGACCTGCGGCATGGGGGTCTTTTCGAGATGATAGAACCAGACTTCGGTCATCGGCGCCTCTTGGACCTCCCCAGCTTGCCTGGGGAGGGGGACCGCACGACGCCGCGAAGCGGCTAGATGCGGTGGAGGGGAATCTTGCTTACTTTTTTCGGTGCACCGCAAGCAAGAAACCCCACCACCACGCCCTTCGGGCGCGGTCCCCCTCCCCGGTCAAGCCGGGGAGGACCGACTTCGTCGTTATTCGTAGAACTTGGCGACCAGGGCGTCCAGGGTGCGCACGCCGAAGCCGGTGGCGCCTTCCGGCACCGACGGCAGGCGCTGCTCGTTGGTCCAGGCCACCGGCGCGATGTCCATATGCGCCCACGGCACATCGTTGACGAAGCGCTGCAGGAACAGGGCCGCGGTGATCGATCCGGCCGGACGGCCGCCGATATTGCGGATGTCGGCGATCTTCGAATCGATCTGCTTTTCGTATTGCGCCGGCAGCGGCATGCGCCAGGTGTTTTCCGACACCGACTTCGACGCCTCGCCGATGCGGCCGGCCAGCTCGTCATTATTCGAAAAGACGCCGGCGTAATCCATGCCCAGCGCGATGATCATGGCGCCGGTCAGGGTGGCCAGGTCGATCATGAACTGCGGCTTGAAGCGGTCCTGGCAATACCACAGCGCGTCGGCCAGCACGAGGCGGCCTTCGGCATCGGTATTGATGACCTCGATCGTCGTGCCCGACATCGCCTTGACGACGTCGCCCGGGCGCTGGGCATTGCCGTCGGGCATGTTTTCGACCAGGCCGATGATGCCGACCGCATTGACCTTGGCCTTGCGGCCGGCCAGCGCGATCAGGGCGCCGACGACAGCGGCGGACCCGCCCATGTCCCATTTCATGTCCTCCATGCCCTCGGCCGGCTTGATCGAGATGCCGCCGGTGTCGAAGGTCACGCCCTTGCCGACGAAAGCGACGGGCTGCGCGTCACAGGCGCCCTTCCACTGCATGACGACCAGCTTCGACTCTTTCGTCGAGCCCAGGCCGACGCCGAGCAGCGAATGCATGCCCAGTTCGGTCATTTCCTTGACGCCCAGCACCTCGACCGTCAGGCCCAGGTGTTCCAGGCCCTTGACGCGATCGGCATAGGATTGCGGATACAGCACATTGGCCGGTTCGGAGACCAGGTCGCGGGCGAACAGCACGCCGTCGCCGACCGCCTTCAACGGCGCAAAAGCCGCTTCCGTAGCGGCGACATCGTCGGCGACCACGGTGATCGTTTTGACGGTGGGCGCCTTTTCCTGCTTGGCCGAACCGAAATACTTGTCGAAGCGGTAGCTGGCCAGGCCCAGCGCGAACGCCGCCTGGGCCGCCACGGCCGGGGCGTAGCCGCGCAGGTCGAGGCTTACGCCCTCGACGCCCAGCGCCTTGACCGCATGATAAAGACCGGCGGCCACCGCCTCCATGGCGGCGGCGTCCAGGTCGACAGACGCGCCGCAACCGGCGACCACGTAGGCGGCGAAGCCCGCGTCCGCGGGGGCTGCGATCACCTGGTACTTGGCCTTGGCGCCCTTGAAGCCGAACGAAGTGAGCGCCGCCTTGACGTGAGCCTGGGCCCCCGCGTCCAGCGCCTTGAACCCGGCACTTTGCGCCTCACCTTCACCATGGATGACGGCGAGCACGGTTTTCGGTTCGGGGGCGGCGGCGAGTTTGATCTGCATCGGGAAGCTCCGGGAAATCATATAGATAAGGTGTTGGACAGGATGGTTTCGTCTATGCGCCTTTTCGCCGGGGGACAGAAGGCCTTCCCGGCAAAATTTTTCATGCCGGATTTCAGGTTGGAAATGAAGTTCGCAGCGCGGCATTTTTTTGGGGCGCACAACCGCAAGCGCTTGTAATTAACCTAATTAGGCGTCAAAAGGAGGCCCGCCGTTCCGCTGGACCTTCACCTTTGCGCACACTTGATCGTTATATTTTCCGCCAGTTGCTGGTCCCGGTCGTGGGCGCGGTGGCGGCGTTGACGGCGATCGGACTGCTGTCGGAAAGCCTGACCCAGTTCGACCTGGTTGTCGAACGCGGCCAAAGCGCCTGGACCTTCTTCAAGATCACGCTCTATTCGCTGCCTGGCCTGATCGGCCTCATCTTCCCGATCGCCCTGTTCGTTGGCCTGCTCATCGCCCTGATGCGCATGCAGACCGAGCACGAGTTCACCGTGACCTATGCCGCCGGCGTGCCTTTGATGAAGGCGGTCGGCCCGGCGATCCGCATCGGCGTCTATTTCGCTCTGATCAGCCTGGTCACCAACCTGTACGTGCTGCCGATGGCGGCGCGGCTGTTCCGCCAGGAACTGTTCCACGTCAAGACCGACCTGGTCTCGGCCCTGGTCAAGGAAGGGGCGTTCGCCACCTCCGACACCGGCCTGACCATCTACGTCCAGTCGATCGACCAGAACGGCCTGCTGCGCGGCATCTTCATCCGCACGCCCAGCCCCGACGGCCACGACATGACCTATGCCGCCAAGGAAGGCCGCATCAAGCGCAACGGCGGCGATTCCGTCCTCGTCATGCGCAACGGGTCCAACCAGCAGATCAATGCCAAGGGTACGCTCGAACACACCCAGTGGACACAGTACAGCATCGACATCACGCCCTATTTCACCAGCGACGACTATCTCGACTACCGCGAGGGCGACCGCTACATGCACGAGCTTTTGTTCCCGGTTAAATACAGTTGGGAACACCTGACGGCGAAAAAACTCGAGGCCGAGGCCAATGCCCGGCTGTCCGGTCCGTTGTATTGCCTGTGCTTTGTGCTCCTGGCCATCGTCGGGGTGCTGGGCGGTCACTTCAACCGTAACGGCTATGCCGGCCGCATCGCGGTGGTCTGCGGCATCGCGGCGGTCATCCGCATCCTGGGCGTCCTGGCGACGACGGTCGCCGGAGCGTCGATCGGGGCCAACATCCTGCAGTATCTTGTACCGCTGGTGCCGATCATCGTCTGTCTCAACCTGCTGCGCAAGCAGGACCGCCCGCACAAGTCCCGCGCCGGCGGCGCCGCGGGGGGGATGACGCCGCTGTCAAGCCTGAGGCCGATTGCATGAACGCGACGATGGCAATGTTTGCCCCTCTCCTGCGCGTCCTCGGCTATTTCAATCCGTGGCGCAAGAGCCGGCTGGAAACCTATATCCTGCAGACCAGCCTGGCCATGGTCGGCTCGGTGCTGATGGTCATCTCCGCCCTGATCCTGCTGGTCGACTATGTCGAAATCTCACGCTCACTGGCGGCGCGTACCGACATCAACGGCTTCGGCATCATGGGCCTGGTGCTTGAAAAGGCGCCGTCGACGATCCTGATTCTGCTGCCCTTCGCCTTCCTCGGCGGGTCGATCCTCGCCTTCGTCACGCTCAACCGGCGCAGCGAACTGATCGCCATGCGCGCCGCCGGCGTCTCGGCGTGGCGCTTCGTGCTGCCGGCGGCGATCATGGCCTTCACCATAGGCATCCTGACGATCGCCGCCCTCAACCCGATCGCGTCTTGGCTGAGCGACGAATACGACAAGACAATCGCCGCCTCGCCCGTCGACAACGGCGGCGCCACCAGCGGCAAAGCGGCGCCGGCCGCGCCGGTCCAGGGCAACCAGGTCGTCTATCTGCGCCAGGGCGACGGCAAACAGCAGGTCATCATCCGCGCCGCGTCGATGGGCACGCCGGCCGGTCACCTGCTCAACACCACCTTCTGGATCTACAATATCGACAAGACCGGGGTGCCGGTCTTCCTCAGCCGCATCGACGCCCGCGAAGCCGTGCTGCAGCCGGGCCAATGGCTGTTGAAGGATGCCCGGGAATATACGCTCGTCGACGTGCCCCAAACCGTCGAAACCCAGACGCTTCCGTCCAACCTCAACCTGAAGACCGTTTTCCGCAAGTACGCCTCGACGTCCTCGGTGCCGTTCTGGCAATTGCCGGGCCTGATCCATCAAAGCGATATTTCCGGCTTCTCCTCGACGACCTATCGCCTCAAGCTGCACCAGCTTTTGTCGACGCCGTTGATGTTCGCCGGGATGTCGGTGCTGGGCGCCGTCTTCTGCCTGCGCCTGATGCGGCTGGGCGGCATGACCGAACTTGTGATCTCCGGCGTCGTGCTGGGTTTCGCGGTCTTCTTCATCAACCAGCTGTTTTCCAGCATGGGCAAGGCCGAGATCATCCCGGTCTCGCTGGCCGGCTGGACTCCCGCGGTGCTCGCCCTTTTGACCGGTATGAGCCTTCTGGTCTACACCGAGGACGGTTAGGATTCGTAAGCACTTTTGCGGCAGTGTGAGGCCGCGCTTTCACCGCTCCACAGATTTGATATCCCCGCCCGCCCGCCTCCGATTTTTTGTGCTATAGACGGACCCTTGAACCTTACGGATCGCATGAAGCGCTATACCTTAAAGCTCGGAGTGGCCCTTGCCGCCGTGGCCGCCGCCGGCGGCGGCGCTGCGTGGGCGCATGACGATGCGTCGGCCGGCACCGCCCACAGCGGCGTAGCCCCCGGCACCGCGACCGATCTGTCGTTTCAACTCGCCATGGCCGCCTACAAGGGCGACAGTGCTGCCACGCCGGCCATTCCGGACGCCGATACGTCAAAGGCCGAGGTTGGCAAAGCCGAGGCCGGCACGGCGGACGCGGATACGGAGTCCGATCCGGTTTCCGGCATGGATTCGGGCGCCGCTTCCGATACGGACGGCGATCCCACGCCGCTCGACGTCCCCGCCTCCCCGTTCGCGGCCTCGGTGGCCGCGTCCCTGATAGGCGTCGATGCCGCCGCCGCCCAGGGCACGCGGAAGATCGTTCAGGAAGGCACCGCGACGACGCCCGGCCCCGACGGCCTGCTGCTCGGCGGCACCTACATCGAATCCGACAATTTTCGCGAGCTCGACGACAAGACGGTCATCGCCTACGGCCATGTCCAGATGCGCTACAAGGGCAAGACGATCTTCGCCGACCAGGTCAGCTACAATCCGACGACCCAGGTCACTGTCGCCACCGGTCACACCGTCACCGTCGACGCGGACGGTTCGGTGCAGTTCGCCGACATGGCGACCTACGACAGCAATATGACGCAGGGCACCAGCGGCAACTTCGCCGACGTGGGGGCCGACCAAAGCCGAATCGCCGCGCGGCGCGTCGACCGCGTCGACGCCAATACCAATATTCTCTACAACACCATCTATACGCCCTGCCAGATCTGTACGCCAAAGGGCGCGAACGAGGCGCCGACCTTTTCAATCGCGTCCTCGAAGGTGACCGAGCGCAAGGACAAGGGGATGGTCTATTATGACAATGCCCTCATCCGGATCAAAGGCATACCGTTTATCTATTCCCCCCTGCTTTGGACGGCCGATCCGCAAAACCCGCGCGCCTCGGGCTTCATGGATCCCAAGATCGGCGAAAGCCGCGCCCGCGGCGAGACGTGGGAACAGCCCTATCTCTGGATCATCTCGCCCTACGACTACCTGATCGTCGACCCGCAACTGAACACCAAGGTCTCGCCGCTGCTGAGCCTGGACTTCAAGCGCCGCTTCTATTCCGGCGACCTCGAAGTCCGCTTCGGCGCCACCTATGACAAGTTCTTCGACGGCCTGGGCGATGACTGGGGCAAGTCGGACCTGCGTGACTTCTACATCGCCAACGGTGCGTTCAAGATCAACAATAACTGGCGCTGGAGCTTCAGCGCCGAGGGCGTCCACGACCCGAACAACGATATCAATCCGGCGACGAAGCTGCCCTACGGCCCGAACGCCAACTTCTTCGACCGCTATAGTGTTATCGACGTCTGGAGCCAGCACGGCGAATTCACGGTCGATGCGCGCGAACTGATCAACCAGGTCAATTTGACGCGTCAGGACCCGGATTCGTACTTCGCCATCAACATGGCCGACTTCCAGAGCCAGCAGATCGCCGGCTACGAGCCGCTGTCGTCGGAAACGACGCGGCCCTATGCCGTAAGCTCCGACACCTTCCCCATCATCGCTCCGATGGTGGAGGGCTATTGGTCGCCGCATAACAACATTCTGGGTGGCGACTTCACGGCGTCCATAAACGCCATCGGCCTGAAGAACCAGATCTATCCCGGCGCCAACGTCGCGCCGGCCGCCGCCGACGGCACCTCGGCCTTCGACACCGCACGCCTGACGGCCATGGTGTCGTGGACCGGCGACTATGTGTTCGGGAACACCGGCCTCAAGGGCGGACCGTTCTTCGACTATCGCCACGACTATTATCATGAATCCGACCTGACCTCGACCGGCCTGTCGGCCGACGCCAACCGCGACCTCTCGACGGCCGGCTTCAACCTCAGCTACCCGCTGATCCGCAGGTTCAAGTCCGTCACCGTCACCATCACGCCGCAGATTCAGGCGGCGGTGTCGCCCAAGTATGTCAGCAATCCCGACATTCCGACCGAGGACAGCCAGTCGCAGGAATTCGACACGACGAACCTGTTCTCCACGGATCGCTCGCCGGGCTTCGACGTCTACGAAAGCGGCGCGCGCCTGAACACCGGCGTGGGCGCATCGTTGCTGTGGGACAACGGCGTCAAGTTCAATACCTTGCTCGGCCGGGTATTCCGCAACCAGGTCCAGACCCAGGACCTGGAACCGGCGTTCGACATCAACGAAGCTACGCAGACGGTAACCGTTCCGATCGACCCGTCGACCGGCAAAATCGTCCAGTACGATCCCTACGGCCTGGCCTACAAGGAATCCGACTGGGTGCTGGACAGCGATTTCGACGCCGGCCGGGGTTTCTACGGCTATGAGCGCGTCCGTCTCGATGCGGACAGCTACCGCATGCGCCAGGGCGAATTCGGCATGACGGTCTATTCGTCGGCCACCCAGGCGACGCTGCGCTACATCGTCAACAATACCAATCCGATCGTCGATCCGGTAACGCACCGGTTGCTCTCGACGTTCGGGACCGATTACCGCGACATCTCGTTGTACGCCCAGCACTTCATCAACAGCCATTGGGGCGTGTCGACGCACCTCGATCGCGACCTGCTGCTCAACAAGTTCGAACGCTCGACGGTCGGCGTGATCTACAAGAACGAATGTATCTGGATCGAAGTCGCCTACGAGCGCAACGACACCATCATCAACACGGTCAACGGCAAGCCTCAAGAGAGCTTCCTGATACAGATCCACCCGCTCATCCAGGGCATCTCCCGGACGACTCAGTTCCACGATATCCGCTAGAGCGGGCTCCGTTTTGATGGAATCAAAACGCCGCTCTAGTTCTTTGTTTTGTCGCGCATTTTATCCGAAAAGTGCCAGAAACGTTCCTTGGCACCTTATCGGAATGCGCTAGCCCTGAAGCCACAATCGACGGCCGTTGCCAAACGGACGCTTCCCAAAGCCTTAAACCTGCCATATTGAAAAGTTTTGGTGGGGCCGTTCTTCCGACCACGCCCTGCCCTCCAGTCCGCCAGCACCGGAACCGCTCTTAACCATGCCGTTCATGACCCAAGCCCTTCTCCGCTCCGCTCCTGGCCGTGTCTTTGGCCGCCGCCGCCTTCGTGGGGGTGTGAGCGCCGCCTGCGTTGCGCTCCTGGGTGTGACGACCCTGGGCCTGGCCTGGGCAAGCATGGCCGGCGCCCAGTCGATGCCGGCGCCGCTGCAGATGCCGACGCCCGACACCGGGGCCGCCGCCGCGGCATCTGCGCCCGCCCTGCAGCCCGGCGGGCCCGCCCCCTCCATCCCGACCCTGGGCGAAGGCGTGCTGGTTTCGGTCAATGACGACATCATTTCCAGCTATGACCTGAAACAGCGCATGCTGCTGCTGATGGCGACCTCCGGTGTCCAGGTGACCCAGGACAACTACGCCCAGTTCCAGCAGCAGGCGATGCGCTCACTGGTCGACGAACACTTGCAATTCCAGGAAATGAAACAGTGGAAGGTCAAGGTCGAAGACAAGGAAGTCGACGACGAACTGGACCGCATGGCCAAGCAGAGCAATATGTCCAAGGACCAATTGCTGGGCGAGCTCAAGAAGATCGGCGTCGAACCGGCGACCCTCAAGGCCCAGATCCGCGCCCAGCTCGGCTGGAACGAACTGGTCGGCGGCCGCTACCATTCCAACGCACAGGTCGGTCGCGACCAGGTCGACGAGACCATGGACAAGATCATCGCCGACGGCCAGAAGCCGCAATACGAGGTCTCGGAAATCTTCCTCGATCCGACGGTCGCCGGCGGCATCGACAATGCGCGCAAGGGTGCGCAGCAATTGTCCGAACAGCTGAACCAGAAGGTCGCGCCCTTCCAGGCCGTGGCCCGCCAGTTCTCCAACGCGCCTTCGGCCGCCAATGGCGGCGACGAGGGCTGGATGGTGTCCGGCAATATCGACCCGCAGATCGAGACGACGCTGCAGGCGATGAAGGTCGGCGACATCAGTGCCCCGGTCGAAACCAAGGACGGCGTCTACATCTTCTACCTGCGCGACAAGTCGGCCGGCAATGCCGACGAAGTCGTGCGCATCACCCAGGCCTCGGTACCGCTGCCGGCCGGCGCCTCGGCGCAGCAGATCGCCGCCGCGCAAATACAGCTGGCCACCTTCAAGGCCCACGCGCCGACCTGCGCGGCGATCAACGAACTGGGCAAGAAGACGGACGGCGTCACGGTCGAGGACCTGGGCGAGAGCCAGCTGTCGGACCTGATTCCCGATTTCGCCACCGCGCTGCGTCCGCTCAAGGACAACCAGACGACCTCGCCGATGCACAACGCCAACGAGATGAAGGTGCTCTATGTCTGCGACAAGCGCCTGGCCGGCGACAACGCCATAACGCGCGACGAGGTCGAAAGCCGCCTTGTCGACAATCGCCTGGCCATGTTGGGCAAGCGTTACCTGCGCGACCTGCACACCTCGGCGACGATCGAGGACCGCCATTAATATCGAGACGCCTCGGCTGCGGCTGCAACCGCATAGCCTGAGCGATTTCGAGGACAGTTTCGCGCTGTGGCGCGATCCGGACATCGTGCGCCATATCAGCGGCAAGCCGTCGACGCGCGAAGAGGCGTGGCTGCGCCTGCTGCGTTATGGCGGATTATGGGCCCTGCTCGGCTACGGCTTCTGGACGGTGCGCGAACGCGACAGCGACCGTTTCATCGGCGAGATCGGCCTGGCCGACTTTCATCGCAACATCGATTGGGGCCAAGAGTCTGAAAATACCCCCGAATGTGGCTGGGTCCTGATGCCGTGGGCGCAAGGCCGCGGCTACGCCACCGAAGCGGTGACCGCGGCGCTGGATTGGCGCGACCGCCATCTGCCGGGTTCGCGCACGGTGTGCATGATCGGTCCGGACAATGCAGCCTCCCTGCGCGTCGCCGGCAAATGCGGTTTCCGCCCTTTCCGCGACGCCGACTATCATGGTCCGGTGAAACTGTTCGAGCGGGTGACAGCGTAAGATTTTGAACCACGAACCACACGAACAACACGAACTTCAGGATCGGGCCAGGGGGCGCGCCAAGAGCATCAAATGGGCGGCGCTTCACGCGAAAGGTTGAGCCGTTTCGCTCCGTTCGTGATGTTCGTGTGGTTCGTGGTTCAACGCCTTCCTATAACTGCATTGCCGCACCGGCCCTGCCTCTGGTAAAGCCACGCCATGTCCGAACTTCCCCTTCCGCCGCTCGTCATGAGCCTGGGTGATCCCGCCGGCACCGGTCCTGAGCTGGCGGCCAAGGCCTGGAGCGCCTTGCGCAACACGCCCGCGCTCGCCTTTGCCGTCATCGGTGACGCTACCCTGCTGACACAGCAGGGCGTTCCCGTTGCGCGCATCGACGATGCCGAGGAAACCGCTGTGGTCTTCCCCGAGGCCCTGCCGGTGCTCGACCGCCCGCTCAGCGCGCCAGTCACCCCTGGCAAGTCCGATACGGCACACGGGCGGCACATCGTCGCCTGGATCCGCGAGGGCGTCGAGCTGTGCCAGGCCGGCAAGGCGCGGGCGCTCGTCACCTGTCCGATCGCCAAGTCGGTGCTTTATGCCACCGGCTTCAAGTTCCCCGGCCACACCGAATACCTGGCCGATCTCTGCAAGGACGCCGAAGGCCTCGTGCCGCATCCGGTGATGATGCTGACCGCGCCCGATGCCGCAAATGACGGCGAACTGCGCGTTGTGCTGGCCACGATCCACACGCCGCTCGCCGAGGTGCCGGCCGCCTTGTCCCAGGCCCTGCTGGTCCAGTTGGCGCACATCACCCGCGACGCCCTGGTTCGGGATTTCGGCATCGATGCGCCGCGCCTGGCCATGGCCGGGCTCAATCCGCACGCCGGCGAGGACGGCACCATCGGCCGCGAGGAGATCGATATCCTGCGCCCGGCCGTGGCCGCCTTGCGGAGCGACATCGACATCGACGGCCCCTTCCCGGCCGATACCCTGTTCCACGAAGAGGCGCGGCGTGGCTATGACGCGGTCCTGTGCATGTATCATGACCAGGGGCTGATCCCGTTGAAGACGCTCGACTTCTGGGGCGGGGTGAACATCACCCTGGGCCTGCCGATCGTGCGCACCTCGCCGGATCACGGCACCGGCTTCGCCATTGCCGGCCAGGGCGTCGCCCGGGCGGACAGCCTGATCAACGCCGTTCGCGCCGCGGATCGCATAGCCGCCAACAGGAGCGTCGCGTGACCGACCTGCCGACGCTGCGCGAGAGCCTGGAACACCACGGCCTGATGGCCAAGAAATCGTTCGGCCAGCACTTCCTGCTCGACCTGAACATCACCCGCAAGATCGTCCGGCTGGGCGGGCCGTTCGACGGCGATGTGGTGATCGAGGTCGGTCCGGGTCCGGGCGGTTTGACGCGGGCGCTGCTGGAGACCGAGGCGAAAAAGGTCATCGCCATCGAGATGGATGCGCGGTTTATCGAACTGCTGGGCGAGTTGAACGGGGTCTATGGCGAACGCTTCGAGGTCATCCAGGGCGACGCGCTCAAGGCCGACGAAGCGCGTTTGCTGGCCGAGCGCGGTTTGCCCCAAGCGGCCCATATCGTGTCGAACTTGCCGTACAATGTCGGCACGCCGCTTTTGATCAGGTGGCTGACGGGGCCGTGGCAGCCGGTATCGATGACGCTGATGTTCCAGTTGGAGGTGGCGCTGCGTGTGGTGGCGCCGGTCGGTGACGACGACTACGGCCGGCTCAGCGTGATCAGCCAGGTTTTGTGCGACTGTGAGAAGATCATGGACTTGCCGGCGCGGGCCTTCACGCCGCCGCCCAAGGTTGACAGCGCCGTGGTCAGGTTGGTGCCGAAGGCTGAGCGGCCGGACCGGGCGGTGATCCGCAAGCTGGAGCAGGTGACGGCGGCGGCCTTTGGGCAGAGGCGCAAGATGTTGCGGGCGTCGCTGAAGGCGCTGGGCGGGGAAGCTTTGCTGGAGCGGGCGGGGATTGAGCCCACCGAGCGGGCGGAACAGGTGGCGCCGGCGGGGTTTTTGCGGTTGGCGGAGTTGCTCTGACAATGACGGGGTGTGGGGTCCGTGACCCCACGTCTTTTCTTCTTCCTTGCTTCCTATCGCCCCCTTGGAGGGCGATAGGAAGCAAGGAAAAAAGGAAGTCTTGGGGCCACGGGCCCCAAACCCCGCAATTTGGGACAGAGCTTCGACACCCACAGAAAAAGGCGGCGCCCTTGCGAGCGCCGCCAAGTCTGCATCAAACCAACGGGTAGAAAAGTTTAGCGGAAGAGGCTCAACACGGTCGAAGTCGACTGGTTGGCGATCGACAACGCCTGCACACCCAGCTGTTGCTTGGTTTGCAGAGCTTGCAGCCTCGAGCTCTCGGTCGCCATGTCGGCGTCGACGAGGTTGCCGATGCCTTGGTTGATCGAGTCTTGAAGCTTGCCGACGAAGGTAATCTGGTTCGTCAGCGCGCTCGACGACGTGCCCAGCTTGGCCAGGGCCGCCGAAACGTTGTTGATCGACGTATCGATCGAGCTCAGCAGGGTCGAAGCCGAGGTGGCCGTCGAGAACGACGCGGTCGTGCCGACCGTGACGATCGAACCGCCCAGGGACAGGTTCTGGCCTTGAACGGTCAGGTGGCCGGTACCGCTGGCATTGGTCAGGGCCGTCAGCTTCGTGGTGCTGCCGTCCAGGATGTCGATGCCGTTGAACGAAGCGTTGCTCAGGGTCGAGGTGATCTGGTCACGCAGCGAGTTGAAGTCGGTCTGCATGGCGTCACGGGACGTCGTGTCGAGCGACGTATCCGAAGCCGCCAGGGCCTTCGCCTTCATCTGGGTCAGCAGGTCGGTGATCGAGTCACCGGCCGACATCGCCACGTCGACAACCGAAGCGTTACGGTTCAGCGAGTCCGTCACCGAGTCGAGCGCCGACACGTCGGCACGCTGGTTCTGGGCGATGGCATAAACCGCGCCGTTGTCCTTGGCGCTGGAGACCTTCAGGCCGGTCGAAATGATATTCTGGACGCTGTTCAGTTGCGAGCTGGTGGCGTTCAGGTTTTGCAGGGCAATCATCGCCCCGACATTTGTGTTAATGCTGCTAGTCATAACTTGGGTTCCTTCTGGATAAACAGCCGAATTTTTCGACTGTGTGGAAAAACGTTTTGCTTGTCCGTGAGATCAAGGATGACTCAAAGCTTTTTACGATTTTCTAATAAATAGCGTTACTTACAATAAACCAATCAAGTGCCTGAAAAGTGCGAAAATAAATCTATGGTAACTGCACAGTTAACCACTATTACTTGAAATCCGCCGCACCGAGCGCCCTCTTCAAAACCCGCTGGCGCTTTGATATTCGATGCGCTAGACCCGCCGCCACATTCGCAATGACGACCCGACCAGCGTCGGATCGCCATTCCATTTTTGTTTTGCGGAGATGATGTCATGACACTGGCTTTTGTTTTTCCGGGCCAAGGCAGCCAAAGCGTCGGCATGGGCAAGGAACTGTCCGAACAGTTCGCCACCGCCCGCGACGTCTTCGCCGAAATCGACGCGGCGCTGGGCCAGAACCTGTCGGCCCTGATGTTCGACGGTCCCGAAGACCAGCTGACCCTCACCGAAAATGCCCAGCCGGCGATCATGGCCGTGTCGGCGGCCGTCGCCCGCGTCCTGGAAAAGGATTTCGGCATTGCCTGCGCTGAGGCCAAGTACGTCGCCGGCCATAGCCTCGGCGAATATTCCGCCCACGCCGCCGCCGGCACCTTCTCGCTGGCCGACACCGCGCGCCTGCTCAAGCTGCGCGGCCAGGCCATGCAACGCGCCGTCCCCGTCGGTGTTGGCTCGATGGCCGTGCTGATCGGCGCCAAGACCGACCTCGCCCTGGCCGAAGAGGCCTGCAAGGCCGGCTCCGCCGCCGGCGTCGTCGTCGTAGCCAACGACAACAATGCCGGTCAAATCGTCATTTCCGGCGAAAAGGCCGCCGTCGACCTGGCCGTTGAAAAGGCCAAGGAACTCGGCGCCAAGGCCATGCCGCTCAATGTCTCGGCGCCGTTCCACTGCCCGCTGATGGCGCCGGCCGCCGAGGAAATGCGCGATGCGCTGTCGAAGGTGACGATCAACCAGCCGGTCTCGACGCTCATCGCCAATGTCACCGCCGCCCCGGTCACCGACGCGGCGCAGATCGCCGACCTGCTGGTGCAACAGGTCACCGGCCGCGTGCGCTGGCGCGAAAGCGTACAATGGCTGGCGGCAGATGGCGCCGTCACCACCTTCGCCGAACTGGGCGGCAAGGTGCTGACCGGCATGAGCAAGCGCATCGCGCCGGACGCCAATTCCGTCGCCCTGACCGGCGCCGCCGATTTCGAAGCGTTTGCCGCCAGCCTCAAGGCTTGATCCCGCCAAAACTTGATTAAAACGGCGACTTCCCTTAAGCCGCAAACTTCCTTTCCCGCATTCAGGAAAACACCATGTTCGATCTGACCGGCAAGACCGCTCTCGTCACCGGCGCCACGGGCGGCCTCGGCGCTGAAATCGCCCGCGGCCTGCACGCCCAGGGCGCCAAGGTCGTGCTGTCGGGCACGCGCGAAAACGTGCTGGCCGACCTGGCCGCCGAACTGCCCGGCGCCGTTATCGCCTCGGCCAACCTGTCGGATGCCGCCTCGGTCGACGGCCTGGTGGCCAAGGCGGAAGAGGCCGCGGGCGCCGGTCTCGACATTTTGATCGCCAATGCGGGCATTACCCGAGACGGCCTGATCCTGCGCATGAAGGACGAGGACTGGGACACGGTCATCAAGGTCAACCTGGAAGCCTATTTCCGCCTGGCGCGCGCCGCCACCCGCGGCATGATGAAGCGCCGCTACGGCCGCATCATCGGCATCACCTCGGTCGTCGGCGTCACCGGCAATCCGGGCCAGACCAACTATGCGGCCTCAAAAGCCGGCATGATCGGCTTCTCCAAGGCCCTCGCGCAAGAAGTGGCCTCGCGTAACATTACCGTCAACTGCATCGCGCCCGGCTTCATCGCCTCGCCGATGACGGATGAATTGAACGAGCAGCAAAAGGCGATGATCCTGGGGCGTATTCCCGCGGGCAACCTGGGCGCCGGCGCCGATATCGCGGCGGCAACCGTCTATTTGTCCTCGACCGAGGCTGGATATGTCACGGGCCAGACCCTACATGTCAACGGCGGCATGGCAATGATCTAGCCCTTGTGCCAGAAAGTGGCCAGAAAGCGGGACGCCGATACGGCGGGCCTCGCTTTTTGGATAGGCGTAACCTGGCCGGCGAACGCCTCTCTCCCTTTGGGGGCAAAGCGTCACGGCAACTAACCTGCCGAAGCGGCAGGGCAACTAAAACGCTTGAATCGTCAGGAATGTGTGAATACAAGACGCATCTGAGGATTCTTAAACGGCGCGGTACGCTTTTGAGCCCCCGCACCGGTCTTCGGTATTTCATTTCTGAAGGGACTATAAATGTCTGAAGTTCTTGAACGTGTTCGCAAGATCGTGATTGACCACCTGGACGCCGATCCGGACAAGGTTACGGAAAAGGCCAGCTTCATCGACGATCTCGAAGCCGACAGCCTCGACATCGTCGAACTGGTCATGGCGTTCGAAGAGGAATTCGATATCGAAATCCCCGACGATTCCGCCGAGCACATCCTGACGGTCGGCGACGCCGTCAACTATATCCAGGAAAAGCTGGCGGCCTGAGCCATCGGGCCGACGACGGGCGCGTGATGCTGCCTCCGGGATGGAGGCCGTCCGCGCTTTGTTCGTTTTAGGCCGGAAGTGGCCTTCACCGAGATTTTAAAGAGTATCCGGGGCAGGATAAGCAGAATATGGGTCGTCGCGTAGTTATCACTGGTCTGGGCCTGATCACGCCTCTGGGCGCGGGGGTCGATGTTTCCTGGAAGCGTCTGATCGACGGGCAGTCGGGTGCTGGTCCCATCACCACCTTCGACACCACCGACTATGCCTGCCGCGTCGCCTGCGAAGTGCCGTGGACCAATGGTCGCGGCGGCGGCAAGGAAGGCGACGAAGGCCTGTTCGACCCAAACGCCGTCCTGTCCAACAAGGAACTGCGCAAGATCGACACCTTCATCCTCTACGCCATCGCGGCGGCGGATGAAGCGCTGAAGGACGCCGACTGGCAGCCGCAGGGCGACGACCAGTTCCGTACCGGCGTGATGATCGGCTCCGGCATCGGCGGCCTGGGCGTCATCGCCGAGACCGCGCTTGAGCTCAAGGAAAAGGGGCCCAAGCGCATTTCGCCCTTCTTCATCCCCTCCTCGCTGATCAACCTGGCGTCCGGCCAGGTCTCGATCCGCCACGGGCTCAAGGGCCCCAACCACGCCGTCGTCACCGCCTGCGCCACCGGCGCGCATGCCATCGGCGACGCCGCCCGCCTGATCCAGCACGGCGACGCCGACGTCATGGTCGCCGGCGGCTGCGAAGCGGCGATCGTGCCGCTGGGCATTGCCGGCTTCATCGCCTGCCGCGCCTTGTGCACCTCGTTCAACGACGATCCGACCGCGGCGTCGCGCCCCTACGACAAGGACCGCGACGGCTTCGTCATGGGCGAAGGCGCCGGCATCGTGGTGCTGGAAGAATACGAACACGCCAAGGCGCGCGGCGCCAAGATCTATGCCGAAGTCCTGGGCTACGGCCTGTCGGGCGACGCCTATCACATCACCGCCCCGTCGGAAGACGGCGACGGCGGCTACCGCGCCATGATGGCCGCCGCCAAGCAGGCCGGCATCGAGCCGTCGGACATCGACTATATCAACGCCCACGGCACCTCGACCATGGCCGACGGCATCGAACTGAAGGCCATCGCCAAGTTCCTGGGCCAGCGCGCCACCACCGGCACCGTGTCGTCGACCAAGTCGGCGATCGGCCACCTGCTGGGTGCGGCCGGCGCCGTCGAAGCGATCTTCGCGACGCTGGCCATCCGCGACCAGGTGGCGCCGCCGACGCTCAACCTTGAAAACCCCGACGTTGACACGGTGCTCGACCTGGTCCCGAAAAAGGCCAAGCCGATGACCATCAACAAGGCCATGTCCAACTCCTTCGGCTTCGGCGGCACCAATGCCGCCCTGATCCTGGGGAAAGTCGAGGCATGAGCCAGCCGCCCCTGCCGCCCGTCGATGACAAACGCAGGCGGCTGGGCGGACCGCTGATCGGGCTGGGCATCGGGCTCGCTTTCATCGTCCTGTCGGCCTTTCTCTTCCTCTATGCCACGGTGTTCGGCCCGGGGCCGCGCGCGGCGACGCCCGCCGGCACCGAGGTCACCTTCAATCACGGCGAAAGCGTCGCCACCATGGCGCGCGAGCTGCAGGCCCAGCACGTCATCCGCTCGGCCCTGATGTTCCGCGTCGTCGAACGCGTGAAAGGCCACGGCGCGCGTATCCACGCCGGCACCTATCTGTTCCCGTCGGGCGCCTCGACCATCGAGGTCTTCCGCCAGATCGAGGCCGGCAAGGTCGAACCGACCTTCGTCACCATCCCCGAAGGCCTGACCTCGTCGCAAGCGATCCGCGTGCTGATGGCGATCCCCGGCCTGACCGGCGACGTCGACATCCCGCCCGAAGGCTCGCTGCTGCCCGAAACCTATCTCTACCAGCGCGGCGAGGCCCGTGAAGCGGTGCTGGAGCGCATGCTCAAGGCCGGGAGAGACACGCTGAACCAGTTGTGGGCGACGCGTCAAAAAGGCCTGCCCTTCGCCACCAAGGAAGACGCGCTGATCCTGGCCTCGGTCGTCGAAAAGGAAACCGGCCTGCCCGCGGAACGTCCCCGCGTCGCCGCGGTCTTCGTCAACCGCCTGCGCCTGGGCATGCGGCTCGAATCCGACCCGACGACGATCTACGGCATCTCGCACGGCGAGCCGCTGGGCCGCGGCCTGACCAAGACCGAGCTGCTCACCGACACGCCGTGGAACACCTATACGGTGCCCAAGCTGCCGGTGACGCCGATCTGCAATCCGGGCAAGGCCTCGCTCGCCGCCGTGCTCAACCCGGCGCCGACCAAGGACATCTATTTCGTCGCCAACGGCACCGGGGGACATTCCTTTGCCGCGACCTACGAAGAGCACCTGGTCAATGTCGCGCGCTGGCGCCAGATCGAAGCCGGGCAGGTCCCCGCGCCGCCGGTCGCGATGGCCGCGCCCTCGTCTTCGGCGGCCGCGTCGAGCCCCGCCGCGCCCGCCCTTCACCATACGCTTTGAGGTAGGACATGGCCCTTTCCTCCATGACCGGCTTTGCCCGCGCCGAAGGCGGCATCGGCGATCGCGCCTGGGTCTTCGAGGCGCGCAGCGTCAATGGCCGCGGCCTCGACATCAAGTACCGCTATCCGGCCGGCTTCGAAGTCGTCGAACGCCTCGGCCGCGAGCTGGCCAAGTCGCGCCTGACGCGCGGCCAAGTCAATATCACGCTGAACCTGGCTTCCGGCGCCGCCGCGACGGGCCTGCGCATCAATGCCGACGTCCTGCGCTTTTATGTCGACGCCGCCCGCCCCCTGGTCGACGAGGGCTCCGCCGTCACGCCGTCGGCCGACGGGCTGCTGGGCCTGAAGGGCGTCATCGAGGCCGGCGACGACCGTGCCGAGCTGTCGGCGGCCGAGGAAGAGGCGCTGAACGTCGACCTGAAGCTGGTGCTCGACCGCCTCTGCGACGCCCGCCGCCAGGAGGGCCAGGCCCTGGCCGCCATCCTGGGCGGCCATGTCGACGCCATTGCCACCGGCGTCGAACGCGCCCGAGCCCTCGCCGCCCAGCAAGTCGAGGTCGTGCGTGAGCGCTTCGTGCGCCGCGTCGAGGAACTGAAATCCGACACCGATTTTCACGAGCGCGTCCTGCAGGAAGCCGCTTTGCTGGCCGCCAAGGCCGATGTCCGCGAGGAGCTCGACCGGCTGGCCTCGCACATCGACCAGGCGCGCAGCCTGATGGACACCGAACCGGCGCCTGGCCGCAAGCTGGACTTCCTGGCCCAGGAATTCATGCGCGAAGCCAATACGCTGTGTTCGAAATCGGCCTTTATCGAACTGACCCAGGCCGGCCTTGAGCTCAAGGCGGTCATCGACCAGTTCCGCGAACAAACGCAAAATGTCGAATAACCGGCGTTACAAGGCCTTCCTGTTCGACATGGACGGCACCGTGCTCAATTCCGCCGCCTCGGCCGAGCGCGTCTGGGGCGACTGGGCGCGCCGCCATGGCCTCGACGTGGCGCCTTTCCTGAAGACCATGCACGGCCGCCGCTCGGAAGATACGATCCGCGACAGCGGTGTCTCCGGCCTCGATATCAAGGCCGAAGCCCAGGCGATCACCGATGCCGAAATCGCGGATACCGCCGGCACCGTCGAAATTGCAGGCGCGGCCGCCTTCCTGGCCGCCCTGCCCGCGTCCAGCTGGACGATCGTCACCTCGGCATCGCGACCGCTCGCCGAAGCGCGCCTGAAGGCGGTCGGGTTACCCATCCCGGCCCATATGGTCACCGCCGAGGAGATTTCCGCCGGCAAGCCCCATCCGGAAGGCTATCTCCTGGGGGCCCAGCGACTGGGTGTGGCGCCCGGCGACTGCCTGGTCTTCGAGGACACGGTGCCCGGCGCCAAGGCGGGTGACGCCGCCGGCGCCGACGTCCTGGTCATCGGCGGGCTCAGCGTCCCGCCCCACGCGGCGGCCAAGGACTATACCGCCTTGTCGGTGACGGTCGTCGATGGCGGGCTTGACCTTCACGGCCTGCAATAATTTTGCGTCAGCCGGCGGAAAAAGCCGTATAAGTCCGTAAGTTCAGAATCGTAAAAAGGTGAGCGCCTTATGCCCGGCACACAATCCCAGACCGACAAGCTGAGACGCGGGCTGATGCTGATCGTCGCCGCGCCGTCGGGCGCCGGCAAGACGTCGCTGTGCCGGCGCCTGGTCTCCGACCACGCCGACCTCGATCTGTCGGTGTCGGTGACGACGCGCGGCCCGCGGCCCGGCGAAAAGGACGGCCGCGAATACCACTTCATCGACGAAAAGCACATGGATGGGCTGATTGCCGACAATGCCCTGCTGGAGCACGCCGCCGTGCACGACGCGCGCTACGGCTCGCCGCGCGAACCGGTCGAGCGCGCCCTGTCGGCCGGCAAGAACGTGCTGTTCGACATCGACTGGCAAGGCGCCCAGCGCATCTCGGCCAAGGCGCCGTCCGACGTCGTGCGCGTCTTCATCCTGCCGCCGTCGATCGCCGAGCTGAACCGCCGGCTGAACGCCCGCGCCCAGGACAGCGAAGACGTCATTTCCCGCCGCATCGCCCGCGCCAAGAGCGAGATTTCGCACTGGGCGGAATACGACTACGTCATCCTTAACGACGATTTCGACCGCTCCTATGCCGAGTTGGTCCATATCTATCACTGCGAGATCAGCCGCCGTTCGCGCGGACTATGGATCTCGCCCTTCGTCGATGAGTTGATGGCGGAGAAGATTTGAATCGCAAAGCGATTTAAATCTTAGACCTCCCCAGCTTGCTGGGCGCGGGCCGGCGAGGCAGGGGGACCACCCTTCGCTAAAGCTTCGGGTGGCAGGCCGCGCGTGGCCTGTTCCTCGAAGCCTTGGCGAAGGGGAATGGAGGGGTTTCTTGCTTTTTTCTTGCCGGCTTTGGTGCTATCGCTCGGCGATGAGCACAGAATCCGTCGAATACGAAATCAAGCTGAACCCGCGCGGCCCCAATAGCTGCGAATGGAAAATCTGGTCCAAGGCCGGCGGCCCGCCGAAAGCCATGGGCGTCGCCCGCAACGCCATCGAAGCCGGCAAGGCCGCCGAGCGCGCCAAGGAGCGCCTCGAAGGCAAATAATTTCAAAAACCTCTCCTCCCCTGCGCAGCGGGGGAGGTGGCGCGGGAGCGAGTGCGCAGCGCGAAGCCCCGTGACGGAGGGGGCCTTGAAGTGCACGAAAGCCAAGCAGCGACCGGGGAGCGGTGCACCGCGGCCCCCTCCGTCATCCAGCGCTGACGCGCTGTCTGCCACCTCCCCCGCTTCGCAAGGGAGGAGAGGTTTTTGCTTACTTCTTCCCGCCGAACTTCCAGCTTAGCGCCACGCGCAGCACCTGGTCGACCGGCTGGGTCAACAGTCGCGACTGCAGCGCCGGCGTGTCGACCACGGCCAGCGTGTGGGTGCCGCGGAACAGGTCGGACGCCGTCACCACCAACGACACCTTGGCGCTCAGCGGATGCTGCCACGTCAAATCGACGTGCGAGGTCGCACCGCGATAGCCGTCGATGACATAGGTCCGCCCCGTCACGCCCGCCGTCACTTGCCATTGGTCGCCGTGGGCGGCGTCATATTCCAGGATGCCGTTGCCGGTATAACCGAGATGGGCGCGGTCGCCGCCGGCCAGTTGCGGCACATCCGCGCGCTGGATCGTCGCGTTCAGCGTATATTTCCAATGCGGCCATAAAGGCGCCTTGCGCGTCAGGTCAACGCCGCCATAGCTGGCCCGGCCCGCGCTGACCGGCGCTTCCAGCACGACGCCGTTGGCGTCGGCGGTGTGCGCCTCGTTTTCCAGGTCGTGGGCGACGCGGTAGAACAGGGTGACGTCCGTCGTCCGCTCGCGCGTCGTGTCAGCATAGCCCGCCTCCCAGGAATCGATGTCCGAGGGCTTCAACAAAGGATTGCCGGTCTGGATCAGCAAGGGCGTGGCCGCGCTGACGCCCGGGTCGTAGTCGCTGATGTCCGGCCTCTGCACACGCCGCGAATAGCTGAGCTTCAGCTTGGCCGTCTTCGACAGCGGCCGGCTCAGGTGCAGGGACGGATAGAGTTGCACGCGGTTGTCCGCGTCGCTCAGCCCGTCCGCGGTGACGTCCTGGCGCTGCTGCTCGACGCGCAGACCCGGCAGCACCGTCCATTGGCCTACGGAGAACTGATAGGTGGTGTAGGCCGCATAGATATCGCGCTGCCCCTTGAATTCATGCGAAAAGCCGTTGGCTTCCGGGCCGGGAATGCTGCCCACGCTATAGACCGTGCGGTCGATATAGGTCGTACGCTGGTCGAGCTCGATGCCCGCCGTCAGTTCCTGGCCCGAGGGGAAATCGCGCTCGAAATCGAGCTTGAGGTTGTCCTCCGGTCCCCAAACATTGCGATGGACGCCGTACAGCGCCTCGCCATCGTCGTAGGTGTCGGTCTCGGCGTTGTGGGTGGGATTGTCGTAGTCGGTATGGTCGACATCGAGCGTGAGGTGCGATCCGGTCTTGTCGTCGTTGAAGTCGTAGACGCCTTCGATGTCGCGCTGGCCCGACGAGGTCGATTGCTGGTTTATGCCGCTATAGCTGAGGCCCGGCGCCGTGACGGTGTCGAACGTCGTCGTGCGGCCCCGCGCGCGGTAGTCCTGGCCCTCGAGAGTAAAGGTCGAGCGGTCGTCGATCTTGTAGGCGATGTTGAGGTTGCCCAGCACGTTCTCGGCGGCGCCGCGCCAGCCGCCGTCATTGCTTTCCGCGTCAGGCACCGTCTGGCTGAAGGCGCTGTCGCCATTGAACACCGAATGGACGTAGCGCAGGCGGCCGTCGATCGTCCAGGCGCCGGAGGTAAAGACCATCGATCCGCCGGCCATCGCCTCGCCGCGGTCGGAGACACGGCTGTTGAAACTGCCGCTCAGGCCCACCGGATGACGCTTCCTGGTGATGATGTTGATAATGCCCGCCGCGCCGTCCGGCGCATATTGCGCCGACGGATTGGTCATCACCTCGATGCGGTCGATATCGGCCGCCGACAGGGTCTGGACGACGGCATTGCCGGCCGCCGGCTGCTTGCCGTCGACCAGGATGGTGACGCCCGGATCACCGCGCAATGTCACCTTGCCGGCCGGCGTCACCTGGACCGAGGGCAGCTTGCCCAGGATATCGGCGGCCGTGCCCGTCTGGGCGGCCGGATCGCTCTTGATGTCGTAGACGCGGCGGTCGATGCGGTCGGCGACCTCGGCGCGCTGGCCGTTAACGACGACCTGAGTGGGCGGGGCGGCCGGCGCCGAGGGTGTCGTTTGGGCAGGGGCCGTCGCCTGGGCCAGGACGGACCCCGCCCCGCAACCGATCAGGCCAAAAGCGCCCGCCGCCACGACAACACCTACGCCCCCCACCTTCACCGAAGCCCCCATCTCACTCGAAATTATCCGGAAACCGCAAGATACTGGTTACGATTGCAAATACCAGAGGAAAAACACGGTTAGCGGTACCGTAAAGGACGAATCCTACCGCAATGCGGTATCATGCCACACCGGCTACGACGCCGTTATTGCGGCCGCGGCGTCGGCGCGCTCGTCTGCTCCACGCCGCGACCGGCGAAATAGGTGTTGCAGGCGCCGTAGTCGGCCCAGCCGGCATCGGCCGGGATCTGGTTGTTCTTCGACTGCGGCACGATGACGTTTTGCGTATAGGCGGTCATGGCGCCCTGCATGTCAGCCTTGATCGCCTCATCGCTCTTGCCCAGCGCGCGGCCATCCGCGGCGATGATCGTCGCATAGGCCTGGATCGACGCCGGCGGTACGGCGCGCTCGGACGCCGCCATGAAGCTGTAGACGCCCAGGCACGTCCGGTCCTGGTCGTAATTGGCCGGGAACGCTGAAGACGACGGGGCGGTGGCGTCCTGGGCCCGGGCGGGTACTGCGCCGACCACAGCCAGTAGCGCCGCGGCGCAAGCCAGAGACTTCACAATGACGGACATGACGCCCTCCCCTCGATCGATAGCGCGGCTCATAGCTTGAATAGCCGGCGCCCGCTACTCGAATTTGCCTTGCCGCGCTTGCCTTTCCACTGATTGTCCTATATGAGGCCCGTTCCTTCCGGGTGGTCGGCCGCAATCGCGGACTAACCGAGCCATCGTATCCCTGAGACTTCCGCTCATGGGACGCGCCACCCGGATTAACGGAAGAGGATAGACATGCCCTATTACGAACACGTCGTCATCGCGCGACAAGACATTTCGCCGCAACAGGCGGAAGCCCTCAACGAAACCCTGAAGACCCTCCTCGAAGAGCATGGCGGTCACATCGCCAAGATCGAATATTGGGGCCTGCGCAACCTGACGTACCGCGTCAAGAAGAACCGCAAGGGCCATTATTCGCTGCTCGCCATCGACGCGCCGGCGCCCGCCGTCAAGGAAATGGAACGCCAGCTGTCGATCAACGAAGACGTCATCCGCTTCATGACCGTCCGCGTCGAAGAGCTGGACCTGGAACTGTCGCCGGTGCTGTCGCGCCGCGACCGTGAAGGCAGCGAGCGTGGCGATCGCCGTGAAGGCCGCGAAGGCCGTCCCGAGCGCGCCGAATTCAACGCGCCCGTCGAGCAATAAGAGGGATTGAGGATTATGGACGATACGACTACCGCGGCGCCCGCCGCCATTGGCTCGCCGGTCGGTTCCGGCCCGGCCCGCCGCCCGTTCTTCCGCCGCCGCAAGGTGTGCCCGTTCTCCGGCGCCAACGCGCCGAAGATCGACTACAAGGACGTCAAGCTGCTGCAACGCTACATCTCCGAGCGCGGCAAGATTGTGCCGTCGCGCATCACCGCCGTATCGCAAAAGAAGCAACGTGAGCTGGCCAAGGCCATCAAGCGCGCGCGCTTCCTTGCGCTGCTGCCCTACGTCGTGAAGTAAGGAGCCGCGATCATGAAAGTTGTTCTGCTTGAACGCGTGGATAATCTTGGGGCCATCGGCGATGTCGTCGGCGTCAAGGACGGCTTTGCCCGTAACTTCCTGCTGCCGCGTCACAAGGCGCTGCGCGCCACCGCCGCCAACCTGAAGGTCTTCGAGGCCCAGAAGGACCAGATCGTCGCCCGTAACACCGCCGCCCGTTCGGCTGCGGAAAAGACGGCCGAGACCCTGGAAGGCACCACCTACGTCATCATCCGCCAGGCCGGTGACTCGGGCCAGCTCTACGGTTCGGTCAACGCCCGCGACGTCTCCGAAGCGGTCGCCGAAACGGGTGGCAAGATCGAGCGTAACCAGATCGTGCTCAACACGCCGATCAAGACGCTGGGTGTCCACGAACTGAAGGTGCGCCTGCACGCCGAAGTCACGATCTCCATCAATGTGAACGTCGCCCGTTCGCAGGATGAAGCCGATCGTCAGGCCGCCGGCGAAAACGTCATCGCCTCGCAGTTCGAGGAAGATCGTTTGGCCGATGAAGAAGCCGCTGCCGACATGCTCGAAGGCGGCGCCGGTGCGGCCATGGCCGACGCGCCCTACGAAAGCTGATCGCCTAGGCGATTTAGCCATTGAGACCAGAACCCTCGAAGCTTCGGCTTCGGGGGTTTTTTCGTGGCAACAACCCCTCTCCTCCCCATCGTGTTACGATGGGGAGGTGGCATCGCAAGCCCGAAAGGCGCGTCGATGACGGAGGGCGCGGCCCGGCGAGGGTCACTTTCTGTCTTTGGAGCATTCCCTGCCGACCGCAAGTGACCCCTCCGTCGCGGACCGCTCGGGCGGCCCCGTTTGCGCTTCGCGCAAGCGCCGCGCCACCTCCCCATTTGTCCCAAATGGGGAGGAGAAGAAACGCGCCGTCACAACTCCTTCGCGAAAGTCTTGCACGCACCCGATTTCCGCGCATTCATCATGAATGCCCCGCTTACGACTCTTATTGTTTTTTTATGAGGTGAACCTCACCTTGAAGTGAAACAGTCACAATAGCGGGGGCTTCCGTCATGCTGGCGCCTTATCTGAAAACCCTTGTCAAGACGGGCCGCTTGACGGTGCAGGTGCCGGGGCAGGCGCCGATGGTCTTCGGCGAAGACAATCCTCCCCCCGGGCTCGACGTCGAGATGACGCTGAAGAGCCCGGCAACCGCGCTGTGGCTGGGCATGAACCCCGAACTGCACTTCGGCGAAGCCTATATGAACGGCGACCTGACGGTGACGCGCGGCGACCTGTGGGCCCTGATGGAGCTGATCGGGCGCAACCTGCCCAACCGCGGGCCGATGAAGCCGCTCAATGCCTGGCTCAAGCGCCGCCGCGAGGCGCTGGCCACGCGCAATACCGCCAAGACCGCGCGCAGCCACGTCGCCCACCATTACGACCTGTCGGAGACGCTGTACCGCAGCTTCCTCGACGAAGACCTGCAATATAGCTGCGCCTATTTCTCCGATCCCGGCATGAGCCTGGAAGAAGCGCAACTGGCCAAGAAGCTGCACCTGATTTCCAAGCTCGACCTGCGCTCCGGCCAGACCGTACTCGACATCGGTTGCGGCTGGGGCGGGCTGGCGCTGGAAATCGCCCGCCGCGCCGACGTCCACGTCACCGGCATCACCTTGTCCCAGGAGCAACTGGCCGTCGCCCGCATGCGCGCCCGCGCCGAGGGCCTGAGCGACCGGGTCAAGTTCGAACTGATCGACTATCGCCAGTTCGCCGACCTTTCGTCGCAACCCCGCTTCGATCGCGTCATCAGCGTCGGCATGTTCGAACACGTCGGCCCGCCGCAATACATCACCTATTTCAGCACCATCAAGAAGCTGCTGACCGAGGACGGCGTCGCCGTGGTCCACACCATCGGCCATGAGGGCTCCGGCGGCGGTTCGAACCAGTGGCTCGACAAGTATATCTTCCCCGGCGGCTATATCCCGTCCCTGTCGCAGATCACCGGCTCGGTCGAGGGCTCGCAGCTGTGGGTCACCGATATCGAAATCCTGCGCCAGCACTATGCCGAAACCCTGCGTCACTGGCGCAAACGTTTCACGGCGTCACGCGACAAGATGGCCGAGCTTTACGACGAGCGATTCTGCCGCATGTGGGAGTTCTATCTCGCCTTGTGCGAGTTGGGCTTCCGCTTCGCCACCCTGGTCGTCGTCCAGGTCCAGTTGACACAAAAGATCGACGTCCTGCCGATCACGCGCGACTACATGCACGACGAGGAGGTGGTGCTGGGGCAGTAGGGCCACCCCCGCAGGGTTGAGCTGAAGAGGCAGCATTGGGCCCGCAATTTCCGAACGCGCTTGCGTTCGGCAAGGGCGACCGCCCGCCCGAGCCAATGCGAGGAGCCTCGCGGCGCATGAGCGCAAACACCACTAAACAATTGCTTTTACCGGCGATTGCTCTAAACTCCGCCTAATTCGGGATCCAGGTTTTTCTTGCCGGCGCCTTTTCGGCTTCCTTCAAGATATCGCTATTTCGGATTTGAGGTGGGCAATCTCGCCTGCCACGGGCACGAAACGTGCGACACTTTCTAAGGAGGCCTTCATGGCAAACGGTACGGTCAAGTGGTTCAATTCGACCAAGGGTTATGGTTTCATTCAGCCGGAAGCCGGCGGCGCGGACATCTTCGTCCACATCACGGCGGTTGAGCGCGCGGGCCTGCGCGCCCTGAACGACGGTCAAAAGGTCAGCTACGAGCTGGCGACCGAAAAGGGCAAGACCTCGGCGGTCAACCTGCAAACCCTCTAAGCTTTCCCAAAGCTAGACCATTCGAAACCCGCGAAGGCAACTTCGCGGGTTTTTTCGTGCGCGACGCGCGGCCCCATTTTTCTCCTCCCCATTTTGTTAAAATGGGGAGGTGGCATCGCAAGCCCGAAGGGCGCGTCGATGACGGAGGGGTCACTTGCCGACGTCAGAGCATTCCCCGTCGCCAGCAAGTGACCCCTCCGTCGCGGACTTCGCCTTCGGCGAGCGCCGCGCCACCTCCCCATTTGTCCGAAATGGGGAGGAGAGTTTTTGTTCCGTCCCCTCCCTCCCCCAACAACCGAATAGCCTTCTTACGGGCGAATCCGTTTAAGGCACTTTCGTGCCTTGGGCGAAGCAAACCTGGGCGCCCCAACGCACTCAAACGCCTTAGCCTTGGGAAAATTTGTTAATTTACAAGGCTTAGACTCCCCACCGATGAGAACGGCTAAATCCACGCGTCATAAAATTTACATATTGCCGCCTCTTTTCGCAGCCGCAGCAATCCCTAAATAGGGCGCACGACAACAAAAAAGTACGCACAAACACTTTCTAGGTTTCAAAAGGAGCATCCCATGTCCAATTCCCGCCTGTACCGCACGACCGCGCTTGCGCTGTCGATGGCGGTCTCGCTTTCGGCAGCTCCGGCCGTCCTCGCTCAGACTACACAGTCAACGACCACGACCTCTGCCGCTACCGCCCCGTCCGACACGACCCAAGTGGTCATCACCGGACAACGCGCCTCGCGCCGCACACGCCTGGATACCCTGGCGCCTGTCGACGTCGTCACGTCCCAATCCCTCTCGGCTCAAGGCAATAGCGAACTGGCCCAGGGCCTGTCGCGCGTCGTCCCGTCGCTGAACTTCCCGCGCCCCTCGGGCACCGACGCCACGGACAATATCCGCCCGGCCCAGCTGCGCGGCCTGTCGCCCGACGAAACCCTCGTCCTGGTCGACGGCAAGCGCTGGCACGCCTCGTCGCTGGTCAATATCAACGGCTCGGCCGGCCGCGGTTCCGCCGCCGTCGACCTGAACTCGATCCCCGAAGACGCACTTGACCGCGTCGAAGTGCTGCGTGACGGCGCCTCGGCCCAGTACGGCTCCGACGCCATCGCCGGCGTCATCAACCTGCACCTGCGCGAAGCCAATCACGGCGGCAATATCGAAGCCAGCGTCGGCGAATACGACACCGACGTCCAGGCCGCCAATTCGTCGCGTCACGAACACGACGGCGAGACCACCGACCTGAACGGCTGGATCGGCCTGCCGCTGGGTTCCGACGGCTTCGTCACCGTGTCCGGCGATGTGAAGAAGCGCGACGCCACCTCGCGCGCCGACGTCGACCTGACCGTTTCGCCGGTGACCGTGACCTCGCGCTACGGCGATCCGGAGCAAAAGGTCGCCTCGATCTTCGTCAATGCCGGCAAGCCGGTCAATGCCGACTGGAGCCTGTACGGCAACGCCAGCTACACCGACAACGACTCCAGGTCGGCGGCCTTCTTCCGTCACAGCAATTCCAGCGGCAATGTCGTCTCGATCTACCCGAACGGCTTCCTGCCGCTCGAGGACTTCAAGTCCAAGGACTATTCGGCCACCGTCGGCGTCAAGGGCGAAGCCTGGGGCTGGACCCAGGACTATAGCCTGACCTATGGCGGCAACCAGCTGAAGTACTACACCGACAACAGCGTCAACCCGACCTATGGCGCGGCGTCCCAGACCTCGTTCTACGACGGCGAGACGCAATACGACCAGACGGTGTTCAACGCCGACATCTCGCGTCCGTTCGAAGTCGGCCTGCATAGCCCGCTGACCATCGCGGCCGGCCTGGAAGCGCGTCACGAAACCTATCAGATCGACGCCGGCGACCTCGAATCCTACGCCGCCGGCCCGATTACCACCGGAGGCGTGTCGCCGGGCGCCCAGGGCTTTGGCGGCTTCCAGCCGTCCAACGCCGTCGACAAGAGCCGCGACAGTGCCGGCATCTATGTCGACGCGGCCGCCAATCTGACCGAAAAGCTCAGCTTCGACGCCGCCCTGCGCTACGAAAACTACTCGGATTTCGGCAGCAACATCACGGGCAAGCTCGCGGCGCGCTATGACTTCACGCCGAACTTCGCCATCCGCGGCAATGTCGATACCGGCTTCCGCGCCCCGTCGCTGCAACAGCAGTACTTTACCTCGACGGCCAGCAACCTGATCACCACCACGACGCCGGCCTCGGTCGTGCAGACCGGCACCTTCCCGTCGAACAGCCCGCTCGCCGAATCCCTCGGCGGCGAACCGCTCAAGGCGGAAAAGTCGACCAGCCAATCGCTGGGCGCCGTCTGGCACAAGGGTCCGTTCGAACTGACGGTTGACGGCTATCATATCCGCATCGCCAACCGCATCGTGCTGTCGGAAAACCTGCTGGCCAGCTCCAGCCCGCAATTGTCGGCCTTGCTGGCGCCCTATGGCGTCAGTGCGGCGCGCTTCTTCCTGAACGGTGTGACGACCGATACCTCGGGCATCGATGTGGTCGGCAACTACCGCATCCCGACCGACAATTTCGGCCGTTTCAACCTGTCGGCGGCGTGGAACAACAACAACACGACCATCGCCAAGGAACCGTCGGACAACGCCCTGTCGAGCATCACGCCGGCGCCGGTGCTGTTCGCCCGGATCCGCCAGTACATCCTGACCGGCTCGTCGCCCGAGAACAAGGGCACCTTCGCGGTCGACTGGAACAAGGCTGGCTGGTCGGCGACGGCGCGCGCGACCTACTATGAAAGCGTGATCGACCCGGGTTCGACCCCGGCCAGCGACATCCGCACGGGCGACAAGACGATCGTCGACCTGTCGGGCAGCTACAGCTTCAGCGAAGGTACGCGCCTGACGGTGGGCGTCGACAACCTGTTCGACACCTATCCGGACAAGGTCCCGGCCGCGCTCAACGTCACTTCGGGCAACGGCGCCGGCGCCCTGGCGTTCGACCGTTTCTCCCCCTTCGGCTTCGACGGCCGCTACATCTACGCCAAGGTCTCTCAATCTTTCTAGGCGCTCAAGCGCCGCGCGGGCTCCTCGCACGAGCTCGGGCGCGCGGTCGCGCTTGCCGATTTGCCAGCAAATCGGAGATCTAGAACCAAGAACCCTCCGGATGCCCGCATCCGGAGGGTTTGTTTTTGCACGAAGACGCCCTAGAACTCTCCTCCCCATTTGGGACAAATGGGGAGGTGGCGCGGCGCTCGCCGAAGGCGAAGTCCGCGACGGAGGGGTCACTTACCGACCGCGGAGGGGACACCGCCACCTCTAAAAATACCCCGCCCCCTCAAGATCCTCAAACAACCCCGCCTCCCGCGGCGCCCATCCCAACTGCCCCTGCGTCCAAACACTCGACGTCGGATTATCCGCCGTGACAAACCGCGCCAAATAGCTCAACGCCCCCGCCGCTTCCTTCGGCGTCAAAACCTTGACCGGCACCCCAACACCCGCACCGATCCGCTCGGCAATCGCCCGAAAAGCCACCCCCTCCTCAGCCACCGCATGATAACGCGCCCCAGCCGTCCCCTGCTCCAGCGCCAACCGCAACAACCTCGCCGCATCCAACCGATGCACCGCCGGCCAGCGATTATCCCCCGACCCGACAAAACTCGCATGGCCCTGCTTCCGGGCAAAGCCGATCAGCTGCGGGATCAACCCCGTATCCTTGGGCCCATGCACCGTCGGCGCCAACCGCACCATCGTCGCCCGCACACCCTGCGATGCCCACCGCTCGACCGTCCCTTCGTTCACCGCCCGGGCAAAGCCGGGAGACCGCGGATCCGGCCGCGCCTCCTCCGTCCCGACCCGCAAGGCCATCCCCGTCTCCGCCGCCTGCCCCAGCGTGCCGAACACGGTCGCCAGCGGCCGGCTGGAACCCTTCAACACAGCCCCAAACGTATCGATCGCCCGCCGATCCGCGGCAGACGCCACCGCCATGAACCGCCCGATAATCCCGCCCGGCAGCCCGCCGGCGATGATGCTGAGCCGGCTCAGCAGCGGCACCTGGCCGATGCCATGCATATAGGCGAGATGAATGACCCCGTCGGCCGCCCGCGCCGCGGCGCTCAGACTGGCGACATTGTCGATCCCGCCGTGCCGCACCTCGACGCCACGCACTTTAAGCGCCTCAGCCGCCGCCGCATTGCGCGCCAGGGCCGAGACCCTGTGCCCGCCGTTGATCAACTCCGCGACCACAGCCTGGCCGATATAGCCGGTGGCGCCGGTGACAAAAACCTTCATGGAAGCTCCGGGATTGCAAGACCCGTCGATCCTATACAAACCCGAAAGACGGTCTATAATCCAAACTCCATTTTTGTTTACGTATAGTCCACAATGGATCCGTTTTCGCAGATCATCGCCCTGCTCAAGCCGCAAGCCGTCTTCTGGCGCGTCATCGAGGCCCACGACGACTGGACGATCGCCTTCAATCCCTCAAGCGTCGTCGTCTTCGGCCAGCTGATCGAGGGCAGCGCCCGCGTCGAACGCCCCGACGGCCTGGTCTTCGATGCCCAAGCCGGCGACTTCATGCTGATGCCCCTGCCCCCGCCGTGGACGATGAGCGGTGGCCGTGGCGGCCCGCCGATCGACTTCAAGGCCGTGCTCGATGCGCCGGAACTTTTGCAGGCCTCAGGGCGCCCTAAGACCGTCACACGCCTCATGGCCGGCAATTTCGAATGCGACGCCGGCCACGACAGCCTGGTCACCCGGCTGATCCCGCCGGTCGTCCATGTCCGCGGCCACGAGGTCTCCGCCGGCCGCCTGGGCGCGCTGTTGCGGATGGTCGGCGACGAAGCCACCACCGAGCGCCCCGGCCGCTCGCTGATCCTCGGCCGACTGCTGGAAACCCTGCTGGTCGAAGCCCTGCGCAGCGGCTCAGCCCCCCTGGGCGAAGCCGGCCAAGGCCTGATGAACGGCCTGGCCGAGCCCCGGATCGCCCGCGCCCTGCACCTGTTGCACCAGGACGGGCCGAAACCGTGGACGGTCGCCACCCTGGCGCGCGAAGTCGGCATGTCGCGCTCAGCCTTCGCCTTGCTGTTCACCCGCACCGTCGGTCTGCCGCCGATGGACTATTGGGCCAACTGGCGCATGACCCTGGCCCGGAATGCGCTGCTATCGTCGGAGTTGCCCATGACCGATATCGCCGACCTGGCCGGCTACCAATCGGTCAGCGCCTTCAGCACGGCGTTTCGCCGGGTCAACGGCATGTCGCCGATGGGGTTTGTGAGGGAGAGGAAGGTGCTCCCCTCAATACACCCTCACCCCGGCCGGTAAGTCTGCGCCATGCAGCCGCCAGGAAAGACCTTCGAACGGGCCAGCTTTAACGGGCGCGGCGCCGGCAGATCCGAAAAGATCGGCAGGCCCCGGCCCAGGGCGATAGGATAAACCAGCAAGGCGTATTCATCGACCAGGTTGCGCGCAATCAGGCTGCGCGCGAAGCCGGCGCCGCCATGGGCAATGATCGGCTTGCCGTCCTGCGCTTTCAACGCGTTGATTTCGTCGTCCAGGTCGCCGCCGGCCACATAGGCCTGCGACCAGCTATTCGCACCGGGTTGGCGATCCTCGCCTTGGGCCTCACCGGCATGGGCTTGGGCGTCCTTGAGCGTGCGGGTCGTGGTGCCTGCCGTCAGGACTGCCGGCCCCTGCTTGGAAAAGACCGCTTTCGGGATCTGGTTCATCGGCGGTGCGAACACCTGGGTGGAGGTCGGCCAGAAGGCGGCCATGTCATGGAAGGTGCGGCTGCCCATAATGTGCAGGCTGGCGTTCGAGATCGTCTCGACCGTCCAGGCAACGGCCTCCTCGTCAGCGCCGAATACCCAGCCGGCTTCGCCCGCTGGACCGCCGACAAAGCCGTCGAGTGACATGGACATCTTCAGGATCAGTTCTCTCATCGCGTCTCTCCATTCGGCCGGCCGGCGGTGACACCGTGTCATTTTAGGCGGCGGCATCAACACATCGTACGGGCCGCCGCGGAATCGACACGGCCACGGGATTTATTTCGGCGACCGCTTTCGCCACTCAGGCTCATTTCATTTGGACTTTACGCCCCCATGGTCCGGCTCTATGTGATCCGGGAGCGTGGAGACAATCGGCCATGGTGGCAAAGGCAAAACGAGATATGAGCGATATCGCCGTCATCGATGGCGTGCCTTATCGCTGGCACGTGCATCGCGAGCCGCAATGGTCGAGCGTCGATGGCGCCAAGGGCCTGTGCATCGCGGTCGAACCTCAGGACAATCCGCAGAAAATCCTGCTGATGGAATATCCGTTTCCGCCGCCCAATCGCCATCAGCAGCGGCCGAAAATCTCCAAGACCGACGTTGCCAATCGCATCAAGGAAGCGATGGAGGCCGGCTGGAACCCGGAATCGCGCGGCAAGCCATTTACGTATATTATTGAGAAGTAAGGCCGACGCCAACTAAGGCTGCGGAGACGGCTGCAAATCTCTCCTCCCCATTTTGTTAAAATGGGGAGGTGGCATCGCAAGCCCGTAGGGCGCGTCGATGACGGAGGGGTCACTTGCTGGCGCCCGTGTGTCCTCGCCATTCGTAAGTGACCCCTCCGTCGCGGACTTCGCCTTCGGCGAGCGCCGCGCCACCTCCCCATTTGTCCCAAATGGGGAGGAGAAAGAAGAGCGGCCCGCCTCCGCGTGCCCTACCCCGCAACCGCGCAATACTGTTTGATAAACGCGTCGTGCGTCGTCATCTGCGCCACGAAGTGATCGACCGTCTTTTTCAACCCGCCCAGTGCGCCTTCGAGCTCCGGGCGGCTCATCAGGGCGCCGGCGCGGTGCCAGCGTTGTGGTTCCAGGCGTTGGCCCAGCATCACCTGGACCCAGGAATCGACGCGGAACAGTTCGCCGCCTTCCTGGTAGGCCATGCCGGACTCGCGGAACAGGTCGATGCGCTGCTGCAGATTGTCGGGCACCGACATCAACGCCCGGTCCTTCCAGAATTCCGTGTCGTCGCGTTCGTTCAGCTTGTAGTGCAGGATGACGAAGTCGCGGGCATATTCGAGTTCCTTGACCGACATCCGGTTATAATGCTCGGCCTGCGCCTCGCTGACGCCGAGGAACGGGAAATTCTCGATCAGGTGCAGCACGCTGCGCTGGAACAGATGGATGCTGGTCGATTCCAGCGGCTCGATAAAGCCGCTCGACAGTCCCATGGCGATGCAGTTCTTGGCCCAGCCCTTTTGGCGCCGGCCGGTACGATACTTGACCAGGCGCGGCTCGGTGACCATCGGCTCATCGAGCAATCCCGTCACGCGCTGGGCCGCCTCATCGTCGCTGAGATAGGCGCTGGAATAGATCATGCCGTTGCCGACCCGCGTCTGCAGCGGAATGCGCCACCGCCAGCCCTCCCCGTGCGCCGTCGCCCGGGTGAACGGCGTGATCGCCTTGTCCGACGTCGTCTGCACGGCCAAGGCCCGATCGGTCGGCAGCCAATGGCTCCAATCCTCCCAGCCGACCTTCAGCGTCTGCTCCATCAACAGGGCGCGAAAGCCCGTGCAGTCGATGAACAGGTCGCCTTCGACCACCTGGCCCGAGGCCAGGGTAAGCGCGGTGATGAAACCGCTCTCAGGATCCTGGCCCACCGAGACGATCTCGCCCTCGATGCGCTTCACGCCCGAACCCTCGCTCAACGTGCGCAGGTATTTGCCATAGGCCACGGCATCGAAATGATAGGCGTAGCCGATCGGCAGGTTCTTGTGGATCTGGAACTTGCCGGCATAGGCGGCCTTCAGTTCCAGGCTGTAATCGTCAAGCGAACCGCCAAAGCCCTGGCTGCGCGCCTCAAGCCACAGGTGATGGAACGGCGCCATCCAGGGTGATTTGCCGAGCGTGCCGAAGGCATGGAAATAGCGGTCGCCCTCGCGCGCCCAGTTCTCGAACTCGATGCCCAGCTTGATCGTGCCGTTGCTGGCGCGCATGAAGGCCTGCTCATCGATATCGAGCAGGGAATGAAAGGTGCGGATGGTCGGGATCGTCGCCTCGCCGACGCCGATGATGCCGATATCCGCCGACTCGACCAGTGTGATGTCGAGCAAGGGCCCCAGCAGCCGCGACAGCCCCGCCGCCGCGCACCACCCGGCCGTGCCGCCACCGGCGATGACGACTTTTTTCACGACTTGGGCAGGCATGCGTAACCTCAGCGATTAAAGCGGTTGAGAAGATGGGCGCGCAGGCGCCGCGCCTGCAGGCTGTCGATCGGACCCAGCGGTCCGCGGGCATGGGGCGGAATATGCGCCGCGGCGGCTTCCGGCGGGCCGAACAAATAGTATTCGAAGACTTGGCGCCACGCCTCCTTCTCCGCCGGCGGCCGTTCGCGCAGGCTCAACAGGCCGTGCAGCATGGTGTTCAGCGGCGTGTCGACAAAGGCCGACTGGGTGTTCCACCAGTAATTGATCAGGATGTTGAAGCCATCCAGCGCCTCGACCTGGTGCCACCACATCGACGGATAGAAGAGCACATCGCCGGGTTCGAGGTCGGCGATCCGCGCCGCGGCTTGGGCCTCACGGAACTTCGGATAGGCGTCGAAATCGGGCCGGGTGAAATCGACCAGGCTGATCACCTGGCCGCCCGGCGTCGGCTCCAGCGGCCCGGGGTACAGGTTGTGGATTTGCTCGGGCGGGAACAGGGTAAAGCGGCGATGGCCGACCATGCACACGGCGATATTGTGCGAGATATCGAAATGCGCGCTGGCCGTCGTGCGATTGCCCATCCAGATGCTTTTCAGCACCGGGTTCTGGGTGAACATGTCGCCCGACAGCGGCAGGCTGTCACTGGCCAGCAGGCCCGGGAAAAAGGTGTCGATATCGGTCGACCCGCAATAGAACGACGGGGCTGCGGCATCGTCGAGATGATCCAGCACGACCTGGAACAAGCGATCCAGCGGCACCTGTTCGGCGGTGAAGTTGAAGCCGTCGACATTGGGCGTATAGCCGAACCGGCCGCGGATCTCTGGTTCCCCCTTGAAGACCAGCACCGGCTTGCCGCCGTAGAATTGGCGCAGATGAGCCATGGCCGCCTCGGGCGAGCGCAACCCCGCCTGGACCAGGGGCAGGTTCGACGCCAGGCCCCTGAAAATCATCGGCGTCTGTTCGGCAATCAACCGCGCGAAGTCGATTTCCGCAAAGGCGCCCACCCGTGTTTCCGCAACCGCGTTCATCATGCCCTGCTCACCCGCAGCCTTACGCCGCGACGGACGCGGCGCGCGCCGTCTTCAGCGTGATCATATGGCTGAGATTGCCCATCGACGACAGGACATGAAAGGCCAGGGCCAGAAAACCCGCCTGGTTCAGGGCCGCAAGCGTCGCGCCGTCGAGGCCGTTAAGCCCCGCGCGGCTGATCGTCAGCATGTCCTTCAGCATGAAGGACTGGCGCTCGCTGATCTTGAGTTCGATCTCAACCGGCGCCAGCAGGCCGGTCTCGAGAAACGCCGCGAACATGCGCTCGCTGAGCGTCTGGCCGGCATAGACCTGTTGCAGGACGGACGCGACGTGGTTCAGCGCCGGGCTATTGCCGCCTTGGGCCAGGAACAGCGGCTCGCCCTCGCCGCGGCTGATGCGGGCGTGATCGGGATCGACCAGGATCATCGCCTCGGCATTGGCCGGCAGGTCCTGGCCGGGGGCCGCTTGCGGCTGGCCGATAAGAAACGGCGCGATGCGATGCATGGCGGGGACATAGGCGGCGTCCCAGCGATCGCCGTTGAGGAACAGGTTTTCGTCGGCATCGAAGCCCAACAGCGCGATCGACTTGAAGCCGCCGCTTTCGGTGCGGCGAAAAAAGATCGGATAGTGGCGCTGGATGTCCTGGAATTCCGTCGGCAGGACCAGGGCCTGGTTGACGCCGTCGCCGAACGCCTGGCCATGACGGGTGATCAGGCGCAGATCGTGGTGATCGACATTATTGAGTAAAACGTGCTGGCCCAAGATAATCCGCCCTTTATATTTGTTGACTCTACGATGGTCCGCGAGGCCCGAAAATGCAAGGGCTTCGCGCGGTTAGGTAAGTTGCGGCCGCTCAATCTTTCTCCGCCCCATTTGGGACAAATGGGGAGGTGGCGGCGCGCAGCCCGAAGGGCAAGTCGACGACGGAGGGGTCACTTGCGGACAGCAGAACCACTCAAACTTCCGTAAGTGACCCCTCCGTCGCGGACTTTGCGCTGCGCGCAAGCGCCGCGCCACCTCCCCATTTGTCCCAAATGGGGAGGAGAATAAAAAGAGGGCCGCGGTTGCCCGCGGCCCTCCTCGGCCTAAACCCAGCTTGGGATTAGAACTTGTAGCGCAGACCCACTTCGTAGCGGGTGTCGAGTTCTTGATAGTCAACAACGTCGGTCGGGACGCGGATATATTCCACGACGTGTTCCTTGTTGATGTTCAAGGCTTCGAGCGACAGCGTCACCTTCGGGGTCAGGTTGTAGTTGACCGAGGCATCCCACTGGCCATAGGCCGCGGTATAGAGACCGCCGAACTGAGCGGCGTTCGCCTGGGTCAGGTACTTGTCGCGCCAGTTATAGACGATCCGGCCCGACCAACCGTACTTCTCGTAGATACCCGTGATGTTGTAGGTATTGCTGAGACCTTCGAGGGCAAATTGAGACACGCCGTTCGGATCGGCGGCATTGTTCAACTTGACGTCGCCGTTGACGGTCGTGGCACTGGCGGCAACACCGAAGCCGGTTTCGCCGAAGAAGTGCTGAACGGCAAATTCGAAGCCGTCGATATTGGCCGTGTGGTTATTGATAGGCTCGGAAACTTCGAACGTATCGACCGGGTCGGTGCTGTTGCCGATGACCGGATAGTTGGCGAACATATCGGCTTCGAAGGCGCCGAAGCTGGTATAGGTATGCCCAGCCGGGTCCGTCAGAGAGGAGAACTCTTGGGACGCCGTCGCCGCATTGCCACCGGCACGGTCAACCAGGGCCGTCATGACGAACAGGGAGTTCGTATTGATGGCCGCGTTGCTATTGCCACCCGCCGCCAGGGCTTGCAGGGCGGTAACCGCCGTGCCCGAACGCGTGCCGGCCTTACCCGACGACGGATCGGTCAAGCCGAACAGGGTGCTGTTGACAACGCCCGTGCCGATGAAGTTGTCGACGGCCTTGCGGTAGTAGCCCAGCGAGACATAGCTGTTCTTGCCGTAGTACCATTCCACCGAGGCGTCGAAGTTGTCGGACGTCAAAGGCTTGAGGTTCGGGTTGCCCGACGAAGCCGTCGCCGCATAACCCAGGTAGCTCGGGTTGCCCGGCGCGTTGACCGACGTCGTGGCATACATCGCGCTATAGGGCGGAGGCGCTTCCGTCTTCGAGAACGACAGACGACCGATGATATTGTCGGTAATGTCCAACGCGGCGTCGAAGCTTGGCATCAGTTCGCTGTAGTGCGACTTCACGGCAAACGGCTGGATAGCCGAGCCCTGGACGATGTTGAAGTTGTTCTTCTGCGTCCATTCGATCGCCGTCGGGATGTTCTGGTAAGCCGTCACATCCACGTCGGTGTCTTCATAACGCACGCCGGCCAGGATCTTCAGCGGACGGTTCAGGAACTGCCCCTTCATGGCGAACTGTACGTAGGCTTCGGTGACGTCTTCCTGAACCTTGTTGTGGCTGAAGCCGTTCAGGTAGATCGCGCCGGGCGCCGCCGAGGTCGAGCCGGGCATGACGGGCGCGAAGTTCGATCCGCCATAATAGGCGGCCAGCCCCTGGAACGCCTGCACGGCATTGAAGCGGTAAGCCGTGTCGGCGTCCGGATTGCCATTCGGCGCAAGGCTGACCGAATTGAATTCGCAAGCCATGCAGAAGGTCTTGATCGCGGTGCCGCCGTACTTCGCCAGGTCGCCCGGGTTCGTGCCCGACCAGTCGCCGAAGCGGCCGGTGATCTGGCTGTACTGCTCGGTGTTGGTGTTGTCGTGGAAGTCGAGGCCGGCGCTCAGCTTGCTGTTGTCGTCGACGGCGTATTCCCCATCGAACTTGGCTTGCCAGATCCGGTCGGTTTGCTTCGAGAAGTTCTCGTCGCTGTAGCCCGAACTGATCGAGGCGATGTCCTGCTTGCCGGTCGGTGATTCGGCCAGGTTAAGCGTGACGTTCTGAACCGGCGCCGCCAGGTTGCCGTAGGTGGTCGTGTCGGTGCCGACATATTCCTGGGCAACCGAGACGGTCGTCGAGGTGGTGCCGTTCGAGTTGCCGCCGCCCGAGGTCGAATAGGACCCGGACACGTCGGCTGTGAACGTCCATTGATCGTTCGGGTGATACTTGAGCTTCACGCCGTTCGACTGGATGGAGGTATTCACCGCCCTCAGTTCGTTTTCGTAACCTTGGTCCTTGTCGGTCGGGACCTTATCGACGACGACGACGGCCGAGTCGATGGTGGTGTTGCCGTCAAAGGTCAGGGATTGGTACGGCGACTGCGAGAACCAGTTGGTCAGTTCCGAACGGGCTTCCTTTTCCTTGGTCTCGGCATAGAAGCTGTTGGCCGTGATGCTCAATTCCTCGGTCGGCCGCCACGTCACAACGACTTCGCCGTTGGTACGGACCGTATCGTCTTCGGCATAGGTGTAGCGGCTGTCGCTCGGCGTCGCGACCAGCTGGCTCGGGTTGGTCGGCGCGTTGTTAAGCGTCGTGACCCCGGCCTGATAGGAGCCGGACGTCAGGAAGGCGTTCGACGAGCCGTCGTTGAAGGGTTCGATCGTCCAGTGATTGACGGTGTCCGAACGGGTCGAACCGGTCTTTTCCTGATAGGAGCCGAACGCCGCGACACCGAACTTGCCGCTGTCGTTGGTCCACTGGTAGGCGCCGGAGATTTCCGGCGTGATCGTCTTCTTGGACAGGATGGTGCCCAGGCCCGGATTGTCGCTGGTCAGGCCCTTGACCGTCAGGCTGGCGGCCGTGCCCGGGTGGACCAGGGGCTGCAAGGTCTGGACGTTGATCGAGGCGCCGATGCCGCCGGAATCGATGTCGGCGCGGCCGGTCTTGTAGACCTCGACCGACTGCACGCCATCGGAGGCGATATTGGCGAAGTCAAACGCCCGCGTATTACCCTGGGCGCCGTCGGAGCCTTGACCGCCGCCGATGACCGAAATGGACGTGGCCGGCATGATGCGGCCGTCGACGGTCGTCGAGTTATATTGCGGACCGAAGCCGCGAACCGTGATCTGTTCGCCTTCGCCGTCGACGCGGTTGATCGACACGCCGGTGACGCGCTGCAACGAGTCGGCCAGGTTGGTGTCGGGGTACTTGCCGACGTCTTCGGCCGAAATACCGTCGACGACGCCGTCGGCGTTTTTCTTGATGTTCATCGAGCGCTGCAGCGAGGCCCGGATGCCCGTGACGACGACGACGGTCGAATCGTCCTTGGCCGCCGGTGCCGCGGTGGTGCCGGATGCCGTTTGCGCCATGGCCGGACCTGCCAGGGCAACGACCGCCAGGGTCGATACGCCACACAGAACCGCACTACGCAGAAGCGTCCCCGATTTCACTTTCGTTACAATTTTTCCCAATTTGTTTCTCCCTACGTTAACCAGCCCCAAAAACCTTGCCCCACAGGCTGACCCCGGTGTTTCCCACACGGCTTTTTCAACCCAGAATTTAGAACAAGCACCACCCCTTCCGCGCAAGGCTGGCTCTGCCACGGAACGTCAGATAAGACTGAATATGATGGTTTACGCTACCCGAAGTCCGTATCTTCCGGACCCTCGAGCCAACGGCCTTGCCTTGGCCAAACAACCTCCCGATATTTTTTATACATTATATTCACGGCAACCGCGGATCTACGCCCGGCATTGCCAATCGACTTACGCATACAATGAAATGCCGTTTATCTGCTTTTACAGCGGCATCTCGGCACTCTCATCACCGACGACAATTCTCTTTTCAGGGAATCGCGTCCGCCACATGATAGCGCTGTCAGTCACGGCTTCAATCCAATGGTTCACCACGACGCAACATTTTCAGGTTGAGTTACAAATTTGACACTAGTGACGAAATTTGGCCCACATCGCACCGCCCCCGGCAGGCCATTGCCGAGAACGATGCGATGCGACGCCACGACCGAAGCCCTTCGCCGAAGACACGGCGCGGCGCCGGCCTGGCGAAATCGCAACGCCGCAGACCGAAAACGGGCGCCCCTGGTGTTGCGCGACGCAAACGCCCCGCGCCTATGCCGGCTGATTTCATTGCCCTCGCCATTCGCAAAACGGCCGGCCGAGCCGCCGCACGCCCGCATCCGCCAGCCCGCAGCACCTCACCCCTGACGTTTTCAATCCCTGAACCCGGTAGTCACGCGCGTCGCGCCATGCGCCGCTGCGCCACCCCGATTTATAAGCTTACATACGCCGCTGATGGGCTTGGCGCCGCGTTGGGTCGGCCCCAAGCCCACTCAATCGAAAATTGAAAGATTCACTTCCAGCAAGTACGTCCCAGGTCGCAAAAACAACGCACGACCGGAGACTCACCGCCATGGAAACGCTACCATTTGCTGATAACGTTGTCAAATTCACGCCCACAGCCGCGACCGGAATTGGCCAATCCTTTTACCGGTGCGTATCATAATTGATACAATAGCGCGACTTCGCATCCTTTAAGCCCCGCGCATTGAACCTTGTTTATCCTACGGATTTTCACCTTTGAGCCAAAACGAGCGCCTCAGGAATGGATCCAGGAACAATTATTCCGCATCCGCTCCGGTGATTCGGCAAACCGGCATCATGTTGGTGGCGGCGGCCTTTTTATATGAGATTCGCCATTTTATTAGTGGATATGACCGCACGCGCGGCCCCAAATATATATGACAAAATGCCTTGTAAAAAAGGGAAAATCCCAAATATCGGGAACCATGCCGGGCGCCCCTGCCCCCTTCCCCACAGCCTGGCTGAGGTCGGCGCAAGACGGCAATGCCGGCGAAAAACACGCCAAGCCCTCACATAAGCGCGCTAAGGCCACGTCCCATCGCCCGGCCGTCCGGCGACCGGCCCTGGGAGCGCCTGTTTCGCACCGGCGCGCCTCGCCGCCCGTCCTTCAAGCCTGTAATAATAACGAAGAGGGCGCGCCCCTCCTCGTCATGTCCAAACCAGACAACGTTGTCTGGTTTGGACATGGCCGGCCATGATCAAAATCCGCACCACGGCTGCGTGGTTTTTCAATCATCAGATGATAATCGGTCCCGCCCCGGCGGCCGCACGAGGTCAATCGGTCGCCGGTTGCGCGTCAACCGAGCCCCCGTTAACCCAGAACGTCAGCCAGACCTCAACCTCTTCGAGATAGACCCAAGCGGCGATCGCTCACAAAACCGGGAAACACCATGCGCCACCGCCATGCCCCTTTGCTTTTCGCCGCCGCCCTCTTCGCCGCCGCTCAGGCCGCGTCCGCGCATACGCCCGAGCACACGCCCTATGGCACAAAGCCCTTGGCCGAGGTTGAGGCCCTGGCGCAAGGCGGCGACGCGATGGCGCAGGCCGAGCTCGGCCTCGACTACGGAAACGGCGTGGGTCTTCCCAAAAGCATGGCCCAGTCCTTGGCCTGGCTGTCGAAAAGTGCGGCGGCCGGCAATCCCTATGGCGAGGGCTATCTCGCCACATTCTATTATTATGGCGACCGCGGTGTGCCCCGGGACGAGCGGCACGCCCACGCCCTGACCGAAAAGGCCGCCACCCAGGGCCTGGCCGAGTTCGAATTCATTTGCGGCTACGACTATATGTGGGGCGAAGGCGTCGACCAGGACCAGCGCCGCGGCGTCCTGTGGTGGCAAAGGTCGGCCGATGCCGGCAATGCCCGCGCCCAGGTCCGGCTGGGCCGGTTCTACCTGATGGGCGCGGTCGTGCCGAAGGACGTACACAAGGCGCGCCTGCTCTTTGAAAAGTCCGCCCCCCAGGGCGACGACGAAGGCCAGGACGCGCTGTCGGAAGTCTATTATTTCGGCTACGACCACGTCCCCGTCGACTATGCCCAGGCGTTCAAATGGGCGACCCTGTCGGCCCAGCAGGAAAATATGCCGGCGGCGCATATGCTGGCGGCGCTCTATGCCAGTGGCCGTGGAACGCCGCAGAACTGGGACGAAGCGTTCAAGTGGGAGTTTGCCGCGGCCTATAGCGGCGACCGGGAATCGCAGAAAGACCTGGCCTTTTTCTACCGCAACGGCCGCGGCACGCCGGCGAACAAGCCGCTGGCCCTGGTCTGGGCCTCGATCGCCGCCGACCAGGGCGACGCCGAAGCGGCAAGCCTGGCCCAGTCCCTGCCCGCGACGATGACGCCGGACGAGATGACCACGGCCACGAAAACCCGGCAATTGATCGCCGGCACGCTGGCCATGGTGAGCCAGCATACCCAGTGAGCCGCGGCGGTTACTTGATCGGCTTGAAGAACCGATCGGGGCGCAGGTTCAACCACGTCCACGGCTTCCAAAGGCTGGCGCCCTTATTCCATGACAGCAGCACCATCGCCGCCGGCCCCTCAAGGTTTTCTTCCGGCACATAATCGACACCGCCCGCCGCCATCGCAAACCGGCTATCCTCGGAATTATCGCGGTTGTCTCCCATCATGAAGTAATGATGCGGCGGAACGACGAAGACATCGGTATCGTCGGCCAGGCCATCTTCGACCATGTCCTGAATCAGATGCGGCCGTCCACCCGGCAGGGTTTCGCTGTATTCAGCCGCCTTATCGGTGCCGTTGATATATTTGGCATCGTCCGCATGGACGGAACCGACGGGTTGCGCCGTCACAGGCTGGTCGTTGACGAACAACTGGTCGTGACGCATCTGTACGCGATCGCCCGGCAGGCCGACGACCCGTTTGATCAGGTCGGTCTTGTTATCCCGGGGCAGTTTGAACACCACGACGTCGCCGCGCCGGGGCGCCGTATCGAACATGCGCCCCTGGATAAACGGTAGCGCCACCGGCAGCGAATATTTTGAAAGCCCGTAATTCCATTTCGATATGACGATATAGTCGCCTTCATACAGATTAGGCTCCATCGACGCCGACGGAATCGTAAAGGGCTGGAACAGCAGGGTCCGCAACAGCAGCACCAGGACGACCGCCACGGCGACGACGGCGGCGATTTCCTTGCCTTCGTCGATCATGATCCGGGTCGGCGTCCGTGTATCGGAGGCTTCGGGAGTTGCCTCATGGGGCTCTAAGTCGGTCAAAATTTTCACCTTTCTTGCCGAACGGCGTTCATCATCGTTCGGCAAGAAAGGTAAGGCGCCGAGCGCACAGCCGGCAAACCCCGATCCGGCGGGCGGGACTTATTGCCCCACGGACGGGCGGCCGGCGAACCAGGCGGCCAGGTTCTCGCGATAGCGGCGGCTCAGCTTCAGGCGCGTCCCGTCACGCAGGCTGAGCCACGCATCGCCATGCCCCGTTCCCGTCATCTCGGTGATACGGTCGAGCCGCACGATGGCGGTGCGATGGATCTGCGCGAACTGATCGGGCGGCAGCGTGCCGAGCAGGCCGGTCAACGAGCCGTCGAGCAGCAGGCTTCGCTCGCCCGCGTGCGCTTCGACATAGTCGCCGGCAACGCCCAACCAGTCGATCTCGTTCAAAGGCACGGCGCGCGTTTTGCCGTGCATGCGCGCAAGAAGGTGAGACGGCGGCGACACCAGCCGTTTCACAACGCGCTTCAAGGCCATATCGAAGCGGTGATCGTCGAACGGCTTCAACAGATAGTCCAGGGCCTCGGCCTCGAAGGCCTGTATCGCGTAGGCATCGTAGGCCGTCGTGAAGACGGTGGCGGGCATGAAATCGGCGCCGACGGCCGAAATCACGTCGAGCCCGCCCATTTCGGGCATCTGGATGTCGAGAAAGACCAGGTCCGGATTGAGCGTTTTGATCAGGTGAACGGCCTGGGCGCCATCCGACGCTTCGCCGACGACCGAAATCTGCGGCCAGCCTTGCAGCAGGCGCGACACATGCCGTCGAGCGGGGGGCTCGTCATCAACGATCAGGGCTCGGATCATACGGAATCTCAATTCGCACCGTGAACCCCTGCCCGGGTTCACTTTCCACGGCGAAGATATGGCGCGCGCCATAGAGCTGGGTCAACCTCAGGCGCGTGTTGCGAAGCCCTACCCCCTCGGTGACCGTCTTCGCGCCCGAACCGTTGTCGGCGACGGTCAGGTGCAGGCGGTCTCCAACACGCCGGGCCCTGAGGATCAGCTCACCGCCGCGCGCCCGAGGGGCCAATCCATGGCGAACGGCATTCTCGACCAGGGGCTGGATCACCAGGGACGGCAGCCTGGCGGCAAGCGCGTCGGGCTCTATATCCTTGACGATGCGCAGCCGGTCGCCGAGTCTTTCGCTTTCGATGGCAAGATAGGCGTCGGCGAATACCAGCTCCTCGGCCAGGCTTGTCCACTGCCCCGGCGGCCCCTCCATGGACAGGCGCAATAGATCGCCCACGCGGGCAATCAGCCGGACCGTCAGCACGGGATCGTCGTGCGCCGACGCCGCGATCGTGTTCAGCGCATTGAACAGGAAATGCGGCTGCAATTGCGCCCGTAGCGCCGCCGTCTGCGCCTCGGCCAATTGCGCCTTCAGACGGCTGTCGGCGATTTCCCGGTCGCGAAGCGCGGCATAGCTGCCCGCCAGTTCGACCAGGCCGACGATAATGGCATAGACCATCAGGTTGAAATGGAGGCTGCCAAACAGCTTGATCGTCTGCAGATGGAACGTCTTTGCGAAATCGGCATGTCCGCGATCGAAAAATCCGCCGATCGCCGCAACCAGCATCGCTTGAACCATGACGGTGACGATGGCCGCGGCCACATGGATCGCCAGGTTTCGCAGGGGTGCTTGCCCCCGCAACAGGTCGAAGCGGCGCCCCAGCCATACCGTCGTCGGGGTCAGCAAGGCCCAAATCCCGCACCATAGAAGACTTCCCGGCAGGGTCTGGGCCCAGGGTTGCAAGCGTCCGGTGATCCGTGCGGCCAGGTCGATCTGCGCCGCCGCCAGCAGAAAGACCAGCGACCATACACCGATGATGGCCGCCGCCTGAAGGCCGACGCGCTTCAGCTGGGCGAGGTTCAGCCCCATGACGGCCGAGGATTGAGTGTGTTCACGCATTTAGGGGCTTTAGAAAAACGGGTAGAGTGCGCCGAAATCGACGCGATGGAAATCGGGCTTGATCCATTGCATGCCCATGGTGATCGTGCCCACATCGATCGGGCGCCAGATGAAATTCGACAACAGGATAACGCCCCGCGCCTTTTGCCGCGAAAAGCCGATGAAGGTGTTGCAGCCGCCACCCAGGCCCGACTTCCAGACGATATCTTCCCCGCCCTGCGAGGTGATGAACCAGCCCAGGCCGGTATCGGTTCCGGCGAGGCTCGTGGCGCCACGTGTCTTCAAAAGCAAGGCCAACGGCTCAGCTAAAGGCGACGGGGTCAGCCCCATGCAGACTTTCAAAAAGGTCGTCAGGTCCTTGGCCGTGCTGCACAGCGACGCCATGCCGGGCATGGCCGGCACGCTCCAGCGCGCCACCGGCTTCAGGTCGACATCGTGCCCCTGCACCAGGCGCCGCGGCATATCGTCGGCCAGGGTGATGCGGGTATGGTCCAGGTCCAGCGGACGAAGGATGCGCTCGACCAGCAGCGCCTCGTAGCTTCGGCCGGCACGGCGGGAAAGCGCGATGCCCAGCAGGCCAAAGGCGAAATTGGCGTATTCATAATGCGTACCCGGCGCATGCCTTGGCACATGGTTGGACAGGAAGGCGAAGATACCGGCCTCGGTCAGCCCGTCATAGCCGCCCCAGTCCGCCGAAAGGTTTAGCGTTAGGCCCGACCGGTAGCTCGCCAGGTCCCAAAGCGTGATCGGCCGCCCGCGCACCGGTGGCGCGACCGGCAGGTACTTCGCCACCGGATCGTCAAAGGCCAGCTCGCCGCGCCCGACCATCTCGGCCAGCAATAGCGAGGTAAAGATCTTGGTGACCGACATCGTCTCGAACAGAGCATTGCCGTCGAGGTCCAGACCGGCGACGCCGGAGCTGCCATAAGAGGCCAGGCGCGTTTCGTTACCGTCGATGACCACCGCCACCATGCCGGCGACCTTTTCGCGCCGCCCGACCGTGCGTGCCAGCCGCGCCCCAAGCCCGTCCGCCATCGGCTGAGCCAAGACACCACAGGGCGCCAAACCCGCAGCGATGGCGCCAAGCAGATAATCCCGCCGATGCATCATGCCCTGAGCCTATTCGCCGTCGAAGAAGGCCAGCAGCCGCGCAACCAGTCCCTCGGGGTTTTCCTCGGCGATCCAGTGTCCCGAATGCGGCGCCCGCCATTCGGTGACGTCGTCGGCCACTTCGGCCATCATCTGGGCCATCAATGGCCCCGTCGTGCTGGCCTGGCCCCCGACGGCCAGAACCGGCAGGGTCAGCTTGCCATTTTGCGCCAACAGGGCACGGTGGGCGACGACGTCCTCGTCAAAGGCGCGGTACAGTTCGAAACCGGCCCGCAATGCGCCGGGCGCGGCATAGGCCGATGCGTAATAATCGATCTCCGCCGTGTCCATCGCACCGACATTGAACAGCCGGGCATTGATGAAGGCTTGGAAATAAGGCTTTTCCCGCCCGGCAATCAGCATTTCGGGGATATCGCGCACGGCGTGAAACGCAAACTGCCAGACCCGGGGATCGGCCCGCAGCCGGTCGAAGACGTCGGTTCCCGGCAGCGGCGCATCCATCACCACGAGGTGCGCCACGTCGCCCGGAAACATCTGCGCATAGGCATAGGCTACCATCAGGCCGATATCGTGCGCGACCAGGTGGATCGGCCCCGAAATCCCCAGGCCGTCGCGAACCAGGCTGTGGATGTCGCCGGCCATCGTTGTCTTGTCATAACCGGCCAGTGGCCGTGACGAATGTCCGGCGCCGCGATAATCCGGCGCGACCACGCGAAAGCCCGCGGCGACGAGGCCCGGGATCACGTGGCGCCAGCAGCGCCAGGTCTGGGGAAAGCCATGCAACAGGACGATCGTACGCTCGCCCTCGCCGGCGGTGGCGACATGAAGGCTGACGCCCGGCGCCACCTGGACCATGGCATGGTGGATATCGGTATCGGGATCGAAGGCCATGGGCGTCTCTCTATGCCGACACATAGGCCAGGTGCACCGTCTCGGCATCGATCGGCGCGCTGGAGATCAGGCGCAGCGGCGGGCGCGCTTCGTGGAAGAACGCCTTGCCTTGTCCCAGCACGAACGGGCGCAGGTACATATGATATTCGTCGACCAGGCCCCACCGGGTCATCTGCCCCGCCAGTTGCGGGCCCGAGACGGTCAGCGTCCCTTCCGTGCGCGCCTTTATGTCACGGACCTGCGTCTCGACATCACCGCTCAGCAAGGTGGCATTGGGGCCGACGGCCGCAAGGGTGCTCGACACGACCCATTTCGGCAGCGCGCGCCACGCCTCGCCGAAGGCCTGCCGCTGGGGCGTCCAATCGGAATCTTCCGTGTCCCAATAGCGCATGGTCTCGTACATTCGCCGGCCGTAGAAAGAGCCCGACACGCTGCGGACATGCTCTATCCAATAGTCGAACAGCTCAGGCGTGCCCGGCGGCATGTCGAGCTTGCCGTCGACACCGTCGACATAGCCATCCAGCGACAGGTTCATCCCGAAGATAAGCTTGCCCACAACCGATCCTCCACGCGCGACAATGGCGCCGCCGCAGTGTCGGGCGTATGCGCGATGCCGTCAATGCCCAGGGGTCATGGTATCGATGCCCCACTCCCGTCTGGGAGCGGTTTCATCGCTGCGCCAAATTTGACTCTCCGGTCGAAACATCCCGATATACCCGGACATTTACAAGGGCGCGGCTTAAAGACCGCCCAACCGCAGGGACACCATGGACCAGACCCCCGTAGACCACACGGCCACCGGCAAGGCGCACTACGAGGTGCTGGACGGCCTGCGCGGCACTGCCGCCGTCATGGTTGTCCTCTTCCACATCATGGGCATGACGGTCAATTGGGCCGATAGCGGCCAGTTGCTGCACCACGCCGCCATGGCGGTCGACTTCTTCTTCGGCCTGTCGGGCTTCGTCATCGCCTATGCCTATGACGACCGCTGGAAAACGATGACGACGGGCCAGTTCTTCATGACCCGCATCGTCCGCCTGCATCCCCTGGTCATCCTGGGCGCCGTCTTCGGCCTTTTAAGCTTCCTGTTCGATCCGTTCGCCACCAACCAGAAGATGGTGCCGATCGCGACCGTACTGACCGACTTCGCCCTGGCCTGTTTCCTGCTGCCCTACCCGTCCCTGCCCAACCGCTGGACCGACACCCATAGCCTGAACAGCCCCGCCTGGTCGCTGATGCAGGAATATATCGGCAATATCCTCTATGCCCTGGTCCTGCGCCGCCTCGCGACCTGGATCCTGGGTCTGCTCGTCGTCATCGCCGCCGGGTGCCTGGTGTGGATGGCCTGGCACGTCAACACCATCGACCAGGGCTCGGACTGGACGACGCCGCTGGGCGGGCCGACGCGCATGGGCTTTTCCTTTACGATGGGGCTTTGGCTGTACCGCATCCGCGACAAGGCGCCCAAGCTGCGCCTGGGCTGGATCGTGCTGAGCCTGGTCCTGGTCGCCGCCTTTGCCGCGCTGCATATCCCCGACACGATCAAGCACGGCAACGGCCTCTATGAAGCCGCCTGCATCATCCTGTTGTTTCCGGTAATCATCCTCTGCGGCGCCCACAGCACGATCGGCAAGGTCGAGATGGCGTTCTGCAAGTTCGCCGGACGGATCTCGTACCCGATCTATATCCTGCACTTCCCGTTCCTGTTCATCTACATGAACTTCGTCAACTTCAGGAAGCCGTCGATGGATACGGCCCACATCGCCGGCACAGGCGCGTTTATCATCGTCGTAGCGGTGTCGTGGCTGGCGCTGAAGATCTATGACGAACCGATCCGCAAGGCGTTGCGGCCGCTGACCCGGTCGAAGCGTCAGGCGTAGGGCGTATCGGCAAGCGCCGCCAAGGCGCCCCGGCTGCCGCGATCCATCAAGCCCAGGAAAACGCTTGTGGCCGCGGGGGCGTCCCGCGTCTTCCGATACACCCGGTGGCCTTCGATAAAGGCCGCCGTCCACGCCGCCAGCACCAGGCCCGCCGCCAGGCGCGCCTCGGCATCCTCAAACGATCGGCCGACGCTTTCGGCCAGGGCCACGGCGGTCACGTCGGCCAGTTCGTCGCGGATTTCGCGCGCCCGCGCCTTCAGCGTGTGGCTCTGTTCGACCGTGCGCACGAAGTCGTCGCTATTGGCGGAAAATTGCAGGAACGGCGCCGCCTCCGCGACCAGCCGATGCGCCATAAGGCGAAGGGTCTCGATCGGCGAAATCTCCGGATCGCGTAAGCGCAAGGCGTCGCGGATCAGCGCGCGCCCCTCCTCGTCGCGGTCGAAGAACATGTCCTCCTTGCGCGGGAAATAGTTGAACACCGTCATGCGCCCGACGTCGGCCGCGGCGGCGATCTCATCGACCGTGACGGTATCGAAGCCCTTGTCGCGGAACAGGCGGTCGGCGGCTTGGGAGATGGTACGGCGCATGGCCAGGCGCTTGCGGGTGCGCAGGTCGGTAGGTTCGGACATAGGGCCTTCTAGCACAAATTTATACCCGATACATAATTTCCGTTGACACGACGCCGGGTCGAGCCAATTATATACTGAGTATAAATTAATACGCAGTATTCGGTATGAACAAGCCCCTCATCGTCATCTTCACCGCCGTCGCGCTCGATGCGGTCGGCATCGGCCTGATCTTTCCGATCCTGCCACGCCTGCTCCAATCCGTGACGCACACGGCACATATCGCCCCCTATGTCGGCGTCATGGCCGCGCTCTATGCGCTTATGCAGTTCGTCTTTGCCCCGGTGCTGGGCGCGCTCAGCGATAATCTCGGCCGGCGCCCCGTGCTGCTGGTGTCGCTGGCCGGCGCGGCGATCAACTACCTGATCATGGCGTTCGCCCCGCAGCTATGGATGCTGGTCCTGGGCCGCGCCATCGCCGGCCTGACCAGCGCCAACACGTCGGTCGCGACCGCCTATCTCACCGACATCTCGCCGGAAGACACCCGCGCCCGGCGTTTCGGCCTGCTCAATGCCATGTTCGGCGCGGGCTTTATCATCGGCCCCGTGCTGGGCGGCCTGCTGGGCGATTACGGCCTGCGCCTGCCGTTCCTGGTTGCGGCAGCGCTGAATGCCGGCAACCTGTTGCTGGCCCTGTTCGTCCTTCCCGAGTCGCGCACGCCGACCCGCGCCCCAAACGTTGCAAGGATCGACTTGGCCGCCTTCAACCCGCTTCGCCCGCTTAACCGCGCCTTTGCCGTCCAGGGCCTGCTGCCCATCGTCGCCGCCTTCTTCCTGCTGGCCGGCGCCGGTGAAGCCTATGGCACGTGCTGGGCGCTGTGGGGCTTCGACGCTTTCGGCTGGAACGGCCTGTGGATCGGACTGTCGCTGGGCGCTTTCGGCGTCTGCCAGACCCTGGTCCAGGCCACCCTGCCCGGCCCCGCCGTTAAACGCCTGGGTGAACGCGGCGCCCTGGTGACCGGGCTTGTCGCCGGCGGCATCGCGCTCATCGTCATGGCCTTCGCGAAGGCGGGCTGGATCATCTTTGTTATCATGCCGCTCTTTGCCCTGACCGGCATCGGCACGCCGGCGCTGCAGACCCTGGCCACGGCCAGGGTCGATCCGTCGCGGCAGGGCGCACTCCAGGGCGTTTTGGCCTCGACCGTCAGCCTGGCCAGCATTTTCGCGCCCCTGGGCTTTTCGAGCCTCTACTTCGCCTTCGAAAAGCCGTGGCCCGGCGCCATCTGGCTGTCGGTCGCGGTGATCTACGCCATCGCCATACCGCTGGTGCTGTGGGGCGTCCGCCGCCCGCCCTTGCAGGCCTGAAGAGAACACCAATATCTGGGCCTCAAACAATCCCCATTATTCACAGGCTGTGAATCGGCCCAAAGTGCATGGTTTCACAATTCCGCGTCCGTCGATTGCGCCGGACGTTTACCTTGTTTATGTGCCCTCAGATGCTCGATATCCTCCCCCCCGTCACCCTCCCCACGCCCGGCGAACCCGCCTCGCTGCCGCATAATCTCGAAGCCGAACAGGCCCTGCTGGGCTGCCTGCTGTTCGACAACGGCGCCTATGAGCGGCTCTATGACGGCCTGTCGGCGCGACATTTCTACGAGCCTTTCCACCAGCGCCTGTTCGCCACCATCGAGGACCAGATCCGCGTCGGCCATCTGGCCGAGCCGATCGTGCTGCTCGACAAGTTCAAGACCGACCAGGCCTTCAATGACCTGGGCGGCATCCGCTATTTCGCCGACCTGGTCGATCGCGCCCCGCCGGCGGCCAATGCCAACGACTATGCCCGGGTCATCTACGACCTGGCCCTGCGCCGCGAGTTGATCCGCCTGGGTGGCGAGATCGCCCACACCGCCAGCAACGAAGGCCTGGCCCGCGAGCAGATCGAAAAGGCCGAAGCACAACTGTTCGAGCTGGCCGAAAAGGGCACCTCCTCGACCGGCTTCAAAAGCTTTTCGGAATCAGTCATCGGCGCCGTCAGTATCGCCGAAGAAGCCTTCCACCGCGACGGCGGCCTGGCCGGCACCTCGACCGGCCTGATGGACCTCGACCGCCAGATCGGCGGCCTGCACAAGTCCGACCTGATCATCCTGGCCGGCCGCCCGTCGATGGGCAAGACCGCACTGGCCACCAATATCGCCATGAACGTGGCGAAAAAGTTCCGCTACGAGCACCAGCCCGACGGCACGCGCAAGACGGTCGACGGCGGTGTCGTCGCCTTCTACTCGCTGGAAATGTCGGCCGAACAGCTGGCGACGCGTCTGCTGGCCGACGCGTCGGGCGTCTCGGGCGACAAACTGCGCAAGGGCGAGATCAATGCCGGCGAATTCGCCCAGCTCAAGGAAGCGGCCAACGAAATCGCCGCCTTTCCTCTGTTTATCGACGACACCGGCGGCCTGACCCTGGCCAAGCTGACGGCGCGTGCCCGCCGCCTCAAGCGCACGGCCGGCCTCGACTGCGTCGTCGTCGACTACCTGCAGCTCGTCACGCTGGGCGATACCGGCGCCAATATGAACCGGGTGCAGGAAGTCTCGACCATCACCATGGGCCTCAAGGCCCTGGCCAAGGAGCTCCAGGTCCCGGTCATCGCCCTGTCGCAGCTGTCGCGCCAGGTGGAACAGCGCGACGACAAGCGGCCGCAGCTGTCGGACCTTCGCGAATCGGGCTCGATCGAGCAGGACGCCGATATCGTGATGTTCGTGTATCGTGAAAGCTATTATCTCGGCCGCGCCGAACCGCGCGAAGGCACCGAGGATCACCTGAAGTGGCAGGAAGACATGGATCGCTGCGAAGGCACGGCCGAAGTCATCATCGGCAAGCAGCGTCACGGTCCGATCGGCACGGTGCGCCTGGCCTTCGACGCCAATGTCACCCGCTTCGGCAACCTGGCCAATCCCGAGCGGTACCAGACCTACAGCAACGAATAAAAGCGTCTTATCGCTTTTTACTCAGTCCTCCCCAGCTTGTCTGGGGAGGGGGACCGCGCGCCTCCTTCAGGCGCGGAGTGGTGGGCGCGGCCCGGCGAGGGTATCTTGCTTTCCAGCCATGAAAAGGCCGCCCTTACTTCTCCTCCCTATCGCGTTGCGATGGGGAGGTGGCGCGGCAAGTGCGAAGCACGACGTCCGCGACGGAGGGGTCACTTTCTTTCGAAAAAAAGGGCCGCCGGACGGTTCCGGAATCCGGCGGCCCTCCCCCATCACCACCTGTCGTCAGCGGCCGTTAACGGCCGACTTGCCGGCTCAGGTGGTCTTCCTCGCGATTCAGGCGGCGGTAGTTGGCGCGGGTCAGGTGCGAGCGGTCGTGCGAGGCAAAAAAGCGTTCCTGGCCACGCAGGCCGGCGTCTTCGACGCGCAGGTCGCGGGCCTGGCCGCGGCTCAGCTCACCGTCGCGGCGTTCGCGGCCGATGCGGTGGTCGATACGTTCGAGGCGTTGATTGACCTCGACGCGGCGCGGGTGATGCATCTCCCACGGATTGGCCGAAGCGGCGCCAGCGGCGCCCAAGGTGGCGATAGCGCCAAGGGTAATCGCGATAGTCTTGATAAGCGGGGTCATGAGGGGCTCTCCAGGTGTGTGATGCGGTCTTCATCGACCGTAACAACACATTAGGCCCCGGCATCTGAACGCGATCGGACGCGGCGGTTCATTCTCGGTTTAGGCTCGGTTTAGGCTCGGTTTATGCGAATTTAGTTGTCGTCGTCGGCGTCGTCTTTGGCCGGCTTCGGGCCGGGCGCGACTGTGACGATAAAACCCGGATTGCTGGCCGGGTCCTTGCCCAGGACCTGGTCATAGAAGTCGTATTCGTCCTTTTCCAGGTGATAGCCCGGCGCGACCTTGCCCACCGTTTTGGTCAGCAAGGGCATCAGGATATCGGCGAAATGGTCGGGCGGGGTATGGGCGCTCCAGGCGACAATGGGACAACCGCCGCCTTTCAGGCGCTGGGCTATAATGGCGCGCACGTCGTCCGGCAATTTCCCGGCCTTGATATCCGTCAGCTCGAAAATACGGATCGGCGCGAAGCCGTTCAGATAATAGCCATAGAGAAAGGGTGCGTACTGGTCGGGGAATTTCGGATTGCGCAGATAGGGCCCGTCCTCGCTGACCACCGGAATGACCTGACCGCGGCAAGCGGCATAGGTCTGGACCGCCGCGGCCGATTCCTTCCACGGCTCGTTGCGCTCGACAAAGCGGCCGGCGACCACGCCCATCATGCCCAGGAGCAGCACGGCGATGGCGGCATTGGCGGCCAGCCGCAGATAGGGCTGGGTCCGGCCAAGCGCCTTGTCATAAAGCCGGGCACAACCGCACCAGATGAACGGGCCGACGATCAGCAGGTTCTGCGGATTGAAGTTGGGACGCAGGAACGAACTGCCGACCGAGAAGGCGATCACCAGCAAGGGCACGAACAGGCAGATGGCATCCATGGGTTCGAAGGCCTGAAACCATTTCACAAACGACTTCACCCCAAGCCTTAAAGTCTCTGAATAATTTCGGCTAATCACCGAAAATTTAAGACGCTCGGCATAGAGATCCAGAACGAAGACCAGGACGCAAATGCCAAAGACCGCGACGGCCTTGTAACCCAGGAAGGACAGGGTATCGCCGATATCGCCGACATAGGTGTCGAAGTCGTTGTCCATCCAGGTGTGGGTCGGCGAGAACTGGGCAAAGACGTTGACGACACTGCGCACATAGAGGGCGTTCAAGCTTACCAAAAGCAAGGAAAACGCTATCAGAACAATGCGTTGTTTCGGCAGGTAAAGTGCCAGAACGAGGCACAGCGCCACCGCCTCGAAGGTTACGAAATAGTGGGTGAAGGCGCCAAGGGCCGCTAAAGCGAACAGGCCAAGGAGCTTGGCCCAGCGGCGACGCTCGTCCTTCAACAGGCTCAGGGCCACGCCCAGCATGGCTGCCCCGATCAACATGCATAAGGCATAAGACCGGGCGTTCTGCGCCATGTAGAAAGCGTACTTCGACCCCAGCATCAGCCCGCAGGCGACGAGTCGCGCATTGAAGCTGAGCACGCGGCGTGTCGCCCAAAGGATCAGGCCGGCCGTGCCGGCGACCGCCAAGGCGCTGTAGCTGCGCAAGGCGGCGTCCGAGGTCCCGGCGACCAGCGAATAGAGATAGGTCGAAAAATAATAAACCGGTGGATGAAGATCGGTCAGTATCCGACTGAAAACATGGGCAGGATTATGATCGGATTTGACCACCCAAGCGGTGAACAGTTCGTCGTACCAGAAGCTCGAATGGCCCAGGCCAATGAACAGCCCGACCAGACCGACAACGACCGGCAGGCCAAGCAAAAGGGTGAACAGGCGGCGGGCGTCGAGCTTCATCGTTTCGTGACAGTTATGCAATAGTTGCGATTTAGGCATGTTGCGGCGCAACGCGCAATTGGCTTTGCGAGGCGGAATGTCCGTGGTAGCGCAAACCTATGTCCAGTACCCGACTTTCCATAGATCTGAACGCGCTGGCCGCCAATTATCGCGCCTTGCAGGCCCGCCAACCGCAAGCCGAAATCGCGCCTGTGGTCAAGGCCGACGCCTATGGCCTGGGCGCCGAGCGAATCGCGGCACACCTCGCCCGCCTGGGTGCGAAGACCTTTTTCGTCGCCCGCCGCGACGAAGGCGTGCATCTGCGCGCCAGGTTGGGCATAGGCCCCGTCATCTACGTGCTCGACGGACTCGACGATCCTGCGGTGTTCGAGGCCCACGACCTAAGCCCCGTACTCAATACGGCCACGCAGGTCGGCCTTTGGCGGCAGGTCCCCAGCCTTCGGGCCGCCCTGCATATCGACACCGGCATGAACCGGCTGGGTGTGCGGCCGGACGAATTGGCGAGCCTGCCGAAGACCCCGGCCTTCAGCCTGGTGATGAGCCACCTGGCCTGCGCCGACACGCCGGCCAACCCGATGAACACCGCGCAATTGGCTGCCTTCCGTGAGGCGGCGGCAAGTTTACCTGCCGCGCCGCTCAGCCTTGCCAACAGCGCCGGCGCCTTCCTCGGGCCAGACTACGGCTTCGACGTGGTTCGCCCCGGCATCAGCCTTTATGGCGGCGGACCGTACGGCGTGCCGCATCCGGATATTGTTCCGGTCGCCACACTCGAAGCGCGCGTATTGCAAGTCCGCGACCTCAAGGCCGGCGAAAGCGTCGGCTATGGCGCGACCTTCACCGCGCCCCGTGACACACGCTTGGCCACGGTCGGTCTGGGCTATGCCGACGGCCTGCTGCGCAGCTTCGCAAACCAGGGCACCGCCATCGTCAAGGGCGAGAAACGCCCCCTCGGCGGCCGCATTTCCATGGACGCTTTTTCCATTAATATCAGTGATCTCGACGTCAAGGTTGACGATTGGGTGGAGCTCTTTGGTGCCAATCAATCGCTCGATGACGTCGCCGCAGCCTCCGGCACCCTCGCCTACGAATGCCTGACCCGCATCGGTCCGCGCGTCGAGCGCCGCTACATCGGTTGACAGGTGCGAAAAATCGGAACATAAGCGGAACAAACTTGAGTCCGAAGGAACCTCGATGGCCCGCGATGTCGCCAATTTTGTCTGCCAATCCTGCGGCTCCGTCCACACCAAGTGGTCCGGACAGTGCGCCGGTTGCCAGGCCTGGAACACATTGGTCCAGGAGACCTTTTCGGCCCCGCCGGGGGCCATGAAGCCGGACAAGGTGTCGCGCGCGTCGAAACTTCAGTTCGAGACGCTGGACGCCGAGGACGAGGCGCCGGCGCGCATGATCACCGGCATCGACGAGTTCGACCGGGTGTGCGGCGGCGGCGTGGTGCCGGGCTCGGCCATCCTGATCGCCGGCGACCCCGGGGTGGGCAAGTCGACCCTGTTGCTGCAGGTCACCGCCCAGGCGGCGCTGAACGGCCACAAGATCGCTTATATTTCCGGCGAAGAGGCCGTCGAACAGATCCGCGGCCGCGCCGCCCGCATGGGGCTTTCCAAGGCGCCGGTCGAACTGGCCGCCGAAACCGCGCTGCGCCATATCCTGGAAGCGCTGAAGCGCGAAAAATTCGACATGGTGGTCATCGATTCGATCCAGACCCTGTGGTCGGACGCCATCGAGGCGGCCCAGGGCTCGGTGTCGCAGGTGCGCGCCTGCTCCGGCGAGCTGGTGCGGCTGGCCAAGAAGCAGGGTTGCTCGGTCATCATGGTCGGCCACGTCACCAAGGAGGGCCAGATCGCCGGCCCCCGCGTCGTCGAGCACATGGTCGACGTGGTGCTGTCGTTCGAGGGCGAGCGCGGCTATCCGTTCCGTATCCTGCGCGGCGTCAAGAACCGCTTTGGCGCCACCGATGAGATCGGCGTCTTCGAAATGGGCGATGTCGGCCTGCGCGAAGTGCCCAACCCTTCCGCCCTGTTCCTGGGTGACCGCCACGAACGCGCCTCGGGGTCGGCGGTGTTCGCCGGTATCGAGGGCTCGCGCCCGGTGCTGGTCGAGGTCCAGGCCCTGGTCGCGCCCTCGGCCTACGGCACGCCGCGCCGCGCCGTCGTCGGCTGGGACAGCGGCCGCCTGGCTATGGTCCTGGCGGTGCTCGAAGCGCGCTGCGGCATCGGCTTCGGCCAGAAGGACGTCTATCTCAATGTCGCCGGGGGCTTGCGCATTTCCGAACCGGCGGCCGATCTTTGCGCCGCCATGGCGCTCGTTTCGGCCCTGACCGACACGCCCCTCCCCCGCGACTGCGTCGTTTTCGGCGAGATCAGCCTGTCGGGCGACGTGCGCACCGTCAACCGCACCGAAGGGCGATTGAAAGAGGCGGTCAAGCTCGGCTTTTCCAGCGCGATCTCGGCATCCGGCGCCATGGACAACCCGCCACTCAAGCTACGCGGCTTCGCCACCCTGGCTGAAGCCATGAGCCAGCTGTTGCCGGCGCCGGAGTAATCGTTTTGCCTCTCCTCCCCTGCGAAGCGGGGGAGGTGGCGCGGGAGCGAGCGAAGCGAAGCCCCGTGACGGAGGGGGCCGGCACCGGCGCTAAGCCCCCTCCGTCATCCAGCGCTTACGCGCTGTCTGCCACCTCCCCCGCTTCGCATGGGAGGAGAGGCTTAAGTGCGCTCAACTTGGCAATCCGGGCGATTGATGATAGTTAACGGATACAATTCAGCTGGCGGCGGCTGTTACAGGGGGATTCAATGACGCTCTATGACCTGATCTTTTTCGGCTTGCTCATCATCCTGGGCGTCTATGGTTATCTGACCGGTGCGGTGCGCCAGGTCGTCAACCTGCTGTCCTTCTTCGTGGCGATCTGGATCTCGGCCATGGCGCGGACCTTCCTGGCCTCGACCTTCCATCTCGACACCATCACCGGCTACATCGCCGCCATCATCCTGTTCGTCGTCATCTTCATCGGCCTGCGCTACATGGGTCACGCCCTGGCGGACAAGCTGCACAAGCAAAAGGCGCTCGGCTATATCGACCGCTTCCTGGGCGTCGTCATCGGCGTCTTGTGGACACTGACCATCCTCGGCGCATTCCATTTGATTTTTTCACTGGTCACGCCTATTGACCGTCAACCGCACTGGTTCCGCGACGCCAAGGTCTATCCGTTGAGCGTCAAGTGCGCCAAGGTCATCCAGTCACTGATCCCGCCCAGCACGGGTGTCGCCGACAAGGTGGCCGCGGAGTCGAAGTAGGTTGCAACGGTTGCAAACCGCCGGGCCGACCTCATCTACGTCTCTGTAACGCTCCGTGGTGTACACTCATGGGGCCTGTTCCGGCTGTCACCCTTGATAGCCTTCGCGTTTTGATGATGAGGCCACATTTTGCCGACGTCCCGCCAGCCTGCCAATCCGTTTTCCGACCTGACCGATACCCAGGCGCGCCCGCGTGACCCCGACGACGACCAGCCCCGCCTCGAGTGCGGGGTTTTTGGCATCTACGGCATGGCAGACGCCTCGGCCATCACCGTGCTCGGCATGCACGCCCTGCAGCACCGCGGCCAGGAAGCCTGCGGCGTCGCCGCCTGCGACGGCCGCCGCTTTTACATCGAGCGCGAACACGGCCTGGTCGGCGATGTCTTCACCGGCGCCGACCTGACCAGCCGCCTGCAAGGCCACGCCGCCATCGGCCACACCCGCTATTCGACCGCCGGCGGCTCGTTCATCCGCAACGTCCAGCCGATGTTCGCCGACCTCGATTCCGGCGGCATCGCCATCGCCCATAACGGCAACCTGACCAACTTCATGCACCTGCGCACCAAGCTGGTGGCCGAAGGCGCGATCTTCCAGTCGACATCGGACTCGGAAGTCATCCTGCACCTGATCGCCCGCTCGCGGCAGATCCGCATCATCGATCGCTTCATCGAGGCGCTGAAGGTCCTGGAGGGCGGCTTTGCCCTGGTCGCCCTGACGCGCAAGATGCTGATCGGCGCCCGCGACCCGCTGGGCATCCGCCCCCTCGTCATCGGCCGCCTCGACCACTCCTATGTCCTGGCGTCGGAAACCTGCGCGCTCGACATGATCGGCGCCACCTTCGTGCGCGACGTCGAGCATGGCGAAGTCGTGCAGATCGACGAACATGGGCTCAAGTCCTACAAGCCGTTCGATGCGCGCACCGCCCGGCCCTGCCTGTTCGAATACGTCTATTTTTCCCGCCCCGACAGCGTGGTCAACGGCAAGTCGATCTACGAAGTGCGCAAGGCCATGGGCCGGCAACTGGCCCTGGAACAACCCAGCGACGCCGACATCGTCGTGCCGGTCCCCGATTCCGGCGTACCGGCGTCGCTGGGCTTTGCCGAGCAGTCGGGCCTGCCCTACGAGATGGGCATCATCCGCAACCACTATGTCGGCCGCACCTTCATCCAGCCGACCCAGGGCGTGCGTGAACTGGGCGTGCGCATGAAGCATTCGCCGAACAAGGTCGTGCTGGAAGGCAAGCGGGTCGTGCTGATCGACGATTCGATCGTGCGCGGCACCACCTCGGTCAAGATCGTGCGCATGGTCCGCGAGGCCGGCGCCAAGGAAGTGCACCTGCGCTCCGCCTCGCCGCCGATCATGTGGCCCGACTTCTACGGCATCGACATGCCCGACCGCGAAAAGCTGCTGGCCGCCAACCACACCCTGGAAGAGATGCGCCAGATCCTGGAATGCGATAGCCTGGGCTTCCTGTCGGTCGACGGCCTCTACAAGGCCATGGGCCACAACCGCCGCGATCCGGACGCGCCGCAATTCACCGATCACTATTTCACCGGCGATTACCCGACGCCGTTGACCGATCGGGAAGAAGCGCTGGAGGACGCCAATACGGCGGGCCTGCAGCTGTCGCTCCTGGCGCATTAATCTTTCAATCCAAAGAGACTTCCAATGGCACAGCCCCTGGGCAACGGCGCGCAAGCGGGCCGCATCGCTTTCGTCACGGGCGCGTCGCGCGGCATCGGCCGCTCGGCCGCCCTGGGCCTGGCAAAGGCCGGGGCCCAGGTGATCGCCTGCGCGCGCAGCAAGGCCGCACTGGAAGAGCTCGACGACGAAATCTTCGCCGCCACCGGCCAGCACGCCACCTTGATCCCGTTCGACCTGACCGATGGTGATTCGCTCGACCGGCTGACCGGTGCGCTTTATGAGCGTTTCGGCCGGCTTGACGTCGTCGTCCATGCCGCCGGCATTCTCGGCACCCTGACGCCCGTCACCCATGTTGAGCCCAAGGAGTTCGACCGTGTCGTCGCGGTGAACCTGACGACCTCGTGGCGCCTGCTGCGCGCGATCGAGCCCTTGCTGCGCCTGTCTTCCGCGGGGCGCGCGGTATTTCTCACGACCAGCGCCGGCGTTACCGCCGGCCGCGCCTTCTGGGGCGCTTATGGCGCCACCAAGGCGGCGATGGAGACCCTTGTCCGTGCCTGGGCCGACGAGATCGAGATCACGCCCATCCGCGCCGCCTTGCTCAGCCCCGGCCCGATGCGCACCAAGATGCGCGCCACGGCCTTCCCGGGCGAAGATCCGATGTCGCTCGCCCATCCCGACGAACTGGTGCCGCTGCTGCTGGAACTGGTCGACGGGACCCGCACGCCGCCCAAGGCGACCGTCAGCTTCCCCGACTGGAGCAAGGCGCCCGCCACCGCGGCCGTGAATTGATACCTTCTCGGAATGAGGTCATGCATATATGTCGTGACCCGCGAGATTGTTTTTCCGCCAGGGCCTTGTAATTTCTGCGACAACGATAATTCGCGCTCGATGCCGAGCGCAATGTTCATGCGCGTGAGGAAACCATGCCCTACCCGAAGGCCGACAGCCGGCGGATGCTCGACGAGCTATCGCACTATGTGATTGCCGAGCCCTATCCGTTCGTCGTCGACCTGGAGCACTCCCAGGGCCTGTGGCTGGCCACCGTCGACGGTGACCGCATCATGGACTGGTGCGGGCTCTACGGCTCCAAGCTGATCGGCTACAACCACCCCAGGCTCTATGAGCCGGAATATGCCCGCCAGCTGGTCATCGCCGCCAATACCAAGATGGCCAATCCCGACTTTTTGACGCCGCAGTGCCTGGCCTATTATCGCCTGCTGCACCGCCTGGCGCCCATCTGCATGCGCGGCAATGTCGAGGTCTATGCCGTCAATTCGGGCGCCGAGGCGGTCGAGAACATGATGAAGTACCTCATCAACCTGCACCACAAGAAACAGCAGGCCAAGGGGCACCCCGCCTTAAACCATCGCTTTATCTATTTCGACCAAGCCTTTCATGGGCGTACGGTTTATGCCCTCAACATCACCAAGCTTGCGAACGACCCGATCGCCACGCGCGACTTCCAGGGCATCATCCAGGGCAACCTGCAGGTGCCGTTTCCGGAATACGATGCGCGCCGCACGGAAGCCGAAAACGAAGCGATCGTCGACGAGGCGCTGGCCACAATCGAGGTCCTGATGCGCGACCATGGTGACGAGATCGCCGGGGTGATCCTCGAGCCGCTACAGGGCGCCGGCGGCCATCGCCTGGCCCTGAAGCGTTTCTACCAGGGCCTGTCGGAACTGTGCCAGCGCTACGATATCGGCTGGGGCCTGGACGAGGTGCAGACCTCGGGCGGCCAGACCGGCGCGGTCTTCACCATCGACCTGTTCGACGTGCCCTACCCGCCGCACGCCGTGGCCTCGGCCAAGAAGTTCGGCAATGGCGTGGTCTATATGCTGAAGTCGATGGAAGATATCGGCGTACTCGATTCGACCTGGGGCGGCACGCTTTCGGACATGGTGCGTTTCGTCCAGGAATGGTCGATTGTCGAGGACGAGGGTTTGCTCGATCAAGTCGCTGCCAAGACGGCGCATCTCACGGCGGGCCTTGAGGCTCTGGTTCAGCGCCATCCATCATTGATCAGCAATGTCAGGGGCTTGGGCCTCTATCAGGGCTTCACGGTGAACGACCGCTCAAACAAGAGCCGGCTGATCGACCTGGCGCTGGACGGCGAGGACATGTTGCTTCTGGGCGCTGGCACCGACAGCATCCGCTTCCGTCCGCCACTGGATGTCACCGAGGCCGAGATCGACGAGATGCTCGTGAGGCTCGGGCGGGTGTTGGCGCGGCTATAGCGTCCGCGCGAAATAGCGCACCGACTTTTCCGGCGACCAGGTCACGTCCTCGACCGCGTCAAAGCCCATCTTGGCGTGAAAGCCGATCGAACCTGGATTGGGCGGATTGGTATTGACCTCGGCCAGCACGCACGGATAGCCCGCCGCCTTGGCGTCTTCGAACAGCTTTTCATAGAGCTTCCGCCCCAGGCCCTGGCCGTGCGCCGAGGCCGCGACAACGACGCGGTCGATATAGACAAAGCGCTCGAAGCGGTCGCGAAACCACAGGAAGTTCGGACTGTCGTACGCGGCGCCCTGGTCGAAGGCGATGATGAAGGCGTCGGGCGTCGTAAAGGCGAACCGCGCCATTTCCGTCAGCCGCGCCCAATCGGCTTCGTCAAGGAACGAGGTTTCCTTGGCGAAGGCGTTATTGAGTGTGCGCAGCGCTGCGGCAGATTGTTCAGATAGGTCTGTGATTTCGGTCATGGCTTGAAAAGTAAGAAACCCCTCCATTCCCCTTCGCCAAGGCTTCAGGGAACAAGCCATGCGGCTTGCGACCCATAGCTTTAGCGACGGGTCGTCCCCCTCCCCGGCATAGCCGGGGAGGACTGAAAAAAGCTAACGCTTTCTTCCCGTCGGCTTGGACCGGCCGCCGGGGCCGGCGGCGCCCGGCTTGGTCGAGGGGCCGATGGAGCGGCGCATCGATTTGGTCTTGACCGCCTTGGCCGCCACCGCCTCGGCGCGCGGCTTGGCCACGACCCTGGGCTTCGGCTTGGCCGCCGCCGGCGTGGAGCCCTGGGGCTTTTGCCGCACGCGATTGGGGTGCGCGGGCTTGGCGCCGGGCTTGAGCTTCGGCTTGGCGCGCACACGCGACGGGCCGGAGACGGCGCCGCTGCCCTCCTCGGTGTAAGGATTGACCGTCGAATTGGCCTTGACCGTCAGGCGGATCGGCACGCCCGGCAGGTCGAACGACTCGCGCAACGAGTTGATCAGGTAGCGGCGGTAGTGGTCCGGCATGGCGTAGGCGCGCGCCGCGAACAAGACGAACGTCGGCGGCCGCCCCTTGGTCTGGGCCATGTATTTCGGCTTGATGCGCTTGCCGTCGACGGCGGGGGGCGGATGCCGCTGCACGGCTAGGGCCAGCCAGTCGTTGAGGTCGCGCGTCTTCACCTTGGCTGACCAGTTGCGGTAGGCCTTCAGCACCGCCGGCATCAGCCGTTCGACGCCACGGCCGGTGGCGCCGGACAGCGTGACCAGGGGCGTGCCGCGCAACTGCGGCAACTGCCGTTCGGCGACCTCGATGATTTCGGCCAGCTTGGATTGCGGCGCCTCGACCGTATCCCACTTGGAGATGGCGTAGATCAGGGCGCGGCCCTCGCGCTCGATCAGGTCGGCGATCTGCAGGTCCTGGGTTTCGAAGGCGTTTTCATGGTCCATGACCAGGACCACGACCTCGGCGAAGGTGATGGCGCGGATGGTGTCGGCGGTCGACAGCTTTTCCAGCTTTTCCTGGACGCGCGCCTTGCGGCGCAGACCGGCCGTGTCGACCAGGCGGATGGTGCGGCCCTCATATTCCCAGTCGACCGAGATCGAGTCGCGGGTAATGCCGGCCTCGGGCCCGGTCAGCAGGCGGTCTTCGCCGAGCAGGCGGTTGATCAGGGTCGACTTGCCGGCATTGGGCCGGCCGATGATGGCGATGCGCACCGGCTTGGTGTCGTCGTCCTCTTCTTCGTCACCCTCCTCGATAAAGTCGCCTTCGACCAGCTGGCGGTATTGTTCGGTCGCCTCGTAGAGCTCCGACATGCCCTCGCCGTGCTCGGCCGACAGGTGCAGCGGCTCACCGAAGCCCAGCACGCGGGCTTCTTCGGCGGTGGCCGCCGCCTGGTGGCCCTCGGCCTTGTTGGCGATCATCACCACGGGCTTGTCAAGCTTGCGCAGGATGCCGGCGAAGATACGGTCGAGCGCGGTCACGCCTTCGCGGGCGTCGATGACGAAGAAGGCGACGTCGCATTCGTCGATGGCTTTTTCGGTCTGCTGGCGCATGCGCGCTTCCAGCGACTGGTCGGTCAGGTCTTCGAAGCCGGCGGTGTCGATCAGCTCCAGGTCGATGTCGCCCAGGCGGCCGGTGGCGTAGCGGCGGTCACGCGTCACGCCCGGCCGGTCGTCGACGATGGCGAGCTTTTTTCCGGCGAGGCGGTTGAACAGGGTCGATTTGCCGACATTGGGCCGGCCGACTATGGCAATTTTTAAAGGCATCCGCGCCTTATACCGCAAAGTGGCGGATTATCCACCCCTTCAGCGCCCCGGCTTGCCGCTGGCATGCGAAGCGGCTAGATTCTCGCCGTTTTCAGGGAGAGATACAATGAAGCTATTGCCGCTCTTGGCGCTGGCCCTGCTGCCGGCAACCGCCCTTGCGCAATCGGCGCCCGATCTCGACCAGGCCGCCGGTGTCTACAAGCACGACTTCGCCAATGGCGACGTGACGGGCGACAAGTACAGGTCGGAAGACGTCTTCGAACTGGTCAAGCTGTCGCCGAAGACCGCCTATTTCCGCATTCACAGCGAATTCTTCAACGGCCATACCTGCGACATCTGGGGCGTGGCCGACCTGATGCCGGACGCCCTCGCCTATTTCGGCCCGCTCAATGCCGAAAACCATCCGTGCGTGTTGAAATTCACGGCCGACAGCAAGGGCCTGCACGTCAACGATGTCGACGACGCTTGCCGCGAGGGAAATTGCGGGGCACGCGGCGGCTTCGGCTCGGGTGAAGAGGTGTCGTTCCCCTTCGCGGCGCGGCGGACCATCCGCTATATGCCGCGCCTGCTGGCGTCGACGGAATACAAGTCGGCGGTTGCCGAACACGCCGCGCACGCGATCGGCACAACGGCGCCCGGCCAATAGACCGTCAAAGGTCGGAGACCCGCAAGCAAGAACCACCACCACCACGCCCTTCGGGCGCGGTCCCCCTCCCCAGCAAGCTGGGGAGGTACGCGCGTCGCGATCCTATCGGATTGCGACGAGCTTGGCGTCGTCGGTGACGACGAACAGCTTGTCGCCGACGGCGATCGGGGCGATATAGGCGGCGCCCGGCAGCTTGATCGTCTGGACCTTGTTGCCGGTCTTCGGATCGAAGGCCACCAGTTCGCCCAGCGAGCTGGCCATGACCAGGCGGCTCGACGCCATCACCGGCCCGGCCCATTCCGGCGCCTTGCCGATCTTTTTCGGATTGCCGAACAGGGTCTTGCCGTCCTTGACGTAACCGGCGCTCTCGTCCTTCAGCCAGTAGATCTGGCCGCTGTCGCGGTTGACGCAAATCAGCTCGCCCGTCAGCGTCACCAGGTAGACGACGTCGCCGGCGACCCACGGTGAATTGACGCTGTCGGCGGCGACATGCCACTTCGGATCACCCGTCTTGGCGTCCATGGCCTGGAACACGCCCGAGTGCGAGGCGGCGAAGACCACGCCGTTATACAGAACCGGACGGCCGGAAATATCGCGGATTTCCGACAGGGCATTGGTGCGCGAGGACTGGGCCAGCACCTGGTCCCAGGTCGGATCGCCCTTGGCGGCGGTCAGGGCGACGACTTCGCCCGACGAGAACGGTGCATAGATGGTGCCGTCGGCAACCAGCGGGGCGGACGCCTTCAGGATACGCGCCGGCTCGGCGATCGCCTGGTAGGTCCAGATCATTTCGCCGGTCGCCTGGTCGAAGGCGAAAATCTGGTTGTCGACGTCGGTGACATAGACCATGCCGCCCGCCGGAGTCGGCGGCGAATGCAGCGGGGTGTCGACCGTCTTGGACCAGATTTCCTTGCCGGTGGCGGCATCCAGGGCCTTGATGAAGCGATAGCCGGAGGTGACGTAGAGCTTGCCGCCGTCGATCGCCAGGCCGCCGCCGAAGCCGATCTTGTCGCGCTTGAAGTGCGGGTTGAGATCGCGCGACCAGACTTCGTTACCGCCGTTGACGTCGAACGCCGAGACGCGCGCCTGGCCGTCCAGGACATAGATCAGGTGACCGTCGGACACCGGCTGGGCCAGGACCTGGGTTTCCTTCTTCGAGCCCTCGCCGATCTGCTTGACCCAGGCGATCTGGAAAGCCTTGGCGGAATCGGCGTTCTGGACCAGGTCGCCGGCCGGGCCGTTGCCGGTCGGCCAATCGGCGACCGGCTGGACCGGCGGCAGGTAATAACCCACGCCCTTCAGGCTCTTCGACGGCTCAAGCTTTTGCTCGAAGGCGACGATCGAAATGCGCTGGCCTTGCGAGGCCACCGCGACCGGACCATCGTCCTTGCTGCGGAAGTGGTTGATCGTGTTGCATCCCGACAGGGCAGCGGCCATGGCCAATGCGGTCAGGGCGATGCTCGAGAACTTTGCGGAACGGGAGGTCATGATCGCTTTTTCCAATCTGGCTTTATGCGGCGATTACTGGTCTTGCATCTGGGCGGCGGCCGCGGCGGCGTCCGGGGCCAGGCCCGGCATCTGTTGCGGCGCCTTGGCTTCGGGCAGCTTCATGACCGCCTGCGCCGTCGGTATGGCGCCGGAATCGATCGCCATGACTTCAATCTGGGCACGCTGCTTCAAGCCGTCGGGCGCGCCGAGCGTCAGGGACAGCACCTGCAGGTCGCTGCGCGCACCCTTGACGTCACCCTTTTGCAGCTTGGCCAGCGCCAGGGCTTCCTTGGCCAGGGCCGACAGCGGACGCTTGTCGCCCATCAGCGGCGTCAAGCGTTGCTCGACGGCGTCGTAGGATTGCGTGTCGATGGCCAGCAGGGCGGCCTTGTAGGCGGCGGTGTCGGACAGAAGCTGGTTATGCGAGGTCTTGGCGGCGGTGTCGAAGTCCTGGATCGCTTCGGCGTCGTTGTTATTGTCTTCGGCCATGGCGCCCAGTTCCATAAGGGCCAGCGCCTTGTAGCTGCTGTTGCCGGTCTTGACGGCCTCTTCGAACTTGGTCTTGGCGGTCGCCTTGTCGCCCTTGATCTTGGCGTCCATCCCCGCCTCGTAGACCTCGGAGGTCTTCGACGCGATATTGGCCTGGTAGGCTTGCCAGCCCCAGACGATCAAAGCCACGGCCAGCGCCACGGCCAAACCACCGGAAACCCAGGGCAAGGCTTTTTTGACGATCTCCACCCACTGGTCGGCGCGGAGATTCTCTTCGGTTTCGTCAAAAATATCGTTCACGCGTGTCCTCAGTCTAAGTCTTTGCTTGGTCGCGCAATCTAACCGAAAAGTGGTCCCCACTTTGCCGGATTGCGCTCCAGGGTGAATGCGGGCAACCCAAAGGGTCGCCCGTTCGGCGAGGCCGGAACCTAACCTCTGGCCGGGGATTGCGCAATCCCACAGTCATGACTGTGTTGGAAATCACCGCCCCCAAAAGTCTTTCACTCCGCCCGGAGTGTCGTTCAAGGTACTTATTTCGAAAAATATGTCTCTTCTTGGGCGGGGAAGACCCGCGACCTGACATCTTTGGCGTAGGCCGCGGCCGCCTCGCCGATCTGGTGGCGCAGGTCGGCGTAGCGGCGCACGAACTTCGGCGTCCATTCGAACAGGCCCAGCATGTCGTCGGTGACCAGCACCTGGCCGTCGCAGGTGGCCGACGCGCCGATGCCGATGGTCGGCGCATCGACGATACGGGTGATCTCCGCGGCCAGGTCCTCGGCCACGCCCTCGATGACGATGGCGAAGGCGCCGGCGGCGTCGGTCTCGCGCGCCTCGTTCAGCACGCGGTCGCGCTCCTCGTTGGTGCGCCCCTTGGCGCGGAAGCCGCCTTCGGTGTTCACCGCCTGCGGGCGCAGGCCGATATGGCCCATGACCGGAATGCCACGCTCGTTGAGGAAACGGATGGATTCGGCGACGTGCGGTCCGCTTTCCAGCTTGACCGCCTGGGCGCCGGTCGCCTTCAGAAGATGCACGGCATTGGCGTAGGCCTCTTGCGGGCCGCTCTCATAGCTGCCGAACGGCATGTCGACGACGACGAAAGCCTGGCGCGCCGTGCGCATCACCGCCTGGGCGTGAAGGATCATCATCTCCATGGTGACGCCGACCGTATTGGGCAGGCCGTGGACCACCATGCCGACACTGTCGCCGACCAGCAGGATGTCGCAAAGCGGATCCAGTATCTGGGCCATCGGCGCCGTGTAGGCGGTCAGGCAGACCAGCGGCGCCTTGCCCTTGCGAGCGCGAATGTCGGGAACGCTGAGGCGTTTGACGGCTGTTTGGATTTGAGCGCTCACGCGAGTATCCTAGAAGAGGTCAGGTTGCACCGCATATAATGTGTCAGACGCGTGAATGCGAGTATGATATTTGCCTGGGGCTTGAGGGAGGCCGCGCCATGGAACGCCCGACTATCGATTCGATGTGCCCGTTCTTCATCGTCGGCGATGTGCCGGGCGCATTGGACTTCTACGTCGAGCGCCTGGGGTTCGACATCCGCTTCAGCCAGCCGACGGAAGACCCGTTCTTCGCCATCGTCGGACGCGACGGAGCCCAGTTGTTTCTCAAGTCCGGCAAGGCACAGCCCCTGCCCAATCCAAAGCGTGACCCGGATATGCGCTGGGACGCCTATTGCCACGTCGCCGATCCGGATGACCTGGCGGCGGAGTTCGCCGAGCGCGGCGCAGTGTTTTCCAATCCGCTCAAGGACACGTCGGACGGCCTGCGCGGCTTCGAGGTCACCGATCCGGACGGGTATGTGATCTTTTTTGGAAGGCCGAGGTAAGCACATGAACTCTCCTCCCCTGCGCAGCGGGGGAGGAGAGGCTTAGGCTTACAAACTCTCTTCCCTTGAATACGCGTAGTACAGCCCGAGCAAGGTCAGGCAGAGCGCGAAGACGCCCCAGAAGACCATGGGCTGCTGCATCAGGTCGAGATAATGCACGCCCGAGCCCGTCAGGCTCGACAACTGGTGGCCGGCCTGGTCGAACAGCTGGCCGGTCTGGGCCTGGGCCTGCTTGACGCTCCACGGACCGTCGTCCGGCATACGCACGAACTGGAACAGGGCATAGATTCCGCCGACCAGCCCGGCCATGGCCACCAGCCATTGCCGCAACCACAGCCGTAGCCGCAGCTTGCGCGTGGTGCGCGTCTCGAAAGCGTCGGCGTCATCGAAGACGTCCGGCGTGGCGAACAAATCACCAAGATCGCTATCGTTCATGATCCTGCCCTCACAGGTTCGGTGGGCGTTTGCGGGTCGAGGATGGCCTTAAGCCGCTCCAACCCGCGTTTGATATGGCTCTTGACCGTGCCAAGCGGCAGTTTCAACTCGTCGGCAATGTCCTGGTGCGACAGGTCGCCGCCGAAGTTGAGCGTCACGCACAAACGTTCCGCGGGACGCAACTGCGCCAGGGCCGCGTCAAGATTATGCGCCTTGTTCAGTGTTTGGCGCCCCTCAGGAGCGCCCGATTCTGGACTTTCATAAGGCGTCATGTCGTCGACCAGCAGGTATTTCTGGCTCGATCGCAGCTTTTTCAGGTAGCGCCGCGCGGCGATACGCTTCAGCCAGGCCGAGAACGGTCCGTCGAAGCGATATTCCGCCAGGTGCTCGTAGGCGGCGATGAAAGCTTCCTGAGCCATGTCGTCGGCGTCGGCGCCCTGCGCCCCCATCCGGCGCAGATGAGTCCGCAGCATCGCGGCATGGCGATGCACCAGCTCGGCAAAGGCCGGCTGTGACCCCGCGGCGGCGAACCTTACGAGTTCACCGTCGGACTGGCCGCGCAACTGCAATGGATCGATGATGCTTTTCATCCGCCGTATCCGGCCTCACCCCAGGATACGGCTTACGCCTTGCGATTGAGACCGATGATACCGAGAATCAGCAGCGCGACCCCGATCATCCCCGGTACCGCGGCGATGCCGGCCAGGCCGCCACCGATTTCACCGTGATCGAGATATTGCCAGATGATCAATCCCCCGGCGACGGCGATCAGGATCAGCCCGGCGCGGACGTCGTTCATCGGCGTCTTGGGCTTTTTTTGCATCGACTGCAGCGCATTCATCACCTCGGGCGACAGGTTGTCGCTGCGTTCGATGGCCAGGCGCAGGGTCTTCTGACGGTCTTCGCTCTTGCGCCGGCCATTGACCGACAAGATGGCGATGACGACGATAATCGTCAGGAAAAATCCGACACTGCCAACAATGGGGATCGCCTCTTCCATATTTTGATATCTCCTGTGATGCGGCGGGTTTCCGCCCTTCTGGGGACAAGAGGCCCCAAGCCTGCCTTTCAGATGCAGGGATTCGCATTAAGTTTTGGTAATGCCGCAACGACCGCGTGGCCGATATAAAACGGATATAATTTAGATATATCGAAAAGACCCTTGCATTCGATACAATTCAGATATATCTAAACTGCATCGGATTGACCCGGACCACGGACTGGCCCACTTGCAATTCCGATATATCGCGTAACACTCTAGAATGAAAGTTAGATCCATGAGAGGATTTTTCCGAGATGCCCACCGCGGGCGCCACGACGACCATCACGGCCGTCATCATCCCTTCCGCAATCCGTTCGATCGCGGCGGCAACCCCTTTGAACGCGGTGCCCGCGGCGGCGGCCGGGGCGAAGGCCGCGGCTTCGGTCACGGCGGCCTGCGCCTGGTCCTGCTGAAGCTGCTCAGTGAAAAGCCGTCGCACGGCTATGAGCTGATCAAGGCCATCGAAGAGCGCTTCAAGGGCGGCTACAGCCCCTCGCCCGGTGTCATCTATCCGACGCTGAACTGGCTGGAAGACGAAGGCTTCATCACCATCGTCCCCGGCGACGACGGCCGCAAGCAGGCCCATATCACCGAAGCCGGCCAAGCCTTCCTGGCTGACAAGGCCGACGAGGTCGACGCCCTGTTCGAGCGCATGAACCAGGGCCCCGAGAGCGAAGGTGGGCATGGCGACTACGGCCAGCTGTTCCGCGCCATGGGCAACCTGAAGATGGCGCTGAAGATGCGTGGCATGAAGCCGCTCAACCAGGACCAGATCGACGCGGCCGTCGAGCTTATCGACGACCTGGCTCGCAAGATCGGCAAGCTTTAACATCAGAACCAAGGGAGGGGTTTCATATGTCCGATGCCAACACCATAGCCAAAACCCAGGAAAGGTCCGGCCGCTCCATCCTGCGCGTCCGCTTCGAAACGAAGCTGCGTCTGTTGACGGTCCGGTCCGTGCGGCAACTGACGCCACACATGATCCGGATTTCATTTTCCGGTGATTTTACAGACTTCAAGAGCCTGGGCTTCGATGACCACGTCAAGCTGTTCTTCGCGGATCCCGAGACCGGCATCCTGACCTTGCCGCAGCCCAATCGCCTGCCGTCGGGCGACGGACCCAAGCCGATCGCGCGCGACTACACCCCGCGCGCCTTCGACTCGGCGGCCGGTGAACTGACGATCGATTTCGCGGTACATAAGGCCGGCCCGGCCACCGCCTGGGCCATGACCGCCAAGCCTGGCGATACGCTCAATCTCGGCGGCCCGCGCGGCTCCATGCTGATCCCGGACGCCTTCGACGGCTATGTCATGATCGGTGACGATACCGCCCTGCCCGCTATCGGCCGCCGGCTGGAGGAGCTGCCGCTGGCCAAGCCCGCCTTTATCGTCATCGAGGTCGAGAGCCCCGAGGACGAGATCGTCTTCAATACCCTGGCCGACCTGACCCTGCGCTGGGTGCATCGTTCCGCCAAACGCGGGCCGAAGCGGCTGAGCGACGCCTTGCCCGGCCTGTTCCTGCCGCAGAACGACGTCCATACCTGGGTGGCGTGCGAAGGCAGCGAAGCCAGGCTGGTGCGCAACCAGTTGATCGACGACCACGGCGCCAACCCCGCCTGGCTCAAGGCCTCGGCCTATTGGCGCCAGGGCGAAACCGGCGCCCACGGCTCGATCGGCGACCCCGCCTAAGCCAACAGTTTATAATATCTGCTTAAGCCTTCATTTTAAAAGACTTTATAGGTTTCGGGCGTAGGGTGGACTGATCCACAAGGATCAAACCATGTCCACCCGCCCCTACGCCATCGCCCTCGGCTTTACCCTGACCCTGGCGCCGATCATCCGGCCGGTCTAGGCCAACTTCGCTTCAATCGCTGCGCGCTCCGGGCTTCCCGGCTTGAAGCCCAGGAAGATCTGGCCATCGATATCCCACACCGGTCGCTTGATCATCGACGGCTGGGCGGTCATGAGCGTGATCGCCTTGGCTTCGGTCAGGTCCGACTTATCGGCGTCCGGCAAGGCCTTGAACGTCGTGCCCGCACGATTGAGCAGCTTTTCCCAGCCGGCCGCGCCGGCCCAGGTCTCAAGCCGCGTGGCATCGATACCCGACGCCTTGTAATCGTGAAAATCGTAAGCGACGCCCTTGTCCTTCAACCAGGCAAAAGCCTTCTGCATGGTGTCGCAATTTTTGATGCCGTAGATCGTCAGGGTCATGCGTTGCCGTGGCGCCGGTCGAGTTGATCCAGGATATCCAGCCCCACGGCCTTGTCGCCGCGCGCCGCGCGCAGACGAAAACGCGTTTCCGCATCGAACTCGGCCAAGGCCTTGGTCGAGAAGCTTTCGAACAGCTTGTTCAGACTGACACCACGCGCTTCGGCGAGCGCCTTCAGGCGCTCGTGCTGGTCGTCGGGCAGTCTAATGGTCAAGGTACTCATCAATGCCTCCTTCTCGCCAGGAACTCGCTGGCGGTGCAAACGTCCAACCCGGGAAATACCAAAGCCGGCTTGGCAAAATCGCGAATGTTAGCGGTGATGATGATGGACGCGCCACCAGCAACCGCCAATTCGATGATGTGATTATCCCCCTCATCTCGAAGATTCGGCCGCCAAAGGTAATATATCGGGGTCCACTGGCAGGATGCGAGGAAGGCATCCAACAATGCGGTCCTACCGTCCAAAGACAAAATTGTGTCGTCAAAGAGATCAGCGCGCGAACAGACATCCTCGTATTCAGCTAGCAGCGCATTTCCTATAAGGGGCTGAAGCTCACCTTTCAGGCAGAGACGAATGATCTCGCGGGAAGCCGATTGCGTTCCCATGATTGCCGAAACGAAGATGTTGGTATCGACGACGACCCTCATGCTATTTGATAGCATATATGCTATCAAATTTCAAGTAACCGTTCTCCCCGTTCTCCTACGGCACCTCGCCGACAATGCCATAGAAATTCACCACCTCACGCAGGCGGTCGGCGTAGAGCGTGCCGTCGAACGGCTTGACGACGTAGCCGCTGGCCTGCTTGTCGAAGCATTCGCGGATGTCGGCGGGCGATTCCGACGAGGTGAACATGACGATCGGGATGCCGCGGAATGGCTCCGATTGCTTGACGATGCTGAGGAAGGTCTTGCCGTCCATGCGCGGCATGTTGATGTCGAGCAGGATCAGCTGCGGCCGCGCCACGTCGGCATATTTGCCTTGCTGGTTCAAGGCTTCCAGACCCTGGTCGCCATTATTGGCCACCGACAACCTCACCGGCAACTGGGCCCGCTTCAGCGCCCGGCGCGTCATCTCGACGTCGCCCTCATTGTCTTCGACGAGCAGGATATCCAGTGAGGATCGCATGTCAGGCATCATCTCCGGCGGTAGCCTTTTGCTTGGTCGCGCAATTTAACCGAAAAGTGGGACCACTTTATCGGATTGCGCTCTAGGAACGATTGGGCAGGGTAAAGGTGAAGGTCGAGCCCTCGCCCGGCTTGGATACGAAACTGACGTCGCCGCCGCACAGCCGCGTGAATTTGCGGCAGGTCGATAGGCCGATTCCCGTACCCGGGAAGTCGTCCTCGCGGTGCAGGCGCTGGAAAATGGTGAAGATACGCCCGGAAAAGGCCGGGTCGATGCCGATGCCGTTGTCCTTGACCTCGAACCGCCACATCGTCCCGTCCAGGCGCGCCGAGATGTCGATCCGCGGCGGCGTCTTGCCGTCCTGGAACTTCAGGGCGTTGCCGATCAGGTTCTGCAACAGGATGCGGATCAGGGTCGGGCTGGTCTCGATGACCGGCAAGGCCGAGGCCTCGATATGCGCCTGCTTCTTTGCGGCAATGTCGGCGAACTCTTCGAGCACTTCATTGAGAATGACCTGGCAATCCACGGATTCAAAACGGATTTCCTCGCGCCCGACACGGGAAAAGGCGAGGATGTCGCGGATCATCTTCTGCATGCGCACGGCATTGTCGCGGATATAGCGGACATAGTCGCGCGCGCCCTCGTCCAGCTGGTCCATGGCGTCTTCGGCCAGGAAGCCGGCATAGGTGTTCATCATCCGCACCGGCTCCTGCATGTCGTGCGAACAGACATAGGCGAACCGTTCCAACTCCTCGTTCGACTGGCGCAGGATGGCGTTCAGCTGCAGGATCTGCTCACGCTGGCGGAACAGGTCGAGATAGACCTTGACCTTGGACTTGAGGATGTCGGAATTGATCGGCTTGAAGACGTAGTCGACGGCACCCAGTTCGGCGGCCTCGGACGCGTAATGGTCTTCCTTGCTGATCGCCGTAACGAAGATGATCGGCACGTTTTGCATGTTGGGCCGCGTCTTCATCAGCCGCGCCGTCTCGAAGCCGTCCATGCCCGGCATCTGGACGTCGAGCAGCACCAGGGCGAAGTCGCCGTTCAGCACGTGCTCCAGCGCCGCTTCCCCCGATTCGGCGGTGATGATCTCCGCGCCCAGCGGCCGCAGAAGGGCCCGCGTCGCCAGGAGGTTCTCGGGGCGGTCGTCGACGACCAGGATACGGCCCATGCCTGCATTGGCGGCGCCAGGGGCAAATCCAGGTTGGCCGGTCTGCAGCGCGCTCATGAGCGCTGTGCCGCGAAAAGGGATTGCACCGTCATGCCTAACCTCGATTCCACCTTGCCAATACTCGCCTTGGTTGCGAACCTAAGCCTGTTCGCGGCGAGTGTCAGCCCATTTCCGTTAAAAATGCCACAGTGAACGGTGTTAACATATACGGCCCCAAGGCCCGAAAGGACCAGCGAAAAATCATATTTTGCCGGAAACCAATACCCCTTCCGGCGGCACGGAAAAGCCGGACCCGCAAGGGTCAGGGCGCTGTGGCCACGAGAAACAGGCGCGGAAACGGCAACAGGACACCGCCCCCGGCCAAAGGCGGATAAGCGCGCGTGACGGCGTCGAGATAGACCTGAAGGTAGGCTGTGCGCTCGATGGCGTCGAGCGGATCGAGAAAAGGCCGCAGTCCCGTCCCCTTGAACCATTCGACAATGGCCGAGGCATCGGCCAGGGCGTGATAATAGGTGGTGCGCCAGACATCGACCCGCGTTGTGGCCGGCCGCAATTGCTCGACATACCATCTCGCCTCGTGGCGGGGCGCGCGGGCGTCGCCGGACCGGGCGAGCTTTGGCGCCCAGGGGCCGGACGCGGCCACCTCACGCATCAGCACATGGGCCGGCTCATCGAGATTATCGGGCATTTGAAGGGCCAGAGAGCCGCGCGGCGCCAGTCTCGCCACCAGCTTCGGCAACAGGGCGGCATGATCGGGCAGCCATTGCAGCACCGCATTGCCGAGGATCAGGTCGAAGCGGTCTTCGCCCGGCCATTGCGCGATATCGGCCACGGAAAAATCAATGTCGGGCAGGCGCTTCTTGGCCGCCTCTATCATATCGGGTGAATTATCGAAACCGCTTATCCGGGCGCGCGGAAACCGCTTTTGCAACAGTTCGGTCGAATTGCCGGGGCCGCAGCCGATATCGACCGCGGTTGTGACGTCTGCGAGCGGCAGCGCGTTCAGCAGGTCGTGGATCGGACGATTGCGCTCGTCCTCGAAGCGGACATATTGAGCGGCGGACCAGGTATCGGCGACGGGCATAGCTGACTCCTTTCGGCTTCGCCTGCCCATAGCATGGACGGCAAGATGCGGATTGAATTTCCGCGCCGGCGATACAATGTTTGAACCATGCACAGCTACGCCATCTTCGAAACGACCGGTGGATTTTGCGGCATCGCCTGGAGCGAGGCCGGGATCAGCCGCTTTCAGCTGCCGACGCCGACCATGACCTCCACGGAGCATCTGCTGCTGCGCCGCATGCCTGATGCTCGGCCCGCCCCGGCGACGCCCGAGGTGGCGGAGATCATGGACAAGGTGAAACGCTATTTTGCCGGCGAGGCTGTTGATTTCTCGGACACGCGCCTCGACCTTACCGGACAAAGCGAGCTATTTCGCGATATCTACGCGGCTTTGCGCCAAGTCGGCCGCGGACAGACGACGACCTATGGCGCCCTGGCCAAGACGGTGGGAGCCACGGGCTGTGAAGCGGCGCGCGATGTCGGCCAGGCCATGGCCAAGAATCCGATAGCCTTGATCATACCGTGTCATCGCTGCCTGGCGGCCGGCGGCAAGATCGGCGGGTTCTCGGCGCCGGGCGGCGAATTCAGCAAGCTGAAGATGCTTGAGCTCGAGGGAGTGCATCTGGGCACGCCGAAGGCTGAGCCTGAGAAACCGCAGCAGGGATCGTTGTTTTAGCACCGCTGCACCGCAAGCAAGAAAACCCTCCATTCCTCTACGCCCATATTTCTCAAATAAGAATGGGCTTCGTGGAACACGCCACGCGGCTTGTCGCCCGAAGCTTTAGCGAAGGGTGATCCCCCTCCCCGAACAAGTCGGGGAGGACTGATCATGCTTTTGGCACGATCAGGCCGGGCCGACATTGCGGCTGAACGACATCAGAAGCGCGTGCTGGCCGCGCGGCGCCTTGACGGCCGCATCGACAAAGCGGTCGAAGACGGTCTCGAAGGGCACAAGACCCTCCATGAACAGACGGATATTCGAACGGACAAAGGCGCCCAGCACCCGCATGCTGGTGTCCTCGTGCGACACCATGCGCTCGCCGATGACCTCGACGACGTCGAGCGCCACGGCCTCGTCGCTGGTCGGCCGGGTAATCAGGTTGATAAGCGACATCGCCAGGCGGCGGCGAATAGGGGTGATATCATGCGACGTCATTTGCGGCTCCTGACATGTCCCGACCACTGTCTTAAAATGCCCGTTCGCACATAAATCCGCAGCCTGCGCTTTTGCCTTGCCGGCTAAGGGTTTGATGAAGATCGTCCTTTACGCGATCTTTTCAAATACCGCGCTCAGTACGGCCAGGCGCCCCGCGGTTAGATTGCCGGCGAGATTGCCGGTCAACACCGGAAAATCCGCGCCCATGATCGTGACGAGATTGGGCGCAGGCGGAGGACCGACGTCATGCAGTTTGGCGAACCACGCGATGGCGGCTGGCGTGTCGTCGCGCCGGCTAAGCGTCGTAAACCCCGCCGCTTCGACCGCGGCGCAGGTCGCCTGCGCCGTCATAAGCGCGCTCAGGTCAGCCGTCCGCGCCCACGGCAAGGGGTAGATGGGCTCGCCCGAAACCGAAACGATATCAAACGTGGCAAACCGGCCGCCGGCCGCCAGGACGCGATGGATTTCACCATAAAGCCGCGCCCGGTCGTTGATGTTCATGGCGACATGCTGCAGCAGGGCGATATCGAAAGCGCCGGCGCTGAAGGGCAGGTCAAGCGCACTGGCCGTCGCGAAGGTCACCGTCTCGCCCTGCCCGGTGCGTTCGGTCAGATAGCGCGCGGCCTCGACGAACGGCGCGCTGAGATCGACGCCCGTGACACGGCAGCCATAGGTCGCCGCGATCAAGCGCGCCGGGCCGCCCAGCCCCGAACCGATATCGAGCACGCGCGCCGGCTTCGTCACACCCGCCAATTCCGCCAGGTCGCTGGTCGCCTTCGCCCCCAGCGTATGGAACTGATCGAGCGGCGCCAGTTGCGCCGGGCTCAACGATTGATCCCCGGGCGGCAGCGCGGCCTTCAGCCGCTCGATCAGGCTTTCATTGCCATAATGGCGGCGGATATCGTCGGGATCGGTCATACCGCCTTATAGGCCATATACGCAGCCGCTCAAAATCCGGTCTGCTTCCGGCCACCTCAGGCGACCAGGACCTCGACGTTCTGCTTGACCTGTTCGGAGGCGTGCGAAACCTTGGCGAAGGTCGTCGAGATGTGACCGAGGCTTTCGCCGATCTGCTCTACGGCGATAACCGCCGACTGCATGTTCGACGAAATCTCGCCGGTGACGGCGTTCTGCTGCTCGATAGCGCTGGCCACGTTGGCGACGTTTTCCATGACGGCGGTCATCGAGGTCGAGATCAGGCCCAGCGCGCCGACCACATCACCGGTGGCCGACTGCATCCTGGCGATTTCGTCGGCGATCGTCTTGGTCGACTGCGCCGCCTGGTTGGCCAGCGACTTGACCTCCGACGCCACCACCGCAAAACCCCGGCCCGCCTCGCCGGCCCGCGCCGACTCGATGGTGGCGTTGAGCGCCAGCAGGTTGATCTGCGAGGCGATATTCTGAATCAGGGCGACGACCGTGTTCATCGACGCTGCCGACGCGTTGAGCGTGCCGGCGAAGTCGTTGGCGTTTTCGGTATGGCGGAAGACGCTTTCGGCGCCGCTCTTGGCGGAGTTCATGCTGTGGGCGATTTCGCGCACGCTGTGGCTCAGCTCCTCCGACGCCGCGGCGACGGAGTTGATGATGGCGCCGGTTTCGCTCGAGGCGCCCGAGGCACCCGCCGCCATGGCGTTGGCTGTGACGATCTGGCTGATCACCTCGCCCAGTTCGGTATTGATGCTGTGACCGAGGCCGTCATTGCGCAGGCGTTTGGCGACCGTGTTCGTGATGTCGGTGGCGAACTTGACGACCTTCACCACCGCCCCGGTATCGTCGAAGATCGGATTATAGGTGGCCTGGATATAGACATCGGCGCCGGACTTGGTGAGGCGACGGTACTCCGCCGCCTGGAATTCGCCGCGCCCCAGGGCTTGCCAGAACTCGGCATAGGCGCGGCCTTGCGTCTCTGCGGGATCGCAGAACATGCGGTGATGCCGGCCGGCGATCTCGTCGAGACGATAGCCCAGGACGCTCAGGAAATTGGCGTTGGCGGTGATCACCTCGCCCGTCACGGTAAACTCGATGACGGCCTGGGCGCGGTCCATGGCGGCGACCATGCCGGCATAGTCCAGCGCCTTGAGCTTGGCTGAGGTGATATCGGCGGCGAACTTGACGATCTTGACGACGCGGCCGGAGCGGTCGCGGACCGGATTATAGGTCGCCTGCAGCCAGACGGCTTCGCCCGACTTGGCCAGGCGCTTGAACTCGCCCGACTGGAACCGCCCCTGCGCCAGATCCGACCAGAAACGGCGATAGGCGTCGCTGCCGACCAGGCCCGCGTCGCAAAACAGGCTGTGGTGCCGCCCCTCGATTTCGTCAAGGCGATAGCCGACCGCCGCCAGGAAATGGCTGTTGGCCGTCAGGATCTTGCCCGCCGGCGTGAATTCGATGACGGCTTGCGAGGCGTGCAAGGCTTCGACGATCGACCGGTTGGCGTTATGGTTATCCTGCAAAAACATGTCTTTACCCCAGAATTTCGATAATGCCCGGCCCGGCTCGCCGCGTTTCGGCCAGCGACGCGCACCGTGCCGTTGAGATTACGCCCACGCAAAGCAACCTGAACTATATCGCAGTCACTTTAAAGTTTAAACGCGTATAAAATCGCACACATGAACTATTGGTGCTTCATCCCGCCGCCGTGCAATCGTTTTCAATTTGAATTCGATACCTTTAAACAAGCTTAATATCGAATAAGTGCGCGGTCTATAACGACATTCCTTGGGTTATCACGGCTAATAAAAGGTAAACGCCGCCGGGCCGAATAAAAAACGCGCGGACAAAAACACCGCAATAAATCCTGCGTTTTCCGGACTGTTGGGTAAAAACCGGATAATCGCTGAGCAAAAATCGGCCTAAACTGTTACTTTCAACAACTCTTGGTAGTCTTATAACGACTGTTTTTTGATTTTCCCCCGCAGGATGAATTTTGCGTCTTGCTCTGCTTTTCTGCGTATTTTGGCCCATCCCCCCATTAAATGGATAGGGTACGGCTTTAACCCCTTACGCATTTGCGATATCGAAACGCGCCGCAAGACGGCCCGCGTTTTATGAGGGGGACTTGAAGTTTGACGAAGGATGTGGCCGGCGATATCGGCGCCTGGGTGTTCGAGGGAAATGACTTTGCGTCCTGCCATGCGACACTGAATTCCTATTTTGACTGGAATGCCGCCGCGTCGACGCCCGATCGGGTGTTCGACTGGAAAATGAACGTGGTGCGCTTCGGCGGGCTGGAGGGCACAGTCGGCTTTATGAGCGTCGGAACCTTCCGTACGGGCAGCGGATACAGGCAGCTGGGCCAGGCCAACGATTACGATTTCATCGTCGCCTTTCCGATCGAAGGCGCAATCCGCTTGCACCTGGCGCACCAGGTCGTGGACGTTGCGGCCAACCAGGCGGCGATTTACCAGCCGCAGTGCGTCAAGACCTTCGAGGCCATACCGGGCAGCGAGGCGTTCGAGGTTGGCTTTATCCAGCTCAGCTTTACCTACGCCCAGAAGTTCCTGTCGGAGGCCCTGCATCATCCGGTCGAACGAGACCTCAACCTGCCGCCGCTCATCGATCGCTCGGGCAGCAAGAACCGGCTGCTGCTGGGAGTGATTTCACTGATCTGCGACAACGACTTTCATTCCGTGGGACGGATCATTTCGTCCAACCTGCGCCAGCGCCTGGTGGAGACCTTCAGCCAGTTGCTGCTGGAATTGATACCGCACCGCTATTCGGCCCGCCTGAAGTCGCAGCACGCCGTGCCGGTGCCGAACCATATCCGCCTGGCCCAGAAATACATGGAAGACCACACCAGCGGCACGACCCGCATGGTTGAGATCGCCCGGGCCGCCAAGGTCAGCGTGCGGACGCTGGAGATGAATTTCCGCGCCTATCTCGACATGACGCCGCGCACCTATATGCGCGTCGTGCGCCTGCGCCTGGCGCGCCAGGCCCTGTTGTCGACGAACGAGACGCGACCGATCGCCGAGATTGCCGACAGCTTCGGCTTTACGCACAAGAGCCGGTTTTCGAGATATTATGCCGATCTGTTCGGCGAAACGCCGTCGGCGACGCGCCGGCGCGGCGAAGGCACGCTGACTTTAGCCTGAAGACGGGGCGCCTAAATAATCCCCGAGCGGATTCGCTCCATGTCCTCCGGCGTCGCCGGATTATAGACGACCATCGTCAGGTCGGTGCGGCCGTCGACCGCGAAGGCAGTATATTCGAAGGCCAGCGGCCCCAGTACCGGGTGGCGGATGTGCTTGACCAGCTCGCCATGGGTGCCGTGCACGTCATTGTCGTGCCACATGGCGCTGAATTCCGGACTGAGCCGGCACAGCTCATCGACCAGCGGCTTGACCTGCGAGCCCGCGCCGGCGCGCGCCGCATCGACGCGGAAAGCGCCGACGACATATCGCGCCACGGCCTCCCAGTCATATTGCGCGTCACGGGCGCGCGGATCGAGGAAGATCATGCGCAGGATGTTGCGTTGACCGGGCGGCAATTGGCCATAGTCGGTCAACATGACGGTGGCGCCGCGGTTCCAGGCGACGACGTCCCAGGTCGCCGTGCGGATCAGGGCCGGGCTCGGATCCAGCGCATCCAGCACACGCTGCAGGCGCGGCGTGATGCCGTCTGAGCCATGGTAGCGCACCTCGGGCGGACGGCCCAGCCCGATCAGGAACAGGTGCTCTCGCTCGACATCGGTCAGCATCAGGGCGCGGGCAATGCGCTCCAGGACGTCGGCGGACGGCGCCCCGCCGCGGCCCTGTTCGAGCCAGGTGTACCAGGTCGGGCTGATATGGGCGCGGCCGGCCACCTCTTCCCGCCGCAGGCCCGGCGTGCGCCGGCGCGTCCCCGCCAGGCCGAAGGATGCCGGGTCGAGCTTGGTGCGGCGGTCCTTCAAGTAGGCGCCCAGGGCATTGTCGGGGGTAAAGCGGTCGTCCATCCTGTTAGCCATTATACCATGATAAGATCACTACTTTACAAGTATACAGCGTAGGCGGAAACGTGTCGCGATCAAATTCATGATCCACATTGAGGAGATCAGATCATGCGTGTTTTCATCACAGGCGCCACCGGCTTTATCGGCATGGCCGTTACCCAGGACCTCGTCGCGGCCGGCCACCAGGTCCTGGGGCTGTGCCGTTCGGACGACAAGGCGGCCGCCCTGGCCGCCGCCGGCGCCGAGGTCCACAAGGGCGCGCTGGAGGATATCGATAGCGTCAAGTCGGGCGCGGCGCGCGCCGACGCCGTCATCCACCTGGCCTTCAATCACGACTTTTCGACCTTCGCGCAGAATTGCGAGGACGACCGTCGCGTCATCACGGCGCTGGGCTCGGTGATCAACGGCTCCAACCGGCCGATGCTGATCACGTCGGGCACGGCCATCGCCCAGGCGGCGCCGGGCCAGCCGTCAACGGAAGACGGCGGAATCGTCTCCTCGTCGGTCGTGCCGCGCGCCGCCTCGGAGGAGGCCGCCAACGCCCTGGCGCAAGGCGGGGTCAATGTGGGCGCGGTGCGCCTACCCCAGGTCCACGACACCACCCGCGCCGGCCTCATCACCTATTACGTCTCGACGGCCATGGAAAAAGGCTATCTCGCCTATATCGGCGAAGGGACGAACCGTTGGGCGGCGGCCTATGTCTCGGACGTGGCGCGGCTTTACCGGCTGGCCATCGAGCGTGGCGTGGCGGGCGCGCACTATCACGCGGTGGGCGAGGAAGGGGTGTCGATGCGGGCGATCGCCGAGACCTTGGGCAAGCGCCTGGGCCTTCCGGTAAAGTCGATCACGCCGGACGAGGCGCCGGCCTATTTCGGCTGGCTGGCCATGTTCGCGGCGCACGACATGCCGGCCTCGTCGGTCTGGACGCGGCGGACGCTGAACTGGGAACCGACCGGTCCCAGCCTGGTCGAGGACCTGGCCCAGTTCACGCTCGAACACTGATCGCGCGCGCCAAGACAGCAAAGCCCGCGGATATCGTGTCCGCGGGCTTTTCCTTGACCGCTACACGAACGGTTACGCTTGCTTGGGGAAAAGTGACCGACTACCGGCTATCTCGCAGATGCGAAATATGTTAAGACAGCGCTGTCATAGACATTCTGTGTGTGTTTCGTTTTTTGCTGACAAGAAAGTTCGCGTTATGAAGACCCTGGTCAAAGTGCTCGTCCGCATCGTCGTCCTGTGGGGCCGCGCCCACCGCCTGCCCGTCGTCGACTAGACGATTGCGGAAACGGCGCATTCGTGCGATGGCGTTTCCCATGACGACGTCCACACCCCCTTTTGCCCGGTATTATCGCTCCGTCTAGGAGCGGTGGATCGTTTGTGTTTTCCGACCATCGCCGCCGTTAAAGGCAAGATGGTCCCCCCTCGACACCTTTGACGGCCGCCCCTTGCACGAGCCTTCAAAGTGTCCATCCAGCTTCATCCCGCCACCGCCGCCGATATCGCCGATCTCGTTGCCTTGAACGGCCTCGTCCAGGATCTGCATGCCGACCTGTCGCCGCAGATATTCCGACACGACTGGGATCCAGGCGAGCTTGCGGCCTTCTGGCGCGCCAAGCTGTCCGAGCCCGGCGGCCGGGTACTGATCGCCCGCGCGGGTACGCCGGTCGTCGGCTATATCTGGATGGAGCTGCAGAACCGCGACGCCGATCCGCTGCGCCACGAACGCCGTCGCGTCTATGTCCACCATATCTGCGTCATCGACGCATGGCGTGGCCGCGGCGTCGGCGCGCGCCTGCTGTCGACGGCGGATGACTTCGCCCGTGAGGCGGGCGCGTCGAGCGTCCTGCTCGATGTCTGGCACGAGAACATCGTCGGGCGCAAAGCCTTTGAGCGGACAGGGTTTACGCCGATGAACCTGTTGATGTCGCGAACGCCGGCCCCGTCATAGCGCCAAGGTTCATCAGGCCACCTTGTCAGCTCAACTGATAATATGTTATGGAGAGGCATGGACACCTCGCCCGAACCCGCATCTGCCGAAATCGTCGCCCCTGCCCTGACCCAGGCCATCGGCAAGGTCATGCGCCGCATGCGCGCCGATGCCGGCGACGGCGCCCTGACCCTGTCGCAGACGGCGACCCTGGCGCAGTTGGACGAGAGCGGCGGCATGACCAATGCCGACCTGGCGCGCGCCGAGGCGATGAAGCCGCAATCGATGAGCACCCTGCTGGCCGGTCTCGAGCAGGAGGGCCTGGTCGAGCGCCGTCCCCACCCGACCGACGGCCGGCAAATCCTGTTTTCCCTGACGGCCCTGGGCATCGAGACGCGACGCAAGTGGCGCTCGGCCAAGCAGGACTGGCTGATCAACGCCGTCGCCAAGCTCGATCCCGCTGACCAACAGACCCTTTTATCCGCTGCCCGGTTGATCCGGCGGCTGGCCGATACCTGACGCATCCCCTAACGCGAAAGACATCCTCATGACCCTGATCTGGCAGCACGACCTGGCCTACTTTTTCGGTGGCCTTTTCCTCTCCAACGCCATTCCCCACTATGTCAGCGGCGTGATGGGCCGGGCGTTCCAGAGCCCGTTCGCCAGCCCGCCCGGCAAAGGCCTGTCGTCGTCGACGGTCAATGTCGTCTGGGGCTTCGTCAATTTGGCGATCGCCTATTGCCTGATCCTGCGCGTCGGCCAGTTCGACCTGCGTGCGGTCGACCATATCGCTTGCCTGGGACTGGGCCTGCTCCTGATGGGCCTGGCCTCGGCCTTCGGCTTCGGCCGCTTCCACGGCGGCAACACGCCGAAAGCCGGTTGAGCGGCAAAATTTAATTTCACGTCTTTCGGAAATATAAAAAATCCATCTCTGGTGTCTGCGCGACCTTCGCCTATAGTCAACGTAGTTAACGAACACGGCCATCAGGGAGCCCGTCATGCACCATCATCTGCTTGAGATCAGCACGCACAGCCTTATCATCTGGCTCATCATCGGCGTAATCGCCGGTTGGCTGGCCGGAACACTCGTCCGCGGCGGCGGCTTCGGCCTGATCGGCGATATCGTCGTCGGCATCATCGGCGCCTTTATCGGCGGCTGGCTGGCCGGGGTCCTGGGTATCCACATCGGCGCCGGGATCATCTCCGAGATCATCACCGCGACGCTTGGGGCGGTCGTCCTGATCCTGATCCTGCGGCTTGTGCGGCGTGCCTGACGCGGAGATCCGGGCGTTGCTCGATCGCCATTGGACGGCGTCCGACGCCAATGATTTCGAGGTCGAGCACGACATCTATCGCGAGGATGCCGTGCTCGACTATCCGCAATCGGGCGAGCGTATCCGCGGCCGCCGCAACATCCAGGCGTCGCGGGCGGCCCAGCCGAACCACAAGCGTTTCGAGATAAGGCGGATCACCGGCTCAGGCGATCTTTGGATCACCGAATATATCCTGACCTATGACGGCCGGCCGTCCTATACGGTCAGCGTGATGGAATTCGACGACCACCAAGTGACGCGCGAGACCCAGTACTTCGCCGATCCCTTCCCGCCGGGGCCATCGCGCGCCCAATGGGTTGAGCGGATAGGCCAGTCTTAAGGCTTGGTAGATCGTCGCGCCAATTCCTGATAAGCCTTGAACCTAGCCAAACCTGCGGAGGTCTTCATGCACCTGAAGTCGAAAATCGTCGTCGCCGTCGTCATGCTTCTGGCCCCGGCCCTGCAGGCGCAGGCCGCCGAAATGCTGCAATGCTCGCATGACGGCAAGGCCGATGTCACGGTGTCGCTGGGCGCGCGCCAGGCCTTCGGCGCGCAACTGGGTTGCCTGGAGGGTCCGTTCGTCGTCGGCATGACGGCGTGCGCGCCGAAGAACGGCTTTGGCGTGTCGGACGGCGCGGGCAAGCTGGCCGGCGTCACCAAGGATGAACACGCGGTCCTGCATCATCAAGGCCCCGTCGCCCGCGCCATGGTCGACGACAGCAAATACCTGTTCACCGGCGGCAAGGTCGGTTTCGGCGGCTATAAAGAAGCCTGGAAGTTCGAAATCTCGCGGGTCAGCGGCGCGGCCGTGGCCAGCGTCGAAGGCAAGACGCCGGTCAAGTACCAGTGCGCCAAGGTCCAGCCTAAGCTATGACGGCCAAATGCCTGGGCCTGGTCGCCGGCCTGGGCGTCGGCGCCGGCATTTTCTACTACCGCGAACTGGTCAAGGCGCATGGGGCAGCCGGGGTATCGCCGCGCTTGGTGATGGTCCATGCCGATGTGCAAAAGGTCATGGCGCTGGCGGCGGCGCGCGAGACGCAAGCCTTGGCCGACTATCTTGGTGTGTTTCTCGACCAGTTGGCCGGCGCCGGCGCGCAACTGGCCACCATCCCGGCCTTTTCGCCGCAGGTCTGCGCGGAGGAACTGGAGGCGCGGACGCCGCTGCCGCTGATCAGCCTGCTCGACGCCATTGCGGCGGATGTCGAACGGCGCAAGCTGCGGCGGGTCGCCATTTTCGGCGCCAAGGTGACGATCGAGACCGAGCTTTTCGGCCGCCTGCGTGACGTCGCCGAAGTGATTGCGCCGCAGCCAGAGGAGCTCGAGCGGATCGGCGGGATTTACGGCGAGGTCGTTCGCAACGAGGGCGCGTCCGCGGCGGAACGCGAAGCTCTGCGCGAACTGGCGCACCAACTGATTGCGCGTGAACGCCTGGACGCCATCCTGCTCGCCGGCACCGATTTGTCGTTCGTCTTCACGCCGGACACCACGGATTTTCCGCATCTCGACGGCGCCCGCAGCCACATCGACGCCATCATGCAAAGGCTGATCGCCTAAGGCGCCGGGGCATTCGCCCCTTGCAGGGCCATCTTCATACCGGTCAGTTCCTGCGCGGCCATCCACGGCGACAGCTGCTTCTGCTCGACCCGCGCCAGGCTTTCGGCGATGCGTTCGAAGGTGCGTCGCGCCACCTTGGTCAGGTCCGGCGGCACGACGATGTCGAAGATTTTGGAGGCCGCGCCATCGCGCGTGATGACGGACGCGGCCAGCCGTTCCGCCAACCAGAGGATTTCACGGTCCATGACGAAGGGCGCGCCGTCCTCGCAGGTGATGCTGACGGTCCCCGCCTCGCCCGGCCGGCCGTCAACCATGCGATGTCCGGTGAAATAGCTGCTGTCGTCACCGTCTTCGCCAAGCTCGATCGGCACGCCGTGATAGAGGCGTGTGGCAAACGACTGCCGCGGCCCCTCGCCTATGCCTTCCGAGGCGCAGAGCTCGATGAAGTCGGCCTTGGACAGGTGCAGCATCGTGTGGACCGGAAACTCGGTCAGCGCCTGGTCCAGCGCTTCTTCGAGGCGGCGAGCGATGTGATGGTCAGACAACACGCCTTGCGGCTGGACACGGCGGCCGGCCGGCAGGCGGCGCAGGATGGCCTGCAGCGGCTTGAGCTCATCGTCGGGCTTCCAGTCGCGGCGCCGGTCGAAGCGCTCGACGACAAAGCGCACCACGTCGGGATAGTCGAACATGACGATTTCGTCGCCGATCGCCGGATGGGTGGCGCGCGTAATCTCGCCCGGCCATACCGGCTGGCCGTCCGCCATCACGATCCTGAAACGTTGCATATGCATGTAGGGCTTCTCGCCGCTCGAAATCCGGCGCCCATGCTCGCGCACCAGCGGGGTGATTCGCAATTCACCACCTCGTGGTTTCTGTGAATGGACGGTTGATTTGCAAAGAAAAAGGCGACCAGATACCGCATCGACTCGCAGGGGATTTGACATGTCGACATCGTCCACCGTTCTGGGGTTTGGCGTCCTGATGTTCCTGGCCGGGATCGGCATTCCGGTCATGGCGGCGCTCAATGGCGGACTGGGCGCACGCCTGGCCAGTCCGGCGGCGGCGTCGCTGATCCTGTTCTGCCTGGCGGCGGTTATCAGCGCCGTCGTCCTGGCCTTTACCGGCTGGCCGGCCAAGCCGGTGGCCGCCATCCCGCCGCAGTATTTCGCCGGCGGGATCTTCGTCGCCTTCTACGCCCTGTCGATTACCTGGGCGGCGCCGCGCATCGGCGTCGGCAATGCCGTCATGCTGGTGCTCCTGGGGCAGCTCTGCGCCGCGGCGGCGATCGACCATTTCGGCCTTTTGGGCGTCGTCCGCTCGCCGATTACCGTCCAGCGCGCCCTCGGCATCGCCTTGATGATCGGCGGGGTCTTCCTGGCGCGAAAGATCAGCTGAGAGGAAAGTCCATGCTGGAGCAATGGAGCAATTTCTTCGTCATGGTCGGCGGTGGCACGGCGGCCCTGGCCGGGCTGATCTTCGTCGCCATGTCGATCAATCCTGAAAACATCGTCCGCAATACGACGCACAGGAACCGCGCGATCAACATGTTGTCGGGCTTTTCCGCCATCTTCATGGCCTGCGGCCTGGCCCTGTTCGGCCAGCAAACCCTCGTCGCGCTGGGTGTTGAGTGGCTGGTCCTGTGGCTGATCGCCACCGCCATCTTCGTCATGGGCTATGTCGTCGCCATTCACCACGGCATGAGCTCGATCGGGCTGAACCCGTGGCGGCTGGGCGGCGGCACGCTTTGCTATCTGGCGGAAGTGGTCGGCGCGGTTTTCCTGGTGCTGGGCCACGGCGAAGGCCTCTATATCACGGCAACGGCCACGATGGTCCTGTTCGGCTTTTTGATCTCGGGCGCCTGGCTGTTGATCGCCGGGATCTATGAAGAGCCGGCGAAGGACTAGACCTTTCGCAGTTGGTCGATCCGCGACAGGAAGGTCTCAAGGACGTTCGAGGTGTTCGAGCGCTTATAGCCGACGACCAGGTCGATGCTGGGCGGCGTCCCCTTGAGCGGCCGGCTGGTCACCGACCACGGCAGGAAGTTCAACGCATAGACCGGCAGGATGGCCACGCCGCGCGTCGAGGCGATCAGCGACATCGCCATGGTGAGGTTGTGGATGCGGTGCGCCGGCTCGATATCGACTGCGTTGGCGGCGAGATAGGTCTCGATCGCCCGGCGCATCGGCCCGGCGATATCCGAAGCGCCGATAAAGGTTTCGCCCGCCAGGTCGTGGACGTCGATCTGCGTCTCCCGGGCCAGCCGGTGATCGCTGGGCATGACCACGACGAAGGGTTCGGTCGCCACCTTGATATAGTCGAGGTCGGGAAAGCCCGGCTCGGCGCGCATGAAGGCGATGTCCAGCCGGTCGCGGGCCAGGCCTTCGGCGAGGTCCGGCGAATACTGGCTTGAGACCTTCAGGTCGATATGGGGCAGTTCGCCGGCGATGAGGCGCGTCGCCTCGGCCAGCCAGTTGACCTCATGCCCCGTCAAAAAGCCCAGGGCGAACGATGGGGTCTCCGGTTGCGCCGCCCGCCGCGCCGCATCACGGGCCGCCTCGGCCTGCATCACCGACAAGCGGGCATGGTCGAGAAAAGCCCGCCCGGCCTTGGTCAACTCCACGCCCTGCACGCTGCGCGTAAACAAAGGCGTGCCGACCTCGTCCTCCAGGTCGCGGATCTGCCGGCTGAGCGACGGCTGGGCGGTGTGCAGCCGCTTTTCGGCGGCCACCGTCAGGCTGCCTTCTTCGGCGACGGCGATGAAATATCTGAGGTGACGCAGCTCCATACCACAAGTCATACCTGATAGGCATGGAAGATCAATAAACAAAGTCTTTTTCGCGCGCGCCCCAAGCGCCTATCTATCGCCTCGCAGGCAAGCCATGGCTTAGCTTACAAGAGATTTCAACCGCACCGGCTCGAATTGGAGCGGTGAACCGAGAGCGAGGATATCATGTCCGATCATACCCATAACACAGCCCCCACGCAGTTCGTCGTGGCGAATGGCATCCGCTTTGCCTATCGCCGCTTCGGCAAGACCGGTGGCGTGCCGCTGGTCTTCAATCAACACTATACGGGCACGCTGGATCACTGGGATCCGGCGGTCACCGACGGCCTGGCCCAGGATCGCGAAGTCATCCTGTTCGATAATGCCGGCGTCGCGTCAAGCTCGGGCGAAACGCCGTCGACCTTCGGGGAAATGGCCGCCAATGCCATCCATTTCATCAAGGCCCTGGGCCTCGACCAAGTCGACGTGCTGGGCTTTTCCATCGGTGGCATGCTTGCCCAGGAAATCGCGGTGCAAGCCCCGGATTTGGTGCGCCGCCTGATCCTGGTCGGCACCGGCCCACGCGGCGCCGACATGGCGGCCAGCCAATCGGCGGCCATCTTCTCGGCCAGCTACGACGACCCGGAAGATGTCTGGCTGAAGGTCCATTTCGGCCCCTCCGCCCAAAGCCAGGCGGCCGGCCGCGCCTTCCTGAAGCGCAAGTGGCTGCGTCAGGATCGCGATACGGCGGTCAGTGCCGAAACGGCGAACGCCCAGCGCGAAGCCATCGGCAAGACCATCGCGCAAAGCGAAAGCGTCATGGACTACCTGACAACCCTCCAACTGCCGACCCTGATCGTCCAGGGCAGCAACGACGTGATCATCCCGACGCACAATTCCTACGTCATGCAACAACTGATGCCCAACGCCCAACTGATCGTCTACCCCGACTCCAACCACGGCTCGTTTTACCAGTACCCCGAACTGTTCGTCGCCCAGGCCAAGGCCTTCCTCGATTGGTCCATCGGCGAAGACGCCGCCTTCCCCGCCCTCCGGGCCTAAATCCCCCTCAAAACCCGGCCCGCCCAAGACGGCCCAACGGACCGTACCGGCGGAGCCTTATCCAAAAGGAACGTCATCATGACTACGCATAACGGAAAAACCGCTCTCGTCACCGGCGCGTCGCGCGGCATCGGCCGCGCCACGGCGCTCACCCTGGCCAAGGGCGGCGCCCAGGTCCTGGTCCACTACGCCAACGGCAAGGCCGAGGCCGAAGCCGTCGTCGAAGAAATCCGCTCAGCCGGCGGCCGGGCGCAAACCGTCGTCGCCGACCTGAGCACACCCGAAGGTCCCTACAAGCTGGCGCAGCAGGTCCGCGCCATCGTCGGGGACCGCCTCGACATCCTGGTCGCCAATGCCGGCGTCGCCAAGTCGGCGTCGATCGAGGACACCACCGTCGAGGACTTCGACCGCCTGTTCGCGGTCAATGTCCGCGCCCCCTTCTTCCTGGTGCAGCAGCTTCTGCCGATCCTGCGGGAAGGCTCAAGCGTCGTCCTGGTCTCGTCCCTGGCGGCGCGGGCCTCGGTCGGCACCTTGGCGGCCTACGCCTCGACCAAGGGCGCGATCGACACCCTGGTCACGCACTTCGCCGCGGCGCTGGGCCCGCAAGGCATCCGCGTCAATGCGGTGGCGCCGGGCGTCGTCGCCACCGAAATGTCGAGCTTTGTGCAAAGCGACGAAGGCCGTGACTTTACGCTGGGCATGCAGGCCTTGAAGCGCCTGGCCGAGCCCGACGACATCGCTCGCGTCATCGCCTTTCTCGCCTGTGACCAATCGCGCTGGATCACCGGCGAAAGCGTCCACGCCGACGGCGGTTCGAAACTCTGACCCATCCACACTTTTCCGGTGCGTCGTTGGCGACGCACCGGCCTTTGGAGACGATCATGTCCAAGCTTTTCTCACCTCTGACCGCCGGCGCCTTCGACCTGTCGCACCGCGTCGTGCTGGCGCCGATGACGCGCCTGCGCACGATCCAGCCCGGCGATATCCCCAGCCCCATGATGGCGCAATTCTACGGCCAACGCGCCTCGCAAGGCGGGCTGGTGATCATCGAAGGCACCAGCATCTCGTTGAGTGCGCGCTCCTATTACGGCGCCGCCAGCTTTTACCATGACGGCCAGGCCGCCGGCTGGAAGGCCGTCGCCGACGCCGTCCACGCCAAGGGCGGCATCGCCGTCATGCAGTTGATCCACGGCGGCCGGCAAAGCCACGTCGAGATGACCGGTGGCGCCGATCCGGTCGCCCCGTCGGTCGTGCCTTTCGACGGCGTCGCCATGACGCGCGACGGTTTCGTGCCCGCCTCGCCGCACCGCGCGCTACGGATCGAGGAGATCCCCGGCATCGTCGAGGATTTCCGCACCGCCGCCGCACGCGCCAAGGCCGCCGGTTTCGACGGCGTCGAACTGCACGGCGCCAACGGCTATCTGGTCGACCAGTTCATCCAGGACGGCACAAACAAACGCACCGATACCTATGGCGGATCGCTGGAAAACCGCACGCGTTTCCTGCGCGAAAGCCTGGAGGCCTTGATCGGTGTCTTCGGTCCCGGCCGCGTCGGCGTGCGTATCTCGCCGTCCGGCGAATGGGGCGGCATTTCGGACAGCGATCCCGAGGCGACCTTTACCTATGTCGCGCAGATGCTGAACGGCTACGATCTCGCCTACCTGCACGTCATCGAACCGCGTATCAAGGGCGACTCGACGCTGCACGAAGGCGCCGGCGTCGTCGCCACGAAATACCTGCGCCCGCACTATAGGGGTGTGCTGATGGCGGCGGGTGGCTTCGATCGCCAAAGCGCCATCGACATCGTCGAGACCGGCACCGCCGATATGGTCGCCTTTGGCCGTCACTTCAGCTCCAATCCCGACCTGCCCTATCGGCTAAAGCACGACCTGGCGCTGACGCCCTATGTGCGCGACGCCTTCTGGGGCGGGACGGAAAAGGACTATAGCGACTTTACCGCGCTTCAACCGGTCGTGGCGTAAACCGGCGCGGCGCCGGTCACCGGCGCCGCGTCTTCGACCTGGTAGTGGATCGGCTTGAACGCATAATTGTTCGATTGCAGCGCCGAGCACGCGGTCAGGGCGACGATCAAGTCCATGTCCGCTTCGAACAGGATATGGTCGCCGGCCTTCGACTTGGGCGGATCGACCTTCAGCTCGCCGGTCTCGCCATTGACCTGGACGTTCATGAAGATGTTGAAGGCGATGGGGATCTGGTCCGGCTTGATATCATAGGGCTCAAGCGCGTGCGACAGGTTGCCGAAACAGCCGTGATGGGGATGTTCGTCGCCGTAGATGATGCGGAATGTATCCTTCGAGCACGGCGTCAGCAGGAAATCGTGTCGCCCGACGGTGTCCTCGACGATACGCAACATGACATTGGAGCGATTGGAATAGAGCGGGTCGCCCGTCGTCAGGAACAGCTTGCTGGCATAGTCCAGGCTGCGCCCCGACGAGATCACCTCGTCCGTGTCGTGCGCGTTGAAGGCCAGCATGTCCGAGACCTGCTCGCCCTGCGGATCGATCACGCGCAGGCGCTGGCCCTTGTTGAGCTTGAAAGCGGCGCCCGACCGCGCGGGAATCTCGATCATCATGATGGTCTCCAGGATTGACGCTTGTCATAGGAAATTTGACGTAAGGCCCGCATGGCGAAACCTGCGGGATCCGTAATGAACGCGTTAAATCCAGTAAATACAGCCCCTTAATGTGCAAAAGTGGACCCGGAATTCTTACACTATCCTTTCCCGGGCGCCGTACGGCGCAAGCTTCATCCTTAGCCCGCAGCCTTTAGTTTGGGCTTCCACACAAAGGAAGCCCTCTCCGTGTTCATGGCGTCGCAGACCCCCGATGACCGTATCGCCGCGCAAGGCGCGCTGGTCGAACGATTTGAAGCCCATATCAAGGACAAGACCTTCCCCTGTGTCGGCGCCAAGTCGGCCCTGGCTCGCGGCCAAATGCAAATCATGGTCGCCGGGGACCTGAGGTGCCCGCGCGACGATGCGGCCATCTATGCGGCCTTGCGCGATTTCGCCAAGGCATTCGCCAAGGCGCCCGATCCTTTCCAGACCTTTGTCGTCCTGTTTCCGACCCGGGACAGCCTGTCCGAGGCGGCCTTCGAGCGCGCGCTTTGGGACCGCATCCAGCGCCTGGAAACCCTGGATGCCGAGGCCGGCGAAACCTACGACCCCCGCGTAAACCCCGATCCCGGCCATAAGGCCTTTTGCCTGAGCTTCGGCGGTGAAGCCTTTTTCGTGGTCGGCCTGCATCCCGGTGCATCAAGGCTGGCGCGGCGGTTCGAGACACCCGTGCTGGTGTTCAACGCCCACGCCCAGTTCGAAGCCCTGCGCGCGGAAGGACGTTACGAGACGCTTCGCAAGAGCATTATCGACCGCGACACCGCGCTTCAAGGATCCCCCAACCCGATGCTGGCGCGCCACGGCGAAAGCTCCGAGGCCGGCCAATATAGCGGCCGGCATGTGTCGAAGGCGTGGAAATGCCCGTTCGCCCCGGTTCATACGGAGATCAGCCGTGCAGATGTTTGAAGCTATACCCTTGCTGGCCCTGGCCGCCTTCGCCCTGGCGCATTGGCTGCGCCATCCGCGTCTGTGGCACGGTGACTTTTCCTAGCCCGGGCGCGTCCTAGCTGAAATTGATGGACCGCAAGAACTCGGTCGGGCCCAGCCGCGCGGCGATGGCGGTCCGTGTGAGACGGGTGTGGACTTCGATATAGTCGATCGCCCCGGTGACAAAGGCAGCGAGATTGGTGCTGACGAACAGGGCCAGGTTGAAGACCTGGTCGTCGTCGGCCTTGCCCAGGCGAAGCGCGATGAATTCGACGATGTCGAGCACAATGGCCTCGCGATCGAGCGGCTCGACCCGGAAATTGACCAGCAGCTTGGCCAGCTGCGACTTGACGAGGATTGAGCTGCTTTCGACGATCATGGGCGATCTCCTTCGTCCCCACCGTCGCAAACCGCTTGCAAACAAGCGATGTGGGTGGCGGGTTCGCTGCGCTATATTTGCATCCCCGCCGAATGGGCGGCTTTACGATCTGAAGGCCCGGAAATGCCCCGCCACCCGGCCTTGCCACAAGCAAAGCAACGGTGTGACGACGAGCTCCATGACCAGGGCTGCGATCAGGGTCCTCGACGGTATAACGTGAAGGCATTCCGCTGCGCGAGCGAGGCCGCCGACCACCACGACAAAGGTCAGCAGGCGAACGAGCGCGGTCCGCCGCTCGATCTGGGGGATCATCGCGGCGAAGGCCAGGCCGATCCCCAGCAGCAGGCCGGACAGGTAGCGAAAATGGCTGTCCAGGTCGACGCCCGTGCCGCCCAGCATGCCGGCGCCTTTCAGCACACCCGCGCCGCCCCCCACAATCGGGACCAGGCACGCAACGGCCATAACGATCTGGAGCAGGCGTTTTTCGGCGTAGCGGTTCATGTCACCAAGGGCCTCAAAGGATGCCAGTCTAAGGCGATCGCCGTAAAATCCCGATAGGATTCCCGTCCACATCGTAAGTGTTCCAAAAATCGCAACGCGCACGGAAAGAGCCCTTGACCGTTCGTTAAATCTGTAACAACCGTTGTACTTCAACGGAGCGAACCATGACGGACGTGGCCCTGGACACCAAACCTGTAAAGCGCGTCGGGCGCCCCTTCTACCTGTGCATGGCCTTGCTGTTGACGGCCATCGTCGCCTTCGGTTTTTCGCACACCATTCCCTTCGACATGCAGTCGCCCGGCTTCCCGATCATGCTGGTCGTGCACGGTATCGTCTTCGGTACGTGGATGGTGCTTTTCGTCGCGCAACCGGCCTTTATCGTCAGCGGCGCCGTCTCGCTGCACCGCAAGCTGGGCATGTTCGGGGTCGCGCTGGCGGTGGCCATGGTGGTGATGGGCGCCCTGGCGGTCCACCTCGCGCTGCAGGCCAATACCTTGCCGCCGTTCTATCCACCCGGGCTTTTCATCACCCGCGGCATAGTCGGCCTGGTCCTGTTTCCCGGCCTGGTCGCCGCCGGCGTGCTCAACCGCCATCGCGCCGAATGGCATAAGCGGTTGATGCTATGCGCCTCGATCGTCGTCATCGGCCCGGGCCTGGAACGGGCGTTGCCGGTGCCGATCATGGGCATGGGCTGGTATTTCATCGTCGACGGCATACTCATTGTCATCGCCCTGTTCGGTCCGGTCTACGACCTCATCGTGCGCAAGCGCATTCACCCGGCCTATTTCTGGGGCATCGGCGCCATTGTCGCCGGCCAGGCGATCGTCGATGTGATCGCGCCTCTGCCGATCGCCGCGGCCTTGGCCAAGGCGGTTGGCAGTCTCTAAGGCAGCAACGTCAGGCGATGATTCTTCCCAAGGTAGCCCGAAACCCCAAGAGGTCTTCCTGAAGAAGGTCCTGCATCCGCTGCTGGGCCGATGCCCATAAGGGGGCGGCCTGCTGGAGCCGGGCCCTGCCCTGGTCGGTCAAATGGATCACCTTGGCCCGGGCGTCGGCGGGCGAGCGCTGCACCTCGACCAAGCCTTCGCGCTCCAGCGGCACGAGATTCTTGCCCATCGTCGTGCGATCGAGGTCCAGGGCATCGGCCAGCGTATTCACCGAGATACCGTCAAGCTCGCGAATGGTCACCAGGCACAGGAACTGCGTAATGCGCAAGCCCGAGGGTTCCAGGGCCGCGTCATAGATGGCGGTCGCCGCGCGCGCTGCCTTGCGGATCGAAAAACACTGGCATTTTGCGATCGCCAACTGAGGCTGCTCTTTCAAAATAAATCTCCCCAAAAGCCTGTTGCAAACAATACGAGCATATGCTCTTTTATGCAATAGGAGCATATGCTCTTATTTTGGAGACCAAGACCATGACCCATAATATCCTGATTACCGGAGCGACGGGGAACACCGGCGGCCATGCCATTGACGCCCTGCTCGCCAAGGGACACCGCAACATCCGCGCGCTTGTGCGCTCGCAAGACGATCGTGCCGAGGCCCTGCGGGGGCGCGGCATCGAGACCGTCGTCGGCGACTTGCACGACCTCGACTCGCTTCGGGCCGCGCTCGAAGGGGTCGAAGCCGCCTATTACGTCCATACGATCGAGCCCGGCATTATCCAATCCAGCGCCTATTTCGCCCAGGCTGCCAAGGAAGCCGGCGTCAAGGCGATCGTCAACATGTCGCAGAAGTCGGCGCGCCGCGACGCCGAAAGCCACGCCGCGCAGGACCATTGGGTCGCCGAGCAGGTCTTCGATTGGTCGGGCGTCGCCACCACCCACCTGCGGCCGACCTTCTTTGCCGACTGGCTGCTCTATCCGTTCCAACTGGCCGCGATCGAGACGGGTGTCCTGCGCACGCCGTTCACCGGCAAGCACGCGCCCATCGCCGCGGAGGACCAGGGCCGGGTCATCGCCGAAATCCTGCTCAATCCACAAGCCCATGCCGGCCAGGTCTATCCGCTTTATGGGCCGGTCGAACTGACCCAGGCCGAAGTCGCCGAAAAGTTGTCCCACGTCCTGGGCCGCAAGATCGAATTCCAGCCGATCACGCCGGAGCAGTTCCGCGACGGCGTCGAAAAGGCACTTAACCGGCCATTCCTGGCGCAGCACCTTTACGAGGTCGCCAAGGACCATATCAGCGGCGTTTTCGCCGGCACCAATGACGTGGTGAAAAAAGTGACCGGGCGTGAGCCGATGAGCGTCGAGGCGTGGCTCAAGGCCAATCTCCACGCATTCAAGGCGCCGGCATAGACGGCGGTTCCGGCGGGCTCGCCGCCGGTCACCGGCCCTTTGCCGTCAGTGCATTCCAGGCGGCGAGCGAGTCCATGTAGTCGCGCCAATGGGCGACCTTGCGGTCCTTCAGCCCGACGATCGAGCAAAACCGGTTTTCGTAGGCGGTATTCGTCGCCAGGATGATCCCGTGGACATCGTACTCGATGACGACGAGACGCCCGTCATCCGCCGTATTCACGAACAGGATGTCAGCCGAGCGAAGCCGGACGCCGGCGACATATCCCTTGAACAGCTCCATCAGGGGCGTACGCCCGTGAACCGCTCGCGGCCAGCCCAGTTCGTAACGCACCTCGTAGACAATGTCTTCGGCGATGACATCGAAGAAATGCGCGCCGTCGACCCGGTCGCCCAGCGCCTGCCGCACCAGGGAGAAATAGGGCTCGGCGCCGGCATAGGCGGCATATGGATCCTCGGGCATTTACGCTCCCTGTTTTCGGTTGCAAGCCGGCGCAACGCCGGACGACGGGTGGTTTAGAGGTTGTGGCCTTCCGCGCCAATCACCTCTTCGCTAAACCGCCGCCGACACTCTGAGCCGTACATCCACGGGCCGCATGGTGAAGACCGCGTTGCGCTCGGTGGCGATCGCCTCGGTCAGGGGCTGAGGCACAACGTCGAGGTGCCGCAACACGGCGGTCAGGATCGCCATCGCTTCGTGCGTGGCCAGGGCGCGGCCCGGGCAGCTTTGCGGGCCCAGGCCGAAGGCCTGGTGCGCCTTTTTCTGTTCACCGGTCAGGGCGGCGTGGCGCTCCGGCCGAAAGCTGTAAGGGTCTTTCCACAGGCTGCGCCGCATGTGGTTGAGCACCGGCAGGTAGCGCAGCACCGCGCCCTTGGGGATGACAAGCTCCGCCGCCTCCTTGCCGGCGCCGGTGCGCTTGGCGGTCATCGGGCAAGCCCTCGCCGAGACGCGCAACATGGTCGGCACGATTGTGTGCCGCCGCAAAGTCTCCTGCAGGACGGCGGCTATCGTTGGCTGCGCGGCAGAACCCGACCGGGCCTCGTCAGTCACGCTTTTGATCAAGGCCGGATCATTGGCGATCTCGGCCAGGGCAAAGGTCAGGGCCGCCGCCGTCGTCTCGATGCCGGCGATAAACAGCATGGCGTATTCGGCGCAGATGGCGGTGCGCCGGCGCTTGGGCGGCAAGGCCTGGTAGCGCACCTCCAGGGCTGCCAGCAAGGGCGCTTCGATCGCCCGGGCCCGGCTGGCATCGATACGGCCCGACAGCCAGTTCATGAAGCGAGTCAAGGTTTGGCGCTGGTCCTTCGGGAAGATCACGGGCTGCCAATCGCCGAGATTGATCGCCTTGAATGCCACCGACACGAGGAAATTGACGGGGGTCAGGACTGGGTGGTCGATGACTCGCGTCGAGCGGTCGAGGCAATCCTCGGCAAACGCGGCGTCCTCGATGCCGAGCGCCTCGCCGAACAGGACAAAGCCCAATATGCGACAGGTCAGGCGGCGCATGACGCGCTCGACATCGAGGTCTACCGGCGCCGCTGGCCGCGCGGTCTCGGCGATGGCGGCGAAGGTCTCCTGGGCCAATGTATCAATGACCGGGCCGTAGGTGCGCGTCACATGGGACGCGGCGAAAAATGCCTTCATCGCCTCGGAGGTTCGGCGCCAGGGATCGGCGTCCGCGACGATCATTACCCGGTGGCCGAAGGCGGAGCGCAACAGGTCGACCAGCGGCTTGTAGCGCGACTGGATCTGCTTCAGGAAGATCGTGCGGGCCACGTCGACATGGTCGATATTGACTTCGACCTTGTCGCCGCGGCGCGATATGGAAAAGCCGGCATAACGGGTTGTATCCTTTGCCTTGGCGGCAAACAGACCGATCATAGCTGTCTCCGAATAGATCGCCACGCGTTAGTGGCGCAAGAATTTGGATTTACTCGCTATTTTTTTGTTGTGATCGACCCTGCCCGGCTCGGCGGCTCGGCCCTCGATTCGACAAGGGGAGCGGATAGCGCGGAATAACACCTTGCCCGACATGGACTTCGCTTGCCAAGCGATTTAACGGCGGCGGGCAGGGTATATTTCGCGTGTGAGACGCAACCCGCCGCACCCCCAAGCCCCGGAGATGACGACCTATACGAAATGGCTACGGCCAGGCGGCCAAACTATACGCCCGCCATGCGGCCGGCCGGCTATGGCGAAGGGCGCGATCGGCAGGGGTTGTCCGTCGCCAGGAGCGGACATGGCGCAATCCTATTCGAAGCGAACGGCCGGCGTTCCGAGGGGACTTATCTTCTTCGCGGCGATATTCGTCAGCCAGATATTGTCGTGCACGGCCGCTTTCCGGAATATCCCGACCTGGTATGCCCTGCTGAAGAAACCGGAAATCTATCCGCCGCAAGTCTTCTTCGGTCCGATCTGGAGTCTCGTCTTCGGCGTCATGGCGGCGACGGGCGCCCGCTTGCTTCGCACCATGCCGCCGGGGCCCGCGCGTACCGTCATGATCGTGTGCATCGGCGGCCAGGCTGTGCTGAGCGCTTGCTGGTCCGAGGTTTTTTTCGGCCTGCACAGTCTGGAATTGGGTCTCTATGTCAGCCCGATGCTGTTTGCTTCGGCGATCGTTTCGGCCCTGGTCGTCAACCGGGTCCGCCCGGCGACGGGGCTGCTGCTCAGTCCAGCCCTGGTCTGGGCAGGCCTCGCCATGATCGCCAATGTGGAGCTGTATCTGGCCAATGCTAGATAGGCGGATCGCCGTCCCGCCGCTGCGGCGGATGATCGATTGAGCCGACCAGATCGACCAGCCGGTTGCGCAGCGCGGTTCCACACGGGGTCATGGGCAGGCGCAGGCTATCCTCGATCAGTCCCTGCGTGGCGAGCACGGCCTTGACCGGCGCCGGATTGGGCTCGGCGAACAACATCTGCATGAGGGGCGCCAGCCTGCGCCACATAACTTCGGCCTTGGCCGGCCGGCCCTGCCGGTGCGCCTCGTAAAGGGCGGCGAGCGCCCCGGGCACGACATTGGCGGAGGCGCTGACCGCGCCGACGGCGCCAAGCTGCAAGGCGCGATAAATGGCGGCGTCATCGCCGCAGAAGACGGACAGGCCGGGAATATCGGCCATTTGCGCCAGGCGCTCGTCGGAAAATCCACAAGCCTTGATGGCCGGAAAGCGCCCCGTGCCCGCCAATTCGGCAATCAGCTCGATCGACAGGGTCGAGCCCGTACGCGCGGGGATATCGTAGATCATCACCGGGCCCATCGTGGCTTCGGCGACGGCCAGAAAGTGACGGCGCAGCCCGTCTTCGGACGGCCGGACATAGCTGGGCGCGGGCAGAAGATAGCCGCTGACCGGCCATGGACCGATCTCGCCGAGTTCGGCGATCAGCTTCATGGTGTTCGCCCCTTCCAGCGCCAGGACGACGGGCATGTCGGGGCCGGCGGCCGTGATGACCGCGTCGAGCAGTCGCGCTTTTTCATAAGAGGTCAGGGCAGGCCCCTCACCCGTCGTGCCGCAAGCGACCAGGCCGCGAATACCGCTGCGGCATAGCCGGCGAACGAGCCGCGCGGTGGCTTCAAAATCGACGTCATCCCCCGAAAAGGGCGTGACGATCGGCACCCATAGGCCCGCGGCAAAAGGCGCAGCAGGGTCGTCTCGGCAAGGCATTGTTCAGCGTCCTCAATACAGGGCTGAATTACCCGGCCGGGCATATGCCGGGTGTATGAATTGGGCCCGTCCGGGTAGTGATTTCGCATAGACGCAGATTTTTACCGCCCATGCGGATAACGCGATGTAATTAATTGTTACGTTTATTTTACACACGCGAACTATTCTATAAATCAAGAGTAATTGCCATCAACACATACGTTCGTTTCGACATATTCGTCAAAACATACGACATAAGCCGATATACAGTAGAGTCATAATGAGTCATTTGGGAATTTTAGACTCAACTCTATTTATAACAACTATACAAGTTTCATATGAAATTTTACATCTACCATACAGGCCCGCTGGTACGAAGCCCTCGCCGCGATTGTTGCGGCAGTGACCGGTGTCTTGATGGGGCATTCAAATGAAACAAAAGTCGTTTTTACAAAAAGCGGGGCTCATGGCCCTGGGCTTTAGTCTAGCGGGCGCCGCCTGGGCGGCGGGGGCAAAGACATCGGGCGGACCGCCGCCGCCGCACCAGTTCTTCCTGCCGGCAAGACCGGCCGCGACGTCGGCCGCCTCAATGTCGTCCGCAGATCCGGCGTCTTCGAGCGCGGCGGCTTCCGACGCCTCCGCCTCGGACGCGTCCTCGAACTAACCCTCAATCATAACAATCCGGGCGGCGAAGACATTTCGCGCCCGGCTTTTTCCCGCAAATCCACAAATCCATGACCGGCCGGCAACGCCCCGCAACGGGCGATCGCCGGGCCATGGCCGGAGCTTGCGGGTGGCATTCCAGAAAAACAAAGGGGATTTACTCATGAAATCTCGTACGAAACTTATGCTGGCGACGCTGCTGAGCAGCGCGTCATTGTCATTCGCCATGCAGGCCCAGGCCGCGCCCGACACGACGGCGCCCACCACCGCGACGCCCGGCGCGGCCGGTGCCATCACCGAAGTCACCATCACCGCGCAGAAGCGCGCCTCGACGGTGCAGAAGACCGCCGCCAGCGTCGATGTCGTCACCAGCGTCGACCTGCAGGCGCGCGGCGTCACCAGCCTGGCGACCCTGGCCCAGGGAACGCCCGGGGTGTCATTGAAGAGCGAAGGCCCCAGCCAGACCGAAGTCGAAATGCGCGGCATGACGTCGAGCGGCGGCAATTCCGCGACCGTCGGCTTCTATCTCGACGACATTCCCCTGACGGGTTCGGCCAATGCCCAGAACGGGCACGTCGTCATCGACCCCGACCTCTACGACCTCAATCGCATCGAGATGCTGCGCGGCCCCCAGGGCACCCTGTTCGGCGCCGGATCGATGGGCGGCACGGTGCGGCTGATTACCAACCAGCCCGATCCCAGCGGCTATCACGTTTCGGCTCAGAGCATCCTGTCGAGCACCCAGGGCGGATCGTTCAATCACGATGACAATCTGATGGTCAACATGCCCCTGGTCAAGGACACGCTGACCCTGCGCGTCGTCGGCAGCGAAAACTATACCAGCGGCTGGATCGACCGCGATGTGCTGAATGCGTTTCCGGCGACGGACGCGACCGGCACGGTGCGCGGCGACGTGGCGGCGACGCCCGTCTCGGAAGAACACAAGGGATCGAACGCCTACCAAGTCTATTCAGGACGCGCGACGCTGCTGTGGCGGCCGACGCCCGACCTGTCGATCACGCCGTCCATCTTCTACGAATCCAGCAAGCAGAACGGCATCAGCGCCTATGACAGCATCAGCGCCACCAATAACGCGCCCGGCGCCGGCATGGCCCACTACCAGCCGTTCGACGTCGCCGAACCGCTGACCGACAAGCTCACGGCCTACAGCCTGAATGTGAACTACGATTTGAAGTGGGCGGACCTGACCTCCAGCACAGCCTATTGGACACGGCGCTCCACCCAGCTTGAAGATGACAGCGAAGCCTTCAACAACAAGAATACCGGCGTGACCTTGTTCGCCAATTTCGGCGCCCCTTTCAACTCAGGCTACTATGGCCCGACCGGATCGGGTATCGAGACGGGTTTCGAAAACGATCCCTCCAGCCAGTTCAGCGAGGAACTGCACCTGACATCGAAGGGCGACGACCGCTTCACCTGGGTCGCCGGCGCCTATTATAGCCGCTTCAAGTCGGCCTGGAATTTTACCGGCACCACGCCCAACTTCTCGTCCTACATGGATCTCGGATCGGGCCAGCCCGCGACGACGTCCAACTTCTTCAGTGCTGACGAGCCGACCACGACCTCGCAATATGCCGTCTACGGCAATGCGAGCTACGCCTTCGACGACCATTGGAAGATCGAGGGCGGCAGCCGCTTCAACCACACGGACTACAGCTTCTCGTCGTGCATCACCGGCTGGGGATCGGCATTGGGGGCGGCGACACCGTCGTGCACCGGCCTGGTCAAGCTGTCGAGCGACAGCTTCAATCCCAAGGTCACTGTGTCCTATACCGCTAACGCGGACCTGATGGCCTATGGCTCGGTGGCCAGCGGCTTCCGGCCGGGCGGGGCCAATTCGCTTTACCCCACAACCGGCTCTGTATGGGGCGCCGCCTTCGCTGCTGCCGGCTACACCGGTACGAAATGGCCCAGCACCTACAAGCCCGACCAGGTGCTGAGCTATGAAATCGGTGAAAAGGCACGGCTCCTCGACCGTCGGCTGACCGTCAATGCCAGCCTCTATTACGAGGACTGGCACGATATCCAGCTCGAGGCCTATCCCGACGACTGGGCGCTGAATATCAACGGCAAAAAGGCGACCATCTACGGCGCCGAGCTCGACGTCTTCGCCAAGCTGGGCGCGGGCTTCGACCTGCAGCTGTCGGGCGGCTACATCCACGATCATCTGGACGGCGGTCCGCACTGGGTGATCACCCCGGTCAACCAGTTGCCGGAAGTGGCGCCGGAAAGCGGCACGGCAATCCTCAGCTATACCAAGGCGATCGACAACGACCTCACCTTCACCGCCAAGCTGGAAAACAGCTATACGGGCCGCCGCTACTCCCTGGCCTTCCCGGAACCGGACACCTCGTTCGGCGCCTACGTCCCCCTGAAGGCGTACGACCTGACCAATGTGCGGATCGGCGTGAAGGTCCGCGACGCCTGGACCGTGTCGCTGTTCGTCAACAACCTGTTCGACAAGCATGCCCAGCTGGAAAGCCTCTATCCGCTGAGCCTGGGCAATGCGTCGTACAACCGCATCATCACCAACCAGCCGCTGACCGGCGGCATCGATTTGACCTTCCGCTACTGACGCGGACCTCACACCTTTGGCGTCGCTGCCGGACGCCAGATCGTGGAGGACCGGCCGCCAATCCCCGTTGGCGCCGGCCCTCCCCTGAAACCCGTTCGACACACCTTTGTGCTTTCGAACGACCAGACCTGGCGCTTCCGTGACCGCGGCGCCAGTCCCGCCCCACAAGGTTTCCCAGGGCCTTGCGGGGCGGGTTTTTCGTGCGTTTTACCGGCCGTGGATCGATTAGGGCACTTGTTTGAACAGGTCCTTGAATATGAGCGGTCCCCAGACGCCGTCGCGCGCGTGCACCAGCAAGCCGCCCTCGCCCAGCTTGCCCAGCGCGATCGGCGCGAAGCCGAGTTGCCTGGCCAGGACCGCTACCGGCGCGATCGCGTCGGCGTCGTCGCTCGACAGGAAGACGACGCGGTGCCCGCCTTCGACGACCGGATCCGCGCCCAGGACGCCCGCGACCAGGTGGTTGAAGCCTTTCACCAGCCTGGCGCCGGGAAACGCCTTGGCGACGAATGCCGACGACGGCAGGCCGTCCAGTTGCTCAACCGGCGCAAGGGTGTTCATGGCGTCGACAATCGTCTTGCCCTGCCAGCCCGGCAGCGCCCTGGCCACGTCCAGGTGCGCTTCGAAACGCACGGCCAAAAAGACGATGTCCGCCTTGACCGCGTCCGCCAGGGTTTGGGGGATGATGGTCGGGCCGATGGCGGCCGCGGCGGCGGCAAAGCTTTGCGGGTCGCGGGTGGTGGCCACCGAGACCTCGATGCCCTTTCGGGCAAACGCTTTGGCCAGGGCCTGGCCGACCTCGCCGAAGCCGATAATGGCGTAGCTCATGGGTTTATCTCCTTCAGAGTTGTGCCAGGCCGCCGTCGACGGCGACCTCGCTGGCGGTCATGAAGCTGCTGTCCGCCGAGGCGAGAAAGGCGGCGACGGCGGCGATCTCGGCCGGATCGGCCATGCGTTGCAGCGGGGTCATCGCCGCATAGGCCTTCTGGCCTGCCTCGCCGAGCGCGTCCTTGGCCAATTCAGTGGCCGTCGCCCCGGGCGACAGCACGTTCACCCGGATACCGGTGCCTTTCAGGTCTTCCGCCCAGGTCCGCGCCAGGTTGCGCACGGCCGCCTTGCTGGCGCTATAGGCGCTCATCCCCGGCGCGCCCGTGGTGCCGGCGCTCGATCCGGTCAGGATGATCGACGCCCCCCGCCCCATCAGCGGCAGGGCCTTTTGCACCGTGAAGATCGCGCCCTTCACATTGGTGTCGAAGGTGTCGTCAATATGCGCGGCGGTGATGTGGCCCAATACCGATTGGCTGCCCGCTCCGGCATTGGCGAAGACGATATCGAGGGTGCCGCGCTCGGCCTTGACGGCCGCATAGAGCCGGTCGAGATCGGCCTCATCGGACACCGAGCCCTTCACCGCGCGGGCATTGGGACCCAGCTCGGCTATAGCCGCGTCGAGCGCATCCTGGCGACGGCCGAAGATGAAGACGAAGGCCCCCTCCTCGATAAAGCGCTTGGCCGCGGCGCGGCCGATGCCGGTTGCGCCGCCGGTGATCACGGCGGTCTTTCCATTCAGTCTGGTCATGTCACGCATCCTCTGTTGGCGTTGCAGAGAAGCTGGGAACGTGCTTACTTTGCGACAAGTATGCACCTTTTGGTAAGTATCGAAGAAAATGCCGAAACCCTACGATGAGCCAAAACGCTCCGATGAGGCTGCACCTCTTGAGGACTGCGCGACGTCACCTAACTGCGGCATAGGCTTTTCCAACGGCCTGGCCATGACGCTGCGTATCATCGCCGGCAAGTGGAAGCCGCTGATCCTGTATTTCCTGATCGACGGCCCCAAACGCTATGGCGAGCTCAAGCGCACGATCCCGGGCGTCAGCGACAAGGTGCTGATCCAGCAATTGAAGGAGTTGGAAGGGGATCGGGTGCTGGTGCGGACCGACTACAAGGAGGTGCCGCCGCGCGTCGACTATGCGCTGACGCCGTTCGGCCGCAGTCTGGCCGTCGCGATTGTGCCGTTGTGCACGTGGGGAACGCAGAACATGGCGGAGATGGAAGCCATCTTTACGGCCCGGGACGCATCGATCTAAGCGGTCAGACATTGGCCAGGCCGCCGTCGGCCACGATATCGAAGGCCGTCGGCACAACGGCGCGAAAAGGTCAGGCAAGCTCAATTAATTGTCTGACCTTTTCTCGACATCATCCAGGCCGAAAGAGGCGCGATGTTCGCCTCGACGACATGGCAACCGGATGTTTTGTATCGAGACGGATCGCGGCATTTGTGCGCCGGCGCCCGAAACTGAAACGATAATCACGCACACCGTTCAATAATTCCGCCGGTCACAGGCCCGCCCCTGTTTTTGTCTTCCTCATTTGATTTTATCCGCATTTCTTGATAGCGCTACCATCTGCGCGGTAAAAACTCAGACAAGACAAGGCCTGCCTTGTCCGAAATTTGGGTCCGGCGCCGATAAGCCCGTTCAAAAGGGCGGGTAAACAAAGACAGGCCTGGGAGGCACATCATGTCGTTGAATCTGCGTATAAAAAGGGCATACCGTCCGTTTGGCGTCGCCGCGGCCGCGGTACTGCTGGCGGTCACGTTCGCCTCGTCCGCGACCGCGCTCGATGACAAGATGACGCCGATCGCCATCCCGGCGCAGCCCAATGCCATAACGCTCGACACCGGTCCGCTGCCCGGCGCCACTGCCCCGGAAGCCTGGCACAGCCAATATGGCAGCGTGTTTGCCCGCAACGTCACCGTCGCCACTCTGACCCCATTCCTGCCGGATCCCGCCAAGGCGACCGGCGCGGCGGTCATCGTCGCCCCGGGCGGCGGCTTCAAGACCCTGTCCATGGAAAACGAAGGCTGGGATGTCGCGCGCGCCCTCGCCGCCAAAGGCGTCGCCGCGTTCGTTCTGAAATATCGCCTCAATCCGACGCCGCAGACCATGCCCGAGTTCGAAGAGTCGATGCGCCAGATGTTCTCGGGCAAGGGCTCGCCCCCGCCGCAGCAGGACCCGGCCGTCGCCCTGGCGCCGCAGATCGCCGACACCAACGCGGCGTTCGCGCTGGTCCGCTCGCACGCCAAGGCCTGGCACATCGATCCGGACCGCGTCGGCATGGTCGGCTTCTCCGCCGGCGCGATGCTGACCCTGGCGGCGACGCTGAACGACCAGGACGCCAAGCCCGCCTTTATCGGTGATATCTACGGACCTTTGGCGGCCGTAAAGGTTCCCGCCGACGCCCCGCCCCTGTTCGTGGCGCTGGCCTCGGACGATCCGTTCTTCGGCAATGGCGGATACGGCATCATCGACAGCTGGCGCGCCGCCAAGCGCCCCGTGGAGTTCCACCTGTTCGAACAGGGCGGACACGGCTTCGGCATGTACCCCAAGGACACCACCAGCACGGGATGGTTCGACGAATTCGTCCGCTGGATGGCCATGCACGGCCTGCTCAAGCCAAAAGCCTGATGGCGACCGGCCGGCCGCGCGTCCTGACCGCACGGCCGGCCCAGTCCTGTCGCATAAAGCGTACGAAACGAATAGGGCTGGATCGCGCCCCCTTGCGAAGACGCCAAAGGGTTGCCGTACCCGTAACAGGAAGGAAGCCAGCATGGTGACAATCAGCAAGCGTAACCTGCTGGGGGCGGCCCTTGGCCTTGCGGCCCCGGCGACGGCCCTCGCCCAGGGCTCAGGCCAGACCGGTGACACGGCCGGCGGGTGTGCCCCGGCCGCGGCGCCGGCCTACGACCTGCCCGTGGCCCCGGGGCCGTTCCGGCCCGAGATGGAGTCGCTGAAAACCTATCACGCCCCCGACTGGTTCCGCGACGCCAAGTTCGGCATCTGGGCGCACTGGGGACCGCAGGCCGTGCCCGGCCGTGGGGACTGGTATGCCCGGCAGATGTATACGCAGGGGCATCCGCAGTACGAGCATCACCTGAAGACCTATGGCCCGCCGTCCAAGGTGGGCTACAAGGACATCATTCCGCTGTGGACCGCCGAAAAGTTCGATCCGGAAGCGCTTATGGACAAGTATGTCGCCGCGGGCGCCAAGTACTTCGTCAGCATGGGCGTCCACCACGACAATTTCGACCTGTGGAACTCGGCGCACCACCGCTGGAACGCGGCCGCCATGGGGCCCAAGCGCGACATCGTCGGGGCCTGGAAGGCGGCGGCGAAAAAGCGTGGCCTGCATTTCGGCGTCTCCGAGCACCTGGGCGCCAGCCACAACTGGTATTACCCCAGTCACCTCTACGACCAGTTCGGGCCGCAGACCGGCCAAAGCTACGACGGCGCCGATCCCGCCTATGCCGACCTGTACCACAAGAACACCGACGAGCCTTATCGCGGCTCCGGGGCCACCTGGTACACGAAGGATCCGGCCTATCACCAGATCTGGTTCAATCGCATCCGCGACCTGGTCGACAATTACCAGCCGGACCTGCTCTATTCGGACGGCGGGCTGCCCTTCGGTGTGGTCGGGCGTTCGCTTCTGGCCCACTATTTCAACAGCAATATCGCCCGGCAGGGCAAGCTGGAAGCGGTCTATAATTGCAAGGGTCCGGACGCGGGCCAGTTCGATCCCGCCATGTGCGTCCAGGACGTCGAGCGCGGCGTCCTCAAGGGCATCAACCCCTTGCCGTGGCAGACCGATACGTCGAACGGCGACTGGTTCTACAACGAAAACTATACCTACAAGACGCCCCCCGCTGTCATTCATATGCTGGCGGACATCGTCAGCAAGAACGGCAATCTGCTGATGAATATCGTGCTGTATCCCGACGGCAGCCTGGTGCCGGAATCGCAGACCCTGGTCGATGAACTGGCGGCCTGGATGCGCGTCAATGCCGAGGCCATCCACGGCACCCGCCCGTGGGTCGTGTTCGGCGAAGGCCCGACGGAAACGGCCGTCGGAACGTTCAAGGAAAACACCACCTACACGCCCGCCGACATCCGCTTTACCACGCGCGGTTCGACCCTTTATGCGATCACACTGGGCGAACCGCGGCAAAGCGTGGCCATCGCCTCGCTCGGCCGGCGCGCCGGCCATAGCCAAACGCCGGTGCGGCATGTCAAATTGCTGGGCGTGGACCGATCGTTGACCTTCCGGCAAACCGACGAAGCCTTGGTCATCGACCTGCCGGAGACGCTGCCCACGCGCCATGCCAGCGTCTTCAGCCTCACGATGTAATCGCATGTTCCCCCTTATGCCCGGAGCCTCAAGATGAAGCCGATCGTAATGACTGCCCTGACCCTCGCCCTGCTGGCGGGGCCCGCCATGGCGGCCACGCCGGTTGTGGCTCCGCTGGCCGCCGCACCGGCGGACCTGGTCGCCTTGCCCATGCATACGGGCGGCCGGGTGCTGACGTCGGCCGACGGCTATGCCTATCAGTGGCCGGGCACCTATTTCGAGGCGGCGTTCAAGGGACAGGCGGTCTATTTCAAGACCGGCACGGGCGACGAGGACCTGCATGTCACGCTCGACGGCGAGGCCGCCGCGCCGCTCGTCAAACCGGCGGCGGGCCTCTACATGATCGGCAACCTGGCTGCGGGGCCGCATACGGTACGTATCGACATCGTCAACGAGAGCCAGGCCGGGGCCGACAGCTTCGGCGGGTTCGCGATCGGCGCCGGCGCCCAGCCGTCCGAAATGCCGGCCCGTCGCCGCCAGATCGAATTCATCGGCGATTCGCACACCGTCGGCTATGGCAACACCTCGACGACGCGCAACTGCACGACCGACGACGTGTGGAACCGCACCGACAGTTCCCAGGCCTTCGGGCCCGAAATGGCGCGGCGCTATGATGCCGACTACCAGATCAATGCGATTTCGGGTCACGGCATTGTCCGCAACTATAATGGGTCGGCGGGCGATCCGGTTCCCGTCGCCTACCCCTTCGTCCTGCTCGACCACACCACGGCCTACCGGGATGACACCTGGCAGCCGCAGGTCATCGTCATGGCGCTGGGCACCAACGACTTCACGACGGCGCTCAATCCGGGCGAAAAATGGACGACCCGCGACCAGCTGCATGCCGATTATGAAGCGACCTATGCCGCGTTCCTGAAGGCCTTGCGGGCGCGCAATCCCAAGGCCTATTTTGTCCTGTGGGCGACGGACATGGCCGACGGCGAGATCGAGGCCGAGGAACAAAGGGTTGTCGCGCAAGCCCAGGCGGCGGGCGACCGCCGGATCCAATTTATTCCGGTCAACGGGCTGGCGCTGACCGGGTGTCATCAACATCCCTCGCTGGGCGACCACAAGACAATCGCCGGTTTGCTGGAAGGTGTTATCGACGCGCAGCCCGACATCTGGCAAGGCAAATGAGCGAACCGTCGTCTTGACATGGCGCGCTGGCCGCACGACCGAAGGCAGGCAGGAAAACGATGAAATACTGGATAATGCTCCTGGCCATCGGCGCGGCCGCCGCGTCCGTGCACGCCGAGACCCCGTGGAAGGCCGACAACGGCAACGGCACCTATACCAATCCCTTGTTTTTCGAGGAAAACTCGGATCCTGACCTGATCCGGGTGGGCGCCGACTACTACATGACCAGTACGTCGATGCATTCGATGCCCGGCCTGGCCGTCATGCACTCAAAGGACCTAGTCAATTGGGACTTCGTGGCCTACGCCGAGGATCGGCTCGATCTCGGTCCGGCGTTTCGCCTGGAAGACGGCAAGAACAGCTATGGCCGCGGCATCTGGGCGCCCAGCCTGCGCTATCGCAACGGCACCTTCTATATCTTCAGCAATGTCAACGGCGAGACGACCCAGCTGTTTTCCGCCAAGAATCCGAAAGGCCCGTGGACGCGGACACCGATGAAGGTGTCCCTGCACGACCTGTCCGTGCTGTTCGACGACGACGGCAAGGCCTATGCCGTCTTCGGCTTCGACGAGGTGCATATCGTCCAGCTGACCGACGATCTCACCGACGTGGTGCCTGGCTCCGACCACATCGCCATCCCCAAGGGCGCCGGCATGGGCGAAGGCTCGCACTTTTACAAGATCGACGGCAAGTACTATATCATCAGCGCCGATTACCGCGGCCACATGCACATGGCGGCGGCGCGCGCCGACACACCGATGGGGCCGTACGAGGTCAATCCGGCCATCGCCATCGACGAGGATTTCGGCCTGCCGCTCGGCAATCACGTGGATGCGGCCACCGGCAAGGTCGCGCCGGGCGATCCCACGGCGCGCGGCCGGTTGTCGCTGCACCAGGGCGGCATCGTCGCAACGCCGGGCGGGCAATGGTGGGGCTTCTCCATGATGGACGCCAATTCCATCGGCCGGATGACGTCGCTGTCGCCCGTCACCTGGAAGGACGGCTGGCCCTATTTCGGACTGCCCGGCAATCTGGGGCGCACGCCGCGGACCTGGGTCAAGCCGGATACGGGCGTCGTCGAAACGCCGCACGCGCCGTTCGTGCATAGCGACGATTTCTCCGGCCCCGCGCTCAACCCGATCTGGCAATGGAACCATGTGCCGGTCGACGGCCAGTGGTCGTTGTCGCAGCGGCCGGGCTATTTGCGCCTGCATACCCTGCCCGCGACGGGTCTGTGGGATGCGCGCAATACCCTGACCCAGCGCGCGGTCGGTCCCAGGTCCGTGGCCACCGCGCGGATCGATGTTTCGCATCTGCAGCCCGGGGACGTCACGGGCCTGGCCCTGTTCGACAAGCCGTTCGGCTGGATCGGCGTCGCGCGAACGAAGGACGGCATGACGGTCGAGACGTTCGATGAGGCGACCGGCGCCCCGGTGCGCCAGCCCTTGACGGCAAAGACGGTCCAATTGCGCGCCGATTGTGATTTCATCACCGAGGTCGCGACGTTCAGCTATTCGACGGACGGCAAGACCTACCATCCGCTGGGCCCGCCGTTTCACATGGCCTTTCAGCTCAAGACCTTCCAGGGCGTGCGCTATTCGCTTTTCGCATACACCCTCTCGGGCGCGGCCGGCGGATACGCCGATGTCGACGCCTTCCAGGTCGACCAGCCCTACCCGCACGGCCTGCGGCGGCCGATCCCGTTCGGCCGCTCCATTCACCTGTCGTCGGGCGGACACGACCTCGGCGGCGGCCGGTTCTTCGTGGTCGATATGGGATTGGGCCGCACCGCCTTGCGGGGCCATGGCGGCTTCGTCTCGGTCGGCGGCGACGGCGCCGTATCGTTCGATGCGACGACGGCGGGCCGGGGCGAAACCTTCCAATGGATGGAGACCTTCGGCGGCGATCTCATCCTGATGTCATTGAAAACGAACCGCTTCCTGCGCATCGATCCCGCGACGCAAAAGATCACGGCCGACAGTCCGGGCCCCCTGCCCGATGGCAGCGACGGCGACCGCTTCAACTGGGCGGCGGCCCATTGACGGCGCCCGGAATGTTCAGCACATCGCGCAAACTGGCGGCCGAGGCGCTGGGCAGCGCCCTGCTGCTGGCCATGATCATCGGCTCGGGCATCCTGGCCGAGCGATTGGCGGGCGGGAATGTGGCCATTGCCCTGCTCTGCAACGTGCTGGCCATCAGTTCGGGCCTGGTGGTGCTGATCATTATCTTCGGGCCGATATCGGGCGCCCATTTCAACCCCCTGGTCACCCTGGCCTTCGCCGCTCGCCGGCATATCGGTGTCGGCCTGGCCGCGGGCTATGTCCTGGCGCAGTTCGTCGGCGCGGTGTTGGGCGTCTTTACGGCGCACGCCATGTTCGGCCAGGCGATCTTCCAGGTGTCGACCAAGCTGCGCGACGGGCCGGCCCTGGCCTTTTCCGAAGCCGTGGCGACGTTCGGGCTGATGGCGACGATCTTCGGCTGCATTCGCTTCAAGCCGGACTTCACGCCGCTCGCGGTCGGGCTCTACATCCTGTCCGCCTGCTGGTTCACCGCCTCGTGTTCGTTCGTCAATCCGACCGTGACCCTGGCGCGCAGCCTGTCGAACAGCTTTGCCGGCATAGCCCCTTCGTCGGTGCCGATGTTCGTCTTCGCCCAATGCATAGGCGCGGTCGTGGGTGTCGTCGTCTTTGGCTGGCTGTTGCAGGAACAGCCGGACGCCAAACCGATCGATCCCGAAGCCGAACTCTGAACCGCGCAATGCATAAGCCGCCGAAATTGCGCTTATCCGGCAGCGGCGATGGCGGCTTCATAGGCGCGCTGTAGCCGCACGAAGACCGAGCGCCGCGGCGCCGGCGCGCCCAGGTGCAGGTGACGCAGCTCGGCCATGAAGGCGTCCCACAGTTTCGGGCCACCGTCTTCGAGAATCTTCGCCCGCACCGAGAGCTCATATGACGGCTGGGTGTAACGCAGGCCCCAGCCCCCCATGTGCGCCAGCAACGGCACCAGGGCGATCGAGGCCTCGGTCAGACTGTAGATGGCCTTTTGCTTGTGACTGGGATCGTCGCGGCGCGACACCAGGCCGGCCGCTTCCAGGCGCTTCAGCCGATCGGCCAGGATGTTCGAGGCGATCCCCTCCTCCGACCGGGTCAGCAGTTCGCGGAAGTGCCGGCGGTTGCCGAACATCAGGTCGCGGATGACGATCAGGCTCCAGCGGTCGCCCAGGGTTTCCAGCGTCAGGTTGATCGGACACCCCGAGCGATGGGCGTTCATGCGGACATATCTCCGTTATCGGACTTGCCAGTTTAAAGCGGCTGCGCTAGCTTGCAACCGGTTGCGTATCACAACTAGTCTAACAAATGGTCGCCGATGCCGCGACCGGAGGAGATGCCCATGGGCCGGATGATATTCGCCATGAACGTGTCGCTGGACGGCTATGTCGACCATATGGGGTTCGCCCCCAGTGAAACCGTGTTCCGCCATTTTATCGAACGCGTCGCCACGGTCGACGCCGTCGTTTACGGCCGCGGCCTGTACGAGGTCATGCGCTACTGGGACGAGGACCAGGCCGGATGGGGCGAGCGCCAGCAGAGCTACGCCCAGGCCTGGCGACGCATGCCCAAGTGGGTGGTGTCGAAGACCCTGACCGCGGTCGGTCCCAACGCCACACTGGTCGGCGATAATGTCGAAGCGGTCATGCGCGACCTGAAGGCGCGCACCCAGGGCCAGATCGATGTCGGCGGCACGGTCCTGGCGCACAGCCTCGGCGAAATGGGGTTGCTCGACGAATACCAGCTCTACCTGGCACCGGTCGTGCTGGGCCAGGGCAAGCCGTTCTTTCCCGCCGCCCGGCCGCGGCTACGTCTGGTCGCCAGCACGCCGATCGACGACGACGTGCTGCGCCTCAGCTACGTGCCGGCCTGAAGGTAGACACGATGAAGCTGCTGCTGACCTCGTCCGGGATCGCCAATGCCAGCCTTGAGGCGGCCTTGGTCGACCTGCTGGGCAAGCCGATCAAGGATTGCAGCGCCCTGTTCATTCCGACAGCGATCTATCCCTATCCCGGCGGCTTTGGCATGGCGTGGCGCGCGGCCAACGGCACGTCGCCGTCACCGCTCACCCACCTCGGCTGGAAGTCGCTGGGCCTGCTGGAACTGACGGCCCTGCCCAGCATGGCCGCGGCCAACTGGCAGGCGGCGGTGGCGGCCGCCGACGTCTTGCTGGCCTGGGGCGGCGATCCGCTCTATCTCGCCTACTGGCTGGCCGAGTCCGGCCTCTCGGCCTATCTCAAGACCTTGCCGCAGCCGCCCGTCTATGTCGGGGTCAGCGCCGGCAGCATGGCGACCGCCAGGATTTTCGCCGAAAACTATACCCATCCGCCCGACGCCGCGCGCCGGCCGCTGACGAGCGAAGAGGTCATCGTCGCAACGCCCCAGGGCGAGGCCCGCCAGACCCTGATGACGGCGAATGGCATGGGCTTGACCGAATTTGCGATTATCCCGCATTTCGAGCATCCGGACCATCCCGACGCCTCGCGCGCCAATGCCGGGACGTGGGCTGCCAGGCTTCCCGTGCCGGTCTACGCCATCGACGACCAGACGGGGATCAAGGTTGACGGCACAACGGTCGAAGTGATCTCCGAAGGCCAATGGACAAGGTTTGAGCCGGTCAGATAGGCGCTTGCCCCCGTGCCGCCGGCGGCGGCCTCCGCTCTGCAACTATTCTTCGGCCTTGCCCACCGCATTGTCCTCTTATCGCTCGCGGCGGTATCCAGTCGCGACAGGTGGAGAGAACATGTCCACGCGAAATTGCGCCCAGCCTTCCTCCAGCGCCGAGACGTGGCGAAACACGCAAACAGCTTCCCGCGCTCGGCAGCAGACTGTCTTTTCCGGTCACGGCACGCGTGGGCCGGTGCCATGGAAATTCTAGCAAGGAACCGAACATGACGACCGACAAGATCGAAATAAAAGAAGACAAGGGCGCGGACGCCGATGCCCCCGGTCAAAAGCCCAACGCGACGTCCGACGTTGAAAAGCACGGTGACGGTGCAAGACAGCCCCTGCAGTCACAGCAGCGCGTTGAAGCGCAACCCGATGTTCAAGCGAAGGCGACCGACGATGACATCGGCCTTCCCGTCGGCAACAGGGGCAAAAGCCCGGGGAATGGCGGATAAGCTTGGCGTTCAATATCCTCCCGGCCCGGAAAAGCCGGGAGGATACCGAAGCTTGCCCAAGGCAAAAACACCGCGAACGCCGGGGCTCGGTCGCACACGGGTCATGATCGGCCACCGGGAGAAGTGACCGACCAAGCTTTTGAAACGGCGCCGGACGGTCCGGCGACGTCTGTAACGTAAGGCTGCGTCTCCTTTACAGCCCATGGTGGATTGAAATACAATTCACAATCCAGAAAAGATACTGCCCCTCCCCACGCCCTAGGCTGCCGTTTTCGGCGCAAAGCCGGTCCGGCGTACCTGTTCGATCAGGTCGCGATGCCGGGGCATGATTTTCAGGGCATAGGCGCTTTGTGTCTGGATCTCGGCGAATTCGGCGCGCGCGTCGTCGAAGTACCTGAGCGCCCCCTGGCGGTCGCCGAGATCGGTTTTGAAACCCATGCCGTAGAGCACGTACTGCCAGTTCTGCTCGGTGAAGATGTCGTGCTTCAGATCGACATCGAGGAAGGACGGCGGCCGATAGCGCCATTGCTCCAGCCGCGTCGCCAGCCCGTCGGAGATAGACCGCGCCTGCGTATTATCCCGCCAGAAATCGCTGTCCGTGCGCTGGCTTATGCAATAGTGCAGCTTGATGAAGTCGGCGACGCTGCGATAGCGCTGGCGCATCTGGGTGTTGAATTGGGCCGCGCCCATGTCGACCGGCCCCGTCCATGGGAACAGGCCGCAGAAGATGACCGCGGCGATTTCGGCGAAGCCGATCCCCGTGGCTTCCAGGGGTTCGATAAAGCCGCTCGACAGCCCCATGGCCACGCAGTTCTTGTGCCACTGCACGTGCCGGTAGCCGGGCTCGAAATTGAGGATGCGCGCCTCAAGCCCCTCAGCCTTGGGGCCGATATAGGCGCGAAGCACCGCTTCGGCGCGTTCGTCGGTCGTATGCGCCGACGAATAGACGTAGCCGGTGCCACGGCGTTCGCTGAGCCCTATATCCCATGTCCACCCCGCCTCCTGGGCGGTCGAGATCGTGTAGGAAGGAATGTCGGCGTCCGGCCGGTCATAAGGCACCTGGATGGCCACGGCCCGGTCGGTGAACAGTTCGGACTTCAGCGACTGAAAGGGAATGCCCAGGGTCTTGCCGATCAACTGGGCGCGAAAGCCGGTGCAATCGACATAGATGTCGGCGGATTGTTCGCCGTTCTCGCGCGTCACCAGGCCGGCGATGGCGCCGTCGGGCGCCAGGCGGACCTCGTCGACCGTATCGACCAGGCGCATCACGCCCTGGTCCATGGCGCGCTTGCGCAGGACGGCGGCGAATTGGGTGGCGTCGAAATGATAGGCGTAGTTCAGCGGTCCGGCATAGTCGGGATGGCTGATCAGCTTGGGCGCGCGGGCATTGTGGAGGACGGCCGCCTGTACCGTGCTGACATCGGCCCAGCTTCGCTCGCCGGCGACGCCCGCCAGCCAATAGGGCAAAAGGTCGAGGCCGCTCTTGGGCTCGGCGACCTGAAACGGGTGCAGATAGTGTTCGGAGCGGCCCTGCGTGGGGGCCACGCGCCAGTCGACGAAGCGGATGCCCTGCTTGAGCGTGGCGTTGGCGTCGCGGATCAGGTCGGTCTCGCTCAGGCCGATGCGGCTCAAGGTCTTGCGGATGCTGGGAAAGGTCCCCTCGCCCACCCCGATAATGCCGATGTCGGGCGACTCGATCAGGGTGATGCGGACGCCGGTGTCGAGATTGGCCGACAGCATGCGTGCCATATAGGCGGCTGCGATCCAGCCCGCCGTGCCGCCGCCGACGATAATTATGCGCTTAGCCAAGGCTCGCCTCGCCGTATCTTGTAGACATCCGGCCCCCATTCGATCGAACGGGAGCCGGACAGGTTTACTAGTAGCTCATATGGATGCTGACTTGATAGCGGCGATCCTCGAGGAACCAGCTGCGCGTCTCGAAGACGCCTTGCAGGATTTCCATCTTGGTCTTGGGCGTGCCGTCCAGGAGGTTGGTGACCTGGCCGTCGATCTTCCAGTGGTCGTTGATCTTGTAGCTGATGCTACCGTCCAGCTGGCCGAAGGAGTCGGCATAGACCGGCAGGTCGAAGTTGATCGCGGTCGTGCTGCCGTTCGGCGTATAGGTGCCGTTCGTGCCGTTGCCGACACCGGCCATGTAGGCCGAGCGCCAGTTATAGGCCAGACGCGCATCCCAGGGGCCCTTGTCGTAAAGCAGGGCGACATTGAAGGCGTCGTTCGACAGCAGCGGGATCGGGATGTGGCTCATCGCGTTGCCGTTCATGTCGAAGGCAAACTGGTCCGGCGAATGGCTGTCGATGCGCGTATAGTTGGCATCGATGCCCAAGCCGCTCCACAGGCCCGGCAGGGTGTCGAAGAACTTCCGCGCGCCGATTTCAAGGCCCGTGACGCTGGACGTCTTGGTGGCGTTGAAATCTTGCTGCACCTGGGCCGTGCTGGTGATCGGCGTCGAGACACCGTCAAGCATATAGTTTTGGGTGTAGGGCAGCGTGCGGATATTGTTGACGATGAGGTCCTTGATATCCTTGTTGAACAGATCGACGTGGTAGGTCGTCGAGTTGCTCGGATACCATTCGAACGACAGGTCTTCATTCGTCGAAATCTGCGGCTTCAGTTCCGTTCTGACCGTGCTGGTATAGTTTTCGAAGATGCCCGGCAGGGAGGTCGAGCCCGTATTGGCCGGGTTGGTCAGGGTGTTGACGCCGATCGTGCCGCCGACGGCGTCATCGCCATAGGTCGGCGGGCTGATCGTTTGACCGATGGCAAAGCGCCACAGGAAGGTGCTGCTCGGCTTGAAGGTCAGGTTCAGGCTCGGCAGGGCCCGGATGTACGAGAAATCACCGTGCAACGGGGTCGGCGCCGGCGGATTGCTCAGCGAATAGGTGCCGTTATCCGACGCTGCCGCGGCCGCAACGCTACCGGCTGCGGCGATCGCTGCCGCGGAATCGGCGGCGTTCAGGTAGAAGGGCGCGGCCGAACTGACCGTCAATTCGCCGTTCGACTGGACCTTGTTGTCGACGACGCGCAGGCCGAAGTTGCCGCTGAAGGGCGAACCCAACCAGCTGGTGTCGGAACCGAACTTGACCTCGCCATAGACGTCGATCGTCTGCACGCGCGTTTGCGTGAAGGTGTTGCCGGACGGATTGATATTGGCCGCCGTGTAGGACGACGGCGCGTTCGGGAACTCGCTGCCCTGCGCGTAGGTGGCGATGTCGTGCGCCAGGCAGGACGCACAGTCGACCGACTTGAAGTTCGAGAAGATGAAGCTGCCCGGGACGGCGATCTTGCCGTTGAAGAAGTTCGGGAAGTTATAGACCGACCAGTCACCCGCCGGCGACGTCGCCACGGTCTTTTGCGTGCCGGTGGGGCTGTCATAGGTTTCGTTGATCGCCGACCACCAGGTGCCGTCGAACGAGTCCGTCTCGGCGCGATCGGCGTAACGGGCGCCGTACTTGATCTCCTTGAAGAAGCCGTCACCGATTTCGTAATCGGCGTCCAGGTTCAGGGCGGTCATGTGCGCGTGGTTACGCTGGGTATTCCACACGATGGAGTTCGGCGCGGCCAGGCTGGCGTTCGTCATCACCGAATTGTTGGTGATCGAGTCCTGGGGCAGGCCGCTGCCCGCGACGTTCATGTTGATCGTGCCCAGGTTGACACCCGTGCCGATGCCCATGCCGTAGTCCTGGGCATAGTACCAGGAGTCGACGTATTGCAGGGCGCCGCTCAGCTTGAACTTGTCGTTGACCAGCCAGGTGAAGCCTTGGCTGAAATCGGCCGTCGTGTCGGTGCTGGGCTCGTAATTGTGGTTGCTGCCCGGTCCGAAGGTGGTCGCATTGGTCGGGGTGTAGCCGTTCGCGTCCAGCTGGCCGGATTGGAAGACGCCGTTATTGTACTTGGCGTCGGTCGCCACGGCATTGGCGCCCATGACGACGAAGACGCCGCCGCCGCCGTTGGTCAGCTTGTAGGTCGACGAGAACGCCGTCTGCCAGAAGGTCAGGTTGTCGTTCGGCCGCCATTGAAAGGCTTCATAGATGCCGGTACGCTTTCGGTCGTAGGTGTCATCACCATAGTCGAAGCCGCCCGGGACGTAGGTCGTCGCGCCGTTGTTGACTTCCTTGTAGTAGGGCTCGGTGCGGATAAAGCTGTCGGCATCCTTGAAGTCCGCCTGCGCGAAATCGACGGTCAGGCCCATCTTGCCGACCGGCGTATCCCAATTATTGGTCATCAGGATCGAGCCGCTGCCCGAAGACTTGCGAGCCAGGTCGCCGTAGCTGTCGGTCAGCGTGACATCGATTTCCGGCTTCTTGTAGTCGAAGGGCATGCGGGTGCGCAGGTCGATCGCACCGCCCAGGCCGCCTTCGATCAGGTCGGCATCGGACGCCTTGTAGACGTCGACGGCCGCCATCAGTTCCGGGGTCACCTGGCCCCAGTTCAGGCCGGAGCCGCCGTTGGCGGAAAAGACTTCACGGCCGTTCAGCAGGCCGGTCACGCCGGACAGGCCGCGGATCTGGACGCCCGAGCCTTCGAAGGTGAACTGGTCGGGGCTGGACGGCGACGCGAAGCGGTCCATCGTCACGCCCGGCACGCGCTGCAGCACTTCGGTGATGGAGGTGTCCGGCAGCTTGCCGGCTTCGTCGGCGACGACGGAATCGATGACGGTGTCGGCGTTCTTCTTGCGCTCGGTCGCGTTCTGGATGGCCTTGCGCCGCGAGGTCACGACGACCGTCGTGCTGTCCGACGCGGCGGCCGGCGCCGCAGCCGTCTGGGCCTGCGCGAAGCTGATTGATGGTAGCGTTACCATAGCTAAGGCAGCTACGGATACGCTGGCAGCCAGCATCGCTGACTGTCGCCCTTTAATTCTCTTCATGGTTTTATTTTTCCTCCGAGCGCGGCAGGCCGTGCCGCGCCGATTCGCGTTTTTTTCCGGCATAAGGGGGAGCGCGGCCGTAGCCGTGGCGTACTTATGACAGCGCTGACAATTGACTCGCCAGGAGCCGCTGATCAACCCATTTGTATTATTATATTAAAAATAAAAAATGAAATGATAAATTTGCAACTACCCTGTTTTCGGGAAAGTCCGCGTCGCAAACGCCCCTGCCCTGGCACCGGCGGGGCGTAAGCGTGGGCGCCGGGTATAAAAACACATCTTTGAATAACAAAGCTATTTTTCAAACTTCAGAAAAAGATTTGCCGTCAGGCGTCCGCGCCTGGGATCCTCGCTGAAGACCTGGTCCGCGTCCGCGGTACCGGAATGCAGGCTCGCCGCCGAGAACAGAATCATTCGATTGAAGGCCACATCGTACCGCGCGATCTCGCTGAAGTCATTCGTGTCGCCATTCATGTAGCGGCCGTCCGATCCGCGCGCGTCGAGCGCGTTTTGCACCGCTTCGTAGGCCTCGGCGCGATCCGGCGAAATAACCTCAAACTCGGTAGGGTTGTGGCGGTAAAAGGCTGTCCCGCGATAGGGCGGCCGGCACAGAAAGAGGACCGAGGCGACGACCTCCAGGTCGGGCACATCGAAATGCGGCCGCGTCTGCCGTGGCGACAGATCCTCGGGCGCGGACGTCATCAGTTGGAAATCGAAGCCGCCCGTTTGCACCCGTCCACTGACGCCGAAAACCTTGCACAGAGTGGGCATGAGGTAGGCAATGGCGGACTGGGCGAACACCGGATCCCCGGGCGCCACGATGCCGGGAAAGCTCGAGCGCTTGCGGCGCCCGGCGGCAAAGGCCTGCTCCGCCGCCGTCACCAGCCCTTCGGCATCGGCGCAGAACCGGTCGATAACCAGCACCGGCGCGCGATCTTTACCGATCGTATCGACCCGCGCCTGGATCTGCGGATGGGGCGCAAAAAGGAGACCCAAGCGATGCGCTCCTGTTGATGAAGATGGGACGATAGACCGAAGGCGCCGGCGGAAAGCAAGGGGGTTGTGCCCACCACGGGCGGGCGCTATCGACGGGGCAACATGGGGCCATGGCTCAACGAATGGCTATGGCGCCATGGCAATTGATCGCTTAAGTTCATATCGATCGCGCAATGGCAGCATTGCCGGCTTCGGATCGGGGGGGATATGAAAATCGCTTTGGGGCTTATCCTTTTGAGTTTGATCGGCGGGGAAGTGGCTTCCGCGCAGACCTTACCGGGGGCGGCGCCCTCGGATACCCGTGCACCGTCCGATAGCATGGCTCCGCAATCGTCACCGGCCGGTTCTACAGCCTCATCCGTAAGCGCGCCCTTCAAATACCAGCTCGGCCAGACCACGCTTGAATCGGCGCGCGCCTATTGGTCGCAGAATGGCATGCAAATCTTGCAGGAAGGCAATTTGTCCCTCGGCACGGGAAGCGGAATGGACGGTGGCGGCGCGGGTTATGGGGTTGCAGCGGAGAAGGTTGTGCTGGTTGACGTCTCGGGAGTCGATTTCGAAGGGGTCTCAATGGTGCGCTTCGCCTTCTATGACGGAAAGCTCTACCGGATTCAGGCGTCCCTGACGACTGATCCCCTCACCGGCCAAGTCAACGCAGGCTATACCCAAGACCAAATGAATGCGCTTATCGCGAAGCTCAAGAAAGAATACGGCGCGCCGAGTGAGGCCTATCACACTGTTTACGCCGAGAGAAAATCTGAGAAAGATCTAATGATTTGGCTGCGCGGAAACGACAAACTTGTGCTCGCTTCGAATATGCTTTCTGGCGCCCTGTCCCTTAGAAATGACCGAATGGATAGCGAAGTTCAGTCGTATGTAAAGGCCTACTGCAGGACAATTAATACGAAGAAACTAAGAACGTGCTGGTGACTTGCTGTGGATCATCACAAGACTGACGGAGATTAGAGTCAGGTCGCCGCTGGCTTTTCCCAAGGGGCCGCAGTAGGCTCGTGGTCAACGGGGCCGGATGAAGCGGCCGCAGCTGGGGCAGGACGTCATGACGCAGCAACGAACGGCGGTCTGTCTTTTCCTCGCGATCGCCGCGATCGGGCTGGGCTTGGCGGTCTCGACCACCGCCGGCGCGGTCGAGGCGGTCGGGCCGGGCGTTTACGTTTATCCGGGCGACCATGATCGCGGGCTGAGCAATAACAGCTGGATCGTGCTCGACGACTATGTCGTGGTCGTCGACGCCAACTATCCCGAAGGCGCCGCCGAGGTCATTGCGGCGGTGCGCCAAACGACGGACAAGCCGGTGCGCTTTGTCGTCGACACCCATTTCCATCCCGATCATGCGTTCGGCAACCGGCTTTGGGCGGACCAGGGCGCGACCATCGTCGCGCAAAAAGGCACCTATGAAGAACTGAAGGCCACGGGCGAGGCGCGCTGGGCCACCGAGGCCGCCACCCGGCGCGATGTCGCCGCGACCACGCTGAAGCTGCCCGACGTGACCTATGACGACCGCCTGACCTTCGCCGGCAAGGGCCGCGAGGTCGACCTGCTCTATTTCGGCCCGGCCCATACCCACGGCGATACGCTGGTTTGGCTGCCGAAGGACCGGATCCTGATGACCGGCGACGTGTGCGTCAACGGTTCGTTCAACTACGTCGCCGACAGCGATATCGGCGCCTGGATCGGCGTGCTTGAAAAGGCCAAGGCGCTGGGCGCGCGCATTGTCGTTCCCGGCCATGGACCGGTCGGCGGCCCGGAGATCATCGCCGACCAGGAAGCCTATTTCGTCGAACTGCGGCGCCGGGTTCAGGATTTCATCGACCGCAAACTGACGCCCGCCGAGGTCAAGGCCCAGGTCCCGGCGCTGGCGGCAAGCCTGAAGACCAATCCGCAAATCGCGCGCTTTGTGCCCGAGGACAAATGGTTCATCGCCCATGTCGATAAGATATATGGCGAATTGAGCGGCTCTCCCCTGCCCCAGTGACGGGATGCATTGAAAAATCGACGATTACCAGCTATATTACTGGATATATCGGGAGATCGCCGTGAGCCCATCGCAAAAACGCGCCATTCAAACCTATCGCTCCCGGTTGAGCGCCCGCGGACTGGCCCGTTTTGAGGTCCTGGCGCGCGACGAAGACCGCGATCTTATCCGCGCCCTGGCGCGCCGCCTGGCCGAGGAAGGCCCCGAGGCCGCGCGCCTGCGCGCGGTCGTCAGCCAGAGCGTTGCAGGCGAGCCTCCACGAAAAGGCGGTATCGTGGCCGCCCTGCGACGCTCCCCGCTGGTCGGCGCCGACCTCGATGTGACCCGGTCGCGCGAAGACAGCCGCAAGATTGATCTGTGACGCGCTATCTTCTCGACACCAATATCCTGAGCGAGGTCGTCAAACCGCAGCCGTCCGACGCCCTGCTCGATTGGCTGGAAGCGCAAAGCGACGAGGATCTGTTCATTTCGGCAATGACGATCGCTGAAATCCAGCGCGGCATTCTGGAAAAGCCGGCCGGCAGACGGCGCAACCAACTCCAAGCCTGGTTCTCGGGCTCGGAGGGTATCCAAGCCCTGTTCGCCGGGAGGGTCTTGCCATTCGACGAGGCCGGCGGGCTTATCTGGGCTAGGCTTATGGCGGAGGGCAAGGCAGGCGGGCGGCCGCGCAGCCCCCTCGACATGATCATCGCCGCGGTGGCCGAAGCCAATGGCTGTATTGTGGTCACAGGCAATGAGAAGGACTTTGCCGGGATCGATATCTTCACCCCCTTACGGGCGGAGCGATCCTAGACGTCGTCAATTCCGCAATTGATAACCTGTCAGTGAAATTGGCCCGTAACAAAGGCTGACCTGTCACCGATTTGGACTGTCTCACCCAAGGGGGGCAGTCCAATTTCGTGTCCCCCTATTTCGTGTCATTCCAGCCGTATTGATTCGTAGCCCGCCAGCCCTTAGGCTTACCCTGCCTTTGCAGGGGAGGTGGGGAATGCACGGCTTGGAGTTTCTGGACGGAAATGGCTTGCGCGATGCCGTTGGCGCGTTCGGCTACCTTGACTGGTATAAGATTGCATCGCCTATCGGCGCCGGGGCTTTCGCACTGCTAGGCTTGCTGGCCAATTTCAAAAGCGAAAAAACGGGCAAGATCACCGTAGCGGGATTTATCGCGACCTTGGGGATAACGCTGTCTGTATGCCTCGGAGTCACCGCCAGCGCGATCGAGCGGCAAAATGACCTCAAGACGGAACGCGCGCAGGCGGCGGCGTTCTATGAAGTCGACAGGACGATTACGCTCATTCAAGATCCTGAATTGCGGCTGGGTGTAAATCTTTCGAAATCCGACCTGCCGCTGCTGACGACGGAAAAGATGCAAACCCTGTCGCCGAACGTCTTCAGCATTCCCACAAATCTGCACTATCCTGAGCTGCCCGTGATCATGGTGGATTTTTATCCGCCTGGCCACGCCATCGACAACGCGCAAGATAACGGCTGGCAATATTCCATCGACTCTGTAAGTGGCATGCTTTGGGATAAAAGCGGTCGCGGCACCGCCGCGGCTTCCGATGCCATACAGATTTCCGGTGTTGAGTTGCACGGAAGCAAAGCCGCAATCTCGTCGGATCACAGCCTGGAAAGCTGGCTTGATCTGCAAAATTACACTGTGACCGTCAGGTGCATTTCCGGCAATACCTTGTGCGATCGCCTAGATATACAAAGCATATCACTGGAAGACGGCAAGCGAAACGGTACCGGCGTTTATCTTTCGGCGGAGAAAGACTGCGGGAAGCCCACACGGCAATCTCATATGCTATTTGTGGTTTGCCGCGTGCCGCGCAATTATTTCGCTCGCACGCTTTCGGGTAAAAACTGACAACGATGGAAAAAAGGATCGGAGTTACTTTTTAGCCCCCGTTCGGCAGAGCAAGCATAGAATGATCGCTCTGTCAGCCCCCCTTCGTGAGCAGCCTCATTCCGGCCTGCTGGCTGGCGGCCTTGTCAAAGGTATAGGTTGCTGTGCAGCCGGCGGCGTGGCCGAGGCGTTCGATCAGGCAATCGGCGTAGTCGGCTTTTGACGACCGGTACGCTGTCAGCGCCTGTAAAGCCTCGGCCCTGTCCTGAAAGGCGAGCTGCCGGGACAACAGGAGGCCGTCGATAACCTCGGCGATATCGCCCCGCGAAAGGCCGTAGCTGCGATTGAGCACCCATGTCACTTCGACCAGGGTGACGGTCGATACAAAGCCGGGCGCATCGGCGGTCAGGGTGTCGATCAATGTCCCAGCCAAGGCCGCCTGGGCCACGTCGTCCTGCATGATGTAGCGAACGATAATATTCGTATCCAGGCCGATCACCGCAGGGCCGCCGCCTGATCCGCAATCGCCGCGTTCATATCCTCGATCGTCACGGGCTTGTCGGGTTTCGCGAAACGCCCCTTCAAATCGACGATCGATTTTGTGGCCGCGACGATCATGACCCTTCCGTCCTCGCCGGAAATAAATTCGAGACGATCTCCCGTTTCGATCGCCAAGGCTTTGCGGACCTCGACCGGAATGGTGACCTGACCCTTGCTGGTTACCGTCGCCGTTGCCATGAGAAATCTCCTTACCCGCCTTACAATAAGGTAAGGAGGTGAATTTTTCAAGGCGCGGGTGCCTCCCTACCCTCCAGGATGCAGCCCCGGTGCCTCTTGCCCCGTACGCGCTACATATTCGCTATAGCCGCCGCCGTATTGGTGGACGCCTTCGGGCGTCAGTTCCAGCACGCGGTTCGACAGCTTGCCCAGGAAGTGGCGGTCGTGGGAGACGAAGAGCATTGTGCCTTCGAAGTCAGCCAGGGCCGCGACCAGCATTTCCTTGGTCGCCATGTCGAGGTGGTTGGTCGGTTCGTCGAGCACCAGGAGGTTGGGCGGATCGAACAGCATCTTGGCCATGACCAGGCGCGCCTTTTCGCCGCCGGACAAGACGCGGCACGGCTTTTCGACGTCGTCGCCGGAGAAACCGAAGCAGCCAGCCAGGGTGCGCAAAGCGCCCTGCCCCGCCTGCGGGAACGAACTGTCCAATGACTCGAAGATGGTCTCTTCGCCGTCGAGCAGGTCCATCGAGTGCTGGGCGAAATAGCCCATCTTGACGCTGGCGCCGATGCTGACCGTGCCCTGGTCGGGCTCGGTGGCGCCCGCCACCAGCTTCAGCAGGGTCGATTTGCCCGCGCCGTTGGCGCCGAGCACGCACCAGCGTTCCTTGCGGCGGACCAGAAAGTCGAGCCCCTCATAGATCGACAGGTTGCCGTAGCCCTTGTGGACGTTCTTCAGATTCAGCACGTCGTCGCCGGAGCGCGGCGGGCTGCGGAATTCGAACTCGACGGTCTGGCGGCGGCGCGGCGCCTCGACCTTTTCGATCTTGTCGAGCTTCTTGACCCGGCTCTGCACCTGGGCGGCGTGCGAGGCGCGCGCCTTGAAGCGCTCGATGAACTTGATTTCCTTGGCCAGCATGGCCTGCTGGCGCTCGTACTGGGCCTGGCGCTGCTTTTCGGTCAGGGCGCGTTGCTGGTCGTAGAAGTCGAGATCGCCGGAATAGGTGATCAAGGTGCCGCCGTCGATTTCGACGACCTTGCCGATGATGCGGTTCATGAAGGCGCGGTCGTGCGACGTCATCAGCAGGGCGCCGTCGTAATTCTTCAGGAAGGCTTCCAGCCAGATCAGGCTTTCCAGGTCCAGGTGGTTGGACGGTTCGTCAAGCAGCATGCCGTCGGGGCGCATCAGCAGGATACGGGCCAGGGCCACGCGCATCTTCCAGCCGCCCGACAGCAGGCCGACATCGCCGTCCATGCGTTCCTGGCTAAAGCTCAGGCCGGCCAGCACTTCGCGCGCCCGGGCTTCCACCGAATAGCCATCCAGTTCCTCGAAGCGCGCCTGGACGTCGCCATAGCGTTCGATGATGGCGTCCATCTCGTCCGCTCGGTCCGGATCGACCATGGCCGCTTCGAGCTGGGTCATTTCGGCGGCAAGCGCGCTGACGGGGCCGACGCCGTCCATCACCGCGGCGACGGCGCTCTGGCCCGACATTTCGCCGACCTCCTGGCTGAAATAGCCGATGGTCATGCCGGGATCGATGCCGACAATGCCGTCATCGGGCTGTTCGCGGCCGGTGATCATGCGAAACAGGGTGGTCTTGCCGGCGCCGTTGGGGCCGACCAGGCCGACCTTCTCGCCTTTCATGATGCCCATCGCGGCATCGATGAACAGGATCTGGTGGCCGTTTTGCTTGGAGATATTGTCGAGGCGGATCATGAGAGTGCTACTAACTGAAGAATTCTACGGGCGTGTGAAAGGCCCCCTCCGTCACGGGGCTTCGCGCTGCGCACTCGCTCCCGTGCCACCTCCCCCGCTTCGCCAAGAGGCTCGCATGGGAGGAGAGGCAAAAAGCGAACCTCCCCGCGACGCGAGGAGGTTCGCAAAAAAGGTTTATTCCCACTCAATCGTGCCGGGGGGCTTGGAGGTGACGTCGTAGACGACGCGGTTGACGCCCCTTACCTCGTTGACGATGCGCGTGGCGCAGCGGCCCAGGACCGCCCACGGGAATTCGAAGAAGTCCGCCGTCATGCCGTCGCTCGATGTGACGGCGCGCAGGGCGAGAACGTCTTCGTAGGTGCGGGCATCGCCCATCACGCCGACCGTCTTGACCGGCAGCAGCACGGCAAAGGCCTGCCAGATCTGGTCGTAGAGGCCGGCCTTGCGGATTTCGTCGAGATAAATGAAGTCGGCGTCCTGCAGCACCTTGACCTTTTCCGGCGTGACTTCGCCCGGAATGCGGATGGCGAGGCCCGGCCCGGGGAACGGGTGGCGGCCGACGAATTGTTCGCTAAGGCCCAGTTCGCGGCCCAGGGCGCGGACCTCGTCCTTGAACAGTTCGCGCAACGGCTCGACCAGTTTCAGCTTCATATAGTCGGGCAGGCCGCCGACATTGTGGTGCGACTTGATGACGGTCGACGGCCCGCCGTGCGGCGAGACGCTTTCAACGACGTCGGGGTACAGCGTGCCCTGGGCCAGGAAGGCGGCGCCCTCGATCTTGGCGGCTTCGGCGTCGAAGACGTCAATGAACAGCTTACCGATGGTCTTGCGCTTGGTTTCGGGATCGGAGACGCCGGCCAGGGCGCCCAGGAACATGTCCTTGGCGTCGACGTGGATCAGCGGGATATTGTAGTGGTCGCGGAACAGCGACACGACCTGCGTCGCCTCATCCTTGCGCAACAAGCCGGTGTCGACGAAGACGCAGGTCAGTTGCTCCTTGATCGCCTCGTGGATCAGCACGGCGGCGACGGACGAGTCGACCCCGCCGGACAGGCCGCAGATCACCTTGCCCTCGCCGACCTGGGCGCGGATCTTGGCGACCTGCTCTTCGCGGAACGAAGCCATCGACCAATCGCCGGTGAAGCCACTGATTTCGAACAGGAAGTTGCGGATCATGTCGGTGCCACGCGCGGTGTGCACGACTTCCGGGTGGAATTGCACGGCGTAGAGCTTCTTCGCCTCGTTGGCGATGGCGGCGAAGGGCGCGCCTTCGGAGACGGCGATAACCTCGAAGCCGTCGGGGATGGCGGTGACGCGGTCGCCATGGCTCATCCACACGGTTTCACGGGCGGAGAGACCCTTGAAGATCGGCGACGGCTTGACCAGGTCGATCTCGGCGCGGCCGAATTCACGGTCGTGGCCGGCCTCGACCTTGCCGCCCAGCAGTTCGCACATCAGCTGTTCGCCGTAGCAGATGCCGAAGACGGGCAAATTCAGCGCGAACAGGTGGGCGTCGATACGCGGGCCTTGGTCGATGACACTGTGCGGCGAACCCGACAGGATGACGGCCTTGGGCTTGAGTTTCGCGATCGCTTCATCGGCCTTGGTGAAGGGGTGGATCTCGCAATAGACGCCGCATTCACGCACCCGCCGGGCGATCAACTGCGTCACCTGGGAGCCGAAATCGATAATCAGCAGGGTTTCGTGGTGCATCAGGAAGTCCTCAGGGGAGACGGATCGCGGAAAACTCTCCTCCCCATTTTGTTAAAATGGGGAGGTGGCATCGCAAGCGCGCAGCGCGCGTCGATGACGGAGGGGTCACTTACCGGCGGAAGTGACCCCTCCGTCGCGGACTTCGCCCCAAGAGGGGCGAGCGCCGCGCCACCTCCCCATCGTAACACGATGGGGAGGAGAGTTTTCCGTGCGATCCACGGATGAAATTAGAATTCAGGCTTCGCGCCGGTAGAGCGAGACGAAGAAGCCGTCGGTATTCGAAGTGGCGGGCGAGAGGCGCAGACGGTGGCCGGAGGCCATGGCTGCCAGGCGTTCGGCGCCCGCGGGGGTGATTTGCGGTACGTTCAGCGCGTCAATGATTGCCCGCGGCTGGAATTCAGGATGGCGTGCTTCGAAGGCCGCCGTCGTGTCCTCGTTCTCGTCGGGCAGGATCGAGCAGGTCGCATAGGCCAGGATGCCGCCCGGCTTGACCAACCTGGATGCGCGGCTGAGGATCGCCGTTTGCAGCGTGTGCAGGCGCTCGACCTCGTCCAGCGTCAAGGTGTGCGCCGTTTCCGGCCGGCGGCGCCAAACGCCTGAGCCCGAGCACGGGGCGTCGACCAGGACCAGGTCGGCCAGGCCTTCCAGGTCTTCGAGGCCCTCGCCGTGTTCGCCCAGTTGGCGCAGGTCGGCGGTCAGGCCGGCGCGCGCCAGGCGCGGCTTGATGTTGTTGAGCCGCGTGCGTTCGACATCGGAGGCGACCAGGGTCCCCTCGCCGTTCATCACCTGCAGCAGGCCCAGCGTCTTGCCGCCGCCGCCGGCGCAATAGTCGACGACGGTCATGCCCGGCTTGGCGCCGGCCAGGAAGGCGGCCAGTTGCGAGCCCTCGTCCTGGATCTCGATCAATCCTTGACGGAAGGCCGGAAGCGCCCGGACATTGGGTGGCGGATCGGCCGGCAGGCGGACGCCAAAGGCCGAGAACGGCGTGGCTTCGGGCCGATAACCCAGCATCTCCAGCCCGGCAATCAACTTGTCGCGGTCACCGTTGACGCGCAGGTCGATCGGCGCGCGCGGCAGCATCAAGCCTTCGGCTTCGGCCAACCAGCGCTCGCCATAGACGCGCTTGAGGCGTTCGGAAACAAAGGCCGGCAGGCCGGCTTCCAGCCACTGCGGCGCCGTGCCGGGCGCCGCGGTCAGGCGGGCGGTTTCGGCTTCGGAAAGCTTGGGCGGGGCATAGCCTTCGCCGCTATAGAGGGCGTTGATCTGGTCGAGGTCGAGGCCGTCCAGCATGTGCAGGGCGCCGATAACCAGGGCGCGGCCGGTCGTGGCGTCCATCAGATGGCTTAATCGCTCACGGGCGCGCAGCACCTGGTAGACCTTGTCGGCGATGGCGCGGCGGTCTTTCGAACCGGCGTAGCGGTTGGCGCGGCCCCAGTCCTTGAGCACGGCTTCGGCAGGCGCGCGGCGGCTGGACAGCTGGTCCAGCACTTCGGCGGCGGCTTGCAATCGGGCGGCAGGGGTCAATTCTAGTCCTTAAACAAACAACGTAACGAAGCAGGCGATGAGGCCGGCAACCGAGATGATCCACACCAGCGAGCGGATGCCGCGCACGGCGAACGCATAGAGCGGAATATAGACGATGCGGCCGATCAGATAGATCCAGGCCCCATAGATCGAGGCGGCGGACGACTTGTGAGCGAAGGCGAGCGCCACAGCAATAACAACAAAGAAAATATAGGTTTCTTTGAAATTGCTGAACGCACGCTTTAAGCGGTCCGCATGAGGCCCCATATCGAAGGGCTTGTCGCGCGGACCGGCATTCCACTGGATATAGCCCTTGCGGCTATAGGCCATCAGCGGCGGCAGGAGCACCATGACCAGGCCCAAAACCGCCGCATAGACCGCAATCCATAACTCTTGAGTCATGACCTATTGCCGGTAATTGGGCGACTCCCGCGTGATCATCACGTCGTGGACGTGGCTTTCGCGCAGACCGGCGCCGGTGATGCGCACGAAGCGGGCGCGTTGCTGGAAGGCTTCGATCGTATGGGCGCCGACATAGCCCATGGCGGCGCGGAGGCCGCCGACCAATTGGTGCACCACGGGCGCGATCGGCCCCTTGAACGGCACCTGGCCCTCGATCCCTTCGGGGACCAGCTTCATCGAGTCGCGCACTTCCTTCTGGAAGTAGCGATCGGCGGAGCCCGAGGTCATGGCGCCCACCGAGCCCATGCCGCGGTACGACTTGTACGACCGGCCCTGGTACAGGATGACCTCACCCGGCGCTTCCTCGGTGCCGGCGAACATCGAGCCCAGCATGGCGGTCGAGGCGCCCGCGGCAATGGCCTTGGCCAGGTCGCCGGAGAACTTGATGCCGCCGTCGGCGATGATCGGCACGCCCGTGCCCTCGGCGGCGCGGACGCTGTCGAGGATGGCGGTCAGTTGCGGCACGCCGACACCGGCGACGATGCGGGTGGTGCAGATCGAGCCCGGGCCGATGCCGACCTTGACGGCGTCGGCGCCGGCGTCGATCAGAGAGCGCGTGGCGTCGTAGGTGGCGACATTGCCGGCGACGATCTGGACGTGGTTGAATTCCTTGCGCAAACGGGCGACCGCTTGCGAGACCAGGGCCGAGTGGCCGTGGGCGGTGTCGATGACGACGACATCGGCGCCGGCTTCGATCAGGGCGACGGAGCGCTCATAGCCGGCATCGCCGACGGTCGAGGCGCCGCCGACCAGCAGCCGTCCGGCGGCGTCCTTGGCGGCGTGGGGATAGGCCTGGGCCTTTTCGATATCCTTGACGGTGATCAAACCTGTCGCGCGATAGGCATCGTCGACGACGATGATGCGTTCGACGCGATGCATGGCCATCAGCTTGCGCGCTTCGGCCGGATCGACGCCTTCGCGGACGGTGATCAGGCCTTCGCGGGTCATCAGCTCGGCGGCGGATTTGCTGCCGTCGGATTCGAAGCGGATATCGCGGTTGGTCAGGACGCCGACCAGCTTCTTGGTCTCGGGTTCGACCACCGGAAAGCCGGAAATCGAGCGGTGCGAGATGATGGCGCGAATCTCATCCAGCTTGGTGTCGGGATGGATGGTGATCGGGTTGATGACCATGCCCGATTCGAAGCGCTTGACGGCGCGGATCTCGTCGGCCTGTTGCTGGTCGGTCAGGTTGCGGTGGACGATGCCCATGCCGCCGGCCTGGGCCATGGCGACCGCCAGGCGAGCCTCGGTGACCGTATCCATGGCCGAGGAGACCAGGGGGATGTTCAGATCGATGCTGCGGGTAAACTTCGTGCGCGTGTCAACCTGGGTCGGCATGACGTCCGACGGGCCGGGTTCGAGCAAAACGTCGTCGAAGGTGAGGCCTTCGCGAATATCCATAGGGGACTCTCCATTTTGCGGGCTGTGCATAGGTTAAACGGCCCGGCCCGTAAAGGGGCTGGGGTAAAAATGTTACCGCGCGTTACGATCGGTTACGATATGGGGACGGCGGCAGGATTTGGCGAGGCGGGCAAATCTCTCCTCCCCATTTGGGACAAATGGGGAGGTGTCAGCGCAAGCCCGCAGGGCGCGTCGATGACGGAGGGGTCACTTACCAGCGGCGAGGCTTGCGTTGATGACAGCAAGTGACCCCTCCGTCGCGGACTTCGCCCCAAGAGGGGCGAGCGCCGCGCCACCTCCCCATTTGTCCCAAATGGGGAGGAGAGGTTTGCAGCAGCGCCCTACCCCTTGAACCCCAACGCCACGATGTAGATTTCGCTGGAATCCGAGCGGCTCGACTTGGGCTTCATGTGCTTGACCGTGTCGAAGCTTTGCTTAAGCTTGAGCAGCAGGTGCTCGGTCTCGCCGCCCTGGAAGGCCTTGGCGACAAAGGCGCCGCCTGGCCGCAGGTTGTCCAGCGCGAAGTCCGAAGCCATTTCCAGCAGGCCCATGATCTTCAAGTGGTCGGTCTGGCGATGGCCGACCGTGTTGTGCGCCAGGTCCGACAAGACGACGTCGGGTTTGCCTTGCATCAGGTCCATCAATTGTTGGCTGACCGCCGGATCGGTAAAGTCGGCCTGCAATAACTCAGCCCCCGGCATCGGGTCGACCGGCAACAGGTCGACGCCGGCGACGAAGGACGCGCCGCGCTTCAACGCCACCTGCACCCAGCCGCCCGGCGCGCAGCCCAGGTCGACGACCTTGGCCCCGCGCTTCAGCAGATGAAAGCGCTCATCGATCTCGATCAGCTTGAAGGCGGCGCGCGAACGCCAGCCTTCGGCCTTGGCCTTGACGACATAGGGGTCGTTCAACTGCCGCTCCAGCCACTTGGCGGAGGACTGGGTACGAAACCGGGCGGTCTTGACGGCGGTGTGGCCGACGCCGCGGCCGGAGGCGGCGCCGCCTTCCGGCGGCTTGACCATGCGCCGGCGTTCGGGAGGAGTATCTTCGTTCATCGGCCGCCTATAGCAGGCGCGGCCTTGAAATTAAAGGGCGTCGGCGTGCGCCAAAGCCGCTTCGACCGCCGGCGTCGCCACATCCGGCCCCAGTGCCACGCCCTCGGCGCGAACGAATTCGATATCCTTGACGCCGATGAAGTTGAAGAAGGAGGCGATATAGGTCTCCTGGTGATCGAGCGGCGCCAGGGCGCCGGTATAGACATTGCCGCGTGAGGACGCGACGATCATGCGCTTGCCGCCGGCCAGGCCTTCGACGCCCGACGCCGAATAGCGGAAGGTGCGGCCGGCGACCGCCAAACAATCCATCCAGGCCTTGAGCTGGCTGGGGATGGCGAAATTGTACATCGGCGCGCCGATCACCACGATATCGGCGGCCATGAATTGTTCGAGCACCGCATTGACGTCGTCAAAGGCCGTTTGGTGATCGGGACCGGCGGCGCCGGTCGCCTTGGCGACCAGCAAATCGCCGGTGTGGTGCGGGACGGGATCCTTGGCCAGGTCACGATATTGAACCGCGATCCCGGGATTTTGCGCCTTCAGGCGCTCGACGATGCGCTGGGTGAGCTTGCGGCTGACCGAGTTGGCGCCGGTGATGCTGGAATCGATATGCAGGAGTTTCATGGCGGGGGCCTTTAGGTAACAATGACTGTTACGCTAAAGGTAGCGGAGCCTAAGCCCTTCACAAGACGGCACATTTTTGGAGGTCGCGCACAGATTTGTGCGTACTTGACGTGCCGGGACGCGGGGCCTACCTCAAGGGGATGGATCTGTCCCGCCCCATATTGCCGCGCGTCAAACCGACACAGGAGGAATGCCGCGCCCTGCCCGACCTGATGGGCCATATCGGCGACAAGTGGACGATCATGGTCATCGGCAACCTGGCCTACGGCCCGCTGCGCTACAAGCAGTTGCAGCGCGAGATCGCCGGCATTTCCCAGCGCATGCTGACGCTCACGCTAAAAAGCCTGGAAGAGGACGGCCTGATCACGCGCACCGTCTATCCCACCGTGCCGCCGCGCGTCGATTATGAGCTGACGCAACTGGGCTGGACGCTGATGGAGGCGATCCAGCCGCTGCACGCCTGGACGATCAAGTATCGCGCCGAGGTATTGGCGGCGCGCGAAGCCTATCAGCGCCGGCTGGAAGACTGAACCGGCGTCAAGCGCTCACGTACGGCATAGGCGGCCAGCACGACGACCGCCAACGGCAGCAGCACAAGATTCAGGGGAAGCAACCACGGCGACTGGAAGGGGCTCATTTCGACACCTCGTCTGTTGGATCAGTGTCCGCATTGCAATCATGAGGCCACTCGCCTATGTGGGACGCAGATTTGATCTCCGAAGGAGCCTGACATGGCTGAAGATGCCGAAAATACCCTGATTCTGACGCTGGAAAGCGGTCCGGTGACCATCCGCCTGCGCCCCGACCTGGCGCCGAACCACGTCGCCCGCATCAAGGAACTGGTGCGCGAAGGCTTTTACGACGGCATCGTCTTCCACCGCGTCATCCCGGGCTTCATGGCCCAGGGCGGCGATCCGCAAGGCCAGGGCTTTGGCGGCTCGGGCAAGAAGATCAAGGCCGAGTTCTCCAAGGAACCGCACGTCCGCGGCGTCTGCTCGATGGCGCGCTCGCAGAACCCGGACTCGGCCGACAGCCAGTTCTTCATCTGCTTCGACGACGCCCGCTTCCTCGACAACCAATATACCGTCTGGGGCGAAGTGACCGACGGCATGGACCATGTCGACGCCCTGCCCAAGGGTGAGCCGCCGCGCGCGCCCGGCAAGATCGTCTCGTTCCGCGTCGCCGCCGACGTCGAATAAGACAAGGGTTTTTGCTGAATACGTATACCGCCCGGTGCATTCCACCGGGCGGTATTTTTGTAACTATCTCTTAAGCCTGGACGGCATATGGTCAGACCATAATATAAATACCCAGTTCCCAAGATTACCCCAGGATTTATTCATGAGCCGCTCGCGCCTGACCCTGTCGGTCGATGAGGACCACAAGCTGTTCGTCGTTCGCTATATCGGCGAGATCGCCGGCGAAGAGATCAATGACAGCCTGCTGGACCAGTTGTCGCGTCTCGACAAACCCTGGGAATATCACACCATCATCGACATGCGCCGCCACGATACGGCGGTCCTGGTGACCGAAATCGAAGATCTGGCCAAGCGCTGGAACCAGATGGCGCGCGGCCGCGACCACGGCGCCCGCATCGCCGTCATTTCCGAGGATCCGCTGGTCCACGCCCGCCAGAACATGACCCAGGCCATGTTCCCCGGCCGTGTCATGGGCTATTTCTACACCTTCGACGAAGGCCTGGAGTGGATCAAGGACATCGTCGCCCACGCCGGTCCGGCGGTAGCTTAATTCAGCTCAAACGCCTTGCCGCGAAAGCCCCCTCCGTCGCAAGGCTTCGCTTTCGCTCGCACTTGCGCCACCTCCCCCGCTGCGCAGGGGAGGAGAGGCAAATGTGCGGCCTCGAAAAAGATAAGCGAGGCCATCCACATATTTGACGCGCGGTCATTGCGCGGCGACGGCCAAGACATACATACGGGTTTTCCAAACCTTGTCGCGGGCGGGCGACAGGTGCAGACCCGGTGTGAAGTCAGGTGGCTGTTCCGTCTCAATCGTCCTTGCGCCAAAAGCTGATTTGGCGCCTGCAGGCTTATGCCTGCGATCTGCTGTCCGCCTTTCTGCGCGCGCTCGGCGTCGACCGGGCCTCGGCGCTCGGCGGCGCCATCGTCGGGCGGCTGGGTCCGATGATCAAGCGGCATCGCGTCGTGCACCAGAACCTGCGCCTGGCCTTTCCCGACATGGATCCGGCCGAGCGTGACCGGATCGCCGTCGCCCAGTGGAAGAATTTCGGACGCTATATCGCCGAGACCTTTCTCCTCGATCGCCTGACCCCGGCCAGCGGCCGCATCGAGATCGTCGGCGGCGATCGGTTGCAGGCGATCGCCAAGGCCGGCAGGCCCGCCGTGTTTATTTCCGGACACCTGTCCAACATGGAAACCATGGCCGCGGTGATCCTGACCATGGGGGTCGATTGCGTGATCGCCGGACGATCGCTCAACAACCCCTATATCGACGCCCGCCTGCGCGAATGGCGGCGCAGCTACGGCGTCAAGACGTTTGCGACCAAGAGCGCCAGCGGGGCGCGCGAACAGCTGGCCGCCCTGCAGCAGGGCAAGTCCGTCGCGCACCTGGTCGATCAAAAGAACAACCAGGGCATGCTGGCCCCCTTCTTCGGTCATCCGGCGCCGACACAGACCAGCGCGGCCAAGATGGCGCTGAACAACAATGCGCCGCTGGTGCCGATCTCGGTGCAAAGGCTGAACGGCGCGCGGTTTCGCGTCGTGGTGCACGAGCCGCTCAGGATCCCGTCCACCGGGCGCCGGCAGGACGACGCCGAAGCCTGCGTGCGTGAAATCAACGCTTTCGTCGAAGCCCGTGTGCGCGAAAAGCCGGAAGAATGGTGGTGGATGCACCGGCGCTGGCCCAAGGACCTGTACCAGACGCTGGCGGCTGAGCCCTCTTGACCTGAACGAAGCGGGCCGTCATGACGCGCGCCATGCTTGTTTCCGATTTCGATTTCGACCTGCCCGAAGACCGCATCGCGCTGCGCCCCCTGGAACCGCGCGAGGCGGCGAAGCTGTTGCGCATTCCGGCCGACGGCCCGTTCATCGACAGCCATGTCGGCGACGTTGCCGATTTCCTGCGCCCGGGCGACCTGCTGGTGGTCAACGACACGCGCGTCCTGCCGGTACAGCTTCACGGCGTGCGCCCGCGCGACGGGGCTGAGGTCGCGGTCGAAGCGACCTTGATCAAGATGCTCGACGGATCGAAATGGCAGGCCTTTTTGAAGCCCGGCCGCCGCGTTCGCCCGGGCGATCAATTGCTATTCAAAAGCGAAAATGATCCCGATTGCGTTCTGCAAGCCGAGGTCAGCGTCAAGGGCGACGACGGCATCTATGTTTTGAGCTTTGATTGCACGCCGCAAGTCATGATCGAGCGCCTGCACGTCGTCGGCGCCATGCCCCTGCCCCCCTATATCCGCAGCAAGCGCAAGGAAGATGCGCGCGACCTGACGGATTACCAGACAGTGTTCGCCCGCGAGGAAGGCTCGGTGGCGGCGCCGACGGCCGGGCTGCACTTTACTTCTCAACTTCTGGAAAAATTGCAGGACAAGGGCGTGGCCATCGAGCGCGTGACCTTGCACGTCGGCGCCGGCACCTTCCTGCCGATGAAGGTCGAGGACACCAAGGACCATGTCATGCATGCCGAGTTCGGCGTGGTGACATCCGAGTCCGCCGCGCGCATCAATGCGGCGCGGGCTGCCGGCGGACGCATTATCGCGGTCGGCACGACCTCGCTGCGGCTGATCGAAAGCGCCTGCGATGAGGATGGCGCCATTCATCCCTTCGCGGCGGAGACGTCGATCTTCATCACGCCGGGCGTTCGCGTGCGCTCGGCCGACCTGCTGTGGACCAACTTCCATCTGCCGAAATCGACCCTGTTCATGCTGGTCAGTGCTTTGGGCGGGACCGAACGAATGAAAGCGGCCTACGCCCACGCGATTGACAGCGGCTACCGGTTCTTCTCCTACGGCGACGCGTGTTTGATCGACAACGTATCGAAGTAGGATTTTTAAACCACGAACCATACGAACGACACGAACTTCAGGGCTCGAATAGCATCTGCGCGAAGCGCCTCAATTGAATGAAAAAGCGCTTCGCGCAGAAGGTCGGACCGCTTTTACCGTTCGTGGTGTTCGTGTGGTTCGTGGTTCAAACCTTCCAAAGCTGGACAAAGACTACGCCTTGCGTCAATGAAGCGCCGAAATGACCAGCTTTCCCTTCCAAATCCACGCCCACCAGGGCCAGGCGCGCACCGGCGTGCTGAAGACGCCGCGCGGCGATATTCCCACCCCGATCTTCATGCCCGTCGGCACCGCCGCCACCGTCAAGGCGCTGACGCTCGACATGGTGCGACAAGCGCATGCCAAGATCATCCTCGGCAATACCTACCACCTGATGCTCCGCCCCGGGCCGGAGCGCGTCAAGCGCCTGGGCGGGTTGCACACATTCATGGGCTGGGACGGCCCGATCCTGACCGATAGCGGCGGCTTCCAGGTGATGAGTCTCGGCAATATATCGAAAGTGACCGAGGACAATGTCACCTTCGCCTCGCATATCGACGGCTCCAAGCACGTCCTGTCGCCGGAACGTTCGATCGAGATCCAGGCCGACCTGCTCGGCTCGGACATTGTGATGCAACTGGACGAATGCGTGTCCTGGCCAGCCGACGAGGCCCGCGCGCAAAAGGCGCTGCAGCTGTCGGCGCGCTGGGGCCTGCGCTCGAAACAGGCCTTCGGCACGCGGGACACCCAGGCCCTGTTCGGCATCCAGCAAGGGTCGACCTTCGAGGCCCTGCGCAAGGAGTCGACCGAACGCCTGCTCGATATCGGCTTTGACGGCTACGCCATCGGTGGCCTGGCGGTCGGCGAAGGGCATCAGGCGATGTGTGACACGCTGGATTACTGCGCGCCGATGCTGCCGTGGGAGCGGCCGCGCTACCTGATGGGCGTCGGCAAGCCGATCGACCTGCTGGAAGGCGTGGCGCGCGGGGTCGACATGTTCGACTGCGTGCTGCCGACGCGCTCGGGCCGCCACGGCCAGGCGTGGACGTGGGACGGCGCCATCAATCTGAAGAATGCGCGCTTTGCCGAAGACCAAGATCCGCTGGATGCCGGATCGGACTGCGCCGCCAGCCGCGACTATTCGAAGGCCTATCTGCATCACCTGGTGCGCAGCAATGAAATCCTCGGCCAGATGCTGTTGTCCTGGCACAATATCGCGTTTTTCCAAGCCCTGATGATCCGCATGCGCGCGGCGATCATGGATGGCACGTTCGACGCGCTGCGCCGGGATTTGTTGGGCCGCTGGGCCAAATCGGAAAATTAAGGCCCGCCGCAAAAAGGCTTGCCCACAGCCTATATATCATTTAATCATGATATATGGATAAAATGAGCGCCCTCACCGCCTTCGATGCCCTGAGCCAGGAAACGCGCCTCGACGTCTTGCGCCTGTTGATCCAGGCCGGGCCCGACGGTCTTCCCGCCGGCGACATCGCCGAGCGTCTGGCGGTGAAACAGAACACCATGTCGGTGAACCTGAAAATCCTGACCCAGGCGGGTCTGGCGACCTCTACCCGCGACGGCCGCGTCGTCCGCTATGCCGCCAACTATCCTGCCGTCCAGGGGCTGATCCGCTTCCTGATGGAGGATTGCTGCGGCGGCCGGCCCGAACTGTGCGCGCCGGCTTGCGATTGTTGAGCCCCGCATGACGCCCGTTTCCTATGCGCGCCGCCTGACGGCCGAAGCGCTGGGCACCGCCCTGCTGCTGGCCATCGTGGTGGGTTCGGGCATCATGGGCGAGACCTTGGCGGGCGGGAACACGGCTATCGCTTTGCTGGGCAATACCCTGGCTACGGGTGCCGGCCTGGTCGTGCTGATCACGGTTTTCGGTCCGGTGTCGGGCGCGCATTTCAACCCGATCGTGACCGCCGTCTTCGCCTGGCGCCGCGAGATCGGCCTGCGTGAGGCATTGGGTTATGCCACGGCCCAGTTTGCCGGCGCCATTGCCGGGGTCTGGATCGCCCACCTGATGTTCGGCCAGGCCGTCTGGCAGGTCTCGACCAAGCTGCGCGACGGCCCGGCGCTGGCCTTTTCGGAAGGCATGGCGACGTTCGGCCTGATCCTGACCATTCTCGGCACGCTTCGCTTCAAGCCGGGTTTCACGCCGTCGGCCGTCGGACTTTACATCACTTCGGCCTATTGGTTCACCGCCTCGACGTCGTACGCCAACCCGGCGGTGACTGTGGCACGGGCCTTATCCAATACATTTGCCGGCATCGCGCCGCAGTCGGTGCCTTTGTTCATCGCCGCCCAGTGCGCCGGCGCCTTTGGTGGCGTGGTATTCTGCGGCTGGTTGTTCTCTTCCCCCGTCCGTGAGGTGCCTCATGACCCCGCTCATCTTTCATAATCCCGACTGCGGCACGTCGCGCAATGTTTTGGCCGTGTTGCAGGCGGCCGGATATGCGCCGGAGGTGGTGGAGTATCTGAGCGTCGGCTGGACGCGCGCGCTGTTGCTGACGCTGTTTACGGCGGCAGGGCTGACGCCGCGCCAGGCCTTGCGTGAGACAAAGTCGCCGGCGAAGGAATTGGGTTTGCTGGAGGATGGGGTGGCCGATGAAGCGATCCTGGCGGCGATGCTGGAGCATCCGGTGCTGGTCAACCGGCCGTTCGTCGTCACCGACCGCGGGGTCAAGCTGTGCCGGCCGTCGGAAGGGGTGCTCGACCTGATCGAACAGTGGCCGCGGGGGCCGTTCGCCAAGGAGGACGGCAGTTTGATGATCGATGCGGAGGGGCGCCGCACCGCCGGGATCCAGACCTCTTAAACCACTTTCCGTCGGTGCTGGCCCCCTCCGTCACGGGGCTTCGCGCTGCGCACTCGCTCCCGTGCCACCTCCCCCGCTTCGCAAGGGAGGAGAGGCAAAAATAGCGGAGTCCGTCTTCCTTTTAGCTCATATTTCCGATGCCGCTTGGCATCGGCAAGCGCGACCGCGCGCCCGAGCGCGTGCGAGGAGCCATGCGGCGCTTGAGCTACCAAGATGCAGTATTTCGGCCACAGTTTGTGACCGACAGATGGTTACATTATGTTGTAATTTGCAAATCCGTCATCAAGCTGTAATCGTCCCGTTACATTTGCAGGACCCGACACAGGGACCGCAAAACCGGGGAACGCACGAAGGGCATGAGCTTTAACTAAGGAAAAGCATATGCCTGCGAAAGCAAAGACTTCGACTACCTTCACGGCGCTGTTCGGCACCGCCTCCGTGTTCGTCCTGGCCTTCTGCGCGCAGGAATCGGCTGCCCAGGCGACCACGCCGACCGCCAGCGACAGCCCGACCGAGGTCGTGGTCACCGCCACCCGCCGCAGCGAAAAGGACAAGGACGTCCCCGCCGCCGACACGGTGATCAGCGGCCAGAAGCTGGAAGTCCTGAATTCGTCGGGCGCCGACATCCGCTTCCTGTCGGCGCGCACGCCCGGCCTGACGGTCGAATCGTCGTTCGGCCGCACCTTCCCGCGCTTTTACATTCGCGGCCTCGGCAATACCGACTTCGACGTCAACTCGCCGCAGCCGGTGTCGGTCGTCTATGACGACGTCGTGCTGGAAAACCCGATGCTGAAGTCGTTCCCGGTCTTCGACCTGGCCGATGTCGAAGTGCTGCGCGGCCCGCAAGGCACCCTGTTCGGCCGCAATACCCCGGCCGGCGTGGTCAAGCTCGATTCGGCCAAGCCGTCGGACACCGAAGGCGGCTATATCAGCGTCGCCGACGGCACCTACAACACCGTCAACCTGGAAGGCGCCTATACCGGCCAGCTGGCCAAGGGCCTGGACTTCCGCATCTCGGGCCTGGAACAGCACCGCGACAACTGGGTGACCAATACCGACACGACGGGCCTGGCCCCGGCCAAGCTTGACGGCTACACCGACACCGCCGTGCGCCTGCAACTGGCGTGGGACAATGGCGGGCCGTTCACCGCCCTGTTGAACATGCACGGCCGTACGCTGGACGGCACGCCGGAACTGTTCCGCGCCGGCCTGTTCGAACAAGGCAGCAACAGCTTCAGCCCGGGCTTCAGCCCGGACAAGATCGCGCTGGACGGCGTGGTCAAGCAGCACCTGTCGGAAGAAGGCTCCAGCCTGCACCTGAACTACACGTTCGACGGCCTGGGCACCCTGCACTCGATCACCTCGTACGAAACCTCGAAGGTCTTGTCGGACGGCGATATCGACGGCGGCGACGTCTATAACTGCACCACCGCGCTGAACGACGGCTGCTTCTACGACTCGACCGGCGGCGTCACCAAGCCGGACGAACTGAGCCAGGAACTGCGCTTTGAAACGGTGGAAAAGAACGGCTGGAGCGGCCAGTTCGGCGTCTACTACTTCCACCAGAAGCTCTACTATTCGGAGCTGGACTTCACCACGACCGGCGCGGTCGATTCCGACCTGGAACACCACGACACCAACACCAACTGGGGCGTGTTCGGTTCGGCGGAGTGGAAGGCGACGGACCGCCTGACCCTGCGCGGCGGCCTGCGCTATTCGGACGACAAGAACGCGTCATCCGTCGACGGCACGCCGGAAGGCACGACCATCACCCTGCCGGCGCATCTGGCGGTCAAGGGCACCAACGTGTCGGGCGACCTGTCGGCCACCTATGTGCTGACGCCGAACGTCAACTGGTACGGCCGCGTCGCCACCGGCTACCAGGGTCCGCAGATCCAGGACCGCGTCAACTTCATCTTCGGCCCGACCACGCTGGAAGCGGCCAAGGCGGAAACCGTCACCTCGGGCGAAACCGGCCTGAAGGGCAGCTATTTCGACCATGTGCTGACGCTGGACGCCGACGTCTACGCCTACACCGTCAAGAACATGCAGCTGACCGCGGTCGGCGGCGCCACCAATACGGCGGAACTGATCAATGCCAAGAAGGTCGATGCCTACGGCTTCGAATTCGACGGCACCTGGCACCCGCTGAAGCCCTTGTTGATCACGGCCGGCGGCGCTTATGCCTTCACCGAGATCAAGCAGCCCGGCCTGACGGTCGGCGCCTGCGGCGCCCAGTGCACCATGATCAACCCGGTGATCGCCGGCAATGCCGAGATCAACGGCAACCCGCTGCCCCAGGCGCCGAAGTGGACCGGCAATTTCACGGCCAAGTATTACTGGCCGTTGGCCAGCGGGTCGCAGTTCTACGTCTATACCGACTGGGCCTACCGCTCGGAGGTCAACTACTTCCTGTATGAAGCCAAGGAGTTCACCGGCCGTTCGGAAACGATTGGCGGCCTGCGCTTCGGCTACCAGACGCCGAAGGGCCTGGAACTGGCGGTCTTCGTCCGCAACATCACCAACGAGATCCGCGCCGAAAGCGCGATCGACTTCGCCAACCTGACCGGCATGATCAACGACCCGCGCACCTACGGCGTCCAGGTCAAGAAGTCGTTCTAAAGCGCAATCCGATAAAGTGGATACCACTTTTCGGTTAAATTGCGCGACCAAGCAATGACTTAGAGAGGGTTGCGTTTCCTTCTAAACGCAACCCTCTCTAAGTTTAGTAGCGTAAGCGTACCGCGTAACGAGCACGGCCGGGGAGCGATCCCCGGCCGTTTTTGTTTTGACGAGACGAATCCCTGCTTTTTATCTATCGACCAGCCAATCCTCGCAGCGTAGGCCGTCGACACGATGGAATTCCCGCAAATTACCGGTGACAACGATCAGGCCCCGGCTTCTCGCATGACCGGCGATCAGGACATCATATCCGCCTATGGGGAGTCCCTGGCGCTCGAGGACTGCGCGAATATCACCGGCATGCGCCGCAGCTTCGGGTCCAAACGGCAGGACTTCCAATCTGGCGGCAAATCTTTCGACCTCAATGCGTTTCTCCGCTGGCCGATCGGACTTTGCCGCGCCATGAAGCAACTCGCTCAGGACGATCGTAGACATGCAAAGCCCATCGGCTTCAGTGTTGAACCGTGCTCTCAGTCCCGGCGGCTTGTCTCTCAATACGCGGATACACAGGTTCGTATCCAGCATGTAGCGAAGCATCAGAAAGACTCGCGGTCTTGCGTCGCGGGCTGAGCGCGTTCACCCAGATCGATACCCGGCTGAGAGAAGAAGTCATCCCAAATCCCGTCAGCGGGAACGATGACCCGCCGGCGCCCCTCACGGAGAACAGCGACCTCTCGGACGCCTTCCGGAAAAGCGACATCCTTGGGCAAGCGAACGGCTTGAGATCGATTTGAGAGAAATAAGGTCGTGCGTGTCATGAAGGGACGCCTTGTATATACCCGCAGTATATCCAAACATATCGGAATGTCAAAAGACAAAACGGCCGGGGCTTGTCCCCCGACCGTTTCTTGCATCATGCGGATAGCCTCAAAGCCAGCCTAGTTGTGCGACTTGCGGCTGCTGCGCGGGTCGCCCTGGTCCTGGACATAGGTGTCGACATAGACGCGCGGCTTGAACCACGAAGGCGCGGCCGGCGGGGCGCAGTTCTTGTTCATGCCGACGCCCTTCAGGTAGGCGCGGCGGACCTTGCCGGCCTGGATGGCGGTGTCGACCTGTTTTTGGTGCTTGTCCGCGCCGGTGACCTGGCGGACCAGGCCGCGGAACGGAATGATCGAGCGCGCCGCGCCACGAACGGCGCCGACGGCGGCATCATTGCCCATCGACTCGCCCTTTTGCGTCATGCTGCGGTCGTCCTTGGGCGCGGGCGGTTCGTCGAAATCCTTGCCAAGCAAGGCATCGAGCTTTCCGACCTCGGCGGCGATCGCCTCGCAATGGTCGAGCCCGGTCAGGTCATAGGGCTTTTGAATGGCGTCGGCCAGGATCTGGGGAATGGCTTCACGCTTGAGATTGAGATCTTCCAGCGGCGCCTGAACGGCGTCACCCCAGCTATGGTTGTCGTCGGTGGAGGCCTTCATCTGCTGGCCATTGGTCGTGGCCTGGCCCGATTGGCTGCTGCTGCTGCTGCTGGCGCCACTGCCGTTATCGATTGCGTCGTGGGGCTTCGACGCACAGCTACTGACGGCGAGGGCCGCGAAAAACACCGCGACTGCACAGGCGCCGCGCACCGGTCTGTGAACTTCACTCATCGGCGTCATGGTCTTCTCAGGCCATAAGCGCATTCATTACCTCCCACCCGATTTCCCCTTGAGAGGGGCTTATCAGGTCGTAAAGAAACAATACAGAAAAAACCGCGCTTTACGCCGCAGCGCGCTTGCGAAATCCGAAACGCTTCACTATGAAAGGCCCGCACGTCTGATCCACCCTTTTCGGTTTGGGGTCAAGCATCGCCTTTTAGATGTGCCCGTAGCTCAGCCGGCTAGAGCACCTGACTTTTAATCAGGGGGTCCTGGGTTCGAGTCCCAGCGGGCATACCAAGGTTCTCTTTTTTCATCTGCAAAATCAGCAAATTGCCAAAGCGAGCCCGGCCGCCTGCCGGTTATGACGCTTGTCGGTCAAGATTGGGACACCTTTGTGGCTGGCTGACGACCGCCTTGCAAGGTCCGCCCTATTGCCGATCAACTCGCATTACGCAGTTGCAATACGCACCCGTACAGTTTCGGGGTGAGCGTTGGGGCATAAGTTTTTTGAACCACGAACCACACGAAAAACACGAACTTCAGGGTGCGATTAATATGCGCGCGAACCGCCCCATTTAACGAAAATATAGCGCTTCGCGCAGGGCGCGGTGCGGTTCTTCCTGTTCGTGTTTTTCGTGTGGTTCGTGGTTCAAACCCTTTCTCATGAAACCCACCGCTTATCCGGCAGGCAATCGGCCTGGCACATAAGGCTAGTTCGCCATGCGGCTTTTGGGGAAATAGCGGCCGTTCTCGAAGCGGTCGAAGATCAGCTTGGTCTGCGGATGACGCAGCGGCTGGCCGGTTTCGTCCGGGCACAGATTGGCTTCCGACGCATAGGCGACGTAGCAGCTTTCGCCATTGGTCGCCAAAAGATGGTAAAACGGCTGGTTTTTCGGCGGACGCACGCTCTCCGGGATGGCCTGCCACCATTCCTCGGTATTGGCGAATTCCGGATCGACGTCGAAGACCACGCCGCGGAATTCAAACAGGTTGTGCTTGACGACCTGCCCGATATCGAATTTCGCGGCTCTGGGTCCGGACATGTGAGCCTCACTCCCCCTACTCGTCTTGCTTGCCCGACTGTCTTAACGCGGCTTGCGGACGGCGAAAGCGCTCTTCTCCACGCGGTTGTCACCCCGGCTCCATTTTCATGCGTTAACGCGTGAACCTCAATCGCGGAAGTTACAGTTTGTCGCTCAAACGCCGCGCCGCCTGAGCTGCACCACAACAACCCTTGCGCGCATGGTTCGAAAAGTTACGGAATTGGGGGTTGGCAGCTTTCGCTTTGCAGCATAAGGTCGCCGCGAAGGGATAGCCAGGCTGTCCGCAACCATCACAAGGGGTCAGAGCCATGCCGGCTCCCTCACGATCGCCCGGGACCACGGGCCGCCCGCGCCATGTGCGCAAGGACGAGGCGCGCAAAGATGGGGCAGGCCGCGACGGCTCTGCCCCGCGCGGCGCCGCCGACGCGCCGATCTATGCCGTGCTGGATCTCGGCACCAATAACTGCCGGCTGATGATCGCGTCCCTGCACAATTCGCAATTTCGCATTATCGAGGCCTTTTCGCGCATCGTCCGCCTGGGCGAAGGGCTGAGCCATAGCGGCCTGCTGGCCGAGCGCGCCATGGAGCGCGCCATCCGGGCGCTGAAAATCTGCGCCGAAAAGATCGAAAAGCGCGGCGTGCAGCGCATCCGCGCCGTCGCCACCCAGGCCTGCCGGGCCGCCAAGAACGGCAATGATTTTGTGCGCCGCGTCGAACGTGAAACGGGATTAAAGCTGACCATCATCTCGCCCGAGGAAGAGGCGCACCTGTCCGTCATGGGCTGCGCCTCGCTGCTCGACGGCCACACGACGGATCGCCCTGCCCACGCCGCCCTCGTCATGGACGTCGGCGGCGGCTCGACCGAGCTGTCCTGGGTCGATTTGCCGGCCGATGGTCCGCCACTGCCGCCGCCGCCCGCTGCCGGCACTTTGCGCACCGGTGGCCGCCTGCCCCGGCCGCGCTACTGGATCTCGCTGCCGATCGGCGTCGTCACCCTGGCCGAGCGCTTCCCCGAGCCCGAAGGCACCTTGACCGAAGCGGGCCAGCGCGCCTGGTTCGACGCCATGGTCGGCCACGTCGCCGCAACCGTCGAGGCCTTTCGCGATCCCGAGCCCCTGCGCGACGTCTTCGATGCCGGCCACGCCTATATCGTCGGCACGTCGGGCGCCATCACGTCTCTGGCCGGCATGCATCTCAACCTGGAGCGCTACGACCGCGCCCAGGTCGACGGGCTGTGGATGAGCCGCGGCCATTGCCAGGACGTCATCGAGCGGTTGCTGAACCAGGCGCGCAGCGAACGCGAACTGGAGCCCTGCGTCGGCCGCGACCGTGCCGACCTGGTGCTGGCCGGCGCCGCCATCCTGGAGGCTGTGCAGACCCAGTGGCCGTGCGAGCGGCTGCGCGTCGCCGACCGCGGCCTGCGCGAAGGGCTGTTGCTGTCGATGGCGAAAAAGAAGACCCGCCGGCGTCGCCGTGGGCGGGGCGCGAAAACGGCCGCTCCCAAGGAAGCGGCCGTGGTTTAAAACCGCAGGAAGAGACCGAGGTCTTACTTGGTCGCCGCCGGCACCGGGGCGCCGATGACCTTGGTCACCTTGACCGGCACATTGACGTCGCACACCGAGAAGTCGGCGCCCTTGTCCTTGCGCGTCGCTTCGATGATGGCGCGGAACTGCGGCGACATCGTATCCATGACTTCGATATTGGGGCGCTCTGCCGGCGGAATGTCGGCCAGTACGCGGACCGAGATCATCTTGTCCGGATTGACCGGCGGCTCGCCGATCTTGATCTTGCGCACGACGTCGAGGCCGCTCAGCACCACGCCAAACGCGGTGTAGCGCTTTTCCAGCACCGCGTTCGAGGCGCGCATGAAGAAGAACTGGCTGTTGGCGGAATCGTTGTCATTGTCACGCGCCATGCCGACCGTGCCCTGGCAGTAGAGGCCCCAGGCCGTCACCTTGCCGTCCTTGGCCAACGGCATCAGTTCGTTGACCTGGGATTCGACCGGCAGGGCGCCGACGAAGCCCATCAACGCGCCCGACGGGTGCGAAGCCACGGCCATCGGGAAGGTGGCGTCATGGCGAATGGTGAATTCGGCCTTGATGTTGGGCAGTTGCGAGCCGCCCTGGCCGGTGCCGGTCGGATCGCCCGTCTGGTCCATGAAGTCTTCGATGACGCGGTGGAAGATCTGGCCGTCATAGAAGTGCTGGTGCGCCAGGGCGATGACCTGGGTGACGTGGTTCGGCGCCATGATGGGATTGAGCTCGACGATGATCTCGCCCTTGGTCGTTTCGACGACCAAGGTGGTGTTCGGATCTGGGGCACGGTAGCCTGGATCCAGCGCAAGGGCGGGCACCGCCAGGGTCGTGGCCATACCTAAAGCCACGGCGATCGCTGTCTTTTTCACTACCGACATTACTGCCCCTCTTATTCGGCCGCCCGGTTCGCCGGGTCATGAGCCTGTTTCACCTTGTCCAGCAGGCGTTTTTCCACACTGGGCGCCACGAACGGCGCGATGTTGCCGCCCAATTGGGCTATTTCTTTGACCAATCGCGAGGCAATCGCCTGATGCCGCGGATCGGCCATGAGGAACACCGTCTCCAGCTCGCGATTGAGCTGCTGGTTCATGGCGGTCATCTGGAACTCGTATTCGAAATCGGCGACCGCGCGCAAGCCACGAATGATGACACCCGCCCCCAATTCCTGGGCAAAATGCATCAAAAGGCTCTCGAAGGGAAGGACTTCGACTCGATCCCCCAAGGGAGCGACCTGTTCCTTGACCAGTTCGACCCGTTCGTCGACCGTGAACATCGGCCCCTTGCCGATATTGACGGCAACGCCGACCACCAGCTTGTCGACCAGCTTGACGGCCCGGCCGATGATATCGGTGTGGCCGTTGGTGATCGGATCGAAGGTCCCCGGATACAGACCGATGCGCATTGAGACTCCCCGCAGAGACGAAGCCATGGGATTAGCAGGGTTTTGCGCGCGCGTAAACTTTGGGGATTTGGGTGATTAAAAGGAAGGAAGTTTGCTGACGGTGCGCCGCAAGTAAGAAACCCCACCACCACCCTTCGCTACGCTACGGGCGGTCCCCCTCCCCAGCAGAGCTGGGGAGGTCTGAAGCGTGATTACGCCTCGTCGCCGCCTTCGGTGGCGGGGGCTTCGGGGGTTTCGTCGCCGGCGTCTTCGGTGGTTTCGACCAGGCGTTCGACCGAGACCACGCGCTCGCCGGCGGCGGTGCGGAAGATGGTCACGCCCTGGGTGTTGCGCGAGGCGACGCGCACGGTCGTGACATTGGTGCGGATCAGTTGCCCGCCCGAGGTCACCAGCAGCAGGCCGTCGGTCGCCTCGATTGGGAACGACGCGATCAGGTGGCCGCCGCGCTTGGACAGGTCCATGGCGGTGATGCCCTGCCCGCCGCGACCGGTACGGCGATAGTCGTAGGACGAGGTGCGCTTGCCAAAGCCGTTGTCCGACACGGTCAGGATGAACTCCTCCGCCCCGGCCAGGGCGTTGAAACGGTCCTCGTCCAGCGTCACGGCTTCGGTCGACTCGTCGGCCTCTTCCTCGACCGCGGCGACGGCGTCTTCGCCCTCCTCCGCATTGGCGGCGGCGCGGCGGCGCGTGGCTTCCTTGAGGTAGGCGGCGCGTTCGGCCGGCGACGCGTCGGTGCCGCGCAGGATGGCCATGGAGATGACGAGGTCTTCGCCCAGCAGGCGCACGCCGCGCACGCCGGTCGAATCGCGGCCCTTGAAGACGCGGACGTCGTCGACGGCGAAGCGGATCGAGCGGCCGGCCGAGGTCGACAGCAAGACGTCCTGGTCCTCGGTGCAGATGCCGACGCCGACAATGGCGTCGCCGTCTTCCAGCTTCATGGCGATCTTGCCGGCGCGGTTGACGTTGACGAAGTCCGACAGCTTGTTGCGGCGGATATCGCCCGAACGCGTGGCGAAGATGATGTCTTGGGTATCCCAGGCGGCTTCGTCCTCGGACAGGGCCAGGATATTGGAAATGGTCTCACCGGCTTCCAGGGGCAGCAGGTTGACGAACGCCTTGCCGCGCGACTGCATGGTGCCCAGCGGCAGGCGCCAGACCTTGAGCTTGTAGACCTTGCCGTTCGACGAGAAGAACAGCATCGGCTGGTGCGTCGTCGCCGAATAGACGCCGGTGATGGCGTCCTCGTCCTTCATCGACATGCCCGAGCGGCCCTTGCCGCCGCGGTGCTGTTCCCGGTAAGCCGACAAAGGCGTGCGCTTGACGTAGCCGGAATGGGTGACGGTCACGACCATGTCCTCGCGCGGGATCAGGTCCTCGTCCTCGATATCGCCCTCGGCCTCGCCGATCGTCGTCAGGCGCGGCGTGGCGAAGCGGTCCTTGACCTCGATCAGCTCCTCGCGGACGATGCCGATGATGCGTTCGCGCGACGACAGGATTTCGAGGAAGCCGGCGATGGCGTCCGCCAGGGTCTTGGCCTCGTCGCCGATTTCCTCGCGGCCGAGGCCGGTCAGGCGCGACAGGGTCAGGCCCAGGATATGGCGGGCCTGTTCTTCGGTCAGGCGGATATTGGCGTCTTCCAGCACGATCGAGCGCGGGTCGGCGATCAGCTCGACCAGCGGCGACATGTCGCCGGCCGGCCAGGTGCGGGAACACAGGCGTTCGCGGGCCTCGGACGGATCGGCCGAGGTGCGGATGATACGGATGACCTCGTCGATATTGGCCACCGCGATGACCAGGCCGACCAGGATATGACCGCGGTCGCGCGCCTTGTTCAGCTCGAACTTGATACGGCGAACGACGACGTCTTCGCGGAACTGCAGGAAGATATCCAGCAATTGGCGCAGGCCCATCTGCAGCGGCCGGCCGTGGTCGAGCGCCAGCATGTTGACGCCGAACGAGGTCTGCAGCTGGGTATAGCGATAGAGCTGGTTGAGGATGACCTCGCCGGCGGCGTCGCGTTTCAGCTCGACGACGACGCGCATGCCCTGGCGGTCGCTTTCGTCGCGGACGTCGGTAATCCCTTCGACGCGCTTGTCGCGGACCAGTTCGGCGATGTGCTCGATCATCGTCGCCTTGTTCACCTGGTACGGGATCTCGGTGATGATGATGGCTTCGCGGTCCTTGCGGATCGTCTCAATCGTCGCCTTGCCGCGCGTCACCACCGAGCCGCGCCCGGTCAGCAGCGCCTGGCGGGCGGCCGAGCGGCCGAGGATTTCGCCGCCGGTCGGATAGTCGGGGCCCGGGACGATGGCCAGCAGGGCCTCCATCGACACATTCGGGTCGTCGAGGATGGCCAGGCAGGCGTCGATGATTTCGCCGAGATTGTGCGGCGGGATATTGGTCGCCATGCCGACGGCGATGCCGCCGGCACCGTTGACCAGGAGGTTCGGGATACGCGACGGCAGGACCGTCGGCTCGCGGCGTTCGCCGTCGTAGTTGGGCTGGAAGTCGACCGTGTTCTTTTCGATGTCGGCGATCAGGGCTTCCGACGCCTTGGTCATGCGGCTTTCGGTATAGCGCATGGCGGCGGGCGGGTCGCCGTCGACCGAGCCGAAATTGCCCTGGCCGTCCACCAGCAGCAGGCGCATCGAGAACGGCTGGGCCATGCGCACCAAGGCGTCGTAGATGGCGCTGTCGCCGTGCGGGTGATAGCGGCCCATGACGTCGCCGACGATGTTGGCCGACTTGACGTAGCGCTTGTCCGACGTGCGGCCTTCCTCGTGCATCGCGTAGATGATGCGGCGGTGCACGGGCTTCAAGCCATCGCGGGCGTCGGGCAGCGCACGCGACACGATCACGCTCATGGCGTAGTCGAGATAGGAGCGCTTCAGTTCGTCTTCGATATTGATCTGGCTGACACCCGAGGGGGGCGGCGCCGGCGGCGTGCCGCGGGGCTCTTCGGCTTCGGGAAGGTCGTCAGCAGGCGTATCGGTCATGTACGGTTCTTATGGTTATGGCACTGGAGGCGCGCGAGTTCTGAGTCGCGCGCGCGGAATCATTAATTTGTTCTAGAGGATTGCCGGGCCGTGGGCAAAGCATTTCGACGCGCGCGGCGGACCGGCAAGCGATCGCCAAAAATCCAATATGATCAATGGGTAGACATGGCCGCTTTGGGTTCGACCAGGCATCGGCGAGCCAACCACGCCCGCACCGGCTCGTCGTAGAATTTCAGGGCCAGCCAGGCCAGGGCAACCAGGCCGAGATAGAGCCCGATTTCGACGGCGATCGTCACGGGAAGCGACGGGTTACGGCCCCATTTCCAGTGGGCGAAGGTGTACATGAACGGGTAGTGGATGATGTAGAGCGGGTATGAAATACGCCCGAGCCACCGGTAGAGCTTTTCGACCCGGCCCTTCAGCGTCAGCTGGCCGGCGCCGGTGGCAACGACCAGGGGCCACAGGACGACGACGACGAGGGCTTCGAAGCCACCGTCCCAGGCCTTCAGCGGCGGCGCCATGAAGACAGCGATGAGGACCAGCGGCAGCAGGACCGTGGCGCCGGGGATCTTCATCCGGGCGCCCAGGCGGTGCAGCAGGACGCCGGCCAGGAAGGGATAGGCCAGTCGTACGAAAGCGACCCAGAAGGTCTTCCAGTCCCAGCCCTCCGACAGGCTGTTGAAATGCAGGCTGGTCGCCACGACGCCCGCGCCGCCGAGCCCGACAAGCAGGGCCAGGACCAGGGTCGGCAGGCAATAGCCGACCAGGCCGTAGACGAACGAGCCGATATATTCCTGGAACAGCGACCAGGCCGGCCCGTCGAGCCCATGCGTATCGCCGAAACGGTTGGGCAGCGCGGGCTCGGGCAGGACGAACAGGGCCAGACCGAAGGTGACGGCGATCAGGCCGACCGACGCCTTGGGGCCATGCGGATCGACGAAGGGATCGAACAGATAGTTGGCCAGGCCGATACAGGCGCTCAGGATAACCATCGGGTGCAGCCGGATCAGGCGGCGGACGACGAAAGCCTTGAAGCTCATGGCGCCGGGCGCCGCTTTCGGGCGCGACAGCCGCTCGCCATAGGCATGGGCGACGACGAAGCCTGACAGCACGAAGAAGAAGTCGACCGCCAGATGGGTGTGGCGAAAGGGATTGTGGGCGGTGTCCGGCGTCACCAGCTCAGCGATATGGAACAGGACGACGCACAGGGCCGCGACCCCGCGCAGGCCGTCCAGGACTTCATACGTGTGCTTGGTGTCGGTCATGGCGCCCTGCCCCGTTTTCACTTTCATCGCACAGGTTGTCACAGCGAAAAAGCCCAAGGCTTTGGGGCCTTGGGCTGGGTATTCGCGTATCTATCCGAACCAAATCCTAGAACGGGATTTCGTCGTCCAGATCGAAGGTCTGCTTGGGGCCGGTCGGCTGGGCGCGCGGCGCCGGGGCCTGTGGCGCGCCGCCGTATTGATCCTCGTAACCGCCGGCATCGTAGCCGCCGCCCGACGAAGCGCCGCCGCCTTCGCCGCGACCGCCCAGCAGGGTCAGTTCACCGCGGAACTTTTGCAGCACGACTTCGGTCGAATACTTTTCCACACCGCTCTGGTCGGTCCATTTGCGCGTCTGCAGGCTGCCTTCGATATAGACGCTGGAGCCCTTGCGCAGATACTGCTCGGCGATCTTGGAGAGGTTATCGTTGAAGATGACCACGCGGTGCCATTCGGTCTTTTCCTTGCGCTCATTGGTCATCTTGTCGCGCCACGATTCCGAGGTGGCGATCGTCAGATTGGCGACGCGGTCGCCGGACGTGAGTGTGCGGATTTCCGGGTCCTTGCCCAGGTTACCGACCAGAATGACTTTGTTGACACTACCCGCCATGATTATTGCCTTTCTCTTTATAAAGCGTCCGTGGGCGACTCGAAGCGACCACGTTAACCAATCGGTAACTTGCCGAAAAGGCCGCTTTGGTCTTTTCCTGTGTGTAACCGGAAGGCTCCGGTGGACGTATATATCACCGGAACATTTGGAGAACAAGATGCGTTCATTAACCTTTGCCTTTGGTGCTGTCTTGGGGGCCGCCTTGGCCACCGCTTTCGCCGGCCCGGCGCTTGCCGCGCCCCAGCAAGTCATCGAGCTCTATCAAAGCCAGGGCTGCTCGTCGTGCCCGCCGGCCAATGCCGTGCTCAACGGCCTGGCCGACCGCAAGGACCTGATCACGCTGAGCTTTGCCGTGACCTATTGGGATTATCTCGGCTGGAAGGACCGCTTCGCGCAGCCGGCCTTCACCCAGCGTCAGAAGGACTATGCCACGGCCTATCGGCGGCCCAACGTCTCGACGCCGCAGATGGTGATCAATGGCAAGGGCTTCATCGTCGGCACCACCGCGGCCGAGGTGGCGCAAGGCCTGGCCGCCTACGCCCGCACCGGGCCCGAGCCCGAGATCGCGCTCAGCGGCGAACGCGTGAGCGTCGGCGCCGGTTCGGGTGCAGCCCAGGTCTGGCTTGTGCGCTACGCCCCGAAAAGCCTCGACGTGCCGATCAGCGCGGGCGAGAACACTGGCCGCACCCTGCCCCACCGCCATATCGTCAAGTCGCTGGTCAAGATCGCCGACTGGAGCGGCAAGCCGGTCACCGTGACGGTCCCGGCCGCGCCCGATGGCTTGCAAACGGCGGTGTTGTTACAGGCCGGAACCGGCGGCCCGATCGTGGCGGCTCGGGCGTTTTAAAGGAAGGGCTTATCCACAGATGCACACAGATGAACACAGATGTTTGGAATGAGCTGAAACGCGCGAAGCGCTTCAATGCCGTGGGTGATCACTCCCCGTAGGAATGATCCTAAAATCTGTGTTCATCTGTGTGCATCTGTGGATCGACCTTCTTGTCGAAGGCCGCTCCGCGGCGAGCCAGCTACTTCTTGTCCTGGCTCAGTTTCGGCAGGTCTTTCGGCGCGGTGACCTGCTGTTGCGGGCCGTCGCCTTGGGTGTCATCCTCGGCGACCGAGCCCGGCGTCACCAGGCGATCGTCCGGCGCCTTGACCAGGAACGGGAAATACGGCCCTTCATAGTGTTCGGACTCACGCACCTCGCTATTGGTCGCCTGCATGAAGCTGCCCTGATAGGCGCCTTCGGTGATCTCGCCCGCCGTGCCGGTCGTCAACAAGGCACGGCGTGTGTTGTAGAGCTGCACCGCGCAGTGCTCGATATCCGGTTGGTCGCGGGCGATGACGTTGAACTTCAGCCCGCCCGGCGCTTCGGTCTTTTTGACGTGGCCGATGAAGTAGCAGACGCCGGTATCGGCAGGCGCTTCGATCCGCGGCTGGCAGGCGCCCAGCATGAGCAACGGCGCGGCGGCCAAGGTCAAGACGGCAATATGGATCGGGCGCATGCGGTTCCTCGCTGGTGTTTCCGACGAGATTAACCGCGAAGCCCGCAAGACGCCACTGTTTTCCGGCGTCGGGTACTCTACCGGCCGCCAATCGCTGGCGCCGCCACGCGAAGGGTGATAATTCGAGCAACCCATTAGATTAACTTATAGCCGGCCCGTTCGACATGCCCCGCCCCCACCTGCCGCTCAATGCCCTGCGCGCCTTCGAGGCCTCGGCGCGTCACTTGAGCTTTACCCGCGCCGCCATCGAGCTCTGCGTCACCCAGGCCGCCGTCAGCCACCAGGTCAAGGCGCTGGAGGAGCGGCTCAATGTCAGCCTGTTCAAGAGGTTGCCACGCGGCCTGCGCCTGACCGAGGAAGGCGAAGCCCTGCTGCCGGCGGTGAGCGACAGTTTCGACCGCATGGCCGATATGCTGGACCGCTTCGAAGGCGGCTATGTCCGCGAAGTGCTGACCTTAGGCGCCGTCGGTACCTTCGCCGTCGGCTGGCTGCTGCCGCGCCTGCCGCTGTTGCGCCAAAAGCATCCGCAGCTGGAGATTAGGCTGTCGACCAACAATAACCGCGTCGACCTGGCCGCCGAGGGCCTCGACTACGCGGTCAAGTTCGGCAACGGCGCCTGGCACGATACCGAGGCGCTGCGCCTGTTCGACGCGCCGTTGTCGGTGCTGTGCGTGCCCGAGATCGCCGTTCACCTGAACCGTCCCGAAGACCTGATCGGCCAGACACTCTTGCGGTCGTACCGCACCGACGAATGGCCGGGCTGGTTCGAGGCGGCCGGCGTCGTCGCCGGCGCACCGGTCGCCAAGGGCATGATGTTCGACTCGTCCCTGGCCATGATGGAGGCGGCGCTGCAGGGCGCCGGCGTCGCCCTGGCCCCGCCCCTGATGTTCGAACGGCACCTGGCCGGCGGTTCGATCCGCCAGCCCTTTACCACCACCGTGTCGCGCGGCAGCTATTGGCTGACGCGGCTGCAGTCGCGGGCCGAGACCCTGGCCATGCAGCAATTCCGCGAGTGGCTGTTCGAAGTCATTACCGCCTAGTTTTCCGCGTTCTGTGGAAACATGGCCCGGCGAGCGGCCGCGTCCATCTCGGTCGGCGTCGTGTGACTCGCCCGCAGGGCCAGGGCGCGTATGGCCGCGGGACGCGCGTTGATCTCCGCGACCAGGCGCCCGACATTCGGGTAGTCGTCCAGGCCGCGGGCGCCGAAAACAAAGCCTGCCGAGATGGCCCATCCCCACAACGCCATGTCGGCAATGCTGTAACGGTCCCCGGCCAAGTACGCCGATTGACCCAGCCGGCCGTCCAGCACCGCATAGTGGCGCTCGACCTCCTTGAGGTAGCGGTTTTTGGCATAGGGCATATCCGTCGGCGCGTAGTGGAGGAAATGCGCCGCCTGGCCCGAAAAGGGCGACAGGCCGGTGGCGACCAGTTGCAGCCACGACAGCACCTGCGCCCGGTCGGCGTCGCCCGGCGCGCCGAAGCGTCCGTGCGTCTCCGCCAGGTACAACAGGATGGCGTGGGAATCGAACAGGACGGTTTCGTCAATCACCACCGCCGGCAGCTTGCCGTTGGGGTTGATCCGGCGAAACCCGGCCTCGTGCTGCTCGCCCTTGAAGATATCGACCGGCTTGACCGCGTAGGGCAAGCCCAGCTCCTCGAGCAGCAGGGCGACCTTCATCGAGTTCGGCGTGGCGTGGTAATAGACATCCAACATGGCAGGTCCTTTCAAAATGAACGGCAAAATCAACGCCAAAATCAGCGCATGACCGAATAGTCGATCGGCAGCCATTCGAAGCCGTTGCCCTGGGCGCGGACGTGGCCCAGGCCTGGGAACGGCAGGTGCGAGCTGGCGACCAGGTAGCCCTTCTGGGCGGCGTCCTTGAAGATGGCGACGCGGTCGGTGGCCGCCTCGTCGGCGTCGCTATCGTAGGCGATGGTGATCGACGGATCGGCGAACTGCATGGCCGCCACGTGGACGACGTCGCCCCACATCAGCATCGACTGGCCGTCGCTTTCGACCAGGTAGCCGGTGTGGCCGGCCGTATGGCCGGCGATCGGCACGGCGCGGATGCCCGCCACCAGTTCACCGCCGCCCGTGAAGGTCTTGAGCCGTCCGGCCTTGAGGTAGGGTGCGACCGCGGCGACCGCGTCCTTGAAGAAGACTTTGGCGCTGTCGGGCGCGTGATCCTGGTTGGCCTGGCTCAGCCAGAAGTCGGTATCGGCCTTGTTGATGTGGACGACCGCGTTGGGAAAGGCCCGAAGCTTGCCGTTCAGCAGGCCGCCGACGTGGTCCGGGTGCATGTGGGTGATGACGATGTCGTCGACCTGGTAGGCGCGATAGCCCGCGGCTTTCAGGCTTTGCTGCAGCTTGCCGACGGTGGGCCCGAAGAAGGTGCCCGCACCGGTGTCGATCAGGATCAGCCGTTCGCCCGTATTGACGAGGTAGGTATTGACCGAGAGCTCAAGCGGCAGCTTTTCGAAATGGGCGGCCAGGGCGGCCTTGACCGCGTCCGGCGTCGTGTGGGTCAGCAATTGGTCGACCGGCAGGTCGTCGGTACCGTCCGACAGGGCGGTGACTTCGAAACGGCCGACTTTCAGGCGGTAATAGCCGGGGGCGGAAGTCTTGACCATCGGCGCCTTGGCCTGGGCAGGCAGAGAGACAGGGCCTGCGCCGGCGATGAGGGCGGCGGACAACAGGGCAAGGGTGAGAGGGCGGCGAAGCATGGGTGCGTTCCTTGGAGGGGTGTGTTGAACGGACCCGAAAATAGATTTTTGCGATTTCAGTCACAATACATGATAAAAGCGAAACAGATTTGCATTTTTCGCAAAATGGAACCGCCATGCTGGAAGAGCTTCCGACCTTTGTCGCCGTCGCCGCGGCCGAGAGTTTCTCAAAGGTGGCGCGCGCCCAGGGCGTCGCCGTCTCGTCGGTGACGCGCAAGATCGACGCGCTGGAGGCCGAGCTTGGCGCCAAGCTGTTCAGCCGCAGCCCGCGGCAACTGGTCTTGACCGACGCCGGGGCGCAATTGCTGCCCCAGGCGCGGGCGATCCTCGCCGACCTGGCCCACGCAAAGGAAAGCCTGACGGAGTTGAGTGCCGAACCGCGCGGCCTGCTGAGCGTGACGGCGCCGCAGATCTTCGGCCGTCGCCTGGTCGTGCCGGCGGTCATCAGCTTTTTGCAGCGCTATCCGCTTTTGGAGGTCGACCTGCACCTCAGCGACGAGGTCGTAGACCTGGCGACGCGGCGCGTCGATGTCGCCATCCGCATGGGCGTGCTGCCCGACAGCTACCTGGTGGCGACGACGCTGGCGACGATGCGCCGCCTGGCCTGCGCCAGTCCCGACTACATCGCCCGCCGCGGCCGGCCTGGGAGGCCGATCGACCTGCTGGAGCACGACTGTTTGACGTCGGCCGCACCGGTCATCGCCGGCTGGTGGACATTTCCCGGCGTCAATCGCGGCCTGCCGCTGGCGGTCAAGGGACCGTTCCGCTCGGGCGATACCGAGACCTTGCTCCAGGCGGCCATTGCCGGCCTGGGCGTGATCCACCTGGCCAGTTGGCTGGTCAATGACGCCATCGCGGCGGGCCAACTGGTCTCGCTGTTTCCCGACAGCCCGCCGATTACCGGCAGCCGGGCGCCGGCGATCCATGCGGTGCGGATGCCCGGGCGATCGCACGCCACCAAGGCGCAGTTGTTCATCGCCCACCTGCGCGACACCTTTGACAGCCCGCCCTTTTGGGAGAGACTGGGGGCCTGATAAGGCCGAAGCGTCAACGCACGTGGCTGGTGAGCTTGAATATAAAGTCTGGTAGATGCGCAGCGGTCATCCAGGCCATTATGATCAGGCCGACTCCGGCGAACACCAAGGCAATCTGCCGCGTCCGGGCGATGATCGCCGGTGTCGCGACCAGGGCCATTTCGATAAGTCCCTGCGTCGGAGGCCCCGGAAGGTCGTGCGGCCGCAGAGCCGCCAGGTGACGGCGGTAGGTAAAGGCGCGCGGCGTTGCGGCCACAGCCAAGCCCAGCAAGGCGACGGTGAGCGGCGCGCAATAGATCGTCGCCAGCAAGCCGATCCTCAGAGCGACGGAGAACACCGGACACGTATGCAGCGCCGAACCGGGATTGCCGAGACTGAACCCGGCAAAGCCTATCCCCATAACGAACACGGGCGCGACCGCCAGCCAGATCAAGCCTCGCCCCAATTGGAAGCGCTTTGGCGCGTAGAGGGTTGAGGCCGCCGCCCGGCTGAGGGTCCAGCGTGTGGCATATCGGTCAATCGCCCGCCCGTAGGCGTGCAACGCCGACCAAGCCACCACACCCGCAAACACCACGCTCACAACGGCCATCACTCCAATGTGGATCGCGCATGACGCCATCGGCAGTCCCCCCAGGTCACTCACCGGACCATAGCATTCCCTCGCCCCAGGACAATAACAAAAGATTGCATATTATTTCAGCCTCGTGATTACAAATGCAAATAAGTCGGTTGCCGAGGCCGATCTGTCATATATTGTCAATGTGTGAGCGCTATCTTGAGCGCTCTGCCCTTCCTGGGCGTTTCCTCCCTGTTGACTTGAGCCGGACGGATGTCCGGCTTTTTTTTGCCTTAAATCTCGCCGAGACCTCAAATTTTCAGGAACCAGCGGCGGCGGTAGCAGATCCACAGGATCAGCAACATGATCATCAGGTAGATCAGGCCGAAGGTGAACGACGCCGCATAGGGATCGAGGACACGGCTCAGGGCCGCCTGCCCCAGGGTGCGGATCGAGGCATAGCCCGGCTTTGCCACCCAGTTGAGGTCGAACACCGGCGCGAACAGGAAGCAGATCAGGTAGGCCAGCAGCGGATTGGCCCCGTAGACCTGCAAGGGGAACAGGACCTTGCCGGCGACGGGCGACGGCGCAAGCCCGCTCAGCCCCGCCAGCAGGACCAGGGACACACCGCCGCTGAACAGCACGAAGGTCGCCGTCCAGATGTTCTTGATGATTGGGCAGACGCCGCTGAGCAAAAGGCCCGCCGCCATCATCGCCACGCCCAGGACAAAGCTGGCCAGGATCGGCCGTTGGATCTTGCCGCTGCGCCAGGCCAGGCCCGCCAGCACGCCCAGCAGGATATTGGCTGAGCTGGTATAGACGTTCATCAGGCCGTCCGGATCGAACACCACCTTGCCGTTGACCGGCCAGAAGATGAACATGTGCGGCACGGTGAAGACGCTGCGGTCGATATAGGCCGGCCAGGACCCGATCGGATCGAAGCGCGCCGCGCCGAAACCCGGCACCGGGACGAATTCCAGCCAGGCCCAGTGCGAAAGCAGGATGAAGACGAAGGCGCCGGCGATCACCCGCGGCGCAAAAACCGGCTTGCCGTCACCACCCTGCCGCGTCGTCAGCAGGACCAGGCTCAGCGCCAGCGCAAAGGCCAGGCCGATCTTCTGCAGCACGCCCGGAATGCGCAGGTGGGCGAAATCGAAGGCCGGCCAAGCGCTCAGGAACAGGCCGATCAGCACCAGCAACAGGGCGCGCCCCAGACCGTGCGCCCACAATACCGCCTTCGACTGTCCTTTTTCCAACCGCCCGGCCAGGGATATCGGTATCACCGCGCCGATGCAGAACAAAAAGGCCGGCGCCACCATGTCGATGACGTGCAGGCCCTCCCACTTGACGTGGGTCATCCAGGCATATTCCTTGTCCCACGCGCCGGGCGTGAGATTGAACAACATGCCGATAATGCTGAGCCCGCGCAGCCAGTCGAGCGCCTGCCAGCGCCTGGCAACAGAATTGGTCATGGTTTCCTCGTCTGCAAGATGGACTCTTGGGCCCTTTGAAACGCCACTATGCCAGCCTGTCCGCCCGTATGTGGCCACAACCGAAGGTGAAACCGCTCTCAGCTTCATTTGATGCCATGATTTATCAAAGCCCAACATTTGCGCGTTAAACTGCCCATTCAAGTGCGTTGTTAGAGGTAACCAATGACCTATTGCGTGGGCATCAAACTGAACAAGGGCCTGATCATGATGTCGGACACCCGGACCAATGCCGGGGTCGACGACATCTCCCAGGTGCGCAAGGTCCATAGCTGGCAGGTACCGGGCGAACGCGTGATCGTGCTGCTGGCGGCGGGCAATCTCGCCACCACGCAGATCGTCGCCTCCCTGCTCGACGAACGCGCCCGCACCAACGATGGCTCACCGTCGGTGCTTTCGGTGTCGTCGATCTTCCAGGTGGCGAGCCTGGTCGGCGATACGCTGCGCGAGGTCATCAACCGCTATTCGCCGCTGATGGCGCCCGGCGCCTCGCCCTTTGCCGCCACCTATATCCTTGGCGGCCAGGTCCAGGACGAAGAGCCGCGCCTGTTCTACATCTACCCGGAAGGCAATTTTATCGAGGCCGGGCCGGACAATCCCTTCTTCCAGTCGGGCGAGACCAAGTACGGCCGCCCGATGCTGGTGCGCGCGCTGGATGTCGGCATGAGCTTCGAGGCGGCGATCAAGCTGTTGTGCGTGTCGTTCGACTCGACGATCCGCGCCAATGCCGGGGTCGACCTGCCGATCGACCTGCGCGTCGTGCCGTCAGGCGAGCGCCGGATCAGCGTCGAACGGCGCTTCGAACGCGACGATCCCTACTACACGCAGGTGTCGACCGAATGGAGCCAGGCGCTGAACGAAGCCCTGTCCTTCCTGCCGGATTTCAAGTTCTGACCCGGCAGAAGTCTTTGGACCACGAACCACACGAACAGCACGAACGGAAAGCGGCACGGCCTCTCGTCCGAAGCGCTTTTCTTTGATTCAAATAAGGGGCTTCGCGCGACCGCAGACCCGGTCTTGATGTTCGTGCGGTTCGTGTGGTTCGTGGTCAAAATCCCCCTGCCCGACCTCCACATGCTCCAAAATCGGGATTGCCCCCGCTCTGCCCTCGCCTTAGCCTGCGGCCACGGGGGCGGACGGGCCGAATCGGCTAAAGTAAAAAGAGATACCCATGCAGTTGCGTCGCTCCCAGTTCCTGCACGAAATCCCCCTCGACGAAGGCCGCGTCCTGCTGATCCATGCGGTCAGCCATCTGCGCCAGGTCGTCGACAAGACGGTCGCCGATATCGTGCGTTTTTGTGCCACACCCCGTGAACTGCCGCGGGACTTTCCCGCTTTGATGGAACTGACCGGCCTGCCGGAAAAGGACCTGATCGACGGCCTGACCTCGCTGCTGCTCGAAGGCATCCTCTGGCAACAGGATGCCGAGACCGAATTGGCCGAGATTTCGGCCATCGTTTCGGCTAGCCATGGCCGCGACCCGACCGCCCTGCTGGAACGTTTTCGCCGCGAAGCCAAGCGCGGGCCCGAACCCTATTGGGCGACCGGCCAGGCCAAGGGGCTGGAGGATTTCAGCCGGCAAAAGCCCAGGCTCGACGTCATCCTGTTCGGCGATTGCGATATCCACATGGAGTCCGACTTTCTCACCAAGGAAGCCGCCCGCCGCGGCATCGACCTGCACGTCGCCGCCACCTTCCCCGACGATTTGCGCTTTGCCGGCGAGCACAAGCACGACGCCATCCTGGTCGGCGGCTTGCGCTCACGCCATCAACTGGTCGGCCCGCCGGCCAATCCCGATATCCCGAGCTATGCGCCCTACATCGCCGAGGCCAACGCCCTGATCAAGGGCTTGCGCGAATTCAGCACAGCCCCCATCCTGATCGACAACCTGCCCGAGCCGACACTCACCCCGCTGGGCATGGCCGAACGCGGCATGGACGGCCACCGCAATCGCTTTCGCCTGGCCAATGTCGCCCTGGCCCAGCAGGTCGAGGACTATAGCGACGTCCACGTCGTCGACGTCGCCAATGCGCTCAATGCCGCGGGGTCCGAGCGCCTGCTCGACGACGCCCAGGTCGGCTACAGCCATTTCGGCTCGCCGGGCTGGATGCTGCAAAGGGCCGACAGTGAAAAGGCCGCCGTCCACAACCAGTTTCCGGACACCGCCCCCCTGGCGCAACTGGTCGACGGCAATCCCTACCTGCGTGAAGACCTGATGGCTCGCGTACATTTCGACGCCCTGTCCGTGGTGCTGGGGCTCGACCGCAAGAAATGCGTCATCCTCGACCTCGACGGCGTCATGTGGCCGGGCGTGCTGGCCGAAACCGGCAGCCCGTTTGCCTGGTCGCCCGATATCAGCGGCCAGTTTTCCTATATCGGCCTCTATTTCGGCCTGCACGAAGCCCTGCTGAGCCTCAAAAAGCGCGGCATCCTGCTGGCCTGCGTCAGCAAGAACGACGAGGCGACGGTGCGGCAGCTCTGGAAATACCCGGAGGGCTATCCGACCAAGCGCTTGGTGACGCCCGATGATTTCGTCACCTGGCGCGTCAACTGGAACGACAAGGTCGACAACATCACCTCGATCGCCGAGGAGCTGGGCTTTGCCCTGTCGAGCTTCATCTTCATCGACGACCACCCGGTCGAGCGCGACCGCGTGCAGCAGCGCCTGCCGGACGTCGAGGTGTGGGGCGAGGATCCGTTCATTCTGCGGCGAAGGCTCCTGACCGATCCGCGCCTGATGACGCCGCGCCTGACGGAGGAAGCATCCGGCCGCACCGAACTGGTCAAGACCCAGTTGCTGCGCCAGGAGGCCAAGGCGACCGCGCTCAGCGAAAACGACTATCTGTCGAGCCTGAACGTGACCTGCCGGCTGGTGCGCCTGACGCCGGACGACGACCTGCAGCGCATCGAGGAGCTATTCCAGCGCACGACCCAATTCAACACCACCGGCCGCAAGTTCCCGGTCGGCGAGTTGAAGACCCTGGCCGCCGATCCAGCCAATGCGCTCTATGCATTCTACGTCGCCGATCGCTTCGGCGACCACGGCCTGGTCGGCGCTTGCGTGGTCGAGGGCATCGTGATCAGCGGCCTGGCGCTAAGCTGCCGCGTGCTGGGCATGGGGGCGGAGACCGAGTTCCTGAATGGCCTGATCGCCAGCCTGGGCGAAGACCGGCAAAACCTGGTCGCCCCCATCATCGAAACCGACCGCAACTTGCGCGTCCGCCACATCTACGCCGACCACGGCTTTATACTGGGCGAAGACGGCGTGTGGCGGCGCGCGTTGCCCTCGCCAGCCAAGCCGGCTTAAAACTTGAAAAACTCGAATAATTCGGGTAAATTGCCGGATGAGAGGTCTTCATGGCACAAACCGTTTCGTCCGCCGATTTTCTGAAATCCTATGGCAGCATCGTGCAAGCGGCGCTGCGCGAACCCGTCTCGATAACCAACCACGGGCGAGAGCACCTTGTATTGCTGTCGGCGGACGAATATCGCCGCCTCAAGCAGCATGACCGCGCGGCGCTTTATCCATGGGAACTGGATGACGCTGCGCTGAACGCCCTGGCTGTCGCGGAGCCTCCGGCGAACGCCGCCGATTTCGATTACGAAGTCCCCTAAGCCTAGGTGTCTCTTCCCAAACCGGTCCCCGGCCTTGTCATTTCTTACGCCTATCTATGGCGGGATGAAGCTCTGCGCGGCTTGGAGGAAGGCCGAAAGGACCGCCCTTGCGTCATAATCCTGTCTGTTGAGGAGGCGGATGGCCGCACCATCGTGACGGTGGCGCCGATCACCCACTCACTGCCCGCCCACGCCGAAAGCGCTTTGGAAATACCTTTCGCAACCAAACAACGGCTCAGCCTCGATAGCGAACGCTCTTGGGTAATCGCCGCCGACCTCAATCGCTTCATCTGGCCGGGCGTCGATCTGCGCCCAATCCGGCGGGGCGCCACGACCTATGCTCACGGACAATTGCCGACCTTATTTTACCGTCAGCTGCGAGATCGGGTGGTTGCGCTAGCGCGGGCCGGGCGCGCGTCGATTACGACTCGCAGCACCTGAAGTTCACTACCAAATCGCGCGCGGCGCCTCATATAGTTTCTAAAAGTTGGCAAGAGGCGCAGATTTTAAGCCGCAACCTTTCGTGGTTCGAAATAAAAAGCTGGAGGGCGCTTTCTGCAGAGGCCTGGCGAACCGCCGGCACCGCCTCGCCGCGAGCCGGCATAAAGCTCAGTCGCAGGGCGACCACATTGGCGGTGAAGGCGGAGGCTGGGACGGATCCGGCAATAAAAAGCCTCTCGGAATCCGGACCTGGTCAATTTGGACGAGCACCGCGTTTTTCTGATCGGCATTTAATTGCCTGAATTGCTTCTGTGCCGTGGCCGCAAGATCGTACTGCTCATCACGCATGTCCGCAGCGATCTGATCGTGGGAGCGCCATGGGCAAGACGACCCCGGTTGCGAGGCCCAATAGGCGGCCTCAGTCGACAACACCACCGCCTTGACAGGATCATGAGGCACCGTGTCGCTGTCGGTATAGAGCAAGCTCAACTCCTGTTCAGCCCTTCCAGCGTACACGGTTTTTCGCGCTGCCGTCAGAAGGAGGAGTGCTTTTGCGTCGTCACGCCGCGTTCCCAAACCCCGGTGCGCCATATAGCCCATGAACCAGGCCGCCTCCGGGTAATAGGCCTGGACGCTGGCGTAGCACGCAAAAGCCGAGGCATAATCCTTCGGCGCGGTCGCATTGAAGGCAGCATTCAACTGCAGCTTCCCATTGAAGTCCAGTTCGCAGGCCATGGGCGCGACCCTCTGCGGGTTGCCGGCCACCGCCCTGTGCAACCACTGGCGCGCCAAGTCGATGTTCTGTGTCTTCCCTGGCACCAGATAAACCAGGCCCAAGTCATATTGCGCGCCATTGTTGCCCGCCTTCGCGGCTCGGCCAAGCCATTCGATGGCGCTATCGAGGTCGTGGGCAGGATCCTCCCCTCGAACCCGACCAGATCGTCCGATGAGGCATCTTCCAGTATATCCTTGAAGACCCGATGCTCCCGTGCCATCTCGACCGGATCGTGGGACGCAGCCTGGGCGTAGAAGGCCCGATAGTAGAGCACACCCAACAGGCTTTGGGCATCGACATCTCCCGCTCGAGCCGCCAGAACCAGCCAGTGGGCATAGGGCGCGTCACCGGCCAGCCCGGTGGCATTGTGCGGCGTGTGAACGGCGAATTCGTAAAGCGCCTGGGCGTCACCGGTCCGCGCTTTAGCGTACAGAGCCGCGTGTTCGTCAATAAAGGTTTGAAGATGCTGGACGGCATCCATATTGCCGGCCAGGCGGTACCATCTCAACGCCGCTTGGAAGTCAGGCGGTTCTCCAGCCCAATCCTCTTCGAGCTCGCCCATGCGCCATTGAGCGCCTTTGTTCCCACTTTTAGCCGCGGTCTCTAGCGCTTCTTTTTGAGCTGAGGTCAGGGGAAAGTCATTTTCCGGAGCTGGAGCCATAGCCGCGAGAGGAAGTGGCGCGACAAGCGTCAGGACAAATGCTGCTGTAGCCAGAACCGCCTTATGCATCGTCCCCCCAGGCCCAATCCCTAGCGAACCGCCGGGACCTGGCAGCCTTGGCCTTGTTCGACCAGCGGGCGGAAGGTGGTGTTGTCGTCCGACTGCTCGACGCGGTGCGGCACCAGGCGCAGCGTCTTGTCGCCCCAGCGGCCGTATTGCGCCGAACCCGGCGAGACGCAGCGGCCATCATACAGCAGCGCCACGCATTGGCCGAGCGTCAGCCCGTCCGACAACTTGTTCCATTCGCCGCCATTATAGCGCAGGCACGCCGCCTGGGGGCCGGTCGCCGCGGCCTGGGTCTGCGGCACGACTTCGCCGCTGTCGCCGGCGGGCGCGGCATCGGCTTGCGGCTTGGCATTGGCGGTAGCGGACGTCGGCGCGGTCGGCACAGGGGCCAGCGAACCGGTCGGCGCCGCGGTCATGTTGCCGTTATCGTCGAGCCCGACATCGAGCTTTTGCGCCGCCACGCCGTTTTTCTTGGCGCAGTCGTCGAGCGTCATGTCACCGACATCGGCGCCGTTGACATAGCAGCGCAGCGGCTTTTTGGAGTCCATCGAAGCGGAGGTTTCGGCGACGTTGAACTGAAGGCCGGTCGGCTCGTCGTTCATACGCTTGTCGTCCTTGTGTCCGGACGACAGGATCATGCCCAAGCCGATGGCGATGACCACGGCTATGAGGGCGCCGACGCCCAGCCAAAGCATGCGCTTCTGATCCATGATTTCCTGCCCCCAAACCACGATGAGACGGCCGATCGCTCAGCCGGCGACAAACCCGCCTATGCGCGCGAATCTATTCCCCCTTTAAGGCCCTTTTATGAACTGCCTGTCAAGCGCTGCAGGGCGGCCTGGTAGTTGGCGATCTCGTTGGTCAGATAGGCCGGCGGCGTATTGTTGGCGCTGTTGTTCGTCCCGGCCTTGACCGGCTGCGGGTCGCCGCTCTTCAGGTAGGTATAGACGCCCTGCACGTTCGACATGGTCATTTGCAGGCTGGCGATGGCGGTGGCGATATTGGTCGTCGAATTGAGGTTGAGCGAGGTGTTGAAGCTCAACCCGATCGGCTTCTTCGTGCTGGTGTAGCCGACCGAGGTCGGGTCCATGATCTTGCCCGCCTGGCTGGTCACCAGCCCCGACGACAGGCCAAGCCCCGCCAGGGCGTCCTGCCCCGCCGGTCCCGACAGGAATTCGATCGACGAAGACGAGCCGGTGGCCGGGGCGATGGACAGGCCTTCGGTCGACGGGCCGCCGTTCTTGCCGGCGATGACCGACGTTTTCACCGTCAATTGGCCTTGCGAGGCGCGCTGAATCTTGGCCGCCAGGGTCGACATGGTTTCGCCGGCGTCGATGGTGATGGTGCTCTTCTGGCCGGTCTGCGGATTGACCATGTAGAACTGGTCACCGGTGCGCACCGAGCTGTTGGCGATGATATCCGTCGAGTCGTTCTGCAGGATCGTCCCGGTCGGCAGGCCCAGCGCGTCGAGCGCCGACGACGAGCCCGACGAGACGGCGATCGAGGCCGGTGTCACCACGCCGTCGGTGCCGCCATAGTTGGTCTGTGACAACACCTGGCCGGTCGAGACGTTCAGGCTGGTCAGGTAGGCGCCGTTCTGGCTGGGGCTTTGGGCGTTGGTCGTCTGGCCGGACATGTAGGCCACGCCGTTGGCGAACTGCACCTGGGCGTCCTTGCTGTTGCCGGCGCCGGTCGGACCGCCGTAATAGGCGACCGTATCTTCCGACGTGTCGGTCAGGTTGCTATCGACCGACAGGGCGAAGGCGTTATAGCCGCTGGTATAGGCCGAGGTGACGGTGCCCGTCCCACTCAACAGTTTGTTGGAGCCGGTCGAACCGCCCAGGTAGACCTGGCCGTTGGAGACCGAAATGCCGGTGACGCTGCCGCCGCCCAGGCCGCCCAGATTGCGCGAAGCGGTCAGCACGGGGGTGCCCGACGACAGGTCGTATTCGCTCAATATGGTCGAATTGTTCTGCTGGCTGGCAACATACATGGTGTTGCCGCTGACGGCGACCTGCGACGTCGAGTCCGTGGCGGTCGTGCCCATCTGCTGCATGAAGGTCTGCTTGCCGGTCGACGAGAAGCCGGCGACATAGGCGTCCTGGCCGCCCTGCGAACCGGTGCCGCCATTGGCCGTGGCGCCGGGCATGGTGCCCGTCGTCTGGCCGCCGACGATGACCGAGTCGTTGGGGCCGAAGGTCACAGTGTTCGCCTGGTCGGCGCCGCTGGAGCCGAAGCGCTGGGTCCATTGGGGCACGCCCGTGGGATCGAAGACCTGCACGAAGCTGTCGCTGGTCGTCGGATCGACGCCGCTCAGGTTGCTGGAATTGGTCGTGGTGACGCTGTCGTCGATATTGGTCGTCGTGGTGCCGATATTGAGCGCGCCGGTCACCGAGCCGGCAATAGCCACCGAGCCGTCGGCGGCGACCGCGATCGACATGCCCGATGCCGTGTCGGCCGCGCCCAGCGTGCGGGTATAGACCAGGTTGCCAGCGGAATCGTACTTCATCAGGGCGACGTCCTGGCTGCCGGCAATGGTCTGGCCGTCGGTCGTGCCGTTGACATTGGCCAGCACGTACAGCGAGCCGTCCGATCCCGCCGCCGAGGCGATCGTGCCGGTCAGCGACGTGGTCGTGGTCGAGCCCGAGGTCGACGAGGCGACGTCCGCTATGGTCGATGGCAACTGGTACTGTTCGGCCTCGCCATTGACCCAGTAGGTGTCGCCCGGCTTGCTGACCGGGGCGGCGACGCCGCTACCCGACGTGGTGGTGCCGGTCTGGAACTTCAGCACCTGGGCGGTGACGTCGGTGCCGTCATTGGTGTCGGCCGTAGTGGTCGACGACGTACTGGAGGACGAACTGGTCGACGAAGACTTCGTGGCGCTGTCGTTGACGGTGGCATTGCCCGAGGTTTGCACGACATAGACCGACTGCGCCGTACTGGGGGCGCTCAGCGTCACGGTCTCGGTCGGCGAGCCGACGACCTGCAGGCCGAAGCTGTTGACGCCGGCCGAGATCGTGGTCGTCTGGCCGTTGACCGTCGAGGTCACCGGCGCGCCGGTGGTCATGTTGACAGCCATGCGCGTCGAAACGCCGGCGGCCTTCAACTGGCCGTTCATATAGGTGACGACGTTGGACATCGAACGCGGCGTCGAGCCCATGTCGGCGAGGTTGAAATTGACGGTGATCGGCTGCTGCGTGCCGATACGCTGGATGCTCATCGAGAACTGCACGTCGCCGGACAGGGCCGGCACCGGCGTCGAGGCCGCCCCGGTGACGATCTGCTGGCCGGTATAGGTCGAGTCGTTCTCGGCCGTGCCGACGGTGTTCTTCAGGGCCGCGGTCAGGGTGCCTTCGGTCAAGGCGATGTGATCGTAGGAGGTCGAATTGATATAGGAGTTGACCTCGGCCATGCCCTCGGCGAAGCGCGACTGATACTGCTTGAGCTGGTTGGGCGAGACGTTCGACCCTTGCGCCGCCGTGGCGACGCCCTCAAGCGCGTTCAGCGCCTGGTAAAGGGTAAACAGCTTGGTGTAGTCCGGCGACGCGCCGTTGACGTTGGACGTCGCCGCATTGGGATTGACGAAGTTCTGCCCCTGCATGACGTTTTGCACCAGCTGGCTTTCGCTGGCCATGCTGGTGCCGCCGTCCCAGGGCGCCAAGGGCGCCGCGGCCTGGCCGGTCGGGGACGTCGTCTTGGTCGGCGCGGTCGGGGTGGTCGTTCCGTTCGCGCCCGTGGCGGAGGTCGACGACGTACCGCCCTGCGCCGCGTAATAGCTTTCCAGCAGGTCCGCGCTGATCCCGCCCGACGACGATGACGAACCCGACGACGAGCTGGCAAACAGCGTCGACACCAGGGACGAGGTCAGCGATGACGATATGGTCAGGCCCACGGGACACTTCCAATGATAAGCGCAATCCGATTAAAGTGGACACCACTTTTCGGTTAAATTGCGCGACCAAGCTTCATGAGCGCAGACACACTTCGCCCAAGGCCATCAGAATCGCACAACAGGGCTTAAGAAACGTAAACGTTTGGTATTTTTTAGCGCTGGCGCCGCACGGCGTCCGGACGAGCGGTCCGCCTTGCCGGGCAAAGCATTCGTTGCTGGAAATTCATCATGAATTCCACGGGCCTGGCCGTTAACGAATGGCGCGCGTGAACGCGAAAAACGCCCCGCCTGAGGCGGAGCGTTTTACCGTCGTCAAAAACGCGACGACCTACTTGAAGAGGCTGAGGATTTGCTGCGGCGCCTGGTTGGCGATCGACAGGGACTGGGTGCCCAGTTGCTGCTGGACCTGCAGGGCCTGCAGCTTGGAGCTTTCGGTGGCCATGTCGGCGTCGACCAGGTTGCCGATGCCGCCCTGGATAGCGTCCTCAAGCTTGGAAACAAAGCTCAAATGGCCTTCGATCTGGGTCTGCTGCGAACCCAGCGCACCCAGGCTGGAGTTGACGTTGGCGATCGAGGTGTCGAGCATGGTCAGGACCGCCGCGGCGGAACTGGCCGAGTCGATCGTCGTCGTCGACGGAATGGTGATGATCGGGCCGCCCAGCGCCATCGTCCGCACCGACAGGGTGATGCTGGCCGAGGCGTCGGCATTGGCAATGAAGGAGATGTTCGAGGTCAGCGAGCCGTCAAGCAGGTTGGTACCGTTGAAGGTGGCGTTCTGGACCGATTGCGACACCTGCTGCAGGATCGACTGGAAGTCCTGGTTCAAGGCATTGCGCGACGTCGTGTCGATGGAGGTATCCATCGCGCCGACGACCTTTTGGCGCATCTGGTTCAGCAGGTCGGAAATGTTCGAGCCGGCGGCGGAGGCGACCGAGGCGATCGAGTCGGCGCGGTTGAGGCTTTCGGTGACCGCCTGGAGCGAGCTGAGGTCCGAGCGTTGGCTTTGGGCGATCGAATAGACCGACGCGTTGTCCTTGGCGCTGCTGACGGCCAGACCCGTGGAGATCACGTTTTGAACGGTATCCAGGTTCGAGTTGGTCGCCGCCAGGTTCTGGAGCGCCGTCATGGCCGGGGTATTGGTAAGCGCGCTGATGGTCATGGGTCCTATTGACCTCCATAATTCTTATGCGACTGGCAGGTTATGCGACTCGCAAGTGTTAAGGATTATGGTAAGCAAAAGGTTAATGCGCGCAAACGCGTTTCGCCGCGCATTAACCAATGCGCGGTGGATAAGTCCTTTCCGGCCTGAACCCCCTAGGGGTCAGGCTTCAGAGTTGATGATCGAACCCGCTTGATATTCCTCGGATTTTTGCATCTGCATGGCCGTCTCTTGCGGTAACTCGCTAACGACCTTTCCGGTCGTGCGGTCGATCGCCTTGTAAACCCAGCCACCCGTCGTCGGGTTCTTGTCGATCGTCAGGCGCAGCTGGTAGTAAGGCGGATTGCTGCCTTGACCGCCGGTGGACGCGCCGCCGGTGTCGTCGTTCTGGGTGGAATCACTCGTGGAATTTCCGGTCGAGCTTCCGCTCGCGGGGGCCGCAACTTGCGCCGGCACGGGAGCGACAGGCTTTGCCTGGCTGACTTCCGGCAGTTGCGGAAAGCTTACAACATTACTGATCATCTCCATTTACGCCGGCCTTTCGGGGAGTGGGGCTCGGCGCCTCCTAGTTGATTGGGTTCGATTGGGAGGGACGAGGACCGAAGCCGCCGCCCCTCCCCTTATCGTTAGCGGAAGAGGCTCAAGACGGTAGACGTCGACTGGTTGGCGATCGACAGCGCCTGCACGCCCAGCGACTGCTTGGTTTGCAGCGCTTGCAGCTTGGAGCTTTCGGTCGCCATGTCGGCGTCGACAAGGTTGCCGATGCCCTGGTTCAGGCTATCTTGCAGCTTGCCGACAAAGGTGATGTGGTTTTGCAAGGCCGTCGAAGACGTGCCGAGCTTGGCCAGGGCCGCCGAGACATTGGTGAGCGACGTATCGATCGTCGACAGCAGGGCCGAAGCGGAGGTCGCCGTTCCGAACGACGCGGTCGTACCGACCGTGACGATCGAACCGCCCAGCGCCATGTTCTGACCTTGCACGGTCAGGGTCGCGGAGCCATTGGCATTGGCCAGGGCCGACAGCGTCGCGGTGCTGCCATCCAGGATATCGATGCCGTTGAACGAGGCGTTGGAAATGGTCGAGGTGATCTGGTCACGCAGGGAGTCGAAATCGGTCTGCATGGCGTCGCGAGACGTCGTGTCGAGCGACGTGTCCGAAGCGGCCAGGGCCTTCGCCTTCATTTGGGTCAGCAGGTCGGTGATCGAGTCACCGGCCGACATCGCGACATCGACAACAGAGGCGTTGCGGTTCAGCGAGTCGGTCACCGCGTCGAGAGACGACACGGTCGCGCGTTGGTTTTGGGCGATGGCGTAAACCGCGCCATTGTCCTTGGCGCTCGAAACCTTCAAACCCGTCGAAATGATATTCTGGGTCGATTGCAGTTGCGAGCTGGTCGAGCTGAGGTTTTGCAGGGCGATCATCGCCCCGACGTTGGTATTGATGCTTTCCATCGTTGGTTTTCCTAGATTTCTGGAAACCCGGCGACATTTTGTCAGCCGGTCGGCATTTTGCCTGCACAGTTACATGCAAGAAAAAGGCCACCGGCTTGGACTTGGGAATTTTCCACAGTTCCCTGTTTTTATTTAATTTTATTTGAAATTCGCCCCGCGCGCACCCGGCAATAACTGCCCAGTCAAACCGCACACTCGGCATTTTTTGCCTGGTCAGACGCGCGTGCGGTAAAATCTGCCGACTGCAACCCTGAGTGAGAATCTCTTCGCCCAAACCCTTACCACAAATAGCAACATCGAAGCGAGTTGCAAAAAGAAACGCCGGGACACGGGTCCCGGCGTATGACTCGAATTACTTGAACAGGCTGAGCGCGATCTGCGGCGACTGGTTGGCGATGGACAGGGCCTGGACGCCGAGCGACTGCTTGGTTTGCAGGGCTTGGAGCTTGGCGCTTTCCTGAGCCATGTCGGCGTCGACCATATTGCCGATGCCCGCGTTCATGGAATCCTGAAGCTTTCCGATAAAAGTTATGTGGTTACCCACCGCGGTGGACGACGTCCCCAGTTGAGCCAGCGCGGCCGACACGTTGGTGAGCGAGTCATCAATCGTGGTCAGCAGGGCCGAGGCCGAGGTAGCCGTGGTGAACGAAGCCGTCGTAGCGACCGTGACGATCGTGCCGCCCAGGCTCATGTCCTGGCCCGCCACGGTGATCCGCGCCGTGCCATCGGCATTGGCCAAGGCTTGCAGGCTCGTGGTCGTTCCGTCCAGCAGGTCTACGCCATTGAAGGACGCATTCGAAATCGTCGACGTGATCTGGTCGCGCAGCGAATCGAAGTCGTTTTCCATGGCCGCCCGGCTGGTGGTGTCGAGCGACGTATCCGAAGCGGCGAGCGCCTTCTCCTTCATTTGCGTGAGCAGGTCCGTGATGCTGTTCCCCGCGGACATCGCGACGTCCACGGCGGACGATGCACGGTTCAGCGAATCCGTCACCGCATCAAGCGAGGAGACCGTTGCGCGTTGGTTCTGGGCGATGGCGTAGATGGCGCCGTCGTCCTTCGCACTCGAAACTTTCAACCCTGTGCTGATGATGTTCTGGGTCGCTGAGAGTTGGCTGCTCGTCGAGTTGAGGTTTTGCAGCGCGACCATCGCGCCGACATTGGTATTTACCGAAACAGTCATTCGGTATTCCTTCCATTCTGGTCGGGGTGAAACAGCATTATGCCGATCGGCCATTTTGGCCTGCATTAACCATAGCAATCCCGGGGCCAGAGAAGGCCGGCTGAAAAATTCAGATCATGTCATTGATTTATAATATATTTTTTAAGTTGCATCGCAGCGAATTGGCGTGACCCGAATCGCCACCGGTAAAGCTTGCCCGGTCCGGCGGGCAAAAATTGACGGGTTATTTACCATAACGCCGTTCACCCCACGCCGCCTCACCGCCTTCGAAGATTGCCGATTTGTCATTCGACATCGCCGCGAAAACGGCGCAGCTATTATCACGGATACGTGATCAATGCGTGATTGGAGCGTGAATGCGATGACGAAAAGACCCTGGATCCTCCTGGCTGCCCCTGCCCTCCTGGTGGTCACGGCATGCAGCAAACCGGCGCCCGACACGGCCGGAAAATCGGCGCCGACGGCCGCCGCGCCCCAAACCGGAGCGACAAGCGACGCCGCCAAGGCGATGCAGGTGCCGCAACTGGCCTATGACTACAGTTATGGCTTCACGGCCGCCGCCGCCGATACCGGCGCCTTGCTGAAGGCCGACCAGGCGGCCTGCGACAGTGCCGGCGTCGCCCGGTGCCAAATGATGTCGTTGACCGCCGACGCCAACACGCCCGCCGGCTATAGCGAAAAGACGCTCGAACTTCGCGTCACGCCCGACTGGCTGAAGACCTGGCAAGCCACGCTTGATGCCAGGTTAAGCCAGGCGCACGCCCGGATGAGCGAACAGAAGGTGGCCAGCGAAGACCTGAGCCTGCAGGTCGTCGACACCGAAGCCCATCTGAAGAACAAGGAAGCCCTGCGCGATCGCATGGCGCAGATCGTGCGCACAGGCCAGGGCAAGCTGTCCGACCTGGTCGATGTCGAGACCCAGTTGTCGCAAGTCCAGGCCGATATCGACGCCACGAAATCATCCCTGGCGGTGATGAACGCGCGCATCAACACCGTGCACATCACCCTGACCTATAGCAGCGATGCCGGACCGGCGGCCGGCGACGTGTTCGCGCCGGTCACCGACGCAGCCAAGTCGAGCCTGAGCGCCCTCATGCACGGCGCAGGCCTTCTGGTCACCGTGCTGGCCGCCCTGCTGCCGTTCGCCGTCGTCGGCGTCCCGGTCGTCTGGTATGTCCGCCGGCGACGCCCGCCAGCGATAACGGGCCAAACTGACTAGGGCTTACGGCTTTATACCGTAGCCGGCCCAGGTCTCGTCGATCTTCGGCGACAGCTTGCGGGCGGCGTCCAGGTCCGCCTGGCCGTCCCGCGCCTGGCCCTTGCGCAGCTTGGCGATGCCCCGCCCATACAGCGAATTCGACATCTCCGGCGAAAGCGCCAAGGCCCGGGTGTAGTCGGCGATGGCCGCGTCATAATGGCCCAGCCGCAGTTCGACGAAGCCGTGGCTGTCGGCGATGGCCGCGTTCTTCGGCTCAAGCTTGACCGCCGCGTCGCAGGCCGCCAGCGCCTTGTCGAGCTCGACGCCGTGCGTTGCCCGCTGCCAGCAGCTTTCGTTGAGATAGCCCGCGCTGTCCGGGTGATCGGCGACCAGCTTGTCGATATCGGCAAGGCCCAGCTCGACCTTACCCTGGCCCAGATAGACCAGGAAGCGGATGTAATAGCCCTGCGCGTCCTTCGGATCGAGGCTGATGGCCTGGCCGACATCGGCCAGGGCCTTGTCGTAGTCCTTGAGGTAGAGATACTCCGCCGCCCGGACGAGATAGGGAATGTTCCACTGCGGCGCCAGCTTGATCGCCTGGTCCAGGTCGTCCAGGCGCGCCTGGGTGTCGGCCTGCGGCCGGTCCTGCCCGCGGAAAGCGAAGGCCAGGGCATTGGGGGCAATCGCGATCGCCTTGTCATACTGGCTGACGGCGTCCGCCTTGGCGGCCAGGCACTGCGCATAGCTCAGCCCCTCGCAGTCCTCGTCGACCGAAGCCATCAGCATGTAGAGCTCGGCATTATCAGGATTGGCGTCGATCGCCTTGCGCACCAGGGCCTTCGCGTCGTCGACCTTCTTGTCCTCCATGTCGAGCGCCGCCAGCACGCGGATGGCCTGGGCATTGCCGGGATCGATCTGCAGTGCGGCTTGGGCGTCGGCGCGCGACTTGTCCTTCTCGCCCGTGCTGCCGTAGAGCGCGGCGCGCGTGCTCAGTGCATAGGTGTCGTTGGGATAGATGGCCAGCGCCTTGGTGAGGGCATCGATGGCGTCGGGAACCTTGTCCTGCGCCTGGTCGATCAGCGCGATCAAGTCCCAGGCGCGCCACAGCGTCGGATCGGCCTTCAGCGCCTGTTGCAGGTCGGCGATCGCCGCGGAATAGGCTTTGCGCCGGGAGAAGACCTGGGCGCGGCCGAACAGGGCGTCGGCATTATTGGGCTCAAGCTGCAGCGCCTGGTTATAGCGGCTGAGCGCCTGGTCGTCCTTGCCCTGGCGTTGCAGTTCACTGCCCTCGTTGACCAGGTCGCCGGCCGAGCGGCTGGTGTCGCCGGCCAGCTTGACGTCCTGGCCGGCGCCGGCCTTGTAGCCTTCGGGCGCCACCAGGAAGACGGCCTTCTGGTACATGGCCAACAAGACGGGACTGTCGACCTCGTTCTGGGCCGCCGGGATTTCCGGAACCAGCGAGCGCTTGGAGACGTCGATCTGCATGACGCCGTCGCGAATGACTTGCGTGCGCTTGAACTCGGCGCCGCCCAGCGTCTTGTCGACCGCGTCGCCGTCGATGGCGAAGCCCTTGCCGCCCTTGGGCAGGATGATCGACTCGTGATTGTGATAATAGGCCGGGTACTGGATCTTGTACGGCGCATCGAAATGCGGCCCGGGCTGGCGGTTGGTGTCGACGGCCCAGCCCATGCGGGTATCGTCGGTCTCATAGCGCCAGGTCCGCGTGGCGTCGTCCCACGTCCATTCCATCTTGGCGGCGCCATCCATGACCAGCCGCTCGACGCCGGCCACCGCGTCGAAACTGGCCGAGACCTTTTGCACGGTGATGAAGTTGAAACTCGACCAGTAGTCGCGCATGGCCTTGTCCAGCGCCGGACCGCTCAGCCCATCTATATACTGGTGCGCGCCGATGCCGTCGTCGCCGCGGAACACGGCTTCGAAATGCGCCTTGGCCGGCACGTCGAGGCCGGTCGACGCGTCGAGCGTCATCAGCACTTCCTGCGACGGCGCGGTCAGCGGCAGCGGCTTCAGCGGCTCGAGCGCGCCGCCCGAGGTGCGCAGCGGCAGGGCGAAGCCGAAGTCCGGCACCTGGATGCTGTCGATATCGCGGTCGTCCAGGCGCGTGCCGTCCAGCCAATAGACCTTGCCGCCGATCTCGGCGCGGACCATGACGTGGTCGAACCAGATCAGCATCGGCAGGCGCTGGTCGAGCCCGTCGCCAAGCGTTGTGCTTATCAGCGCGGGTTCCGCCTTGATGCCCAGTTCGTGCAGGAGGGCCAGCAGCAGCACCGTCTTGCCCTTGCAGTCGCCGAAGCGCCGCTGCCACGTGACGTCGGCGTCGGCCGGCGTATAGCCGCCGAGATTCATGCCCAGGAACAGGTAGCGCACCTGGTCCTCGACGAGGTGCAGCGCCATCGTGGCCTGGACCTTGGGATCGGTACTGGCCGCCTTGATCTTGGCGGCTTCCGCCTTCAGCGGCGAGTCGGGCGAAAGCGTGGACGCCTTGACGTACAGCGGCTGGACCAGGGCGGAGACCTCGTCCCAGCCGGTGAATTGCGAAAATTCGACCTGGCCCAGCGCATTGAAGCGCGCCGGCGCGCCGGCCGGCGGATTGCCGCGCGTCACACTGTGCAGGTCGAGGTCATATTCGCTACCGGCGTCGGTCCTGGTCACCTTGGTCGCCGGCAAGTCGTCGCTTTGGCGCCAGCGGACGGACTTGTCGGCGTCCCACAGCGTCCGGATCGCGGTATGGGCGATGGGCAACGACGCCGTGGCGCCGAGCACGATCTCGGAATGCCCTTTCAGAACCGGGTCCTGGTGGCGGATGGTCATGGAAAAGACCAGGGTGTCGCCGACCTGCAGCCCCTCCGGCGGCATGACCGCGGTCAGGTCGCCGTCCAGCATGGCGCGCTCCAGGTTGGTCTCCCGGCGCAGCACGGTGAAGTTCAGGGTCTTGAGCAGGTCGATCGTCTGGTCGCCGCGCAGGATCTGCACCTTGTGGATGGTGACCGTGTCGGTATCGGGGTTCCATACGGCGATCGGCTGGACGCCTTGCAGGCCGGCCGGGGTCTGGACGTGAACCGCGATCTCGCTATAGGTTTCGTCGCCGTCGGCGCCGAAATGAACCTGGGTGTCGTCGAGCAGCATCTGCAGCGGCGCATTGACCTGCGTGGGATTGAGCGGCCCCTGGGCCGACGGCTTGACCCAGGCTTCGGCCGGTCCGTAGGTCAGCTTGTCGGCGGCATGCGCCCCACTCGAGGCGAGATTTCCGGCGGCCAGCAGCAGGGCCGCGACGGCGGTGGACCGAACCCAATGATAACGCGTCTTCAACCCGCGCGCGGACGCGCCCCTACGCAAAAACATGAATGCCCCCCGCACGATGCCATCCAGCCCGAAATATCCGGCCGTGCTTAAGGCACACTACGGCGCAAGGTTGCGATTGACAAGAGGAGGGTTAATGCCAGGCGATTGGCCTTCGGGCACACCAAAAAGCGCGCCCTTGGGGGCGCGCTTTTCAAGGCGGGGACCTGCTATCCAAAGAAGGGGCGTTAGCCGTAGGAGCTGCGGCCCAACGGCGCCTGGGGTGCGGGCGCCTCTTCGGCGCCGCTGGGCGCCAGGCCCTGCATGATGATGCGGTTGATTTCGATCAGCGGCCCGATCTCTTCGGTATTGCGCATGACCTGGGAGGTATGGCGGTTGACCCAGATCGACAGCGAAACGATATTGGCGCGGACGATATCGGGCAGGCCGTTGCCGTCGACCGAACAGTCGGCGGCCAGCACACTCCACATGCGGCGGTTCCAGTCGAGCGCTTCCATGCGTTCGCGGAACTTCGTCTTGTCGAGCTTTTCCACTTCCAGAAGCGCACGAGTCACCTGGGCGAACAGACGATATTCGGTCAGGCGCGGATTCTCCGTCCGCTGCGCGGTATTCTGATATGCCTTTAAGGACATGCCCCGGACGTTCCTCTCTTACTGCGTACTGGACTGCGTACTGGATTTGCGACCGAGACGTTCGTCTTCATAGTCGATCAATTTGCGACACCCCATCAGCGCCTTGTAATATTCGCGGCTGAGGATGTTCTTCGAGATGCCGACGCATTCCACCAGCACCGTCGGATTGGCGATGACGTTCATGAACTCGGTCATGCGGCGCAGGAATTCGTCGTAATATTTATCCGCCCCCGGCTCGTCCAGGTACATCATCATCACCGGGAAATAGACGTGACGCGCGGGCGAATCGACGTCCTCGGCCTGCATGATGTCCTTTTCGCGCAGCACCGAGGCCTTGTTCTGCAGCACCAGCGAGCAGCGGCGATCGCCGTTCTGCACCACCGCGCCGTTGAGGACAAAGCGTTCCCCGGGCTTCAAAGACAATTTCAAAGGCATAGGTTTTCCTTCACATCTGCCGAGGTCGTGGCGGACGTGTCGGTCCGTTCTACCTTCCGGCGGTTAACACCAGGTTTCGCTGGCTGGCGCGCCGGACGAAAACGCCCGACTTCGCCATCCCTCGAAACCGCTCCAAGTCGCATCTGCGACTTGGCAAGGCCAACTGGCCGCCCGAACCCATGCGAGGCTAAGCCTACCGGCCTTCGCGGCGCCTGAGCGATTCTCCAAATTGCAAAGCAATTTGGCAAGGCCAAGCAGCCGCCCGAGCCCCTGCGAAGAGCCTCGCGGCGCCTGAGCGGAAAAGAGTTAATTTTCTTTAGGGAGTGTTAAGCGAATCCCTGCTTAACAGGATGACACGAAAGTTCCGCGTTGAGCTAGCCATGCCCGCCAAACAGCCTCCTGTTCGCAAATCCGGCCGCCCTTCCGCCAAGTCGACGGTTGCGTCGATGCCCATGGCCCCGGCCCTGTCCCCCAAGCCGCAGCCGATCGCGCCTTATTTCCGCGTGCAGGACGAGCCCCAGGCGACCTTTGCCTTCCAGCCGGTGCGTCTCGACAATCCGGCGGCACAGATCCTGGGCGATGCCGGATCCAGCGAAGCCCTGCGCCAGCTGTTCGACGTCACCGGCCACGTCAAGCGCCGCGACACCCTGCTCCTGCTGCGCGAGGCTCTGGAAAAGTTCCGCGACGGCGACTGGAAGGGCGGCGGCGACAGCGCGATCAAGGCCCTGCACGTCGACGAAAAGAGCGGCGAGGCCTGGCACATGCTGGCCATTTCGCGCGACAAGTGCAACGACTTCCAGACCGCCCTGACCTGCTACGAGACGGCGCTGCGCATCATGCCGGAAAACCCGGCCATCGCCAACGATTTGGGCCGGCTGTCCTATAAGCTCAGCCTCTACGACATGGCGGAGAAGTTTTTCCACTTCTTCCTCGACAAGTGCCCCGGCCACGTCGAAGCGATCAACAACCTGGCCAGCACGCTGCGCGAGGCCGGGCGACTGGACGAAGCCGTCGATATCCTCAAGGCGGCGATCACCGAGAACCAGACCGATCCGCAATTGTGGAATGCGCTGGGCACCGTCGTCAACGCCAAGGGCGATGTCGCGACCTCGGCCATCTTCTACGAAGAGGCCCTGCGCCACGATCCCAAGCACGTCCACGCCCGCTACAATCTCGGCAATGCGCGCGCCACGCTCGGCAATCCGCAGCAGGGCCTGCAGGACCTGTTGACGGCCCTGCCGACCTTCACCGACCCGATGAACATCCATACCTGCCGCCTGTCGGTCGCCTTCTGCTACCTGCTGATGGGCGACTACAAGAACGGCTGGGAGTGGTACGAGGCGCGGACCAAGGAGAGCACCGCCGAGGCGATGACCTACCTGATCCCGGCGCCGCGCTGGAAGAAGGACGAACCGCTGGCGGGCCGGCGCCTGTTCGTTTCGGCCGAACAGGGACTGGGCGACGAGATCATGTTCGCCTCGATCCTGCCCGACCTGCTGCGCGAGATCGGTCCGGACGGCCATCTGACGATCGGCGTCGAACCCCGTCTGGTGCCGCTGTTCCAGAAGGGTTTTCCGACCGCCGCCGTGGTGCGTCACCACACCACCAAGCACAAGAACATGCCGATCAGGCTGTTCCCCGAGATCACAGACTGGTCGCCTTTCGAGACCTGGGCGATCATGGGCGACTTCCTCAGCCGCTATCGTCCCGACGAAGCGTCCTTCCCGAGGCCCAACGTCTTCTTCCATCCCGATCCCGAGCGGATTGCCTATTGGAAGGCGATGCTGACCGAGTTGAACGACAAGCCGAAAATCGGGATTCTCTGGAAGTCGCTGATCAAGCATTCGCGCCGCGACCGTTACTACTCGCCGTTCGAACAGTGGGCGGAGGTCCTGCGCACGGAAGGCGTGCAGTTCGTCAACCTGCAATATGGCGACACCGAAGCCGAACTGGCCGAGGCCAAGGCGATGGGCCTCGACATCTGGACCCCGCCGGGCATCGACCTGAAGAACGATCTCGACGACCTGTCGGCGCTGTGCGTGGCGATGGACTGCATCATGTGCCCGTCGAACGCCACCTCGAACATTGCCGGCGCCGCCGGCACGCGGGTCTATATGGTCTCGCCGGAAAATTCATGGAACTCGCTGGGGACGCGCTATTACCCCTGGTACCCCAATACGCGCGTCTTCTTCTCGCCCAGCCTGACCGACTGGTCGCAAGTCATGGGCGAGATCAAGCAGGCGCTGGTCGAGGACTTTGCCCGCCCGGGCCAACCGAGCCAGAACGTTGCCTGACAAGGCGTCCCAGGCCTTGGCCTGCGAGGCCGCCGGCGATCTCCCCGGCGCACTCGATGCCTGGCAAGCGGCCCTGGCGGCCGATCCAAGCTCGCTCGAGATCGTCGCGCGCCTGGCCGACCTCGCCTTTCGCCTGGCCTTTTTCGACATGGCGGAAAAGTTTTACGGCCACCTGATCGCCAGAGAGGCACGCGGCAGTGAGGTGATCGCCGCCCATGCCGCCACCTTGCGTGAACTGGGCCGCTATGACGAGGCCATCGATCGGCTGAAAGCCGCGCTGGGCGAAACGCCGCAGGAGGCCGGCCTATGGGATGCGCTGGGCACGGTGATGGCGGCGCGAGGTGATGCCGCAACCGCGCGGGTCTTTTTCAATGAGGCGCTGCGGCTTAGGCCCGATTTCCTGCAGGCGCGCTTTAACCGCGGCTGCGCGTTGATCGAACTGGGCGAGACACGTGATGCCCTCGACGATGTCGCCGCCTGCGCCGGCGCTTTCGACCATCCCGTCAACCGCGCCACGGCCGAATTGACCGCGGCCCACGCGGCGCTGGCGCTCGGCGATCTCGCCGCCGGCTGGCGCTGGTACGAAGGCCGGCACCGCCGCGGCACACCGCAGGAAGTGCACTACGACATCCCCCTGCCCCGTCATGTCGGCCCGCCGACGGGCCGGCTGTTTCTCAGCGCCGAACAGGGCCTGGGCGACGAAGTACTTTACGCTTCCCTTATTCCGGAAATTAAGAACAGTATTACCCATCTCGGCATCGGCGTCGAGCCACGCCTTGTGCCCCTGTTCCGTCGTCGTTTTCCGGAAGCGACTGTCGTCGCCCACCGCACGCAGACGATCGATGGCAAAACGCAACGCAGCTTCGACGATTGCGATTGGCAAGCCTTCGACAGGTGGGCCTTGATGGGCGATTTTCTGGCCAGCCTACGACCGATGCTCGCCTCGTTTCCGACGGACAATGCCTTCCTCGCGCCGGATCCGCTGCGAGTCGATCACTGGCGAAAAACACTTTCAAATAAAAAGCGAAATGTCGGCATTTTGTGGAAGAGCCTGAAGTCCACGGCCCTGCGCGACCGTTACTTCTCGCCGTTCGCGCAGTGGCATGAGGTCCTGAGCCTGCCCGGCCTGCAATTCGTCAACCTGCAATATGGCGACACCGATGCCGAGATGGCTGAGGCCAAGGCGCAGGGCTTCGACATAGTAACGCCCCAGGGCATCGACCTGAAGCAAGACCTCGACGACCTGGCGGCGCTTTGTTGTGCCTGTGACCTGGTGATCGGACCGTCCAACGCCACGACCAATATCGCCGGCGCGTGCGGCGCCAACCTGTGGCTCCTGGCCCCGCCCCGCACCTGGCTACGGCTGGGCGCGGACAATTATCCCTGGTATCCGAAAGCGCGCATCTTCGCCCCGCCAACGCTGGGTGACTGGTCACCGGCCATGGCGGAGATCCGGAGGGCTTTGGAAGAGGCCGTCCCTACATAGGTCTAATGCGCCATGTACAGGTTCAGCGACGTGTTCTGCAGCAATTGCCGCGTCGTGCCGCCGAAGGCGAATTCGCGGATGCGCGAGCGGCCGAAGGCGCCCGCGACCATGTAGTCGGCGCCGTGGCGTTCGCAGATCTCGACCAGCTGTTTGCAGACCTCGCCCCGGGGCAGGCGCTCATAGCCGACCTCGATACCATGGGCCGCATAATAGGCGCCCAGTCGCTCCAGCTCGACCGGGCGATCGCCGATCGGGGCGCCGGCGATGATGACCTTTTGCGCCTGTTTCAATAGCGGCACGGCGCGACGGGCGGCGCGTGACGACGGCTCCTTGCCGTCCCACGCCACCACCGCGACGCCCGTCGGATCGAAGGCCCGGCGCGCGATGAAGACGCCGCAGCGCTCTTCCATCAAGACTTGAGTAAAGGCCTCGGCCAGAAGGCCCCGGCCCAGGGCCGCGTCATTGCCGAAGACAACCAGGTCCGACAGCCGCGCCTCCAGCGCCAGGTCCTGCCAGACGGGCGAGTCCAGACGCAGAAACGTACCGCGGTCATAACCGATGGCGTCGAACTGCGCCTGGGCGCGGCGCTCGCCTTCCTCGCCGGCGGCGCGCACGCTGTCGATGGTCGTCATCTGTACCGTGCCCATGAAGCCTTCGCCGAGCCACGGCGACAGTTCGGCCGGATCGGGCGGGGCAAAGACCACGTTGAGATCCGCGTCGAAGACCTCGGCCAGGCGCACCGCCCAGTCGACCACCGGCGCATCGTCGAGGCTGCCGGCTACCGGGACGGTAATCCGCGCCCAGGCGCCTTGCGTGCTTGCGGGGATCTTGCGTTTACCGGATCTTGTCCGCTCATCCAAAGCCATAATCGCCTCCCTTTCCTGTGCACAGCCTTGCTTTTAGAGATCGCCAAAGGCGTGTCGATATGACTAAAATATACCGCGTTCCTCGTAAAATCCCGATGTGACATTTTGGCCTCCTCCAGCCTGCCCTCTTCCCATTCCCGCGCCCGCAAGCCGGTAAAAGATACCGCGCCCCGCGCGTGGCAGCGCATGTTGTCGGGCCGCCGGCTCGACCTGCTCGACCCGGCCGCCATCGACATCGAGATCGACGACATTGCGCTGGGCCTGTCGCGCGTGGCGCGGTGGAACGGCCAGACGCGCGGCGACCATGGGTTCTCCGTCGCCCAGCACTGCCTGATCGTCGAGGATATCTGCGGGTTCATCCAGCCCGACCTGGCCGTCGCCTATCGCCTGATGGCCCTGCTGCACGACGCTCCGGAATACGTCATCGGCGACATGATCTCGCCGTTCAAGGCGGCGCTGGGCCTCGACTACAAGCGTTTCGAAAGCCACTTGGAACAGGCGATCCATATCCGCTTCGGTTTGCCGGCCGTCATGCCGGGGCCGGTCAAGACCCTGATCAAGCAAGCCGACCATGCCTGCGCCTATTTCGAGGCGATCCAACTGGCCGGGTTCAACGACAGCGAAGCGCGCACCTATTTCGGCGAGCCGCCGGCGGGGTATGTCCTCGACATCACGCCCCTTCCGGGCAAGGAGGCCCACGTGGCCTTCGTCAAGCGTTTCGATGACCTGATCCGGCAGCTATGACGCTCGCTATCGAACTGTCGGCGGTTGTGGTCACGGTGAAGGATGGCACCGCCATGGTGCTGTGCCGGCCGGGGGCCGAGAGCGCGTGCTACGTCCTGCCGTCGGGGCCGTTTGGCCCGGGCCAGCACCGGACCTTCGACCTGGCCTTGCGCGCCTTCGTGCACGACCAGACCGGCTTCGACATCGGCTACGTCGAACAGCTCTACAGCTTCGGCGATGCGGCGCGGGGCGAAACCATCTCCGTCGGCTACCTGGCGCTGACGCCGTCGGCCGATTTCGAGACGCGGTCCAGCGCCGTTTGGGTGCCGTTTCACCGCTTCTTCCCGTGGGAGGATTTCCTGCACGCCGAGCAGAACGCGTCCGTGAAAGCTCTGCGCCCGGCGCTCGAAGCCTGGGCCAAGGCGGGTGCCGACGCGGGCCTGAGGTTACGGCGCATCGAGACCCTGTTTCCGCTGGAATTCGACCACTGGAACGAGGAGCGTGTGCTCGACCGCTACGAGCTGCTCTACGATGCCGGCCTGGTCACGGAAGCCGGCGCGGCGACGGACAGCGGCGTGGCCGGCCTGGCCATGGCGCTCGACCACCGCCGCATCCTGGCCACCGGCCTGTCGCGGCTGCGCGGCAAGCTGAAATACCGGCCGGTGATCTTCGAGCTGATGCCCGAGCGCTTTACCCTGCTGGAGCTGCAAAGGTCGCTGGAGGCCCTGACGGGGCTGCGGCTGCACAAGCAGAACTTCCGCCGAGCTTTGGAGCGCACGGGCTTCGTGGCCCCGCTGGGCGAGATGCGCGAGGACACCGGCGGTCGGCCGGCGGCGCTTTACCGCTACGACCGCGACCAGTTCCGGTTCTCGCCGTCCCTGGGCCTGAGCCTGCCGCGGGCTTAAGGTTTTTGAACCACGAACCACACGAAAAACACGAACTTCGAGTGGTTCGGACCGTCTGCGCGAAGCGCCGAGCCTTTGTGTTGGCGCGCGCGATGGAGGACATTAAAGTGCGCTGCGCGCGGCCTCTCGTTCGTGTGGTTCGTGGTTCAAAATCTTACCTGCGAACGTCAGAGCCTGTCCGACAACCGGGCGGCTTGGGACATCCAGTTTTCGCGGGCGATGCGGCCGGGGCCTTCGACGCGCGACGACAGCCACGCCACGTGCTCGGGCGTCCAGCCGGCGACTTGCCAGAAGTGGTAGATGCCCAACTCGTTCAGCGCGCGCTGCGACGTTTCGGTGATGCCCGAGATCAGGGTCAGGTCGTCCGGCGCCCCCTTGGGCGTGTCCAGCCGCACCGGCGCCAGGCCGGAACCGGCCTGCTGCACCGCCGCCTCGACGCTTTCCGGCGTCATGGCGACCAGGCTGGAGACCCGGCCCTGCAGGCTGGTATCGACGTCGCGAATGATGGCGACATTGGCCGCGGCCATCTCGAAGCGCGCCGGCGCCGGCGTCGGCACATAGGCGGGTGCGCGGCCCGGCTGGGGCGCGGGCGCCGCGGCGGCCGCGGCTTCCGCCTTGAAGGGCACGACCACGCCCGAGGTGAAGGTTTCGGCGGCATCGAGCAAGGGCTCGCGCGCGTGTTCGAAGGCCGAGTGGTGGCTGACAGCGCGGCCGGCCAGCAGCCAACCGAGGCCGGCGCCGATGGCGAAGACCGCCAACATCAGGCCCAGGGATATCAGGATCAGGTCGCTCATCGCTTGGCTCCCTTGCGCGGGGCGGAACCGGCGCGGCGCGCGGCGAAGCCCGTCACCAGCCCCAAGCCGAGGGCGGCCAGCAGGAGCCAACGCAATTCGACGATCAGATACAGCATGCGCCCCCCTACTCGGCACGAACGGAAATAACGACGCGCTGGTTCAGCAACCGGCCCTGCGGCGTCGCATTGTCGGCGATCGGTGACGCCGCGCCATAGCCTTCGGCGTCGACGCGCGACGACGCGAGCCCACGTTTGACCAGGGCGTCGGCGGTCATCGCGGCGCGCGTCCTGGAAATGATCTGCTTGGCGGTCGGATCGCCGACATTGTCGGTATAGGCCGCCACCGTGATCTTCACGTCCTGCGGGCAGGTTTCGATGGCGCGATAGGCGTCGTCGAGCACGGCGGCGGCGCCCGGCGACAACTGGTAGGTGCCGGGCACGAAATCGACGCGGCGCGAACCGATGGCCTGCTTGATGCCGTCCTGGCAGGTCTTGGCCTCGCCGGACAGTTCGACCGTGTCGCTGGCCAGGCGCGCGCTGTCGCCCGCGACCGGCGGCGTGCCGGCCGACGACGAGGCGATGGTTGTGGCCTTTTCGCCGGCCACTTCGGGCGGCGTGGCGGGCGCTTCGGCAGAACCGCCCCAGGCCGGGATCTGCGCCATGGGGGCGGAGGCGCCGCCTTCGGGCATGGGCGGCGGCGCATTGACCGCGACCTGCGTGACGACGCCGTTGACGATCTGGCCACCCGGCAGGTCGGCTTGCGCCGCCGGGCTATGCGGCAGCGCGTTGGGGGCCAGGGTCTGGTGGATGTCGAGAACGGCGACGCGCGCCTGGGCCAGGTGTGCGTCGGAGGCGGGGCTGTCGGTGGTCGCGGTCAGTGTGACGCTTTGGCCCGATACATTGGCCTTGACGTCGGTCAGGCCCTTGGCCTTGAGCGTGGCGTCGACGCGCATCTGCACGTCGTGCTGGATGAGCGGCAGCGTCATGTAGAAGCCGCCGGCGCATACCAGCGCCAGGCTACACAGACCCGATAACCATACCCCCTTAGGCTTCACCGGACACCCCTCAGCACCGTCAAGACTTTGTTAACGACAGGTGTATCGCGGCAGCGCGGCATACGCAACGGGGCGCAGCAAAAAAGGGCATCCCGTCCAACGGGATGCTCTTTTTGGGCCTCCCCAGCTTGTCTGGGGAGGGGGACCGCCCTTCGCTAAAGCTTCGGGCGGCGAGCCGCGCAAGTGGCTTGCCACTCGAAGCTTTAGCGAAGGGCGGTGGTGGGGTATCTTGCTTGCGGTGCACCATAGCCCAAACAAAAGGGCGTCCCACGTGAGTGGGACGCCCGTTCTGTGCACCGTAAGCAAGAAACCCCTCCACCCCGCGCCTGAAGGAGGCGCGCGGTCCCCCTCCCCGGCATAGCCGGGGAGGACTGATTGGTTTAGCCCTCGCCGCCGATGGCGGCCTGAGCGGCGGCCAGGCGGGCGACGGGGACGCGGTAGGGCGAGCACGAGACGTAGGCCAGGCCGATCTTGTGGCAGAAGGCGATCGACGCCGGATCCCCGCCGTGTTCGCCGCAGATGCCCATCTTCATGTCCGGACGCTGTTGATTGCCCTTTTCACGGGCGATCTTGATCAGGGCGCCGACGCCGTCCTGGTCGAGGCTGACGAACGGATCCTTCTCGAAGATGCCCTTTTCGATATAGGGGTTCAGGAAGCGGCCCGAGTCATCGCGCGAGATGCCATAGGTCGTCTGCGTCAGGTCGTTGGTGCCGAACGAGAAGAACTCGGCCGTCTCGGCCAGCTTGTCGGCCAGCAGGGCGGCGCGCGGCAGCTCGATCATGGTGCCGGTCTTGTACTCGACCGACTTGCCACGCGCTTCGAACACCGCCTTGGCGATGCGATGCGTCATGGCGACCAGATTGGCCATTTCTTCACGGGTGGCGACCAGCGGGTGCATGATTTCGGGCTGGACGTCGCCGCCGGCTTCGACGCGGTCGATGGCGGCGTTGAACAGGGCCGACAGCTGCGACTCGTAGATTTCCGGGAAGGTGATGCCCAGGCGGCAACCGCGCCAGCCCAGCATCGGGTTGGTTTCGGACAGTTCCTTGGTGCGCTTGTAGAGCTTGTCCGCGCCGACGCCCGACAGGGCCGCGACTTGCGCCACGTCTTCCTCGGTATGCGGCAGGAACTCGTGCAGCGGCGGGTCCAGCAGGCGAATGGTCACCGGCAGGCCGTCCATGATTTCGAACAGCTCGGTGAAGTCCTTGCGTTGCATCGGCTCGATCTTGGCCAGGGCCTTGCGGCGGCCGGCCTCGTCGTCGGCCAGGATCATCTCGCGCACGGCGGTGATGCGGTCCTCGTCGAAGAACATGTGCTCGGTACGGCAAAGCCCGATGCCTTCAGCGCCGAAGCCCAGCGCCGTCTTGGCGTCGGCCGGGGTCTCGGCATTGGTGCGTACGGCGAGCGTCTTGTATTCGTTCGCCCAGGCCATGATCTGGTGGAAGTCGTCGGAGAATTCCGGTTCTATCATGCGCACCGCGCCCTTGATGATCTCGCCGGTCGAGCCGTCGAGCGTGATCAGGTCGCCGTGGCGGAAGGTCTGGCCGCGCGAGACGAATTCCGAGCGCTCGGCATAGATTTGCATCTCGCCGGCGCCGGACACGCAGGGCCGGCCCATGCCGCGGGCGACGACGGCGGCGTGCGACGTCATGCCGCCACGCGCCGTGACGATGGCTTTCGCCGCGTGCATGCCGTGGATGTCTTCGGGGCTGGTTTCATCGCGCACCAAGATGACGGCTTCACCGGCGGCCGAGAGGCGCACGGCGTCGTCGGCGGTGAACACGATCTTGCCCGAGGCCGCGCCCGGCGAGGCCGGCAGGCCCTTGGCGATGATGGTCTTTTCCGCCTTGGGGTCAAGCATCGGATGCAACAGTTGATCCAGGCTGCCCGGATCGACGCGCATCAGGGCTTCCTGCGGCGTGATCAGGCCTTCCTTGGCCATGTCGACGGCGATCTTCAGCGCGGCCTTCGAGGTGCGCTTGGCGTTGCGGGTCTGCAGCATGTAGAGCTTGCCCTGCTCGACCGTGAACTCCACGTCCTGCACGTCACGATAGTGGTTTTCCAGCGTGTCGACCGTGGTCTTGAACTGGGCGAACACTTCCGGCAGCGATTCTTCCATCGACGGGTTCTTTTCACCCATCTCTTCGCGCGACTTCTTGGTCAGGGCCTGCGGCGTGCGGATGCCGGCGACGACGTCCTCGCCCTGGGCGTTCAGCAGGAATTCGCCGTAGAGGCTGGAATCACCATTCGACGGATTGCGCGTGAAAGCGACGCCGGTCGCCGAGGTATTGCCCATATTGCCGAAGACCATCGACTGGATGTTGACGGCCGTACCCCAGTCTTCGGGGATGTCGTGCATCTTGCGATAGAACTTGGCGCGGTCGTTCATCCACGAGCCGAACACGGCCTTGACCGCGCCCCACATCTGTTCCTTGGGGTCCTGCGGGAAGTCGTGGCCGAGTTCCGACTTCACCATCGCCTTGTAGTCGGCGATGATCTTCAACCAGCCGGCGGCGTCGATATCGGTATCGACGGTGACGCCCAGGCGGTCCTTGTGGTCGTCGAGGATGTCTTCGAAGGCGTGATGGCTGACGTTCAGCACGACGTTCGAGTACATGGTGATGAAGCGGCGGTAGCAGTCCAGCGCAAAGCGCTTGTCGCCGGTCAGTTCGGCCAGGCCGTCAACGGTGGCATCGTTGAGACCCAGGTTCAGCACCGTGTCCATCATGCCCGGCATCGAGGCGCGGGCGCCGGAGCGCACGGAGACCAGCAGCGGGTTCTTGGTATCGCCGAAGCCCTTGCCCGTCACCTTTTCCAGGTTTTTCAGGCTGGTCTCGACCTCGTCGACCAGGCCGTCGGGCAGTTGCGAATTGTTCTGGAAGTAGTGGACACAGGCTTCCGTGGTGATGGTGAACCCGGCCGGGACCGGCAGGTTCAAGGACGACATTTCGGCGAGATTCGCCCCCTTGCCGCCCAGCAGCGCCTTCATCGACGCGTCGCCATCGGCCTCTCCGGCTCTGAAGGCATAGACCCAATGCTTCGACATGAACTTTCCCTTTTCATTGTAAAGCTAAATTTTAGAAAACAATCAGAGTCGATTGAATTGTATGATTTTTATCGCCTCTAATTTACGCAAGTTTACTGAGATCCGCTACCCCTTCCGACAGGGCGCAGACATTGGCCAACAGATTGAGACGACGGGCCCTCACAGCCTCGTTCTCATCATTGACCAGCACACCGTCGAGGAACGCGTCGACATTTTGCCGCAATGCAGCAATGCTTAGCAAGGCCTCGCGATAATTTTCGATGCGGAGATGATCGGCAACAGCGCGTTTCGTATCGCTCAGTTGCCCGATCAGCGCGCTTTCCACTTCCGGGGCGTCAGGTGCGGTTAACAGGTCGCCCGCCGGGCGATCCCACTTGGCGGCGGCCAGGATATTGGCGGCACGCTTGTGCACAGCGACCAGGTTTTCGCCCTGGTCGGACGCCTTGACGGCTTCAAGCGCTTCGATGCGATTGATGACGCGGACCACGTCGTCGTCCTTCAGCGCCAGCACGGCTTCGATGACATCGAGCGGCCGGCCTTCTTCGCGAAGCTGGACCTTCAGGCGATCAGTGAAGAAGTCGAGGATTTCGGTGCGAACCAGCTTGTGGTCGCGGAAGTGTGTCGGCGCCTTGTCCGCCAATTGGACGTACCAGACCTCTACGAGTTCCCCCAACGAGATGCGTACCCCCTGGTCGCGCAAGATACGTAGAATGCCAAGCGCCGAGCGACGCAGCGCATAGGGGTCCTTGGAACCCGTCGGCTTTTCATCGATAACGAAAAAGCCGACCAGGGTGTCGATCTTGTCGGCAAGCGCCACCGCCGCCGAGATCTTGGCGGTCGGGGCCGTGTCGTTCGGGCCTTGCGGCTTGTAGTGCTCGCGGATGGCGTCGGCGACTTGCGGTTCCAGCTTTAGCGCGTCGGCATAATAGCCGCCCATGACGCCCTGAAGTTCCGGAAACTCCATGACCATATGCGAGGCCAGGTCCGCCTTGGCGAGGCGCGCCGCTTTTTGGGTAAGCTCCACATCGGCGCCGATGTTTTCGGCGATATGACCGGCCAGAGCGGTAATGCGTTCGACGCGCTGCGCCATGGTGCCGAGCTTGACGTGGAAGGTGGTGCCCTTCAGCTTGTCCAGCCAGGCATCGAAATTGCCGGCGCGATTGTCTTCGTTCCAGAAGAAGACGCCGTCCGACAGGCGTGCCGACAAGACCTTGGCATTGCCGCGCTTGATTTCGGCACCGCCGTCGATCGCCTTCATATTGGCGGTCAGCAGGAAGTGGGCGGCCATCTTGCCGTCCTTGCCACGCACGGCAAAGTACTTCTGGTGCGTGCGCATCGAGGTCTTGATGACCTCCGGCGGCAAGGCCAGGAAACGCGGGTCCATGTCGCCTAGCAGCGGCACGGGATATTCGTTGAGGCCGGCGACCTCTTCGAGCAGGCCGTGGTCCTCGATCAGCTCGCAGCCGGCATCGGCGCAGAGATTGCGCGCGGCTTCGGCGATGATGTCCTGGCGCACCTTGTGGTCGAGGACGACGAAGTTGTCGGCCAGGGCCTTTTCATACGAGAAAAAGTCGCTGACGGTGAAGGGTTGGCCCGAGCTCAGGAAGCGATGGCCTTCGCTCTGGTTGCCGGCGACGAGGCCTTCCAGTTCGAACGGGATCACCGCGCCGTCGAACAGGAACAGGATGCGCTTCAACGGGCGCACCCAGCGGAAGCTCGACGTGCCCGAACGCATCGACTTGGGCCACGGGAAGCTGAGGATCACCTCGCGCAGCATCGGGCCCAGCACGTCGGCGGTCTTGACGCCGGGCTTTTCGATGCGCGCCATATAGACGCCGTTCTCGACGACCAGTTGGCCCTGCGTCAGGCCGACCTTGCGCAGGAAGCCGTCCAGCGCTTGCGGCGGCGCGCCTTCGCGCGGGCCCTTGACCTCTTCGCTGACGGCGGCGGTTTCGGCGGGCAGGCCTTCGACGCGCAACACCAGGCGGCGCGGTCCGACATAGCTCAGCGCGGCATCGAAGGTCAGGCCCGCGGCGGTCAGTTTTCCGCCCATCAGGCGCTCAAAATCACGCGCCGCCTGAAGCTGCATGCGGGCGGGAATTTCTTCGGACAGCAGTTCGATCAACAATTGAGGCATTACAGCGCCTTCCTAGGTTGGGAGGCGACGCCGAGTTCTTCCTGGCGCGCCCATTCCTGGGCGCAGGCCTTGCAGAGATCACGGATGCGGCCGATGTAGGATTGCCGTTCGGCGACCGCGATGGCGCCGCGCGCGTCCATCAGGTTGAACAGGTGCGACGCCTTCAGCACATGGTCATAGGCCGGCAAGACCAGCGGATAGCCCAGCGAGTTGGGCGCATTCAGGATGCGCGTGACATTGGCTTCCATATCCTCGAACTGCCGCTTCAGCGTGGCGACGTCGGAGGCTTCGAAGTTGAAGGCCGAGAATTGGCGCTCCTGCTCGCGGAAGACCTCGCCATAGGTGGTGCCGGCCTTGTTGAACTTCAGGTCGTAGACATTGTCGACGTTCTGCACGTACATGGCCAGGCGTTCCAGGCCGTAGGTCAGCTCGCCCGAGACCACGTCGACCTCGATGCCGCCGACGCCCTGGAAATAGGTGTACTGCGTCACTTCCATGCCGTCGCACCAGACTTCCCAGCCCAGGCCCCAGGCGCCGACGGTGGGGTTTTCCCAGTCGTCCTCGACGAAGCGGATATCGTGCAGTTGCGGGTCGAGCCCGATGGCCTTCAGCGAGCCGAGATAAAGGGCTTGCAGGTTCTCGGGGTTCGGCTTCAGGATGACCTGGTACTGGTAATAGTGCTGCAGCCGGTTGGGGTTTTCGGCATAGCGGCCGTCGACCGGGCGGCGCGACGGCTGGACATAGGCGGCCTTCCACGGCTTCTTACCGAGTGCGCGCAGGACGGTCGCCGGATGCAGGGTGCCGGCGCCGACCTCGAGATCGTAGGGCTGGAGAATGGCGCAGCCCTGTTCGGACCAGTAGGCGTGCAGGGTCAGGATCAAGTCCTGAAACGACAGCGGTTCTTGTGAAGACATCGAGTATCTATATCCGGCCGTAAAATTTGGCACACTCATAGAGGTGTCCCCGAAGCGCCGCAAGCCAAAAGCCTGTGCGATCCTGACAGAATCGGCGCTTGCTACGGCCTGAAGATTTCAAATGAAATTTCCGTTCCCGGCTCATATTACCCTCTCCCCGTGAAAACGGGGAGAGGACGAGAGCGGAACGAAGTGAACGCGATCGGGTGAGGGGCTAGAACGGTTGCCGCATTGGCCCCTCACCCGACCATCTGCACCCTAACGGGCTTGCTGGTCGTCCTCTCCCCGTTGCACGGGGAGAGGGTAAAAGGGGGCCAGCAGAATCCGATACCCCAGGTGAGTTTCAAGGAGCCTTTATTGTCCGCACACCGCAAAGGATCCGAGCTTGTCCAGGCGCTGAAAAAGCCGGCGTCTTGGCTGTTGCTGGGCCTGGGCTTTTCGGCCGGCCTGCCCTTCCTGCTGGTCGGCGCGACCATGGGCATGTGGCTGCGCCAGGCGGGCGTGACGCTGACCCTGATCAGCTTTCTCACGGGCATCGGCCTCATGTATGGGCTGAAGGTATTGTGGGCGCCGTGGATGGACAAGGTGCGTCTGCCCCTGCTCTATCGCTGGCTCGGCCAACGGCGCTCCTATATGCTGCTGGCGCAACTGTTGATCGCGGCGGGCCTGCTGCTGATGGCCGTGATGGGTCCGAAGCACGTCGGCGCCTTTATCGGTGCAGGCCTTCTGGTCGCCTTTGCCGCCGCGTCGCAGGAAATCGCGATTGACGCCTGGCGGGTCGAGGAGACGTCGAGCGAGGCCGACCAGGCCTTAAATCCCAGCCTTTACAGTTTCGGCTACCGCACCGGCAATCTGGTCACCAGTTCGCTGGCCCTGGTCCTGGCCGACGCCATCGGCTGGCCGGGCGCCTATGCCGTCATGGCCGCATGCCTCATCGTCGGCGTCGTCTCGACGCTGCTGGCGCCGCGCACGGTGACCGAACTGCGCGAACGGCCGGCGCAGAGCGTGCGGCAATTATTGATCGAGCCGTTCCTGGCCTTTATCCGCGAGCATGCCGGGGCAGCCGCCGTGATCCTGGCCTTCGTCGCGCTCTATCGCCTGCCCGACTATGTGCTGGGGCCGGTGGTCGGCCCGATGTATACCGACACCGGCCTGTCCAATACGGCGGTGGCGGCGCTGCGTGGCTCGCTGGGCCTGGTGGTTTCCTATGCCGGCATTGCGTTGGGCGGAGGCTGCGTGCTGTGGCTGGGGCTTGAGCGCGCCCTGTGGCTGGGCGCGGCGACAACGATCGTCAGCAAGCTGGGCTTTGCCTGGCTGTCGCTGGCCCACGGGAGCCTTCCCGTCTTCGCGGCCGTCCTGGCCGGCGACGACCTGTCCAACGGCATTGCCGAGACGGCGATGATTGCCTTCATGACGCGGATGACCGGGCGCGACTTCACCCTCACCCACTATGCGCTGATGTATTCGGTGATGGCCTTTACCGGCAAGATCCTGAAGATGTTTTCCGGCCAGGTGATCGACGCCATGACGCCACATCTGGGCCTGTTCCCGGCCTATGCCGCCTTCTTTGCCGGCTGCGCAGCATTAGGCGTGCCCGCGCTCGCGATATTGTGGTCCGTGCGGCGAAAAGGCGTATTTGCTGCTGACTGAAACGGGTGTAGCCTTCCGCTATCGCACATGAACCATCGCAGGGTGTGCATCATGAAGACCATCACCAATACCTTTATCCGCATCGCCGACGACAGTCCGGCGCAGCAAGGCCTAGTCCCGAAACTGAAGGACGGCGCCGAGCCCAGCCTGGCGCGGCGGCACTACGACCTGTTGATCAACCATCCCTACGAATACGATATCGACAGCTTCAATTTCGAGATCTTCTGCCAGAAGAACCATATCGACGAAGCCGATCAAGACAGTCATCGCGCCGACTTTTTCAGCAAGGGCCATCCGTGCATGCGCGCCTCGCCCCTGACCAAGACCCACGGTTGGGGCGCGCACTATAACGGTGCGGGCAAGATCGCCATTTATCCCGTCGATTCCGTCGCCTATCAAAAACTACTCAACGATCCCGGCAATACCGTCGAGATGGCCATGCGTAGCGCGCGGCCGGCGTCTACCTCAGCCCAGCCGGCAGGGCGCGACCCAGGCGCCCGGCCACACAAGCTGCATTCGGCGGCCTAGAGCCTGCGCCTCGTCATCGCTGTAGCAGAGCGCAAAGCACGTGGCGCCCGAGCCCGACATGCGGGCAAACAGGGTTTCCGGCTGCGCCGCCAGGCTATCGAGCACCTCGCCGATCACCGGCTGCATCGCCACGGCCGGCGCCTGCAGGTCGTTGCGCGTTTGCGCCAGGAATGTCGTTAATCCTTCAATATTGACAATATCTTCCGCCACCGCGTCCAGACGGGAAAATTGGCCATGCGCGTCGAAACGGCGATAGACCTCCGCTGTCGCGCAGGCGACGCCTGGATTAATCAAAACCCCCGGCACGCAGGGCGAGGAAACAGGCGTCAAACGCTCGCCATAGCCTTCGGCCAGGGACGATCTCGCCCACAAGCACATGACGCCGTCGGCGCCGGTCTTGGCGGCGATGGCGCCGAGCGCCTCGTCATCCATGTCCGGCGCATAGGTCTCACGCAGCAGATGCAGGACGGCGCCGGCATCGGCACTGCCCCCACCGAGGCCCGAGGCGATCGGCAGGTTTTTGACGAGATGAATGGCGTGACGATCGACGCGACAGCCGGCGGCGGCCTCGAAGGCGCGAACCGCCTTGAGGATCAGGTTGTCCTCGCCCGTCCCCAAGCCCTCGGCGAAGGCGCCAGACAGGCTCAACCCCGGCCTCAGCGTTTCCGCCGAAGCTTCTGTTTCAGAAAATGAAACCTCATCGCCGATATCAGCGAACATCACCAGGCTTTGCAGCGGGTGATAGCCGCGCGCATCCGGTCCGGCGACGTGCAGATATAGATTGACCTTGGCTGGCGCCAGCCGTCTCGACGTCACGGCTTCTTGGTGGCGGCGCCGTCATTGAAGGCCGTCGCCTGGCCGTTCGCCGCCTTGTTGTGCATGTCGGCCGCCATCACCGCGGTATTGGCGTCGATCTTGCGGCGCACGCTGGCCAGTTCCTTGCCGGTCGCCTTCAGTGCCAGCACGCGCGACCATTCGTAACCGGCCTCGGCATTGCGGCCCATCGCCTTGTAGACGTCGCCCAGGTGGTCATTGACCTCGGCGTCGGACGGATCGAGCTGGACCGCCTCTTCGATGAAGCCCAGCGCCTCGTCGTATTGGCCGAGCTTGTAATAGCCCCAGCCGAGGCTATCGATGACCGCACCCGACTTGGGCTGCAACTGCAGGGCCCGGCGGACCAGGTCCATGCCTTCCTGGATATGCTGGCCCTGGTTGATCCAGCCATAGCCCAGGAAGTTCAGCACTTCCGGACGATCAGGCGCCAGGGTCTGGGCCTGCTTGATCGCGACCTCGGCCTTGGGCCATTGGTCGAGGCTGTCATAGACCATGGCCTGCAGGAAGCGCGCCTGCCAGGTGAAGTCGGCGTCGCCGGCGCGCTTGATGCGGCCGTCGAGCACGGCCAGGGCCTCGGGGTCCTTGTCCTGGGCGTGCAGGATGTCGGCCTTTTCGATGATGAAGGAAAGCGAGTCGGGCTGACGCGCCAGAACCTGGTCGACCAGGTTCAGCGCTTCGGGCAGTTGGTCGCGGGCGCGCATAGCCCAGACACGGCGCAGGGTCGCTTCGCTATAATAGGGTGAGTCCGGTGCCACGGCGGCCCAGGCGGCGTCGGCGGCGTCGTTGTTCTTCAGCTCTTCCTCGATCTGGCCGAGGAAGATGCGCGCGCGCTCGGGCGCCGGGTCGAGGTAGAGCGACAGGCGAACATTGGCCAGGGCCATTTCGGTGTCATTGCCGCTGAAATAGAGGGTCGCCGACAGGAACAGGGCTTGCGCTGTGCTCTGGCGCAGATCGGGCAAGGGCGGCGGGGCGCCGTTTTTGTTGAGGCGATCGAGCGCCTGCTGGCTCGACGGGTCCGACGCCTGCTGGCTGATCGTGGTCCAGATCGCCTTGGCCTCGTCGCGGCGGCCCTGGCGTTCCAGGAAGTTGGCATAGTCCGGCCCGAAGATCACCGCGGCGGCGCCCGGTTGATACAGGGCCTTGTAGTCGGCCTCGGCGGCGTCGGGATGGCCCTTGATCTCGTTCAGGCGGGCGCGATCGAGCTTGATCAGATAGCTCATCAGGCGGTTGCTGTCCGACGCCTGGGCCGCGGTATCGCCGCTTTCGTCCAGCGCCTTGTCCCACTGGCCATTCATCGCCTGGATGTAGGGCTTGATCATCTGGGCGCTGCGCTCGGTGCCGTCGGTCTTGAGCACGGCGTCGATTTCGCGCTCGGCGACGGCGGCATGGTTGTCGCGCACGGCGCGGATGGCGCTGATCATATGAACCATCAGCTGCGAGGTCGTTGTCGATCCGGCGCCGGGGCCCAGATCGGCGGCCTGGTCGATGTCGCCGTTCAGGATACTGACCAGGAAGGCCTTCTGGCGCAGGTCGACATTGCCGGGGTCATAGGCGACGGCGGCGCCCATGCGCAGCGACGCGGTGGCGACATCGCCCTGGGTCATGGCGAAACGGCCGACCAGGTAGTTGCGATAGGCGCCGCGATAGTCGGTGGTCGAAGGCACCTCGGCCGTCGCCGCGGCCGTCTTTTTCACCGTCGCTGCCTGGGCGCCGGGAACGATCGCGAGAGCCAGCATCACGACAGCCAGAGCGGACATTTGTGAGCCGAAACGGCCCGAAGAACGATTGAACACTATGACTCCTGCCTCGGACACGCGCGTGTGTCCCATTTGGGGAAGACTATCGGGTTTGTACGGCTAACTCAACACATGGGGATAAGCAATAATGGGGCCATCCCTCCACGGCAAAAAGCGGCACAAAAGCGTCGGCGCCACGCCGATTAGGCAATCGATAGGCGACGCCCCAAATATGGGCGAATTAAGACCGGTTTATTGCGCAAAGCGCAGGGCTTGTGGCAATTTCAGGAGGATATTTTGACTTTGCCCGGCTTTGGCAAGCATCAAGTCGCGATCATCTGAACAGGCCGGCAAGGAGGCCCAATAGTCTTGCGGCTCCGTCTCTTCCTGGCCCAAAACCGAAGCGACCGGCCCCGACAGCGTGGCACTTTGGGCCGTGACGGAATCGTCCGCACCGATAGCGAGTGTCATCTTGAACGAGACGTTTGCACTGGAGGAACTTGTATCGCCTCCTCCCGCGGACGCTCCGTGCGCAGCGCTCACAGTGCCTTCAATATCAATGCGGGATCCATCTCTGAAGGCGTAGCCCTGTATCAGGGCATAGTGATCATTCTGGGAGACAAAGCCCACCACCTTCTGAACTTGCTGCGCATCGTCAAGGTCAATTGGGTCGATCGTCGCCGTCATGGTTGTCCCATCTCCGAATACCAATCTCAGAGGCGGCGTCTTTTTATTGACGCTGGTGCCACCGGCAAGGTCGCTTGACAACCCTGGCAGCTTTGCACTCAACAAATGATTTCCAAGCGGAAAGTCGGCCTTATGGGCCGCCGCTTCACTTTTCTGTCGACTCTCCGCCTTGCAATTCGCAGAAAAAGTCATGGTCAGCGTATCGAGGGAGCTCTTGCTCATGTTGAGCATTTGTTGCCCTCCACCACCGGCACTTCCCGAGCCTCCGCCCGAACCTCCCCCACCGTTGCCCAGCTTGAACCATAAGGTATTGGCGTTCACCGACGCACCACCGCCCATGGTGAGAGAAAAATCGATTTTGGACGAGAATTGGGTATCGCCGCTCGATTTACCACCTCCCGATTTCCCTCCCGACGCCGTATTGGGCTTCAGAAGCCTTATGGATTGCTCGCCCCCACCCGTCGGCTCATTTACCGCAGTCTGGGCGTCCGTGTGAGACATATGCGGCGCACCGCTACGCTTCTCAACGCTCGTATTGCTTCGATCGATTCCAAGAAGACCGCCGTCAATTATCTCGTCAAGCTTCAAACTTCCTTCTAAATCGACTCCGCCCTTGTCGACACTGCCGCAGAAGAGATCGCCATACTTTTCGTGCGTGGTGTCGTCTTTCGTCTCCATGTCGTCGATAAATTTTTTGAGATTCCGAGAATAATTAAGATCAAAGTTGTGGTCCTGAGACGCATTCACCTGTTCCGATATTGCCAGCGATTGTGAATAGCTGTCACTCGGTTGAGCGGCATTGGGAGTCGTGGCGCTGGTGGGAAGTGGCTTGTTGATATGGACATGACCGCCTTTATAGTCGATCGGAGATGACAACGTCTCTGACGGGGCGAAGCTTTGATTGTCGGTAATCATGACTTCTAAATCTACCGAAACGACAAATTCGTTTTCTTTCAGATGGCTCCAAAGAACTTGCTTGGGGCCCGCTCTCGAAACACCATTTGAATTATACTGACTTGCCTCGTAACTCCGCCATATCTCGCAATCGATATGATCGACAATCCTCTGTATGGTCGGGGCGGGAAGTGGATGCCGTCCCCCTGCTCCGGTCTTGGAGTCATTATCCAGACCGAGCTTCGGTGTCGACATGCAGCCCGTCAATAGTGCCGCCAAGCCTGCTAAAATCAGGCCTATCCGCATGCGCTTTGCGCTATCGCTCTTCATCGCCGTCCCGCCCCGCTCAGAAGGATGAGATGCGCGCCCACCGCTGCATTATTCCTTCATTTAGGAAATATTTACCATTTCTCAAACCTTGAGTCGAGCACGTACAAAAAACACCCGCTCGAAGCGAGTTTCCGCAGAGAGATCGCGGCCGGCTGACGCCGCCCTACATATTCGGATAGTTGGGACCGCCGCCGCCTTCGGGGGTGGTCCAGACGATATTGTTCGTCGGATCCTTGATGTCGCAGGTCTTGCAGTGGACGCAGTTCTGGGCGTTGATCTGGAAGCGCGGCTTGCCGGTGTCGATGCCGACCACCTCATAAACCCCCGCCGGGCAGTAGCGCTGCGCCGGCTCGGCATATTTCGGCAGGTTGATGTCGATCGGAATGCGCGGGTCCTTGAGCTTTAGGTGGACCGGCTGGTTTTCCTCGTGGTTGGTGTTGGAAATGAAGACCGAGCTGAGCTTGTCGAAGCTCAGCACGCCATCGTACTTCGGGTAGGTAATGGGTTTGCACTCGGCCGCCGGCTTCAGCGAATGGGCGTCGGACTTGCCGTGCTTCAAACTACCCGTGCCGCTGATCAGGCTGAATCCGCCCAGCAGGTTGGTCGCGGTCATTTCAAGGCCGCCGAGCAGCGTGCCGAGATTGGTGCCGAAACGGCTCATCAGCGGCTTGACGTTGCGCACCAGCTTGAGTTCCTTGGCGACGTCGGAATGGTCGTAGGCCGACTGGTAAGCCTCGAGCACCTTCGGCGCCTCGCCCGAACGGATCGCCTTATAGGCCGCATCGGCCGCCAGGATCCCCGTCTTCATGGCATTGTGCGAACCCTTGATGCGCGGCACGTTGACGAAGCCGGCCGAACAGCCGATCAGGGCGCCGCCCGGGAAGACCAGGCGCGGCACCGACTGGAAGCCGCCTTCGTTGATGGCGCGGGCGCCGTACGAGACGCGCGTGCCGCCCTCGAGATGCTCGGCGATCACCGGATGGTGCTTCAAACGCTGGAACTCATCGTAGGGCGATAGGTACGGGTTCTTGTAGTTCAGATGGACGACGAAGCCCACGGCGACATAGTCGTCGCCGAAGTGGTAGAGGAACGACCCGCCACCGGTCTTGTCGTCGAGCGGCCAGCCCAGGGTGTGCTGGACCAGGCCCGGGCGGTGCTTGTCGTGAGGCACCTTCCAAAGTTCCTTCAGGCCGATGCCGTATTTCTGCACGTCGGACTTGGCGTCGAGCTCGAACTTTTTGATGACCAGCTGGCTCAGCGAACCGCGCGCCCCTTCGGCCAGCAAGGTGTATTTGGCGCGCAGTTCCAGGCCCGGCTGGTAGTCGGGCTTTGGGTTGCCCTCACGGTCGATGCCGAAAACGCCGGCGACGACGCCGGCCACGGAGCCATCGGCCTCATAGAGCACTTCCGAGCAGGCCATGCCGGGATAGATCTCGACGCCCAGGCCTTCGGCCTGTTCGGCCAGCCAGCGCGCCAGGTTGCCGAGGCTGGCGATATAGCAGCCGTGATTGTCCATGTAGCCGGGCTTGGGCAGGGCCGAGATATCCATCGATCCTTGCGGGCCGAGATAGATGAACTTGTCCTTGTTCACGGCCGTTTCCAGCGGCGCGCCCAGCGCCTTCCAGTTGGGAAACAGCTTGGCCAGGCCCGAGGGATCGATGACCGCGCCCGACAGGATATGGGCGCCGATTTCCGAGCCCTTTTCCAGCACGGCAACGGTGATCTCGCTGCCGTCCTTAGCCGCCTGCTGTTTCAGGCGGATCGCCGCCGCAAGGCCCGCCGGCCCGCCCCCGACGATCACAACGTCGTATTCCATGGACTCGCGCGCGACCTCGGTATCGGCCATCCAGTCTTCTCCTTAGGCCCTAGCGAGCCCGTTCTTTTTATGGCACAAGCGCCCGATGTCCCCCGCCGATGATCTGTACAAGGAGCTTGAAAGCTATCTCGGCTTTCTGATCGATCACGGTTTGGACGACGCCTATGAGGCGGACCCTATTAATCGGACTCTCGCCGAAAATAAATCGACATTTCAACGTGCCGCAGCGTCACAGGCGCAAAAAACCGTGACGGGCGTGGCCGCGGTGGCGCAGGTCTCCGCCTTGCGGCCCGCCGCCCTGGCGCACCTCGACCTTGCCGCCCTGCTCGCCGAGGCGAAACAGCGCGCAAACGCGGCGCGGACGCTGGACGCGCTCTATGCCGAGGTCGAAGGCTTTTCGAGCCTGCCGGTCAGCCACGAAGGCGGCCGCGGCCTGGTGCGCGGCCGCGGTTCGCTGACGCCCGAACTCCTGGTCATCGGCGAAAGTCCCGATGCCGACGAGGATGCGGCGGGCGAGGCCTTCGCCGGCAAGGCTGGCCGCATGATGGACCAGGCCTTGAAGGCGGCGGGCGTCCTCGACAGGACCTATCTGTCGGCCTGTTCGTTCTGGCGCGCCGCCGGCGGACGGCCCCTGACGGCCGAAGATATTTCACTGGCCGCCCCTTTCCTGGCCGGCATGATCCAGATCCTGAAACCCAAGGCCATCCTGGTATTGGGGTCGGCCGCGGTCAGTGCCGTGCTCAATGTCGACCAGCCTTTGCGCACCCTGCGCGGCCGGATCGTCAGCTATACGGGGGCCGAGCCGCACATTCCCGTAGCGGCGTCCTACCCGCCGGCCTTCCTGTTGCGCCAGCCCCAGGCCAAAGCCATGTTATGGGCGGATCTTTTGGCGATCACAGCAAAACTGTAATATTGGGCAGGTGTAAAATACCCCGCCAAGCAGAAAATCACCGCGTCTAGAGATGTGAGTCAACGCTTATTGGGCGAATTAAGGCGCAAGCGTGGCTTGGGTTTCAAGCTTTTGTGAGCCCCAATTGATTTGTCCACAGACCCCTTACAGGCGATAAGACATGGGCGGGACATGGTTAGGCAATCCTTGCTGCCTTGCGGGAAAATTAATCTTTGATAAAGTCTCTTCAGCCAACCTTTGGCGAAAGACTGTCCGACCGTCGGCACGGTTCCTGCAACCGTGAGACAAAGTTTGGCGCGCATCCGTCCAAAAGGGACATGAAGGCCTAAGGCCCATGCGCATATAGAAGGGTGTCGTTTTGACCTCACGCCTGACCGGTGACCGGAAAACGCGGGCTTTGCTGTCCCGGATTTCCCTGTCTGTCCTGGCCACCGTGCTAATGGCGTCCAGCCCCGCCTGGGCGGCGCCGGACCACAAGACCCATGCCGCCGATTCCGCATCCGCCGACGGCGACGACGCGCCGGTGAAAGCGTCCGGTTCCAAGACATCTGCAAAGGCCGGCGCCAAGGCGCCCCCGGCTCGCCACAGCGAAATCCTGAACGGCGACGACGATGCCGCGCCGAAAAAGAAAACCGCGAAGGTGGCGGACGCCGATGGCGACGCGCCGCACGGCAAGAAGGCCACCCCCGACCGCATTCAGCTGGCCGACGACGACGCCAAGCCGGCCAAGGGCAAGAAGACCGCCACCAAGCTGGCCGACGCCGACGAGGACCTCGTCAAGGGCGCTGTGACGAGCATGCACGGCAAGGCCGGGGCGAGTAAGGCTGGGCACGATGACGACGACGCGGCGCCGGTAAAAGGCAAGAAGACGACCAAGCTGGCCGACGCGTCCGACGATGACGCGCCGGTCGCCAAGGGCAAGAAGACGGCTAAGGCCACGGATGACGGCGACGACGCCCCGGTGAAGGGCAAGAGCGCGCACGCGACAAAGCTGGCCGACGTTTCGGACGACGATGCGCCGAAGGCGACTGCCAGGGGCAAGAAGTCAAAAGCCGTGACGGACAAGGCCGACGACAGCGATGACGACGCCCCGGTCAAGGGCCATAAGGCGACCAGGCTGGCCGCGGCGGACGACGACAGTGACACCCCGGTCAAGTCGAAGAAGGGCGCCCACGCCAAGGCCGAGGCGGCCGAAGACGACAGTTCCGACGACGACAGCGACGACACGGCCGGCTTCTACAAGAAGGTCCACGGCAAGCTGGTCCTGGTCAGCGAAAAGGACATCGTCAAGCTGCGCCTGGTCCACCACCGCATGGTGCCGGTCAATAACGGCCCCTTCTATCACAAGGTCCACGGCAAGGCGGTCCGCGTAACGACCTTGGCCCTGGCCGCCTTCCGCAAGGCCCATGCGCCGGAAGCCGACCCCAATGTCACGGCCCTGGCCGCCGCGGCCCACGCCATGACCACCGGCACGCTGATGCCGGCCAAGTTGTCGGTCGTCACACCGATGCAGAAGATGACGCAGCCCCATCTGATGCCCGGTGCGGCGCCGAACCCGGTGCGCACCGCGCTCGACGAGACGGCCAAGGCCGCCTCGACGCCGCTGGTCACGCTGGCCGCCGTCACGGACGCGCTGACCAAGCTGCCGCAATCGGTGTTCAATACGCCGGGCGCCACGTCCGCCGCCGCCCAGGCCAGCAGCAGTTCGTCGTCGCAGGTCCCGGCCGCGCCGGCCGCCCCCATCCCCTATACAGCGTTGGCCGGCCAGACGAATAACAGCCACGGCAGCCTCAGCCCGACGGACGCCGCCTTCTACCAGACCGCCTTCTCCCAGATCGACAGCGGCGATTTTACCGCCGCCGAGGCGACGCTGGCCCAGGTCAATGACAAGAGCCTGGTCGGCTATGTCGAATACCACAAGCTGGCCAACCCGGCCTATTCGGCGTCCTACGAAGAACTGACGCAATACCTGACGCAATATGGCGACCAGCCGATGGCCATGCGCGTCTGGGCCTTGGCCAAGCGCAAAAAGCCCTATGGCGCGCCCGATCCGGCCTATCCGTCGCTGATGGGCTCGGCGTCAGCCGCTCAGAACGTAGCCATCGCCGATGCCGACAAGGCCGTAATCAGCGGGACGAATAGCGGCATGGCCGTTAACGGCGTGCCGCTGGTCGGACACACCACGCTGGACGCGCCCGCCCAGCAACCGGGCACCGGAATCGACGGTGGCGCGCCCAAGCTCGACACGCTGGATTCGGACCTGACGCCGAAGTCGGCGCGCTCGGCCTATAATAACGGCCAGTACGACATGGCGCTCGGCTTGGCGCGCAAGATCGGCGACCATTGGGTGGCCGGCCTCGCCAACTGGCGGCTGAAGCACTATGCCGACGCCGAGGCCGAGTTCAAGTTCGTCAGCACCGATCCATCGCGCGACGCCTGGGGCCAATCGGCCGGCGCCTTCTGGGCGGGCCGCTGCGCCGACAAGCTGAACCAGGGCGACGAGGCCCAGACCTTCTACAAGATCGCCGCGTCCTTCCCCTTCACCTTCTATGGCCTGGTCGCCGAACAAAAGCTGGGCGTGACGCCGGCGGTGATCCTGGCCAAGCGCGGCCAGACGCCGACATTCGCGCCCGACACGCGCCAGGTCCTGACGGCCAGCCTGACCGATGACTTCGCCTGGACGCATAACAATGCCCAGGCGCAACGCCTGTCGGCCCTGGTCCAGATCGGCCGCGCCCGCGACGCGCAAGCCGAGGCCCAGTCGGCCGTGCAGCGCGCCGGCGACGGCACCGAGCGCGACCATTGGCTGGCGCTGGCCGCCTACAACCATATCGAGGTCAGCCAGCTTCACGCCACCGACCACCTGTTCGACGCGACGCGCTATCCGGCGCCGACGATCAAGTTGAAGAGCGGCTATGCGGTCGACCGCGCCCTGTTGTTCGCCGTTGCCCGCCGGGAAAGCAAGTTCAACACCAAGGCCCATTCGCCCGCCGGCGCCTACGGCCTGCTGCAACTGATGCCGGGCACGGCGGCTCTGCTGGAGAACAATTCGAAGTTCAACAGCCATCCGGACATGCTGTACCAGCCGACGGTCAATATGCGCGTCGGCCAGGAATATATGCAAAAGCTGCTGGACGGCCCGGTGGTCGGCGGCGACCTGATCCGGCTGATCGCCGCCTATAACGGCGGCCCGGGCCCGGTGAAGGACGCCGTGGCGCAACTGGGTTCGGACTCGAACGACTCGATCCTGTTGATGGAATCGATCCCGGTCGCCGAGACGCGCCAATATGTCGAGGAAGTCGCCGCCAACTACTGGATCTATCACCAGATCCTGGGCGAGCCGAACAAGACCCTGGCCCAGGCGGCGGCCGATAACCAGGTGCTGGTCGCCGGCCCGGCGCCGGCGCCCGCCACGAAGACCCTCGCCGATGCCGACGAAGACCACGGCGGCCCGGGCGCGGCGAACTAGGGGTTCATCCATCCGAGCCTCTCCTCCCCTGCGAAGCGGGGGAGGTGGCGCAAGTGCGAGCGATAGCGAAGCCTTGCGACGGAGGGGGCTTTGAAGGACACGAAAGCTTTGGGATAAAGGAGGGACGGCGCGCTGCAAGGCCCCCTCTGTCACGGGGCTGCATGCTGCGCACTTGCTTCCGCGCCACTGCCAACGGGGCGTCCCGCTCCCCCGCTTCGCCAAGAGGCTCGCAGTGGAGGAGAGCCGGAGAGGCTCGGAGCGCTTACTGGCCCGACGTATCTTTCTCGGCGTGCTGGTCCAGTTCTTCGGCGGTGCAGGCCAGCTCCGGATGCAGGCGGGTGACCCAGACGGGCTCGATATAGCGGCCGCCGTCCCAGAAACCCGGCACGCAGTCGGTGGGATCGGGGCCGTTGCCATCGCCCAGCGAGAGCGAGATGGCGAGGGTTTGCGAGCGTTCCTTCGGTATCCGGTAGCGGCCATGGTCGACCGTGTTGCCGCCGTAGTTCGATTGGCCGACGGCGACGCCCAGCGTACCGTCCTTGCCGATCGGGATCAGGGTCGACACATATTCGCTGCTGTAGCCATTGCTGCCGATGCTGACCCCGGCCGAACCGTGGATCTGGCGAAGTGCGGCGGCAGCATCGGTGCCATTGCCGCTGGCGCTGGTGGTGCCGTCGGCATTGGCCTCGGCCTGCGGCGAATGATCCAATCTCGGCGCATCGGCGACCCAGGCCTTGACCTGCTGGTCGGTGGTCATCGGCGTGCCGGTCGAGGTCGGGGCGGCAGACGCGGCCGGCGTGGCGGGCGCCACATTGGAGGGCGGCGTGGCGACGGCGGCCGGCGTGGTCACCACCGTTTCGTCCGAGCTCTGGGCGGCAGCCGTGCTTTGCGCCTGGGCGTGAGACGCCGCGAGCGCCATGCTGAGAGCCAATACGGATACGATACGAAACGCGGTCATTGGGAAAGCTCCTGAACGAAGCACTTTTGCTACTGAATTAAGGCGCGAATATATCAATCACGCAAGCGGTTGATTTTTCCGTCGGTCACTGGGAGATATCGACCATGTCGCCGCACGATTATGTGTCCCTGGGGGTCTTGTCCATCGTTGTCGCGCTATTGTTGTGCACGCTGGTTGTCCAGGCCCTGACCGGCGTGCCGCCGGCCGCGTCGAACGCCACCGAAGCCGCCGATATCATAGCATTGCTGAAGACAACGGACTTGCGCGAGGACGCGGTGATCTACGAGCTCGGCGCCGGCTGGGGTTCGCTGGTCATAGCCCTGGCCCGCGCCTTTCCCGGCGCCGAGATCCGCGGCGTCGAAATTTCGCCCCTGCCCTTTTGCGTGGCCTGGCTGCGCACGCGCGCCATGCCCAATGTCAGGCTGATGCGCAAGAGTTTTTACGACTGCGACCTGAGCGACGCCAATGCGGTCACCTGCTACTTGATGACGCGGTCGATGCCAAAACTGGGCGCCCGGCTGGATCAACAACTCAAGCCAGGCACGCCGGTCGTGGCGCTATCCTTCTGGTTTCGCGAGCGGCAGGTGACGGCTTCGCGGGACAGCGCCGGCCTCCTGGGAGCGGCGGCGCTGTATCATTGGCCGGCACGGAGTGACGAGCCTAGCCCTGCTTCACCACCGGCGGCTTTGGCGGAACCCCCAGCACATAGAGCCAAAAGCGCACCATCCGCCTGACCAGCGCCACGCGCCACCCCTTGAAATGAAAGCGTCCGGCGCCGGTCACCAGGGTCGCCGCCAGCGGGCGTAGCCGCGCCCGGCCCAGCGCCATGGCCAGCGCCACATCCTCGAACGCCGTCTGGTCCTTGTAGCCGCCGGCGGAATCGTAGAGCGGCTTGGACAGCAACAGGCCGTGGTCGCCCGATGGCAGGGCCAGCCAGCGCGCCCGCATAGCGACCGCGTCGGCCCACATTTTCGACAGGGCGGACGCATCGTCGAACTTCAGCTCGAAATAGGCGGCGCGCAGGGGGAAATGCTTCATGTGCCAGCGTACGGCGTCGAGCCAGCCCTCGCCCAGCTGCGAATCGGAATGCAGGATCATCAGCCAGTCGCCGCGCGCCGCCTTGCAGCCCTGCCACAATTGCAGGCCGCGCGCGTGGTCGGTGCGGATGATCTCGCAGCCGGTCGAGTCGGCGATTTCCAGCGTCGAGTCCTGCGAACCGCCGTCGACGATGATGACTTCCTTGATCAGGCCTTCGACCACGCCCGGCACCAGCGAGGACAGGGTCCGCGCCAGGTGGTCTTCAGCATCGAGGGTGGGGATGATGATAGAGATCAAGGGAACAGCCTTACCGGTTTAACTCATATTTCCAAGTCACTTGTGACTTGGCAAGGGCAAGCGCCCGCCGCGCACGTTTGCGCGAGCCCGCGCGGCGCTTGAGCGCACTAACGTGTGAAGACTGCAACCAGTTCGACATGGCTTGACCACAGGAACTGATCGATCGGGGTGACGCTGTCCAGTGCAAAGCCGGCATCGGCCAGGATGCGGGCGTCGCGCACGAAGGTTTGCGGGTTACAGCTGACGGCGACGACGCGGCCGACCTTGGAGCGGGCGATCTGCGTGGCCTGGGCCTCGGCGCCGGCGCGCGGCGGGTCGACCACCACCGCATCCAGGCCGCGCATTTCTTCCGCCAGCAAGGGCTTGCGGAACAGGTCCTGCGTCGTCGCGGTGATCAATTTCAGGCCCGGCGCCGTGGCGATGGCGCGCTTCAGGGCGGCGACCGCTTCAGGCGCGCCATCGATGGCCGTGACCGACGCCACCTCGGCCAGGGGAAAGGTAAAGGTGCCGGCGCCGCAGAACAGGTCGGCGACACGGGCAGCACCCGCGACCGCCTGCTTGACCAGGCCCGTCATGGCGGCCTCGGCCTGCGGCGTCGCCTGCAGGAAGGCGCCGGCCGGCAGGTCGACGGTGGCCTGGCCGAAGCGGACGCGGGCCGGACGCGCGCCGTAAGCGATTTCGCCGCCGATGGTGACGCGAGCGAAGTCCGCCTCGCCCGCCGCCATGGCCACCGTCATGCGCGCATCGGCGGACAGCCCGCCACTCTTGCCGCGCTCGATGCCGGAAATGTCGATGTCGAGCCCGGTCTGCGAGACGGTGACGTGCAAAATCGGCGCCGATTTTGGGTGCTCGAACAGGCCCGCCGCCAGAGCCTTCAGCTGCGGCAGGGCATTGACGATGGCCGGGTCGGAAATCGGACAGACGTGGATCGGTACCAGGTCCCAGGAACGGCGCGCCTTGAAGCCGATCTCGACCGCTTTGCCAAGCTTGCGGGCGTGCAGGCCGACGCGACGGCGGCTATGCAGGGGCGTGGTGATAATGGGGTTGCAGGCGACGTCGAAGCCCGCGCGGTCGAGCATGGTCTGGACCAGGCCCTGCTTCCAGGCGCTATAGGCGGTCATGTCCCACTGCTGCAGCGAACAGCCGCCGCAGCTTTCGAAGTGCGGGCATGGGGGCGTGACGCGGTCAGGGCTGGCTTCGAGTATTTCGATGACCCGGTTGTGGCGCTTGCCGCTGCGATCCTCGACGGAACGGGCGCGCACGCGCTCGCCCGGCAGGGTCAAGGGCACGGGACGGCCGTCAATGGTTAAACCATCGCCCTGGTGTCCCACCTTCTCGATAATCGCTTCGAAATCCATACGCCTCTACTTTCAATCGAGAGGCTGCGATAAAGCCTTTGCGCTGAAAAGCAATATATAAAGGAGGACCTTGCCGTCACGTCAGCCGATGCCGCGGCGCAACACTGTCGAAAGATGACATGCGCAGGGTAACGGATCACTGAAACTTGATTTCTCCCGGTGGACGCGATGCGGAACAGTGATTTCCAACGGGCGGGTCAGACCTCTCTGAGTTGGTGGGTAGTCCATGAGATTTTTCGCGAATCCCGTAATCGTGTGTCCGGTGCCCTGAACGCTGGCCGCGCGGTTGATTCCAAGATAAAGCGTGTCTGACCCCGCACCTCGCCAAGTGCGGGGTCTTTTTTTGTGATTTTTGTGCGCTCAAGTGCCGCGCGGGCTCGCGCAAACGTGCGCGGCGCCCAACCTTTCTAAAGTAGGTGTGGCGCGCTTGCCGAACGCAAGGCGTTCGGAGGTTGGGGTTTATTCTGAACCATGACCGTCGAGGCTTGGGAGCTTCCTGCTGCTTCACCTTGGAAATTTATGCTGTTTCGGCTCAAATGATCGCTCGCCAGCCGTTCGTGAACGGATGAATGAACATGAACACCCGGCTCAAGCCCCGTTCATGTTAACGAGTCTATAACTTTTAGCATCGCGGCTCGCCTAAGCCGCCTTGTGATGAGGAGAGACATCATGACCCCGACCAAAACTGCCCTTACCGCCGGCCTCGCCGCCCTCTGTGGCGCCCTGGTCATCGCCGCCGCCCCGCAGATGGCTTCGGCCGCGGCGACCTGCACCGTCACCAAGGCGCACGTCGTCAAGAAGGTGGTCCACAAGACGATCCATCGCCCGGTCGCCGTCGCCGCCTATCGCGAAGGCGCGCCCGCCACCCGCACGGTCGTCGAAACGCGGTACATCCATGACGCCGCGCCTGTTGTCGTCGCCCAAGCCCCCTACTATTACGACGACGACTATTATGACGGCTATCCCGTCTATCTCGGCTACGGCGGCTATGGCTACGGTTATGGCCACGGCTATTACGGCCGTGGCTACTACGGCCACGGCGGCTACTACGGGCACGGTTATGCCGGCCATGGCGGCTACGCCGGTCACGGCGGCGGCTATGGTGGCCGCGGCGGCGGCGGCCATGGTGGCGGTCGTCGTTAATAGTGATTTCGTTGAAACAGGCTCCCGCGGTATAGTCGCGGGAGCCTGATCTTTTAGAGTCGCCTCTTTACGGAAATTTTTGAATCGTCCGCGGTTCGAGGCATTTCCGCCTTTCGCCTCCCCGACTACCGGTAAGTGAGTTCGCGTCGTTTCTGCGGTCGTTCGACCGCTCGCACAGGAAACCGTCCATGCTCCGCTCCTCGCACCTTCCCCTTTGCCTTCTGGCTGCCCTGGCGATCAGCGCATGCGCCACCGCCGCCGTCGCCCAGGATGGTCCCCCACCACCGGGCGCTTACGGCGATCGCGACGACGGTCCGCCGCCACCAGGCTATGATGACCGCGATGGGCCACCTCCGGGCGATCGTGGGGATGGACCCGACGTACGGCAAGGACCGCCTGTCGGCTTTGATGCGGGCTACGACTACGGCGTCGCCAACGATCCCGCCTCCGACGCCGATCCCTATTACCAATATCAGGGCCCGCCCCCTCGCGATCCGCGCGCTCATGAGCAATATGGCCTGCGCCACGACGTCCTGCCGATCACGCCGCGCACGCCCTACTATGCCGGGGTGCGGCTGTATGGCGACTACGGATACGGCTACGGGCGCTATGGTTACGGCGGCTATTCGGGTTGCGGCTGCGCCTATTACCGCCGCCGCTACAGCGTCTATTACGACGACTTCGGCATCCGCGGCGCCAGCTACCGCAGCCGTGACTATCGCCGCCACGATGACTATAGCCGCGGCTATGGCGACTGATTTCGCTCGATAATCCAGAGCCTCGCGGCGTGCCGCGAGGCCTTTTTGCATCCTTTCCGGACCTTGACGCCTGCGAAGATCCTCTCGCAGCGCGTCCTTATGCGCCGGCGCCTATACTCATCTCCAATGAAGTGAACTTCCGTCCGACCGGAGACAACGGCCGCGGACGGAAAGGAGATGTATCATGCATATCACGCGTAACCTGATCCTGGCGGCCGCCGCGACAGCGGGCGTCGCCGCCCTGTCCCTCCCCGCCGCCGCTTCGGCTGACTGTTACCACCGCGACGGCGACCGCGCCGCCGGCACCATTGTCGGCGCCGTGATCGGTGGCGGTATCGGCAGCGCCTTGGCCCGCGGCCCGTCGCGTGGCGCCGGTACGGTGGCCGGCGCCCTGGTCGGCGGCGCCATCGGCAACTCGGTCGCCGACGACCGCGATTGCAGCTATGACGGCGGCCGCTATTACAGCAGCGGCTACGGCTATTACGGTGATCCGTACTATTACGGTGGGCCCAGCGTCTATTACGCCCCAGGGGCGTACGGCTATCGCTACTACCGTCCGGGCTACGCCTATTACGGCCACCGCTATTACCGGTCGTACGGTCACCGCCGCTGGTAGCCCCTAACGCAAACATGGATGCAAAGCCCTCCGGCAACGGAGGGCTTTGTTGTTTTATGCGAACGCTCGTTATTTATTTTTATGCCTGATTTCAATCCGATAAGGCGAAATCAGGCCTAATTTCGGCGAAAATTCGCCCGATGAACGAAGATGAACGCCGTTATCAACTTCCGTTCATGTTGCCCCCATTACAAACGATTGCATCAGAGGCGAGGTGATGTTCACCGGACCGGGGACTGAGGAACGCACATGAACAAGTTGAACTCGAAAATCCTGATGATGGCCGCCGCCCTGGTCGTCGCCCTGCCCGGCATGGCATCCGCCGAAGGCTGCTATGCCAAGAAGCAGAACGCCCAGGCGACCGGCGCGGTCGTCGGCGCCGTGGCGGGCGCCGCGCTGGGCAATGCCGCGTCGGGCCGTTACAACCGGGGTACCGGCACCGTGGTCGGGGCTGTCGTCGGCGCCGTCGTCGGCTCCAGCATCGGCCGCGGCAGCACCCACTGCGACTACGGCTATTACGGTGGCCCAGGCTACCCCAGCAATGGTTATTACGGCAATGGCGGCTACTACGGCGGCGGTGTCGCCTATGACCGCCGCGACCCGCACTGGGATCACCGCGACGATCGCCGCGACTGGCATGACGACCGCCGCGACGACCATCGTTACAACCGCTACTGAGACCGGATTACGCCCCGCCTCCCCCCTAATGTAACTAACGCCCGAGGTTCTCCTGCCTCGGGCTTTTTCGGGCTTTTTGACCACGAACCACACGAACAACACGAACGTCGCGAAGCGACGCTATCTTCGGCGCGATAGCGCGATTCTATACAGGCGCTTCGCGCGGATGCCGGCTAAGCCCTAAAGTTCGTGTTGTTCGTGTGGTTCGTGGTCAAAAACCGATATCAGTTCGGCTTCTTTTCCTGGCCTTGCTTGCGCCAGGACAGCTTGGTCGAGGCCCAGTAGTTCCACACGCTGCTCAGCAGGACGGCGATGGCGCCGGCCAGCATGTAGTGGATGTGCAGCTTTTCCTTCATGAACACCGACAGGGCCAGGCTGAGGAAGGCGCCGAGCGAACAGGCGACGTAGAAGCTGATCAAGCCGCCCAAGACGCCCCAGCCCTTCAGGCGCTTGTCGCGGAAGGTGATGGTGTTGTTGATGAAGAAGTTCCACGTCATCGAGACCCAGATGGCGATGCCGTAGCTCAGGAAATCGTCGGGTCGGAACTGGAACCGGTAAATGGGAATGGTCAGGCCGGTGTGCAGCAGGCGGTGCGCGGCCCACAAGAAGGCCAGGTAGACGACAACCCCGGTGGCGCCGACGCCAGCGAACAGCACGAAGCGCGCCGGCAGCAGGCCGCCGGTGGCCTTTTCGACCAGCAGGGCGCCGAGATCCGCGACGACGCGCAGGTCGAGCTTGGATTCGCCGCCCTGGCGTTCACGCAGCGCCGCCTTGACCTCGCCGAAGCGCGGCTTGAGGCTGGCGGACGCGGCGACATCGACCAGGATCTTGAAGCCGACGCCGGCCAGGCGCGGCCGCGCCGACAGGAAATATTCGCGCGTCATGATGAAACAGCCGCTCATCGGATCCGACAGCGGCACCTTCAGCACCAGGCCGGTCACCGCGGTCGCCACCTTCGAACCCAGGTCGCGCACGAAGCTGAGCCCCGTATCGACCTGGCCGATATAGCGCGAGGCACAGACCAGGTCCTTGTCGCCCTGGCGGATCATTTCGGCCATGGCCACGATCGCCTTGGGATCGTGCTGGCCGTCGCCGTCCATCACGCCGAGATAGCGGCCGCGCGACAGGTCCCAGCCGCGGATCGCCGCCGAGGACAGGCCGCGCTCGTCGGTGCGCACGTGCAGGCGCACATTGGGGCGCGTCGCCGCGACGGCCAGCACTTCGGCGCCGGTATTATCCGCCGAATTATCGTCGACGACGATGATTTCGTGAGGGATATGGGCCAGGGCGTCACTGATCTCGATGATCACCGAGCGGATCGCGGCGCCCTCGTTGAGCGTGCAAATGACCAGGCTGAGTTCAGGCGCCGACGCATCCGGCTGTTGAGTTTTGGCGACCGGCGCGGCCCCAGGTTGAAAGTCTTCGGTCGGCAAAAAGCGATTCCTCACTCAGAAGTCACTTGAAAGTCACTAGTCGCAGGCGACGTTTTGATCCATATAGATTTTTTATTCTCAACGGACGTCAAACCTGTAATATTGAGGTCTAACTAACGCCGCCGGGGCGGTATAAATACCGCGACGCGCAACTGCTCCTTAATCGTTTAGGGCTTCAAACACAATGGCGAAACGTGAGGCCGTCTTCCGTACACTGATGTCGCGTTTGGCGTCGTTGCGGCAGGGCGTTATTGTCCCCCTTCTTTTCGTCCTGCCCTTCCTGGTCGGCCTGGTTACCAAGATTCTGCGTGCCCGTCAGTGGTTCGGCGACTACCAGGCCATGGCCTGCGCCGGCCTGAAGGTCATGGCGCACCAGCCGATGTACGACGTGCACCTGACCTGCCCCGGCATGCACGCCTCGGCCTTCGTCTATATCCCCGCCGTCGCCGATCTCTTCGCCACCCTGGAACACGCGCTCAGCGAGCCGGTCGTCTGCGCGCTGTATGCCATCCTGTTCGCCGCCAGCATCGCGGCCCTTATGATCGTGCCGCTGCGCCTGGCGCCCGGCGGCTGGCGCGACAAGCTGCCGTTTTTCGTGTTTATCGGCCAGGCCACCGTCACCTGGGGCAATGTCGCCGTCCTGATGCACGCCGCCATCCTGGGCGCCGCCCTGCTGCTGGAAACGGCGCCTTGGGTCTTCGTCGTCGTGGTCGCCTGCGCCGCCGCCGTCAAGCCGGTCTTTCTCACCTACCTGGCGGTCATCCTGCTGGCCGACATGTCGTGGCTGAAGCGGCTTCTCCTGATGTTCGCCGGCGCCGTCGCGGGCCTGGCGCCGACCTTCGTCTTCGTCATGACCGATCCGGGCACCGCCTACCAGTGGGCCCAGGTCCTGACCCACTTCGTCTATGACGTCACGCCGGGTTCGGGCTTCTACGGCTGGCTGGGCTTCCTGGGGATCCGCGGCGACACGCTGCTGGCCCAGGCGACCTTCCTGATCTATGCCGCGGCCCTGGCCCTGTCGGCGCTCTATATCGCCTATCGCCTCAAGCTGAACGGCAAGGAACGCCTGTGGCTGGGCCTGGCGGTCGCCGCCCTGCTGATCCCGCGCATCATGAGCCAGGACGTCTTCCTGCTGGCGCCGGGCCTGGTCGTCGTCGCCCAGCGCGCCGCGCAACTGGCTGCCAGCCGCGACGCCCCGACCAGCAAGACCGCGCGCACCCTGCTGCAATACGGGCCCAACATCCTGTGGGGCCTGTGCGCCATCGCCCTGCTCGTCGGCTGGATCGGCCGTGACCGGCCCTGCGATTCCCTGGCCCTGCTGGGCTTGAGCGTCTATCTGATCAGCCTCGGCGTGGCCCTGGCCTACGAATGGGTGGCGCGCCGCACGCAGTGGTCGTTTCACCAGGCGCCTTCGTTCAATTCCGAGACGGGCTCGTGAACGACGCAGCGGGCGCCGAACAGACCAAGGATGCCGTAGCCCTCGTCGACCGCCTGACCAGCAAGGCCTGGATGGCCGGATTGTTCGCGCTGATCTTCCTGTTTCCGATGCTCGGCAATGTCATCAGCCGGCTGACGCGCAAGCACGGCTGGTGGCTCAACGACTATGACGCCCTGATCTGCGGCGCCCATTCCGTCGGGCTGGGCCAATCGCCCTATAGCCTCAATCCGGTGTGCGACGGTATCCGCCCGGCGCCGTTCGTCTACGCGCCGCAGGTCGGTGCGGTGCTCGCGCCGCTGGTCAACGGTTTGGGCTTTGGCGGGGCGCGCCTTGTCTATCTGATCCCGCTGGTGCCGGCGCTATGCGTCCTGGTCTGGTTCGCCCTGAAATACACCCTTCCCAAGGCGCCCTTCTGGCTGCGCCTGATGACATTCGCCGCCATCAACGGCAGCGTGCTGGCCTGCGGCAATATCGGCCTGGTCCTGCACGCCATCGTCATCGCGGCCGCGTTGAACCTGAAGCGGACGCGGCCGCTATTCGTCGCGGCGGTGATCATGGGCGCCCTGGTCAAGCCGGTCTTCCTGACCTACCTGGTCGTGCTGTTGATGGAAGAGCGGCCTTTGGCCCCTCGCCTGCGCGATTTCGCGATTTCGGCCGTCCTGGGACTGGCGGCCGTGGCGTGGCTGATGCTCGATGCCGGCCCGTTCGGCGCGCAATGGCACGCCATCCTGAACGCCATCGTCATTCAGCAGCAGCCGGGCATCGGCCTGTTCAGCTATACTTCGTTGATCGGCTTCCCGGCGGCCTCGCCGGTCGCCCAGGTGCTGTACCTGCCGTTTGCCGCCGTCATCGCCCTCAGCGGTTGGGTCCTGGCTGAATGGAGCGGATTTGATGCCCGCGAGCGCGTCGTGCTGGGGCTGGGGGTAGCGCAATTGCTCAATCCGCGCCTGATGGACTACGACCTGTTCGTGCTGACCCCGGCCATCGTTCTGGTCGTCATGCAGGCCAAGGCCTTCGGACCACGCGCCTTTACCTGGGCCAGTTGGGCGTTTGTCGGCGTGCTTGTGTCTGCGGTGCTGATCTCGTTCGCGCCTTCTCATGTCAGGGACGTGATACAGCGCGCGCCGATCGCGGTGTTCGTCTATTGCGGGCTGTTGATCTACGTTGCCGTCTTGACGTTCCAACGCCACCAGGCCGAGATCAAGGCGCTGGTCAAGGATCCGAAAGCGCTCTTCGCCAAGGCGGCTTGACGAATTATTGGACCACGAACCACACGAAAAGCACGAACGCCGTGCGGCACAGCCTCCTGCGCGAAGCGCCTTAGTGAAAGGTGCTTCGCGCAGATATCAGCCAAACCCTGAAGTTCGTGCTTTTCGTGTAGTTCGTGGTCCAAAAAACCCTTACGACGCCGCTTTCAGACGTTCCAACGCGGCCGAGAGTTTGGCGCGGCCGGAGTTGGCTTCCTCCAGGCGCGCCTGGTTTTCCTCGATCACCTCTTCCGGCGCGCGGGCCACGAAGTCGGGATTACCCAGCTTCTTCGACGTCTGCTCGATCGTCTTGTCGAACGCCGCCATCTCCTTGAGCAGGCGCGCTTCTTCCGCCTTCAGGTCGATGAACTCCGCGATCGCCAGGTGCGCCGTAGCAGCCCCCGTTACAAACGGTACCGTCCCAGTTGTTTGGGGATCAGTGGGATTCATATTGGCGTGAATCTTACTGACACGTCCGAGGAACATTAGTGTGCTCGCATGCTCATTTAGCCAGCCACCGATTTCAGAGGTAACGCTTGTAAAAATCAACGAGGGTCGTGCGGAGCCTGGCACGTTCATCTCCGAACGGATCGAACGAATTTCATTCACTACATCGATCAGCCAGTTGATTTCCGTATCCGCTGCCGCGTCGATGGCGGTGTCGTCGAAAGCCGGCCAGGCGTGCGAGATAAGCATTCCCTTGGCGCCCGTCTGCGACCACAGCTCCTCGGTGATGAAGGGCATGACCGGGTGCAGCATGATCATCGCCTGGTCGAGCACCCAGGCCGTCATGGCGCGGATCTCGTCCTTGGCCGCCTGGTCGTCGCCATTGAGGATCGGCTTGGCCAGTTCCAGGTACCAGTCGCAGAAGACGTTCCAGATGAAGCGATAGAGCACGCCCGCCGCATCGTCGAAGGCGCAGGCTTCCAAGGCTGCAGTGACCTCGCGCATGGTCTTTTGCACTTCGCCGCGGATCCAGCGCGACAAGATCAGTTTCGCGGTCGACGGATCGAAGCCCGGCTCGCGGGCGCATTCGTTCATCTGGGCGAAGCGCGCGGCGTTCCACAGCTTGGTGCCGAAATTACGATAGCCCTCGATGCGCTGCGACGACAGCTTGATGTCGCGGCCCTGGCCCGACATGGCGGTCATCGTGAAGCGCAGGGCGTCGGCGCCGTATTCGTCGATCAGGATCAGCGGATCCATCACATTGCCCTTCGACTTCGACATCTTGGCGCCCTTCTCGTCGCGGACCAGGGCGTTGATGAAGACGCGCTGGAAGGGCGCTTCGCCGGTGAAGTGCAGGCCCATCATCATCATCCGGGCGACCCAGAAGAAGATGATGTCGAAACCGGTGATCAGGGTATGGGTCGGATAGAACCGCGCCAGGTCCGAGGTCTTTTCCGGCCAGCCCATGGTCGAGAAAGGCCACAGCGCCGACGAGAACCAGGTGTCCAGCACGTCCTCGTCCTGGCGCAGGTCGACCGCCTTGCCGTAGTGCTTAAGCGCCGAGGCCTTGGCATCGGCTTCCGACATTTCGACAAAAATAGAACCGTCAGGCCCGTACCAGGCCGGGATGCGATGGCCCCACCACAGCTGGCGCGACACGCACCACGGCTCGATATTTCGCATCCACTCGAAATAGGTCTTTTCCCAGTTCTTCGGCTCGAACACGGTGCGGCCGTCCTCGACGGCCTTTATGGCGTCCTTGGCCAGTTCGCCGGCATTCACATACCACTGGTCGGTCAGGTAGGGCTGGATCTCGACGCCCGAGCGGTCGCCGTGCGGCACCATGTGCTTGGTCTTCTCGATCTGCTTCAGCCAGCCCTCGTCCTCGGCGCGCGCCACGATCAGCTTGCGCGCGTCCTTGACCGATATGCCTTGATAGATTTCCGGCACCGGATCGGCCTTGATCAGATAGGCCTCGTCGTCGAGGATATTGATCTGGGCCAGGTTGTGGCGCTTGCCGACCTGGAAGTCGTTGAAGTCGTGGGCCGGGGTGATCTTGACGGCGCCTGAGCCCTTTTCCGGATCGGCATAGTCGTCGGCGACGATCGGAATGCGCCGGCCGGTGATCGGCAAGATGACGTCCTTGCCGACCAGGGCCTTGTAGCGCTCATCGTCCGGGTGGACGGCCACCGCCGTGTCGCCCAGCATGGTTTCCGGCCGCGTCGTGGCGACGACGACATAGTCACGCGTTTCCAGCGTTTCGTTGCCGTCCTCGTCCTTGACCGGATGCTGGTAAGTGACACCATCGGCCAGCGGATAGGCGAAATGGTAATAGGCGCCGTCGACTTCCTTCTGCTCGACCTCGAGGTCGGAGATCGCCGTCTGGAAGTGCGGGTCCCAGTTGACCAGGCGCTTGTCGCGGTACATCAGCCCCTGCTTGTGCAGGGTGACGAAGACGGTGCGCACGGCGGAGGACAAGCCGTCGTCCAGCGTGAAGCGTTCGCGCGACCAGTCGCACGAGGCGCCCAGCCGGCGCAGCTGGCGCACGATGGTGCCGCCCGATTCGGCCTTCCATTCCCAGACCTTGGCGACGAACTTGTCGCGGCCCATTTCGCGGCGGCCCTCATTGCCCGAGGCGGCCAGCTGGCGTTCGACGACCATCTGGGTGGCGATGCCGGCGTGGTCGGTGCCGGGCAGCCACAGCACCGCCTTGCCGCGCATGCGCTCAAAGCGCGCCAGCACGTCCTGGAGCGTGTTGTTCAGGGCATGGCCGATGTGCAGCGAGCCGGTGACATTGGGCGGCGGGATGACGATCGAAAAGGCTTCGCCCGCGTCTGTCGGCGCGAATACGCCCGATTGCTCCCACATGGCATACAGGCGGGGTTCAACGGTCGAGGGCGAGAAGGTTTTTTCGAACATGGTCTTTTGCAAAAATGATAAGGGCGGCACACGTAGGTGAGCCGCCCTATTAGCTTTAATTCCCAAGGAAATCTAGGCTTAGCCGCGTCCTTGGCGGGAGATGCGCTCGACTTCGATGCGGACCTGTTCCTCGACGATCGACGGCAGGTTTTCGTCGAGCCAGGCTTGCAGCAACGGACGCAGCAGGTCGCGCGTCACGTCTTCCAGAGTACGGTCGGATTTTGGGACCAGCAGGTTCGAAGTCAGCGAGCCGAAAGCCGAGGCAGCGGCCGATTCGGTGCTCTTGCTGACCAGGCCGGCGCTGGGGGCGCTAGGCGCCTTGGCGGCAGGCTTGGGTGCCGGGGCCGGCGCGGGCGCCACTTCAGGCTCGTAGGCGTCGATGTCGCCGATCGACACCATGCCCGAGGCCGGTTCGAACGGTTGGGTCAGTTCGAGGACGTCTTCTTCCTCTTCTTCGGCCTCGTGACCGACGACGGGTTCAGGTTCAGCCGCCGCGAACGCTTCGGGTTCGGGCTCCGCTTCCGGCTCGACCACCGCGGCTTCGTCCGCCGGCGCGTCATCTTCCGAGATGATGCGTCGAATGGAGGCCAGGATCTCTTCCATCGTCGGTTCGTGTGCGGATTGTTCTGCCATTGTGTTTTTCAACTGCTGCGAATCGGATTCGAATCTGAAACCCGGATTATGAGACACGTCTTCGTTGCCTTTGGCAACTCCTTACGCGGGATGATCCTGCCACAAAATTCGTCGCGGCGGTGTATAAAACCGGTGTCCGGCGACCTCCGCATCGGCGGGAATCAGTGGCGGCACACCGTGTTTCTTGATTTCGACCTTGGCCGGATCAGGTAAAGACGTGGTTAATTTGCGTTAAAGACCATTAAAGCGCGAAGCACCGTCTTGCGATCTGGTGCCCAAGCCGGACGGACCATGAATATCTGTGTGCATCTGTGGATCGTTTCAACGACGGCAAGATTATCCACAGATGCACACAGATGAACACAGATATTCGGGATGGCGCTCACCTACCGGCGCTTCGAAGCTCAATCAAGCGCTTCGCGCTGGGCTATTGCTTGGGCGCGGCCAGGCCGTCCAGGGCCCTCACCACCGGTTCGACCGGCGTCCAGCCCTTGTTCTTGACCTTCTTGAAGTTCTTGTTCGGGTCATAGACCTGAACGTCCGGCGCCAGCAGGTGCGCGTCCAGGATACCTGTCACCTGAAGCAGTTGCGCCGCCGCCATGTATTGCGCGCGGCGCGCGGTGATCAGTTGCAGCTTGGCCGAATTCAGGGTCTGCTCGGCCAGCAGCACGTCGAGATTGGTGCGCAGGCCGACCTGCTGCTCGGTATGGGTGCCGTCGAAAGCAACCTGGGCCGCCTTGACCTGCTCCTCGTTTGACGCGGTTGCCGACTTGGCGGCCAGCATCTGGGACCAGGCCTGGGCCGTCGAGGCGTCGACCTGGCGACGGACGATGTCGACCTGAGCCTTGGCGGCGTTTTCGTTTTCCAGCGCCTCACGCAGGTGCGAGCTGTTCAGGCCCGAGGCATAAAGCGGGATCGACAGGGTGACCTCCGCCTGGGTTTCGTTGATCTGCTGGTTGAGATTGTTCAGCGCCGCCAGGTTGGCGCTGCTGGCTTGCAGGGCGACGTGTGGCCCGAAGGTGGAGCGCGCCTCGCCGACCGCCTGGTGGGCGGACGCCTGGGCGTAGACCGCCGAGGCCAGGTCCGGATTGTTGTTTTCGGCCGCCGTCGTCGCGGCGTTGAAGTCGGCCGGCAGGCCCGGCAGCTCCGGCTCCGGATCCAGCGCCGTCGGCGATTGACCGACGACCTGCACATAGGTGGCGCGATCGGTGTCCAGGGTCGACTGGGCCTGGGTCAGCGACGCCTCGGCCTGCGACAGGCTAGCCTGGGACTGGGCAACGTCCGTGCGGGTCAGTTGGCCCGCCTGGAACTGCGCCTGGGTCTGGTCAAGCTGACGCTTTAAGGTGTCGTAATTGGTTTGGGCGATCTGTAGCGCCTCCTGGTCGGTGCGGACCTGGGTGTAGATACTGATGACATTGAACAGGACGGTGGCTTCGGTCGAGCGCAGGGCTTCCTGGCCGGACTTGACCGTGTCTTCGGCCGAGTTAAGCGTCGAGGCCAGGTTGCCCGAATCGAAGATGTTCTGGCTCAACGACAGCGTGCCCTGAGCGTCGCTGGCATTGCCGCCGAGATAGGCCGGCTCGCGCTGATACGCGGCGGCCACCTGCGCGTTGAGCGCCGGCCCCAGTTGCGAGCGCGCCTGGACGTAGGTTTCGTCGGTGCCACGCTGCTGGGCCCGCGCCTTGGCCAGGGTGGGGTTCTGCGCATAGGCAGCGGTAATGGCGTCGCGCAGTGAATCGGCCTCAGCCGCGCTGACAAACGCGCCCGCCGCGATCAGCGCCACCATCGAAGCGGCCGCCAAAGTCCGCGCATTCAGTCTGGTCATGTAACTTCCCACGTCTTCGGCCGCTCAAGGACCGCATCCAGTTGACCGGGGACACAGCCCTCGGCATCGCTGCCGACGGACCGACTCACGTTTAAGGAAGTCGCACCCCACGCCTACAACCCTGCCAGAAGTCCATACCCTTGGCGAGTTAAGGATTTTTCACTTTTCGTTTTTTGTGACAGGCGTGGCGTTTTAGGCGCTCACACGCGCTTGGCCTCACAAATCCGGGGGCGATTTGACGCTCGGCTTTTTAGAGCTGGAAGCTGTGGACGGCTTCGAAACCCGGCAGGACGGACGGCGCCGAATCGAACACTTCGCGCTCGGAAAACCCATGTTCCAAACGGATATAGACGCGCGCGCGGCCCATGGCGCCCGAGCGAAGCACCACCGCCAGGCGGCCGCCGACCTTCAGCGCCTTCAGCCACGACGCCGGCAATTCGGCGACCGCACCCTCGGCGATAATGACGTCGTAATTGGCGCCCGTCGGCGTCTTCAGGTCGGCCACAACGGTCGTGACACCCAGTTCCTTGAGGTAAGGTTCGACCACGGCCATGGCGCGTGCGTCGCCTTCCTGTTCGAAAACGGACACTCCCACCTTGGCCATGACCGCCGCGGCGTACGGTGCGGCGATCGCCAGGGCGGTCTCGCCGGCCTTGGGCTCGATGGCCTGGATCAGCTTGGAGATATCGCGCGGCTTCATCAGGGCGCGGCCCGGGGCGATCGGTGATTCGACTTCGCCATAGGCGCCGAAGGCCTGGGCCGGCGCGCACAGACGCTCGCGGGCGATGTGGCGCATGGCGTGTTGCAAGCCTTCGTCCGTGACGTCGTTCACACGCACCTGGGATTCGACCATGTTGTTGCGAGCGGCGGTGAAGTCCATGAGCGCGAGATCCTGTTGCAACGCATTACGATTGAGTCTGCTTATATGCGTAAGGTTTCCGGGCCGCAACTTTCTTTAATACGCTCAAGCGCCGCGAGGCTCCTCGCAACGGCTCGGGCGCGCGGTCGCGCTTGCCTCACGGCATTTTTGTGCGCTCAAGCGCCGCGAGGCTCCTCGCATAGGCTCGGGCGCGCAGTCGCGCTTGCCGAACGCAAGGGCGTTCGGAGATTCGCGGAGGTCCGTGACGCTGCGCCAACGCTTCGCGCAAGAAAAAAGCCCGGGAAAACGCCCCGGGCTTAAAAAGTTTGGTGATGGTGGGTGTCTTACAAAAAGCAAAGACATTATCTTAATGAACCCTTGAGGTTAACAACGCGTTAAGCGCGAAATTACCGCTCGGAATTTCTTTTTAATGGGGAATTTTGCCGTTTTTGCCGCGGGCCCGCGGTGCCCAGGCACCGCATCGGGGGCGAGACCCGCAAAGGGTTTCGCGGATTTGGCAGGATGGAGGCCTGAGCCAGAGTCGAACTGGCCTACACGGATTTGCAGTCCGCTGCGTAACCGCTCCGCCATCAGGCCTCACCTGCGGATCGAACGTAAAAAACGCGAACCGCGGAGCGGACGGTCTGGCTATCAGAAGCGCTCCCGCCCCGCAACGAGGATTTTACAAAAGTTTGAAATTGGCATGAAACATTTTTGGGAACATTTTTTGGAACGTTTTCGGATTTCGCGTTTCACGCGCTTTTGCGGCCTATCGGACAGGGCGTCCCCGGATTAATCCACAGAACCCGCGAAAAAGCGTCATGTGGGGCTTGCGCTCCGGTTCAAACCCTTGCTATAGGGCGCCCCTCCACGGCTAACGTTCCCCGATAGCTCAGTTGGTAGAGCATTCGACTGTTAATCGAATTGTCGCTGGTTCGAGCCCAGCTCGGGGAGCCAGCCGCCTTGGATCGCTTTTAGCGTCAGGCGGCACGGCCTAAACGTTGCCCTCTTCCCCAATCTGCTTCAATAAAGCCTCTGCCGCCCGGCTGCGGTAGCGCGCCTTGTGCCGCAGGCCGTAGAACGGCCGCGTACCGAGATCGATCGGCACCGGCCGCAACCGGCCCGCCGCGATCGCCGGCGCCACCACCAGGGCCGACAGCGCCGCAATCCCGGCGCCATGCTCGACCGCCGTGCGCACGCTTTCGTTCGACGGCAGGACCAGGGCGATCTCCAATTCGGCCGGATCGATGTTGATGCGGCGCAGAGCCTCATCCAGCACCGAGCGTGTGCCCGATCCGGCCTCGCGCATCACCCAGCGCGCGGCGCCAAGCGCTTGCGCCTCGATGGGCGTTTGGGCCGCCGACTGGATCAGGACCAGCCGGTCCTCGCCGATCGGCCAGCGCCCCAGCATCGGATCGTCGACGACGCCCTCGACCACGCCCAGCTCTGCCTCGCCCTCGCGGACGCGCACCGCCGCCTGCTCGGTATTGGCGATGGCGAGATCGATCGTCACCTGCGGATAGCGCGCGTGAAAAGCGGCGAGGATCGGCGGCAGCCAATAGGCGGCGGTCGTCTGGCTGGCCACCAGGCTCAGACGCCCGCGCGACAAGCCGCCCATATCGTCGAGCGCCTGCTCGGCCGCGGTGGCGCGCGCCAGCACGTCCCTCGCCTCCTCCAGGAACATCCGCCCGGTGTCGGTCAGGCTGATGCCGCGACCGACCCGGTCAAAGAGATGCACGCCATGACGCGCCTCGAGCGCGGCGATGGCCGCCGACGCCGCCGACTGGGTGACGTTCAAGGCCCGGGCGGCGGCGGTCATATGCTGGCGTTCGGCGACGGCGACGAAGATGCGTAACTGCTCTAAGGTCATAATCAATCATATAATACGATTGAATTGACAAAAACAATGCGTTGGAATGGTCAATTGTGAAACCGTATCGTGGCCGGTGAGAGGACACCGCCCATGACTTACCCGATGACACGCATCACATCTTTCGTATCCCGGATCCTGCCCGGCCTGGCGCTTAGCGCCGTGGTCACCGTCGGGGCCTACGCCTTGGAAGCCGGCGAGCGCCTGGTCTTCGGCCGCGTGGGCCTCGAGGCCCTGGTCCTGGCCATCCTGCTGGGCACCCTGGTGCGCAGCCTGTGGACGCCGCAGGCCCGCTGGCTGCCCGGCATCCGCTTCAGCGGCCATTTTCTGCTTGAGGTCGCCGTTATGCTGCTGGGTGTGTCGGTCAATGCGGCGGCCATCTTCGCCAATGGCCCGGTCCTGATCGCCGGCATCGCCGTCGTCGTCATCACCGCCATTACCTTCAGCTTCGGGGTCGGCCGCCTGATGGGCCTGCCGACGCGCATGGCCCTGCTGATCGCTTGCGGCAATTCCATCTGCGGCAATTCGGCGATTGCCGCCGTCGCCCCGGTGATCGGCGCCGACAGCGACGATGTCGCCACCTCCATCGCCTTCACGGCCGTGCTGGGCGTCGGCGTGGTGCTGGGCCTGCCCCTGCTCGGCATGGCCATAGGCCTGCACGGCGCGGGCTATGGCGCCTTTGCCGGCCTGACCGTCTATGCCGTGCCGCAGGTGCTGGCCGCCGCGGCCCCTTTGGGCGCCCAGGCCTTGCAAATGGGCACGGTGGTCAAGCTGGTCCGCGTCCTGATGCTGGGGCCGGTCTGCGTGGTGCTGTCCCTGGTGGCGCCGGCAGAAGCTGAAGGCGGCAAGCGCCCCTCCCTGGCGCATCTGGTGCCCTGGTTCATCCTGGGCTTCCTCGGCCTGAGCGCCCTGCGGTCTTTCGGTTGGGTACCCGTGCAGGTCCAGGCGCCGGCCGCCACCACCGCGACGGTCTTAACGGTCATGTCGATGGCGGCGCTGGGCCTCGGTGTCGATATTCGCAGCGTGGCGCAGGCCGGCGTCAGGGTCATCACCACGGTCGTCTTGTCCCTGGCCGGCCTGGGCCTGATCAGCTTCGGCCTGCTGTGCCTTCTGAAGCTTTAGTAGCTGCTCATGCTGAACGGCCGCTGCGACGGCTTGGTGCCCCACTGGGTATTCGGCTTGGGCCCCATGACGAATTGCAGCGTGCCGCCGGCTTCGATTTCATCATGGGTTATATAGAGCCGCTCAAGCGGTTTGCCGTTTAGTAAAACCTTTTCCACATAAGGATTTTCGTCGGCCAGATTGTCCGTCTTGACCTCAAAGACCTTACCGCTGGGCAGGTTAATACGGGCGTCAGACACGAAGGGCCGGCCGATGACGTACTGGCCGGAGACCGGCGTCACCGGATAGAAGCCGAGCCCGGTAAAGATCAGCCAGGCCGACATCTGGCCCAGATCGTCATTACCGACCAGGCCATCCGGCGTCGGCGCATATTGCGTGTCGACGATCTGCTTCAGCCGCTCCTGGGTCCGCCACGGCGCGCCGGCATAGTCGTAGAGATAGCCGTCGGAGTGACTGGGCTCGTTGCCGTGGATGTACTGGCCGATCAGGCCGGAAATATCCTCGGACTTGGAGTAGTCGAGCTTTGAGTCGTCGTAGTTGAACATGGCGTCGAGCTTGGCGACCGTCTTCTTGTCGCCACCCAGCAGCTTGACCAGGCCGCCCTCGTCCTGGGGCATGAACCACGAATATTGCCAGGCATCGCCTTCGGTATAGTCGCTGCCGTAGTCGATCGCCGTCGGATCGAACGGCGTGCGGAACTCACCGGTCGACAGGCGGGCACGGACCCAGCCGGTCTTGGGATCGAAGCTGTTGCGCCAGTTCGACGCGCGCTTTTCGAACTGCTGCGCGATATCGGTGCGGCCCAGTTTCTTGGCCATCTGGGCGATCGTCCAGTCGTCGAAGGCGTATTCGACGGTCTTGGACGCCGCTTCCGGCTCCTTGTCGATGGCGACGTAGCCGAGCTTCATGTACGAGTCGAGGCCGCCATAGGGAGCGTAGGTCGCAGACCTAACCATGGCGTCGAGCGCCGCATTGCCGTCAATCCCCTTGATGCCCTTGAGGTAGGCGTCGGCGATCACCGGCACGGCGTGATAGCCGATCATGCACCAGGTCTCGCGGCCCTGGTACTGCCAGACGGGCAGGATACCGAAGGGGCTGTCCTTCGCCGAGGCCAGCAGCGAATTGACGATATCGGCATTGTCCTTGTCCGGCCGGATGATGGTCAACAAGGGGTGCTCGGCGCGGAAGGTATCCCACAGGGAAAACGTGCTGCGGAAGGTGAAGTCGACCTTGTGGACCTCGTTGTCTGTGCCACGATAGCGGCCGTCGACGTCGCCGGCGACCGATGGCGCCAGCAGGGCGTGGTACATCGCCGTATAGAGGTTTTTCTTCATGGCGACGGGCGCCTGCATGTCGATGCTCGACAGGGCCTGGACCCAGGCGGTCTTGGTACTGGCGCGCACGGTATCGAAGGTGGTGGCCGTGGGCGCGCCTGCGCCGGCTTCGCTATCCAGGTTCTTCAGCGCGCCGGCTTCATCGACGTTCGAAATCGCGACCTTGACGGTCAGCGGCGTATTCAGCTGGCCGAAGTCGAGGCGCGCCACCAGGGCCCGGCCATCCAGTTCGGCGACATCGTCGGTATTGCGGCCCGGCCCCTGGAAGCCGTGATAGACGACATCGGTCTCGGTATCCTTGAAGGCATGCGCCGTCAGCGGCGCGGAAAAGCGCATGGCGAAGTAAAGCTTGCGGTCGGGCGCCCAGCCGCGCGTCTCGCGCGAGCCGACGATGGTGCCGTCGGGCAAAAGGCGCACGGTCGACCACAGCACCTTGCCCGGATAGTTGTAGATGGAGGTCCTCAGGTCGACGACCAGATGCGCCGCCTGGCCGGTCGGGAAGGTATAGCGGTGCACGCCGATACGCGTGCCGGCGGTCAGTTCGGCGCGTACGCCCGAGTCGGACAACGTCACGGCATAGTAGCCGGCCTGGGCCTGTTCGCTCTTGTGGTCGTAGCGCGAGCGGTAACCGGACCCAGGCTTGGTCGGATCGCCCGGCTCGGTCGGCACGGTGTCACCGGCAACAGGCATGACCAGGATGTCGCCCATGTCGGAATGGCCGGCGCCGGAGAAATGGGTATGCGAAAAGCCCTGGATCGTCGGGTCTTCGTAGCTGTAGCCCGCCGCGATTCCGTAGCTGTGCTTGAAGTCGCGGATATCGGTGTCGGGGCTGAGCTGCACCATGCCGAACGGCGCCGAGGCGCCGGGATAGGTGTGGCCGCCGCCGCCGGTGCCGATCATCGGATCGACGGAGTCATATGCCGAGAGCGGGGCCGAAGCGGGTGAAGCGGTTTGGGCCTGCGCACCTCCGTACCCCAGCGCCAGAACCATAGCCAGAACACTTACCGTCTTGCGCATATCAGCCTCCGTTGCAACGGAAACGATGAATTTCACATTGTCACGGCGCGCGCAAGCGCGGCCTTGGGGGGCCTGTGTTGCGGTATTGCAACCGGCCGCCCCTCACCGTTTTTATTTTTACGTGAGCGGCTCCTTATTTCGGACTTAGCGCCCATATCGCATCGTGGCGTACGTTTCAGGGATTTATGGCCATGACCTACCGTTTCCGTTCCGTCTTTTACGTTCTCATGATGCTGCTGGTCAGCGCCGTGATCGTCGGTCTCTATCTGGACCGGCCGCGCGACAATCCGGCTCCCATGGGCTCCCCCGCCGCCGCGGCGACCGAGGAGACGACATACGTGCCTCAAGCCACTGACGGTCCCGTCACCGACGCCAAGGTCGAAGCGGTCAATCAAGCTTGATATGCGCTCAAGCGCCGCGCGGGCTCGCGCAAACGTGCGCGACGGCCGGTCGGCCTTACCGAAACGCAAGCGTTTCGGAGGCTAGGCGTAGCCCGTCGGCACCGCCATCTCGTCCTTCAGCGTTTCCATCGAAATATAGGCCGAGACGTCGAACAGCTCGATGCGGCTGACCAGGCGCTTGTAGATGGCGTCATAGTGGGCGACGTCCTTGACCACGATCTTGATGATGTAGTCGAGATTGCCGGCCAGGCGATGGCATTCGACGATCTCACCGATGCCTCCGACCGCGGAACGGAAACGATCCAGCCAATCGGCATTGTGATGCGATGTCTTGACCAGGCAAAAGATCGTGGCGCCGACCTGCATGCGCCCGCGGTCGAGCAGCACCACCGAACGCGTGATATAGCCCTCGTCCTTCAGCCTCTGCACGCGCCGTGAACAGGCGGACGCCGACAGGTTGACCCGTTCGGCCAGTTCGCTGAGCGGCGTTTCGGCGTCGCGTTGCAGCAGGTCGAGAATCTTGCGGTCGCGATCGTCGAGCACGATGGCCTCCATTTGCGTATACCTGCTACTATGCGCTTATTTTTTGCACAAATCACGGAAAATAACTCCGATAACGCGCGCCAATTGCTCGAATTAAGCATTAGGCTGGACAAAACCCCTCCTCCCCATCGTGTTACGATGGGGAGGTGGCATCGCAAGCCCGTAGGGCGCGTCGATGACGGAGGGGTCACTTGCCGGCGAAAGGGCGTGCCCTGACGGCGGAAAGTGACCCCTCCGTCGCGGACTTCGCCCCAAGCGGGGCGAGCGCCGCGCCACCTCCCCATTTGTCCCAAATGGGGAGGAGAAGATTCAAGGAGTCTTCACGTGCGTAAAATCGGTCTGCTGGGCGGGATGAGCTGGGAAAGCACCGCCACCTATTACAAACTCATCAATGAAGGTGTCCGCGCGCGATTGGGCGGGCTGGCCTCGGCCGATATCCTGATGCGCTCGCTCGACTTCCGTCAGGTGGTCGCCCTGCAAAAGGCCGACAAGTGGGACGAAGCCGCGGGTCTCCTGGCGCGTGCGGCGCAAGGCCTGCAACGCGCCGGCGCCGACTGCATCCTGATCTGCACCAACACCATGCACCTGGTCGCCGATGACGTCGCCTATGCCTGCGACGTACCGCTGATCCACATCATCGACGAGACGGCCCGCGCCATCCGCGCGGCCGGCCATCGCAAGCCACTGCTGCTGGCGACGCGCTATACGATGGAGCATGGCTTCTACGCCGCGCACATGGCCGATCACGCGCTGGACCTGATGGTGCCCGAAGCCTCCGACCGTACGATCTGCCACAACGCCATTTTCGACGAACTGTGCCAGGGCGTGGTCAGCCAGACCGCGCGCGATGCCCTGGTTGCCATGACCGAACGCGGCAAGGCGGCCGGCGCCGATTGCGTCATCCTGGGGTGCACGGAATTGGGGCTCAGCGTCTGCGCCCAGGATCTCCCCCTGCCCGCCTTCGATTCGACGCACCTGCATGCGGCGGCCGCCGTCGACTTCGCGCTGAAGGGCGCCACGGCGGAAAAGACCGACCTCGTCATGGACGGCGCCTTTATCTGACCCCTTCAGGGCATGGACAAGGCTGCACCTGGCGGTTATGGTAACGCTATCATAACATGCCGGCCACCGGCGGAGGAAATGCCATGTCGATCCAAACCCTAGGCGCCGTCGCCCTCCTGGCGCTGGCTCAAGCCGCGCCACCTGCCGCACCCGGCAATCCCGCTGTACCGGATTGGGCGCAGCCGAGTTCGGCGACTCATACCCAGGTGGCGCCGCCCGCCGACTTCCATCGCCCGCCGACCACGACGCTGACGCCGCTCGGCCGGTTCGAGGGCCAGAGCGATGTCGGCAGCGCCCTGGTGCCCGGATCGTCGAGCTATGACGCCAAAACCGGCGCCTACACCGTCACCTCGGCCGGCTATAATGTCTGGTACGTCCGCGACGAGTTCCGCTACCTGTGGACAAGGATGTCCGGCGACGTGTCGCTGGCCGCCGATATCGCCTTCCCCGATGCCAATGGCTATGATGACCGCAAGGCCGTATTGATCATCCGCCAGAGCCTGGACGACGATTCGACGGAAGCCCTGGTGGCGTTGCATGGCGGCGGTATGATCCAGATTGCCCGCCGGCCGGTCAAGGGGGCGCGCGTCGTCGACCTGGAATACCGCATCGGCTCGCGCGGCGACCTGCCCGGCGGCAAGTCCCCGGACAGCCTGGTGACGGCCCAGGCGACGCGCATCGGCATCGAAAAGCACGGCGACGCCTTCCAGCTCTATGTCAGCGTGGCCGGCGAGCCCCTGCACGCCTTCGGCGCGCCGATGCATCTGCACATCGACGGGCCGTTCTATGTCGGCATCGGGTTTTGCTCGCACCTGCCGGACAAGGCGGATACCGCGGTGCTGAGCAAGGTGGTGTTGGAGAATGCGGCGGGGATGGTGAGGTAAGAAGGGGGCTTAAGAGCTCTCGAAAGCAAGAAACCCCACCACCACTCGCTTCGCTCGCGGTCCCCCTCCCCGGTCAAGCCGGGGAGGCCTGATTTTCGAATGGCAAGCCATTCGAAAATCAGTGCGCGGCTTTGGCGGCCTTGGGCTTGAAGCCGGACTTCAGCGCGCCCAGCGCGCCGATGATGCCGAAGGCGACGATGTACAGCATGAAGATCTGCACGATGGTCGACAGGTGGCGAATATCGGGCCATTCCGGCTGGCGGCCGTTCAGCGTCGGCCACAGCGCCGGCACCAGCAGCGCGATCGCCAGCGTGATCAGGGCCTTGGTGCCCAGGTGCTCGGCCTTGGGCTGAAACAGGCCGATCAGGATGCCGATGATCAGCACCGGCAGGGTATGAGCCGCGCTGAGCGCGTTGGACATGCCGTCGCCGAGGCCGAGAAAGAAATTCCAAAGGTCGTTCATGGTAAGTGATCCTGTTTCAGTGTTGCCGAATACGCTTAACAAACGATCTCGCCCCGTTAACCTTGGTAGGAAGGGCCAGATGAACGCCAGATGAACAACACGTTCATCAAAGGGGACCGGTTAACCTCGGGCGCGGCGTTTTGCCTCGTAAATTCTGCGGCTTTGCCCCTGAACAAACACAAAGAGATCATATATAAAGGACCGATACGGTTCTGCATCCCGAGGACTTCGCCATGCTGCGTTACGACTCCATCGCCTCCACCCCGGCCTCCGATTACCCTTTCCGCAACCTGATCGGCGCCGATATCATGCCGCCGGAAATGGAGACCGAGATCGCGAAGGACTTCCCGCAGATCGACAAGACCGGCTTCATGCGTCCCGAGGATTTTGCGATGGGCCCGGCGTTCAAACGACTGCTGGACGAGGTGCGCTCGCCCGAATTCGCCAAGGCGATCGGCGACAAGCTGGGCGTCGACCTGGTCGGCAAGCCGACCTGGGTGACGGTGCGCAAATGGTCGGCCCTCAAGGACGGCCGCGCCCATACCGACGGCGCCGACAAGCTGGCCTCGGCCCTGATCTATCTCAACAAGGATGGCGCAAGCGGCGGTAACCTGCGCTTCCTCGAAGGTCCGGACCAGGACGGCCCGGGCACCAATGAGGTCAATCCCGGCTACGGCCACTTCATCGCTTTTCCGCGGCTGGACAATTCCTGGCACGGCCACTCGCCGTTCGAGGGCGAGCGCCGCGTGGTGCAGATCGCCTGGTTGGTCAGCGAGGACGCGATCGCGCGTAAGGCCAAGCGCCACGGCGTGACAGAATTCCTTAAGAAGCTGTTCTCCTCGACCAAGCAGAATCAGCCTGAGATGATGTAGGGCCGGGCCTGCGAATGACCCCGCCATGCGGCGCTTGAGCTAAAAAAAGCTTTCCTAGAATACGACCGTCGACTGGGTTCCGCCACCGGGCACGGTCCAGCCGATGCGCCAGCCCGAGCCGGCGGGGGTAACGTGATTGCCCGGTCCCGCTATCGCGACCGCCATGGTCGCGTCCTGCTTGGCGGTCACGCCGCTTGAGGTGACGGCGATGTTCAGCACCTCGTCCGGCGGCAATTTGTTGATCTGGATCAACAGGGTGTAGAGCCCCGACGCGTCGGCGCGGGCCTGCGCCAGGACCTGGCCATCGAGCGCGACATCGACCATGGCCATAGGCCTGACATGGCCGGACAGCGCAAACGCTCCGTTGCCGTCATAATCCATGCTTGCCAGGGCACCGCCACCGGCAAAGAGGGGGAGCGACGGCGCGCCCGGCCGCATCAGCACGGCGTGGTCCGGTCGTCCCGGCGGTACGAACAACCGGCCTTCCATCTGGCGCAGCCGGCTGCCATCGTCGACGGTGACGTCGTAAAGTCCGCCGCCGGCGCCGATCGGCACTTCGGCCTGGAAACGGCCCTGGGCGTCGGTGGTCACGCCCACGGCCTGCGTCCCGCTCTTGAGAGGATCGACGAAGGCAAAGCGCATGCGGCTATCGGCCGGCGCCGTGCCGCTGATGACCACGAAGCCGGCCTCGCCCGTCTTGAGGCCGGTAATCACCGGCGCGTGGGTATAGCCCTTGGCCTCGAACGCCGCGGCATCCGCGGCCGCCGGATCCTTGGCCGCCGGATGGGGCGGCTGGCAGGCGGCCAGCGCGCCGGCCAGGACAGTGCCAATGGCCAGGATGCGGGCGATGGCCAGGACAGGGAGGGGGCGATGGGACAAAACCATATGCCGGTTTATGCGCTTTCCGCGGCCGCGGGCAAGGGCTTGCCGGCCTTTTGGGCTTACATCGCCCGATAAAAAGTTTTACGGTTTTGCCGCGAGTCCCGTGTGGTGCGTAGGGTTTGGGCGTGTATGGCCCGGCCGGTAAAAGGATCGATGATTAGAATGCCCCTGTCGAATACTCCCATGTCCAATATCAAATCCGTCTGCGTCTATTGCGGTTCCGCCTTCGGCAATGATGACGCCTATCGTACCGCCGCTCGCGACCTGGGGCAGGTCCTGGCCGGCGCAGGCCTGCGCCTGGTCTATGGCGGCGGCGGTATCGGGTTGATGGGCGAAGTCGCGCGCGCCGTTCATTCGGCCGGCGGCAAGGTGCTGGGCATCATGCCGCAATTCCTGCGTACGCGTGAAATCCTGTTTGACGACGTCGAGACCCGCGTGGTGGCGAACATGCACGAACGCAAGATGATGATGTTCGAGGAATCGGATGCCTTCGTCGTGGTGCCCGGCGGCGTCGGCACGCTTGAAGAGGTGGTCGAGCTTTTGTCATGGCGGCGGTTGGACCTGCACAAGAAGCCGATCATCTTCCTCAATACGAACGAGTTCTGGGCGCCGTTCTTTGCCCTGATCGAACACACGCAGCAGGCCGGCTTCACGCCCGACACTTTCAGCCGCACCTATGTCAGCGTCGACACCGTCGAAGAGGTCCTGCCGGCGATCGCCGAGCTAAAGGCCAATAACGACACCCATGTCGATACCCGCAAGGTGGTGTGATTTCCCGGAAGCGAAGCGAACCGGGCAAGGCCAAGGGCCGCCCGAGCCTATGCGAGGAGCCATGCGGCAATTGAGCTCAACAATGTACCAAGTACCGGCGTTCATTGAGACTCGCGCCGATGTGCTGCATGACTTGATCCGGACGCATCCGCTGGGCCTGCTGGTCACCGCGGGGCCGGCCGGCATCGTCGCCAATCCCCTGCCCTTTCAACTGGTTGTCGAAGACGAGCGGGTTGTTTTGCGCGCCCATTTGTCACGGGCCAATCCGCAGCTGATCGAGCTCGACAACGCCGAATGCCTGGTCGTCTTCCAGGGGCCGCACGGCTACGTCTCGCCATCGTGGTACGCCACGAAAGCCGAGACCGGAAAGGTCGTGCCGACGTGGAACTACATCATCGTCCAGGCGCGCGGCCGGGCGCAGCGGATCGACGATGCCGCCTGGCTGCGGATGCAGATCGAAGCCCTGACCGACGCCCAGGAGGCTGGACGTTCGGAAGCCTGGGCGGTTGCTGATGCGCCGGACGACTTCATCGCCGCGCAAATCAAGGGTATCGTCGGCGTGGAGATCGCCGTGGCGCAAATGGACGGCAAGTGGAAGCTGAGCCAGAACCGCAACGCAGCCGACCACGCCGGCGTGGTCGAGGGACTGGTCGCGCGAGGTCAAACAGACCTGGCCGTGGCAATGAAGGGGGAATAATGGCGCAAAAACCGGTGGCCAAGGCCGAAGCAACCCACTTCATCGAGCGGATCGGCTGGTTGCGCGCCGCCGTGCTGGGCGCCAATGACGGCATCGTCTCGACGGCGGCCCTGCTGGTCGGCGTCGCCGCCAGCCCGGCGGATAAGCCGGCCCTGATCCTGACCGCCGTCGCCGCCCTGGTCGCCGGCGCCCTGTCGATGGCGGCCGGCGAATATGTCTCGGTCAGCAGCCAGGCCGATACCGAAACCGCCGAGCTGAAGCGCGAAAAAGCCGAGCTGGCCGAAGATCCCGAGACCGAAATCAACGAACTGCGCGATATCTATATCGCGCGCGGCCTGACACCGGAACTGGCGGCCGAGGTGGCGAAAGAACTGACCAAGGCCGATGCGCTGGGCGCCCATGCCCGCGACGAACTGGGCATTTCCGACATCAGCACGGCGCGTCCGATCCAGGCGGCGGTCGCCTCGGCCTTCTCGTTCAGCTGCGGCGCCGCCATGCCGGTCCTGGCGACCTGGCTCAGCCCGCGTGAATGGACCTTGTGGGCGGTTGCGGCGGCCTCGTTGATTGTGCTGGCGGTGCTGGGCTGGCTGGGCGCCTGGGCCGGCGGGGTCAAGCCGCTGCGTCCGGTGATCCGGGTCACCTTCTGGGGGTTGGTGGCCCTGGCCGTCACCGCCGGCATCGGCAAGCTGGTCGGCGCGGCCGTTTGACGACCGGGGGCAAGTTATATTATAGAGAAAGTAATATTATAATATAATTCAACCCAGGAAGACGCCCCTATGAAAACGAAGACGCACGCGTGGCTTATGGCCGCGGGACTGGCAGGACTGATGGCGGCGAGCGCCGCGACCGCCCAGACGCATCCGGACTACGCCTACGGCGCCGACATGGGCTGGGTCAACCAGGAAGAGCAGCAGGGCTTTACCTTCCATGACGCCTCCGGCGCCAGGGCAGACCCATTCGCGCTCTTGAAGGCGCAGGGCGTCAACGCCATTCGCCTGCGCGTTTGGGTCGATCCGAAGGACGGCTGGAACGGTAAGGCCGACACGCTGGCCAAGGCGAAGCGCGCCCAGGCGCTCGGCCAGCGCATCATGATCGATTTCCACTACAGCGACAACTGGGCCGACCCGCATCAGCAGACCAAGCCCAAGGCGTGGCTGAACGACAGCGAGGCGCAGCTGGAGCAGCACGTCCATGACCACACCGTCGACGTGCTGAGCTATCTCAAGGCCAACGGCATCACGGTCAGCTGGGTCCAGGTCGGCAACGAGATCACCAACGGCCTGTTGTGGCCGGATGGCGATACCAAGCATTGGGCCAACCTGGTCGCCCTGACCAATCATGGCTACGACGCCGTCAAGTCGGTCTATCCCGACGCCCAGGTCATCATCCATATCGACAATGGCTGGGACACCGCCAAGGCCAAGTGGTGGTTCGACAACTTCTTCGCCAATTCCGGAAAAGTCGATATCATCGGCTTTTCCTTCTATCCCTTCTACAGCCCGACCAAGGACTGGAAGCAGGAAGCACCGCACCTCGGCCAGACCATGGCCGACATGGTCAAGCTCTATAACAAGCCGGTCATGGTGGTGGAAATCGGCTTCCGCGCCGACCAGCCGGACGAAGCCAAGGCCATGGTCAGCGATGTGATTGCTCGCAACAAGGCCTTAGGAGACTTGGGCCAGGGCGTCTTCTACTGGGAACCGGACAGCCCCGGCCCGATGCACTATCCCTTGGGTGCCATGACCGACGACGGCCGTTTCACCGCGGCGATGGATGCTTTCAAGCATTAAGTAAGCGCGGGGACGGCCCGTGCGGCCAATTCCCGCCTGCGGGACGGTCGCTTGCGAAGCGCTTCCAATGCGGCTTATATGACGACAACCATATAGGGGCGGTTCGCGCTCCAGGGGAGAAACGTCATGTCCTGCCTGCCTTTTTCGCGGCGCGCGGCAACCGCGAGCGCCGTCGCCATCCTGACCCTTTTCGCAACGGCCTGTAGCGGTGGCGGCGGGGGTGGTGGCGGTAGTGTCACCTCTTCCGCGCCCGCCCCGGCCGTCGCGGCCACGCCGACATTGGCGACGCAGGCCGCGCTGAATGGCGCGCAGGTCGTCACCCTGGCCTCGAGCGATACCGGCGCCGTCATCTATTACACCACCGATGGGTCGACACCGACGACATCGAGCCAGGTCTATGAGGCGCCGTTCCTGGTTGCCTCGACCTTGACGGTCAAGGCGCTGTCGGTCTCGCCCTCCTTGGGCACAAGTGCTGTGCTGTCGACCGCCCTGGCGGTGTCTCTGCCGTCCGGAACCCTGGCCTGGTCGGATGAGTTTACCAACGCCACCGGCGCGCCGATCGCGCCCAATGCGGCGACCTGGGGCTACGACACCGGCAATTCCGGCTTCGGCAATAACGAACTGGAAGACTATTGCGCCTGGGGCAGTACCACAGCACCATGCGACACCAATAATCCCAACGCCTATGTCGGCACGGACGGCGTGTTGCATGTCGTGGCGCGCCAGCCGTCGGCCGGGGTCTATACCTCGGCGCGCCTGAAATCCCAGGGCAAGTTCAGTTTTCAGTACGGCCGCGTCGAAGTGCGCGCCAAGGTTCCCGAGTCCCAGGGCCTGTGGCCGGCCTTCTGGTCGATGGGCAATAATATCGCCACCGTCAACTGGCCGGCCTCGGGCGAGATGGACATCCTCGAGCGCGTCAACGCGGCGCAGACACCGGACATCAATACCGGCTCGATCCACGGCACGGGCTTTACCGGCAGCAATCTCGGCACCGTCTATTCATTCCCTTCCGGTGAAACGGCGGCCGACTGGCACACCTACGGCATGATCTGGAAACCGGGCAGCGTCGCCTACTATGTCGACGATCCCACCCATCCCTATGTCACCTACACGAAGGCCAGCCTCGCCGGCCTGTCCGGGGCGGTATGGCCGTTCGACGCCGGCCAGAGCAATTTCCTGCTGATCAACCTGGCGGTCGGCGGCATCTGGCCGGGCTCGCCCGACGGCACCACCGTCTTCCCGTCGGAACTGGATGTCGACTATGTCCGCATCTATACCAATTGAGGTCTAGGCCTCGGCGATCGCGGCGATCGACACCTTGAGCCCGGGGATCTTCGCCGGCAGCTTGGCGCCCTGGCGCGCCGGCGGATCCGACGGAAACCACTTCAGCCATTCCTCGTTCATGCCGGGGAAATCGTCCTCGTCGGCCAGGACGACCGTGGCGCTGACCAGCTTGTCCATGGACGTCCCCGCGGCGGCAAGGATGGCGGCGATATTGGCCAGGCATTGGCGCGTCTGGTCCTGGATGGTCGTGCCCACGATCTGGCCGGTGGCCGGATCGTGCGGCGCCGTTCCCGAAACGAAGACGAGGCCAGCCGCCTTGACCGCCTGGCTATAGGTGGCGGGCGGACGGGCCGCCTGCGGCGTAAAAACGATCTGACGCGACATGGGACACCCTTTCGTTTGGCCTTTGCAGGGGCGATCGCGAGGATAGGTCTACCGCAACCGTCCGTCCACAGGAATAGGCGGGGCCCGACCTCCGCGCACGTTACCGACGTGAAATAATTCAGGCCAAGATAGACTATTTTCTGGCCAAATCATCTCGGACGTGCACAACTTCCGGGTCGGCGATGCCCAGGGGGGCTCGGCTAAGACGATTGGGGAACTGAATCTAATGAAAAAATTGCTACTGCTCGGGCTGGTCGCCAGCCTGAGCCTGGGAGGCTGCGCGACCATTACCCGAACCGAGCACGATGCGTGGACGGTCAAAACCACACCCGGCTCGGCCGCGGTGAAGACATCGAATGGCTTTGCCTGCGACGCCACGCCTTGCACCTTTCGCATGGAGCGCAAGGCCGAGTTCGACGTCACGATCAGCAAGCCGGGTTACAAGACCTGGTCCGGCCACGTCACCCACAAGGTGTCGGGTGGCGGTGGCGCCGGCATGGCTGGCAATGTCCTGGTCGGCGGGCTGATCGGCGTCGCCGTCGACGCCAATAGCGGCGCCATGTTCGACCTGGTGCCGAATCCGCTGGAGGTCACACTGGAAAAGAACGACATGCCGGCCGCCGGCGGCGGCAATATGGCCGTCGACGGCGTTGTCTATTCGCCGACCGCGGCGCCGACACCATCGGCGCCCGCACCGATGGCGCCGGCCTCATCCTCCCCCGCGGCGCCTCTGGCTCCGACGGCAACGCCAACCGCGCCGGCATCGCCTTCCACCAAGCCATAAATATCTTTGGCAAATAGTCCCGCGGGCGGCCGGTTTTTTCGGTCGCCCGCTTCTTATTTCGGCCTCGAACACATCCCGCCGTATTGACGCCGCCGACTCGACAAAGCAAGAAAAGCCTTTCCGTCTCGCGAGGTTGCCATGGCCCCGGCGCCCGACCTTCTGGCCGAGCTCTACGACATCCCCGCTCCGGCCATGCAGCCGGGGCCGTGGCTGGACGCCGCCCGCAAGCTGAGTGACGACGGCCGGGCCGCCGAGGCCGTGATGGCGGTTGAACGGGCCCTGTCCCTGGACGCGAACTCCCTCCCCGCCCAAGCCCTCAAGACGGCTCTGGTGCAGGCCATCGCGGCCGCCGATCCGGCCCTGATGCGGCTGGAGCTGGCGGCAGCGCTGAACTTCGAGATCGCCGGCCCGCAACGCGACCTGGCCTTTGCCTATGCCGATCTCGACCGGCTGCACGACGCCGAGCGGCAGTTTCGCCGCGCACTGGCGCTGGAACCCGGCCATGCCGAGGCGCACGGCGGCCTGGCCGCCCTGTACCTGCGCGCCAATCTGCCCGAACTGGCCGGGGCCACCGCCCGCGAAGCCCTTGGCCTCAATCCCGCCGAGCCGCTGGCCTGCCAGACCCTGGCGACGCTGAGCCAGCGCGCCGGCCGGGCCGCCGAGGCCGAGGCCTGGCTCGACCGGGCCTATGACGCCCAGGCCCTGTTCCACCAGCCGGCGATGGCGTCCCGTGCCCGCGTGCTGGTCCTGGCGACACGCACCTCCGGCAATGTGCCTTACCGCGCCCTGATGCCGCCCAAGCTCTATACGCGCGACGTCTGGTACATGGAGCACGCCCGCGACGACCAGGTCCTGCCGGACTATGACGTCGTCTTCAACACCATCGGCGATCCCGACCTGTCGGGGCCAAGCCAGGCCGCCGTCGCCCGCTTCCTCGAGCGCAACCGCCGGCCTGTGCTCAACCGGCCGGAGCCCATCCAGCAGACCTTTCGCCACCTGATCCCGGCGCGGCTTGGCGACATCCCGGGCGTCGTCGCGCCGCCAACGATCCGTCTTATGGCCGATGAGGTCGAAACCCTGGAGACACGCGTCGAGGCCGAAGGCTTTACCTTGCCGGTGCTGGTGCGACCCGTCGCCTCGCATGGCGGGGTCGGCCTCTATCGCGCCGACACGCCGGCCGAGCTTGGCGACATCGCCGCAAAGCTTTCAGGACGCGACCTCTACGTCACGCAATATGTCGACTACGCCCAGGCCGACGGTCAATACCGCAAGGGGCGGATGATCTTCGTCGACCGCCGTCCCCTGCCCTATCACTGGGCGATTTCGCAGCGCTGGATGGTCCATTACGTCAGTTCGGACATGACCGAAGGCGATTGGCGGCGCGCCGAGGAAGAGCGTTTCCTCGACGATCCGTCAGGCTTCCTGGGCGAAGCGGCCATGACGGCGATCGCGGAGATCGGCCGGCGCCTCGACCTCGACTATTGCGGGCTCGATTTCTCGATCCTGCCCGACGGCCGTGTCCTGGTCTTCGAGGCCAATGCCACCATGCTGGTCCATCCGGAAGACGACGGCCCTCTGGCCTATCGCAATCCGGCGGTGACGCGCATCGTCGAGGCTTTTCAGGAGATGCTTGCCAGGCGCGCCGCAGAGTAGCGCCTATTCGAACAGCGTCGCCAGGCCGGTCAATTCCATGTCCGACGCCTGGGTGCGGAAGACCGGCACGGTGCTGACGTAGTCCGTGCGCGGGCCCTTGTCGAGATAGCGGTCGCGGAAGACCTCTTCGTTGAACAGTCCCCCGATCATGTCGAGCAAGGCGCCGGTCAGGTAGACGCCGTTGGCGCCCATGATCAGGACGATATCGGACGCCATGGCCGCCAGCCACCCGGTCATGAGGTCGATGGTCTCGACCGCGCGCGGCGTTCCGGCGTGCGCCGCGGAGATGATCTCGGCGGCGGCCATGGGCTCGGGCGGCTCACCGGCGACGACGTGCAGGGCGTGCCAGATGTCCGCCAGGCCGGCGACCGAAATGCCGGTTTCGCGAGAGACATAGCCGGTCCTGGCGCGCATGGCTTCAGCGATGCGCCACTCCTTCTCGCCCTTTACCGGCAGGTCGGAATGGCCGCCCTCGCCGTGCAGGGCCGTCCAGCCGCCGACGCCGTCGGAGACCAGGGCGGCCAGGCCCAGGCCGAAATGCGGACCGAGCACGGCGATGACATTGTCGTCGTTGATCTGCCCGCCGACGATCGATTGGCGCTCGGTGCGGTTCAGCCGCGGCACGGCCAGGGCACGGGCGACGAAGTTGTTGAGGAAATTGACGCGCTGCACCTCGGCAAGGGTGCGGATATCGCCACGGCTGAGCTCGAAGCCGACGCCCTGCAGATGCAGCCGCTCGCGGTCCTGCCAGCCGCGCGCCGACATGGCGACCGCGCCGGGGGGACGGCCCAGGAACTTGGCGATATAACCGCGGATGGCGTCTTCGAAGGCGTCGCGGTCGGGGCAGGCAAAGCGACGGATCTGCTCCGGCCGGTCGCCATCATGGGTCAGCGCCAGCGTCATCGCCGGCGCCAACGATAGGTCACACAATAGAACCGGTGCGTCCATGCTTCACTCTCCCCGCAATGCCGGCGTCTGTGACCGGCTTTTTCATTTGCGTATTTGGCGAGTATCAGGCGGCAAGAATAATAAATTCAAAATAGGAAAGGGCGAGATCCGCCCCTCCCCTTATCCTTTCAGGCGTGCCGCGATGGTGTCGCGGCCGATCAGGAAGCTCAGCGCGCCCATGTCCGGGCCGTGGTCGAGCCCGGTGAGGGCCTGGCGCAGCGGCATGAACAGGGCGCGGCCCTTGGCGCCGGTCGCTTCCTTGATCGCCGCCGTCCATTGCGACCAGCTGTCGCGGCCGTAATCGGCCGGCAGCAGCTCAAGCGCCTTGGTCAGGAAGGCCTGGTCGATGATGTCCGGCGTGATCGTGCCGTGGACGATGCGCGCCCAGATGCGCACCTCCTTGAACAGGTGCAGGTTGGTGCGCACCGTTTCCCAGAAGAGCTCTCCGTAATCGGCGTCGAGCTCGGCCAGGCGCGGCTGGGCCTCGGCATAGGGCATGGCCTGCAGCACGCCGGCGTTCAGGCGCAGCAGGTCGGCGACGTCGTAGCGCGCCGGCGAGCGGCCCATCTTGCTGAAATCCTGCAGCTCGACCAAGGACGCCATCGACGGCGCGGCTTCGAGCGCGTCCGAGGTGCCGATTTTGGCCAGGTGCGAGCAGATGGCCAGGGGCTCATAGCCCTCCTCGTGCATCTGCATCACCGACATCGAGCCCAGGCGCTTGGACAGGGCCTCGCCGTCGGCGCCGACCAGCAGCGGCATGTGGGCGAAGGCCGGCAGGGGCTGGTTGTCGAAGAAGCCCGACAGCACCTCGAAGATTTCGATCTGGGTGCCGGTATTGGCGACGTGGTCCTCGCCACGGATGACGTGGGTGATCTTCATGTCGAGATCGTCGACGACCGACGGCAGGGTGTAGAGGTAAAGGCCGTCCTCGCGGATCAGCACCGGGTCCGACATCGAGGTGGTGTCGACTTCGCAATGGCCGCGCACCACGTCTTCCCAGGCGACGCGCTTGCCGTCGAGCTTGAAGCGCCAGTGCGGCTTGCGGCCTTCGGCTTCCAGCGCGGCCTTTTCGGCGTCGGTCAGTTTCAGGGCGGCGCGATCATAGATCGGCGGCAGGCCGCGCGTCAGTTGCACCTTGCGGCGGCGGTCGAGTTCCTCGGCGGTCTCATAGGCCGGATAGAGGCGGCCGATCGACTTCAGGTACTCGGCGGCCTTGGTATAGATGTCGAAGCGCTTGGACTGGTTATAGCGCTCGCCCCACGGCAGGCCGAGCCAGGTCAGGTCGCGTTCGATCTGGTCCTCGTTCTCCTTGGTCGAGCGTTCCAGGTCGGTGTCGTCGATGCGCAGCACGAAGACGCCGCCATGCTTTTGCGCATACAGCCAGTTGGTCAGCGCGGCTCGGACATTGCCGACGTGGATCTTGCCGGTGGGCGACGGCGCGAAGCGAACCTTGACGGTCATGAAAAACGGTCTCTCAAGCGAGGAAATTTAAGGGACACTCCCTTACGCTTTACCGGATGATTTGAAAAGCCCACTGTGGTTGGGCGTTGTCTTTAGCGGCAAAACCCGGCATGACGGCTTATGTTTGCGCGCCTGAAAGCCATTCCTTTTCCGATCCTTCTGACGGTCATGACCGTGCTGCGCCTGGTCGCGGCGGCGCGGGCGCCCCTGGTGCCCGACGAGACCTATTATGCGCTGTGGGCCCGGCATCCGGCGGTCGGCTATTACGACCACCCGCCGACGGTCGCCTGGTGGATCGACGCCACGTCCGTTTTCGCCTCGGCCGCCCTGTCGATCCGGCTATTGTTCGTACTGAGCTTCATCGCCTTGAGCTGGCTGGTCTTCGACACCGGCAAGACGCTGTTCGGATCGGCCGTGGCGCGGCGGTCCCTGCTGTGGCTCAATGCCTGCCTGATGCTCAGCGTCGGCACGGTGCTGGCGACGCCGGATCCGCCGTCGGTGCTGATGTGGGCCGGCGGGCTGTGGGCCCTGGCGCGGCTGCAAGCGTCAGGCAAAGGATATTGGTGGCTGGTCTTCGGCCTGTTCGCCGGGCTGGGCGTCGAAGCCAAGTACACCAACTTCTTTTTGGGGCTCGGTGTCGTTCTGTGGTTTATGCTCGACCGCGAGGCGCGCAAGAGCCTGTTGACGCCGTGGCCCTACCTCGGCGGGCTTGTGGCGGTGGCGGCCATGGCGCCCAACCTGCTGTGGAATGCCCAGCATCACTGGCTGACGCTCGCCAAGCAATTCGGCCGCATTACGCCGGGGCATCTGACGGCCAAGTACCTCATCGAATTCGTGGTGTCGCAGCCTGCGTTGCTCAATCCGCTGATCTTCGTCTTTGTCGTGGTTGCGGCGATGGCGTGGTGGAAGGGGCGCGACGACCGGCGTTTGGCCCTGCTGGTTGCCCTGCCGGCGCCGGCGATCGCCTATATGCTGGTTCACGTTTTTCACGACCGCATCCAGGGCAATTGGACGGCGCCGCTGTTTCCCGGCCTGGTCGTGCTGGCGGCGGTGGGTGCGGAAGGGATTACCGGCAAATGGCTGGTGCGGTGCCGCGACTGGGCCGCACCGCTGGGCATCGGGTTAAGCGCCCTGGCCCTGGTCGTCCTTGACCTGGGCAGCGCCATGCCGGCGATCGGCGCCGCGGGATCGGGCCAGGGCTGGGACAGGCTGTCGCGCGACATCGGCGTGCGCGCCACGACAGCGGGCGCCTCGTGGATCGCGCCCATGGATTACGACACCGAAGGCGAGTTGAGCTATCATTTGCGCGGCAGCGACATCACGGCCATGGAAGAGCGCGATCGCTATAATTGGCCCAACGCCGACGCGGCGCATGTGGCCCAGGTCGCGCTGATCGTCGTGCCGGCCGACCGGCATCCCTTGCTCGACCATTGCTTCAACGGTTTGAGCGATCTCGGCGTGCTGTCGCGCGGCGTCAAGCACAATGCCCGCAGTGAATTCCATCTTTACAGCGGCCGGTTGACGATGACCGGCTGCGAGGTCGAGGAAGCGACGACGCCAGCGAACGCCGCCGTTTCCTCAGTCAAAGGCCGTTAGGCGAGCGTCGCTTCCAGCGTGATCGGCACCGACGACAGGGCCTTCGACACCGGGCAACCGGCCTTGGCGCCGGCGGCGATCTGGTCGAACTGGTCCTTGGTGATGTTCGGAATGGCCGCCGTCAGCTTCAGGCTGATGCCGGCGATCGAGAAACCGCCATCGGACGGTTGCAGGTTGACCGAGGCCTCGGTATCGATCGAGGTCGCGGTAAAGCCGGCATTGGCGAGCGCAAAGGCCAGGGCCATCGAGAAGCAGCCCGAATGCGCCGCGGCGATCAGTTCTTCCGGGTTGGTGCCGGCCTGGCCATCGGCGTTTTCGAAGCGGAGCTTGAAGCTATAGGGCTGGTTGTTGAGGACGTGGCTTTGCGTCGTCAGCGAGCCTTCGCCGTTCATGCCGTTACCGGCCCAATGGGCTTTTGCCGTGCGTATCATGCGTCAATCTCCGTATTTGCGGTTTGCGAACGCATCTGCTTACCGCCAAGAAACGTCCGACACACATGAAGTTTGCGTGACCAAAAAATCTCTCCTCCCCATTTGGGACAAATGGGGAGGTGGCGCGGCGCTCGCCCCTCTTGGGGCGAAGTCCGCGACGGAGGGTTCGCTTACGGACGACGAGGATTTCACTGGCGCCAGCAAGTGACCCCTCCGTCGTCGACTTGCCCTTCGGGCTGCGCGCCGCCACCTCCCCATTTTAACAAAATGGGGAGGAGAGAAAGAAGCGCAGTCGCTACCCTTCCCTGCTCCTGAACGTCACGGACAGCCTCCGCCCTCTCGGCAGCACCAAGCCGCCGATGCGGTCGCTCTTGCGGCCGGTAATGCCGTGCAGCCACAGGTCCCTCGCCTCGCCCTGCATGATGACCAGGCTGCGCGATTGCAAATCGTAGCTGCGCGTCGCGTGACCCAGCCGGGTGAAATCCATGATGATGGGACTGCCCAGGCTGAGAATGGCGACCAGGCGGATATGATCGGCGTCACGGTCCTTGTGCGCACCTATCCCTTGGCCCGGATGATATTCGTTGATCAAAGCCCGCTCCGGCGGCGCCGGGAAATAACCGTCGCCGCTCAGCCGCTCGGCAAACGGCTTTAGCCAATCCGGCAAGGGCTGCGGCCGGTAATCTTCCGTCCGGCCCAGCGTCGTGTCGTCATAGGCCCAGCCATACCATTGCCGCCGGCGCAGCAGCTCGGTCGACCACGGCTGGCGATCGATATGGCCGATCAGCGCCGCCTCTTCGTCCGGTGTGATATAGTCTTCGCGGTAACTCAGCCCATCGATTGCCCGCGCCTCGGGTTCATCGAACAGGTCCTGGCGCGCAAAGCTTCCTTTCGCGGCGGTCATAACGTCCTCGCGTTCTGCGTAAAATCAGAACAAATAGAGAACATATTTATCTGCAACGCGCAAGGCGAGAGTCACGACAGGCGCGATTTCAGGAAGCTGAGCACGCGTTGCTCGTCGGCGGTCAGCCCGCCCGCCTCATCCTGCAAGTCCGCAATCTCGGCCTTCAGGCTGTCGACCAGGCTGCCTTCTAGATAGGTGTTGATGACGTCCGGATGGACGTAGCACTTGCGGCAGACGCTGGGCGTATTGCCCAGGCGCTTCGACACGCTTTCGATGGCGGCGACGACATTCTTCTTGGCTTGCACCTGGCTGTCGACGGCCTCGAAGCCTTGCAGCGCCATGGCGGCCAAGACCGTGCCGGTCCAGGTGCGGAAATCCTTGGCGGTAAACGGCTGGCCGGTGATGTCGCGCAGGTAGCGATTGACGTCGCCCGAGCCCAGGTCGCGCACAGTACCGTCGGCATCGACATATTTGAACAGCTCCTGCCCCTCGATATCGGCGCAGGCGCGGATGATGCGCGCGATACGTCGGTCGCTGAGCTTCAGGTTCCATTCCTTGCCGGACTTGCCCTTGAAGCGAAAGCGGATGGTGTCGCCGCTGACGTCGACGTGCTCGTCGCGCAGGGTCGTCAGGCCATAGGACTGGTTGTCGCGGGCATATTCGTCATTGCCGACGCGGATGAGCGTCTTTTCCAGCAGGGCGACGATACCGGCCAGCACCTTTTCGCGCGTCAAGCCCCGCCCGCCCAGATGTTCGCGCACCGTGGCGCGGATCAGCGGCAGGGCCTCACCGAAGGCCAGCATGTGGTTGAACTTGGTCGCGTCGCGTACGGCGCGCCACTGGGCGTGATAACGGTACTGCTTGCGGCCCTTGGCGTCGAAGCCCGTCGCCTGGATATGGCCGTTGGCATAGGGGCAGATCCAGACGTCCTTGTAGGCCGGCGGAATGGCCAGCTTGCGGATGCGGATGACCTCGTCGTCGTCGCGCACGCGGTTGCCGAGATTGTCGAAAAAGATGAAATGCTTGCCTTGCTTCTTGCGGCGATAGCCGGGCTTGGCGTCGCTGACATAGCGCAAGCCATTGCTTTTCGCTTCAGCTTTATAATCGTGGACATCCGCTGTTTCGTACATGCGGATAAGTGTGCGCGGGACGTTTGACGAAAACCATGCGGATCAACGAAGGCGCGCGTAAAAACCGGATGATTTGCGCCCCCGCCCGACCGGTGCTATGGCGGCCCATGAGTGTAGCCTTCACAAAAGACGAAGATCACGAAGCGGCCGCGGCCAACCTGCCCGACCGTCCGATCTCCTCGCACCCGAACCTGGTCACCCCGCAGGGCCTGGCCCAGCTGGAACAGGCCTTTGCCACCGCCAAGGCCGCCTATACGGCCGCCCAGGCGGCCGGCACGGTCAATGAGGATCGTACCGCGATGGCGCGGGCGACGCGCGACCTGCGCTATTACACGGCCCGCCTGGCTTCGGCGCAGCGTATTACCCCGGTCGAGGCGCCGCAGAAGGTGGTGTTCGGCTGTACCGTGACGATCGAACGCGAGGACGGCCGGGTCCAGACCTTCCGCATCGTCGGCGAGGACGAGGCGGATCCGGCCACGGGCAGCGTCTCCTACGTTTCGCCGATAGCGCAAGCGCTGCTCGGCAAGGAAGTCGGCGACGAGGCCCAGGTGGCCGGCACGACGGTGGAGGTGACGGGGATCGGATAAATCCGCCCCCGCCGATCGGGCCTCAGCTGACGGCGCGCAGGGGTGTGACTTGCGAGGCCTGTTGGGCCTGCAATTCCAGCGCCGCCGCCTGGGAGGCCAGCGTCCATTCGACAGTGATTTGCGCGGCCAGGACAGGGCGGCCGAAATAATAGCCCTGGCCCGTGGCGCAGCCCCGCCACCGCAGCCACTCCATATGGACCAGGCTGTCGATGCCTTCGGCCGTCACCTTGATACCCAGGCTGCGGCCGAGCGTGATCACCGCGTCGACGATCTTCTTGTTTTCCGGGCTGTCCATCAGGGTCAGGATAAACGACCGGTCGATCTTCAGCTTGTCGAACGGCAATTCGCGCAGGTGCGACAGGCTGGAATAGCCGGTGCCGAAATCGTCAAGCGCCAGGGTCATGCCGGTCGCCTTCAAGGTGTGCAGGACCTGCCGCGCCCGGTCGAAATCCTCGACGAGGCCTTTTTCGGTGATTTCGATTTCCAGCCGCTTCGGATCGAGGCCGCCTTCACTGATAACCCGCATCAATTGGCTGCAGAGCTCGGCGTCGCAAAGCTGCCGTGGCGAAATATTGATCGCCACGTAGACGTGAGCCGGCCACGCCTGGGCGTCGCGGCAAGCCTGGGTCAACAACATCAACGACATGTCGTTGATCAGGCCGGCATCCTCGGCCACCTGGATGAACTTGTCGGCGCCGATAAGGCCCTGGACCGGATGGTGCCAGCGCGCCAGCATTTCATAGCCCTCGATTTCGCCGTCGACCAGGCGGACCAGGGGTTGGTAGTGCGGCTGTATCTCGCGCCGGGCAATGGCCAGGCGAATGTCGCGCTCCAGGTGAAAGCGTTCGCGGGCGTCTTCGTCCATCGCCGTATCGAAAAAGCGGCATGAGCCCAGGTCTTCATTTTGCGCCTTTAGAAGGGCGCGATCGGCCTGGCTGACGATGTCTTCCGCACTCAAGGGCGCTTCGGCGGACGAGATCGCGACGCCCAGCTTGGCAGCGACGACGCATACAAGGCCGCCGATCATAAACGGCTCCTCCAGCATGGCCTGGATGCGCGCGGCGATCCGCGTCAGGTCATGGGCGTTGCCTTGGGCCACGACGATGGCGAATTCGTCCGCGCCCAAGCGGGCAAAACAGTCGGTTTCGCGCAGCACCGGCTTGACGCGCTGGGCGACGGCCTGAAGCAGCATGTCGGCGACGGCCTGGCCGTGGTGATCTTCGATCGCGCGGAAGCCGTCAAGGCCGAGGCGCAGGACGGCCACACCGCGATCGTCCTGGCGCTGCCCGGCAAGGCGCGCGGTCAACGTGCTGGTGAAAAGGCGGCGATTGGCGAGGCCCGTCAGGGCGTCGCTAAGCGCGAAACGGCTTGTTTGGTCCTCCGTGTGACCGCGCAGGCGGCTGTCCGCTCTCAGATCGGCGTACCGGCGGCCGAAGGCGTAGAGCGCGGTACCGGCGAGCAGCAACAGGACCGGCGCGATATATTCGAAGACCACAGCCTCGTGACGCAGCGTCGAGGTGGCGAGCGCGTGGATCAGGCCGGATTGCAGGCCGGCGGCAATGCCGATCCCGCCCAGAACAAGGATCAAAAGGACGTCCCGGCGAAGGCCGGAAAGACGTAACGCACGTTTCGGATGGGTCATGGGGTCGCTCCAAAATCGTCAGAGACTGAAATTGGTACGACTGGGTACTGAAGGTTGGCTTAAAAAATTGGGTGAAGGCGGCGGTAACCGTAGTGGAGGTGTGCTGGGGTTCTGGGGGGAAACGCGCTGACGCGCTATTGGCCTACCTATCTAAGGTCAGCGGATCGCTTACTTATCGTCGAGTGAAGACAATGGGCCGGTATCCAGATAGCTTTCCTGCGGCCTCGCCTTATTCACGCCAATGGCCACAGCTTGACCGATTTTTGGCAACTCATGCACGTGATCCCCTTCTAACGATTCCCGCCCCGCACCAACATAGGTGCGACCGTCCGAGGAAGCGGCGTAACTGTAAGTCAACGAAACGTTTTGCACCAAGTTGTAGTCGGCGTAACTCGCGGTTGCGAGGAGCGGTAACGCTTCGTCGCACGGCATTCGCCGTGTCAGAACGTTACTTTTGGCATGGTGATAATTCGCGAGTTGGCACTGACTGCTGTCGACGCTTGTGACGACGGCTTCAGCCCGCGTGTAAAAGACCGTGGCATTGAGGTCGACTAGCGCTAAGCAAAGTGCCACCGCGCCAAAGATCGCCGCCGCCCCTAGAAGCTTCCACTTTGTATCGCTATCCATTTGTTCCCCTTGGGCACGGCAAGCGTTTGAGCTCACAGAGGACAAAAAATAGCTGTACTCAATTTATATCAAGTTATCTGTCACGCACGCCGGCATGGCCATAAGGCCCGGAGGGCGTTCGTAGGTGCATTTCGTGTCCCGCCGGATACAAACACAAAAGGCCCCCGTTTATCACGGGGGCCTTTTGTGTTTTGTTTGGTTGCGGGAGCAGGATTTGAACCTACGACCTTCAGGTTATGAGCCTGACGAGCTACCGGGCTGCTCCATCCCGCGACACTAAACTTCGTGCGCTAACCGGTTGGGTACGCAAGTAACACAAAAGGCCGGGCCGTATGATCGGACCGGCCTTTTGGGATTGTAATGAAGGGTGTGTGATGTGTGGCTCTGTGCTTTGTAGACCTGGCGACGACCTACTCTCCCGCGACTTAAGACGAAGTACCATCGGCCCAGGAAGGCTTAACGACCGAGTTCGGAATGGGATCGGGTGGGGACCATCCGGCATAGCCACCAGGTCAACAAAGCACAGAGTTTCGAGAAGACATTGATTATTTGAAACGTGGTGGTGGAAGTGGGCTGCAAAGCCCCCTCCGTCTACGCCGCGCTTTACGCGTCGTATCCACCTCCCCCGCTGCGCAGGGGAGGAATGCGTTTTATTGAGGAACGATCAAGCCGATCGGATTATTAGTACCGGTTAGCTTCACGCGTCGCCGCGCTTCCACATCCGGCCTATCAACGTGGTGGTCTACCACGATCCTCAGCGAGACCTTGTTTTGAGGTGGGTTTCCCGCTTAGATGCTTTCAGCGGTTATCCCTTCCATACTTAGCTACCCTGCTGCGCGGCTGGCGCCACGACAGGTCCACCAGAGGTATGTCCATCCCGGTCCTCTCGTACTAGGGACAGATCCTCTCAAGTCTCGAACACCCACGGCAGATAGGGACCAAACTGTCTCACGACGTTCTGAACCCAGCTCACGTACCACTTTAAATGGCGAACAGCCATACCCTTGGGACCTGCTCCAGCCCCAGGATGTGATGAGCCGACATCGAGGTGCCAAACTTTGCCGTCGATATGGACTCTTGGGCAAAATCAGCCTGTTATCCCTAGAGTACCTTTTATCCGTTGAGCGATGGCCCGTCCACGAAGGACCACCGGATCACTATGGCCGACTTTCGTCTCTGCTCGACTTGTCAGTCTCGCAGTCAGGCGGGCTTATGCCATTGCACTCGTCGAGCGATTTCCGACCGCTCTGAGCCCACCATCGCGCGCCTCCGTTACACTTTGGGAGGCGACCGCCCCAGTCAAACTACCCACCACGCCATGTCCCGGACCCGGATAACGGATCTCGGTTAGACGCCAGCAGCAATAAGGGTGGTATTTCAAGGATGGCTCCACAAGGACTGGCGCCCCTGCTTCATAGCCTCCCACCTATCCTACACATGTTGCTGCTAACGCCAAGGCGAAGCTATAGTAAAGGTTCATAGGGTCTTTCCGTCTGACCGCGGGAACCCCGCATCTTCACGGGGAATTCAATTTCGCTGAGCCTATGCTGGAGACAGTGGGGAAGTCGTTACGCCATTCGTGCAGGTCGGAACTTACCCGACAAGGAATTTCGCTACCTTAGGACCGTTATAGTTACGGCCGCCGTTTACCGGGGCTTCAATTCGCAGCTTGCACCACTCCTTTTAACCTTCCGGCACCGGGCAGGCGTCAGACCCTATACGTCGCTTTACAGCTTCGCAGAGCCCTGTGTTTTTGATAAACAGTCGCTACCCCCTAGCCTGTGCCACTCAGATCTACTTGCGTAGAGTGAGTCACGCTTATCCCGAAGTTACGCGTGTAATTTGCCGAGTTCCTTCAGCATAGTTCTCTCAAGCGCCTTGGTATACTCTACCTGACCACCTGTGTCGGTTTCGGGTACAGTCTCTGTATGAGTTATTTCCAGGGACAACG